>Ga0206946_1005_pt1 | contig 104350 bp, 103 predicted proteins | sample Alteio_BWOrgHeat_2_FD_152965 | JGI IMG/M metagenome (GOLD analysis project Ga0206946, IMG submission 152965) | Enriched cells from forest soil in Barre Woods Harvard Forest LTER site, Petersham, Massachusetts, United States -... | ecosystem: Environmental > Terrestrial > Soil > Temperate forest >... | reverse complement strand
TACGCTGGGGCAACTCGTTGCCCGGCTGCAGGAGGAATACGGCGAGCACCAGTATGGGCGTATCGATCTACATATCAACGATGATCTGAAGAACGCTACGATTGCCAAGGCGCATGGCGGGGTGAAAGAGTTTGCAGGAATGGCGGTTGAGCGGGTTGAAACGCTCGATGGCATCAAGTTCTTCCTGAAGAATCCAGAGGCGGCCACGAAGTCAAATGCCGCGGAAACATGGCTGCTTCTGCGCGCTTCGGGAACGGAGCCACTGCTGCGCATCTATTCCGAATCGTGCTCGAAGCAATCGGTGACAAAGGTTCTAGAGGCGGCGCGTGAATTTGCGATGAAAAGTCTCAGCTAAAGTGTCACGGTTGTACGCGACCATCCGGCCTGTGTGAAAATCTTAGTCGCTGAAGAAAAGGAGTGTCATGGCTACAGAAAAGGCAGTCCCGCTTACGCAGCTTTCCGCGTGGAAGGCACTGGAATCGCACTATCAGCAGATCAAGGACGTCCATTTGAGGTCGCTTTTTGCCGATGACTCCAAGCGCGGCGAGCGTCTGAAGGCAGAGGCCATTGGCATTTACCTTGATTATTCGAAGAACCGCATCACAGACGAGACGCTCAGCCTGTTATTGCAACTGGCCGAAGAGAGCGGCCTGCGCGGACGCATTGACGCGATGTTCCGCGGCGACAAAATCAACATTACCGAGAACCGCGCTGTGTTGCACGTTGCGCTCCGGGCTCCTAAGGGTACGAGCATACTGGTGGACGGTAAAGATGTCGTTCCCGAAGTGCACGATGTCCTTGATCGCATGTCCGCATTCGCTGATCGCGTGCGCAGCGGTAAGTGGCTGGGGCACACGGGCAAGCGCATCAAGAACGTCATCAACATCGGAATTGGCGGATCGGACCTGGGTCCGGTGATGGCCTATGAAGCGTTGCGGCACTACAGCAAGCGCGACATGGTTTTCCGCTTCGTCTCGAATGTGGATGGGACGGACTTCGCTGAGGCGACCGTCGATCTCGATCAGGAAGAGACGCTCTTCATTATTTCCTCCAAAACATTTACGACGCTTGAGACGATGACCAATGCGCATACGGCGCGCGAATGGAGCCTTAAGAAACTCGGCGACGAAAAGGCCATTGCCAAACACTTCGTGGCAGTTTCGACCAACGCCTCGGAGGTCTCGAGATTTGGCATCGACACAGCGAACATGTTTGGCTTCTGGGATTGGGTCGGGGGACGGTATTCGATGGATTCAGCGATCGGGCTTTCAACGATGATCGCTGTCGGGCCGGAAAATTTTCGTGCCCTGCTGGCCGGTTTCCATGAGATGGACGAACATTTTCGCACCGTCCCATTTGAGAAGAATCTCCCCGTATTGATGGGACTTCTTTCTGTATGGTATTCGGACTTCTTCGCCGCCCAGACCGTTGCGGTTTTGCCATATGACCAGTATCTGAAGCGCTTTCCTGCTTATCTGCAACAACTTACGATGGAGAGCAATGGAAAGCACGTGACTCTTGCCGGCGACAGGGTCAATTATGAAACCGGTCCAATCTTCTGGGGGGAACCGGGGACCAACGGGCAGCATTCCTTCTACCAGCTCATTCACCAGGGAACCAGGCTGATTCCGTGTGATTTTATCGGTTTTGGTAAGACGCTGAATCCGCTCGGAGACCATCACGATCTGCTGATGGCAAATGTTTTCGCGCAGGCGGAGGCGCTGGCGTTCGGCAAGACTGCTGAACAGGTGAAGGCGGACGGCACAGCGGACTGGCTGGTGCCACATCGCGTGTTTGAGGGCAACCGGCCATCGAATACGATTCTTGTAGAGACGCTTACGCCGGAAGTGCTGGGCAAGTTGGTGGCGCTTTACGAGCACAGTGTCTTTACTCAGGGCGCGATCTGGCAGATCGACTCCTTCGACCAGTGGGGGGTGGAACTGGGCAAGGTGCTGGCCAAAAACATCATCTCAGAGCTTCAAGGCAAGGCTGATGGCAAACATGACAGCTCGACCAACACTTTGATCGGCCGTTATAAGAAACTGAAGGGTTAAGCCTCGCTTTTCCGGTTACGGGTTGGCTGCGGCCAGCCTGTAACTTTTTATCTGGAGTTGTGTTCTTATGAGTGACGCTCGGGTGAAGCCACGCGTCTATTGGATGTGGCCAGGACTGCCGGAGCGAAGTGAGGTTGTTGCGCTTATGGATTACTTACTCGATGCCCGGTCTATAGGGCGTAAAGCTGCCGCTGCTATTCTCTGCCTTGGATTAGGTGGTTCCGTCTATGTACCATCCGCTCTGGCTGCTCCACAGCGGATGCAGACAGCGGCGCGGGCGGATTTCGATATCCAGATGGATGTTTCTGGCGCGCTGGCGCAGTCGCCGCAGCTCCAGGGGCAGCAGATCACCGCTGCGACCATCCAGGGCAATGTCACGCTTTCCGGAACCGTCCAGGATGAGGCGTCGAAGCAACTCGCACAGCAGATTGCGGCAGGTGTGAGCGGTGTGCGTTCTGTCGAAAATAATCTGACGATCAGCAATATGTCCGCGCAACAGCCGCAGATGGGTGACCAGAGCGCCGAAGAGCAGGTACCTCCTCCTCCTCCGTATGACCAGGGAATTTCACGGCCCGACCAGCCTGACAATCAGCAGGCTTATCCACCTGATCAACAACAGCCCTATTATCAGCAGCAGCCAAATGTCCCTCAGCAGTCCTATCAGCAACCGAGTTATCGGTTGTCAACCGGCCCGATCACACTACCCGTCGGCACGCTGCTGAACGTGCGTACGAGTGAGCCGCTCGATGCACGCCGGGTACAGGCCGGCACGATATTCCAGGCTACATTGGCCAACGATGTTTTTCAGAGTGGTGCGCTGGTGATTCCGCGTGGAGCGGTGTTGACGGGACAGGTGATCGGGGTTAGAAAACCTGGTGATCTGGTAGGCAAATCCGGCATGCAGCTGCAAATTACGTCACTCAGCCTCGGTGGACAGACTTATGCGTTATCGACCGACGTGTGGACGAGCGAAGGTCCCGGCAAAGGCGCATTTTCGACGGCAAACACAGCGGGCGGAGCAGCATTTGGTGCTACACTTGGTGCGATCTTTGGAGGCGGACCAGGAGCGGCGATTGGTGCTGTCGCTGGTGGTGCAACGGGATTAGCGGCTTCGGCAGCTACCAGAGGACCAAAGATCATCATTCCGTCGGAGTCGGTGCTGAATTTCCGTCTTGCAGGTCCGGTGACGGTAAATCCTGTATCTGAACGAGAAGCGCAACAGCTGCAGGCATCCGTGCCACAACAGCCAGAACTGCGTCGCAGGCCTGTCTTTATGGTTCCGGGAGCGGTTGCGTATCCCGTTTATTACTGGCCTGGAGCTTTCTACTACTATCCGCAGTTTTAACCTCAGGGGCTGAAGCCCTCGGCTACCTGCTTCATCTCTGCTTCTGCGAAGGACAACGCCCACCTGACTCCGTCAGGTGGGCGTTGTCCTTCGTATATCGATTCGTCCTTAGTGCTTTACGGCAATTGCAGAGATTTCAATCTTCGCGCCGCCGATCAGGCCTGCAACCTGAACTGTGGCACGCGCTGGTTTGGGGTCTGGCATGAGCTTTTTATAAACTTCATTCATTTTTTCGACATCATTGAGGTCCGTAACGTAAACCGTAACGGACACGATGTCAGACATCTGAAAGCCCGCCTTCTCTACGACTTTTTTCACTGCGGCGATAGCGTTTGTGGTTTGCAGCGTAATATCTGTGCCGGTTACATTGCCGTGTGCATCAGGTCCTTGCTGGCCTGCGACATAGAGAGTGTTGCCGGCGACGAAGCCATCACTGAACGGCATGCCCTTGGTAAAGTCGATAGCCCGGTTCTGGGCAAAAGCGCTGCCCGCAGTAAAAACGGCGACAATCGAGGCCAAAAACAGGCTACGCTTCGCCATCGACAGGTAATCCCTCTTCATCGTTCGGTCTCCTGGGTTTATGGAATAACAGATTCTCTCACTTCTCATTCGTTTCGACATCACTGTGTCTTTGCGCTGCAACTATTCATAGCGCAGGATGGTTTGGGGGTCGACCCTGGCGGCACGGCGTGCCGGGAGCCAACTGGCCAGAAGGGCAACAACAGACAGAAAGATCGGCACAAAGGTGAAGGTGACGATGTCGTGGGGGCGAATTCCATAGAGGAAGCTATTGAAGAGTTTTGCGACGGCAAGAGCCGCAGGCAGCCCGAGAGCGAGAGCGATAAGCGTGAGCAGGATTCCCTGACGCAGGATGAGTTGCCGAACGGCGCTGAGTTGCGCACCGAGCGCGATGCGGATGCCGATTTCACGCGTGCGGCGGCTGACGGCATAGCTCATAACGCCATAGAGGCCGACGGTAGCCAGGATGAGGCCGATAAAGCCGAAGACTCCGAAGAGCGTTCCAGCAAGACGCGGCAGGAAGAGCGCGCTCCGGAGATGTTCTTCAATAGTTTCGACGTTGTAGACGGCCATGGCCGGGTCAAGAGAGTGGATTTCGTGGCGGACAGCGGAGAGCAGGTTCGCCGTGTTGTTTTCGGAATGGATGACGAGGGTGTAACCGAGGAAGGCCGGGTCGCTGGCGGTGTTCTGTGCGAGGGAGCGGAAGAGGACTGGACGGTCGTCTTCATTAATGAAACGCGACTTGATGTTTTTGGTGACGCCGATGATTTCGTAAGTGACTCCGCCGCCGCTGACGCGCCGGCCGATGGGATTCTCACCCGGAAAGAGCTGCTGGACAAAGGCCTGGTTCACGACGGCGACTTTGGGTGCGGTAGGCGATTCATTGGCAAAATCCTGGCCTGCAATGCGGGGGATGCCGAGGGTTTCGAAGTATCCGGGCGTGGCCATGTAGAGTTCTGCGCTCGGGACAGACCTGGAACTTTTCTGGCCTTCGACCTGCATGCCGTCGCTGCGGTTGCCTCCGGAGAGTGGCACGCTGTCGGTTGCGGCGACAGAGATGACGCCGGGGATGGCGGCGACGCGGTCGCGAAGTTCATTCAGGAATTGCGTGGTGTGTTCAGGTGTGTAGCCGTGCACACGCGGGTCGACGGAAACCATGAGAACGTTGCGCGAACGGAAGCCGATGTCGATGGTGGAGGCGTGTTCGAGGCTGCGCAGGAAGAGGCCCGTTGCCGAAAGCAGGACAATCGACATGGCGATCTGGGCTATCACCAGAATGTTACGAAGGGTGATGCGGCGGCCTGGGCGTGCGAGCACGTCTTCGCCTTTGAGCGCGCTGGTCAGGACTGGGCGCGAGGCGATCCATGCTGGGATGAGGCCGAAGAGCAGGCCTGTGCTGACACTGAGAACAAAGGTGTAAAGCAGCACGCGCCAATCAACGCTGAGCGTCAGATCGAGCGGGACCGGAGCAGGGACGTGGAATGCGGCGAGAGCCGATGTGGCCCAAAGCGAAAGCGCGGTACCGACGACACCCCCGCCGAGTGCGAGTAGGACGCTTTCGAGGAGCATCTGACGCAGGAGCTGGCCGCGTTTTGCTCCGAGGGCAATGCGGACGGCCATTTCACGCTGACGGCCGGCAGCATGGGCTAGGAGCAGATTGACGACATTGGCACTGGCGATGGCAAGAACGAGCAGTACGACGATGGAGAGCGCGGCCAGGAAGAGCAGGATGGTTGATTTGTCACGCGGAGGCAGGGAGTCAGCCTGATCGAGGTAGAAGCCGTTGCCTTTGTCGGTTGTGGGATAAGCCTTGGCATAGTGTTGCGAGAGGGTGCTGAGCTCAGCGGCTGCCTGCGATTGCGTGACGCCGGGCTTGAGGCGTCCTATGACGTCGAGCCAGTGGAAGACTCGGGAATCACGGCTGGGAACGCTGGGCGCGAGAGCTTCAACATTGCCGAGGGGAATCCAGAACTGCGGGTCGAGGATGACGTCGAGTCCACGAAAGCCTTGGGGTGCGATGCCGACGACGGTGAAGGGGTGCCCTGAGAGTGTGAGGGATTTACCGATGATCGCCGGGTCGGCGGCAAAGCGGCGCTGCCAGAGGCGATGACCCAGGACGATGACCTGCGCGTGTTCTTCACTTGCCAGAAAGCCCCGGCCGAGGGCCATGTGGAGCTGGGTTACGTCGAAATAATTTGCTGTGGCAGACTGGCCCCAGATGCGCTCCGGCTCTCCATTGCCGCCAATCGAGGCAGGCAACAGTTCATAATAAGCCGCGAGGCCGGAGAAGGATTTGGACTGATCCCGCACATCGGTATAAAGCGGCCAGGGGAAATTGTTGCAGCATTGGTCGCCGTCGTGCGTGGTGTGGAGGGCGATGAGTGTGCCAGGGTTGCCGACAGGCGCGGGCTTTAGCACGAATCGGCTGACCATAGAAAAGATGGTGGAATTGGCGGCAATACCGAGGGCGATGGAGATAACAACAGCGAGCACGAAGCCCGGCGATTTTGAGAGACGCCGAAAAGCGTAGGACAGGTCTTGCCGCATGGCTGCCATAAGGAGATCCTCCGTTAGGCAAGGACTACGCTACGGTGGCCGTGAGGGTTCCAGAGATTCCGGAAATTTATGAAGAATCCGTGCCAACCCGACCATCTTTGCCCAACATTTTTTTTTTAAACCATAAGGCCTGTTCCTTCATGCAAATAGAAGCTTCCTCCACACCAGACCCTCGACTCTTGCCTGTGGTGTAAGTATGATTGTTTAATGGCTATTTCTGTGCTCGAGAAGAAACCTGCTCTTTCTCGACGCCAATTTATTAAATTTTCTGGACTTTCGGCGCTAGGTCTCGGCCTCTATGCGAGCGAAATCGCGCGGCACGAGATCGACATCGTCCATCGAACGATTGTCATCAATCGGCTGCCGGAGGCATTTAAGGGCTTCCGGATTGTGCAGGTATCGGATTTCCATTTCAAGGAATTCACGGAAGCTTTCTTCATCAAGTTAGTGATCCATGAAGTAAATGCATTAAAGCCCGATCTGGTGGCGTTGACCGGAGATTTTGTGAGCTTCGGGCCGATTGAACGGCACAGGTCAGTGGCATGGGCCTATGAATCCGCAGCATTGCTGACGCGGATTCAATGTCCGCAGCGCTATGCTGTGCTGGGAAATCACGACTGTATTGTGAACGAGCCCGCGGCTATCGATGCGTTGACGACGCACGGGATTCCGGTGCTGAATAACCGGTCGATTCCGTTGGAACACAACGGAAAGCGGATATGGCTGGCGGGTTTGTCGGATGCACTCAATGGCAACCCACGTCCGGATTTCAACAAGGCAATTCCCAAAACCGCGCACGCGGACGGCGAGCCGGTGATTCTGCTGGCGCATGAGCCGGATGTTGCGCCGGAAGCGGCGAAGCATAACGTTGACCTGATGCTTTCCGGGCATACGCACGGGGGGCAGGTCCGGATTCCGTTTTTGCCGCCTTTGATGTTACCCCCATTAGGTCAGAACTTTGTGGATGGGCATTTTCAGGTTGGGCCGACGCAGTTATATGTGAACCGAGGCATTGGTACAGTCGGGCTGCCTCTCCGCCTCAATTGCCCGCCGGAGATTACGGTGATTACGCTGGCATGAGGTGGCGCTTTGTCGGGATGGCACCCTTTTTCGCGCCAATCAATGCTGATTTATAATAAAAGAGTTCCTGATAAGCAGGAGAAGCCGCTTTTCCGCAAGCCGGAAAGTCTGCAAAGCGCCAGATCGAAAAGGTCATTACCCATCTCATGATTCGTTTTCTTCAGAAAGACAGCCGCACGGTGAAGGCAATCTTCGTCGTGATTATTGCCGTTGCCTGCATCACAATGGTCATCACGCTCGTTCCGGGCATCTTCAGTGACCAGGCTTCCAGCGCCGATACCTATGCGACCATCCACGGCGGTGGTTATCTCGGCCGTTTCTTCGGTTCGGGCGACGAAGTTTCCACGCAGGAAGTGCAGCAGCTTGCCCAGCGCATGATGCAGCGCCAGCAATTGCCCGATTTCGTACTGCCTTTCATGATGCAGCGTGTGGGCCAGGGACTGATACAGCAGCATATCGAGTTGCAGGAAGCGAACCGCATGGGCGTGACCGTGACGGATGACGATCTTCGTGCGTTCTTAAAGACAGGTACGTGGGGTCAGGTGCTTTTCCCGAATGGCCACTATATCGGTGATGAACAGTACGCGAGCCTGGTGTCGCAGAACTTTGGCATCTCACGCGAGCAGTTTGAGAAAGAGCTGAAGAAAGAAATTCAGGAAAACCGGTTGCGGTCATTTATAACCGCCGGTGTTACAGTTTCCGATCAACAGGTTCGGGATGCTTTCACGCAGCAGGCGACAAAGATCAAGTTCGATTACGCGGTGTTGAGCGCGGACGATCTGCGCAAGACTATCAATCCGACGGATGCCGAACTCCAGACATTTTTCAAGCAAAACGCGGCGCGGTATGCAAAGGCCATTCCGGAGACGCGCAAGATTCAGTACATCGCGTTTACGACGGCGAATCTTCCAGGCGGCGTTCCGCAGGTGACCGATCAGGAAGTGCAGCAATATTACACGCAGCACCAAAAGGACTATCAGGTCGAAGACCAGGTGAAGGTGCGGCACATTTTGATCAAGGTTGACCAGAATGCCGATGCCAAGGCGGATGCGGCAGCGAGACAAAAGGCCGAGGACATCTTGAAGCAGCTTCACAATGGCGGCAACTTTGCCGAGTTGGCAAAGAAGAACTCGGATGACCCAGGCAGCAAAGAACAAGGCGGTGAGCTTGGCTTCATCAAGCACGGTGTGACGGTACCGGAGTTCGACAAGGCTGCCTTTGCGCTACAGCCGGGACAAATTTCGGACCTGGTGCGCACCAAGTTCGGCTACCACATCATTCAGGCGGAAGAAAAACAGACGGCGCACACGCGCTCCCTGGAAGAAGTGAAGCCGACGATCGTCTCGGTTCTGACGCGTCAAAGGGAAGCGCAGGCACAGCAGGCATTTGCCCAGCAACTGGCGAATGAAGCCCAAAAGAATGGACTTGCGCAAACTGCTGCGGCTCACCATCTGCAGGTCGTGACGACGGATTTTCTGGCCCAGAATGCAATCATCCCCACGCTGGCCGACGGATCGCAGATGCTGACGAATGCATTTACAGCCAAGCCGGGCGCTGCGCCGCAGGTTGCTTCAACAGGTGACGGCTACGCGGTCTTCCAGGTGCAGGATATACATGCCGCCCATGCTCCTACATTTGAGGAATATAAGGCACATATCCTCGACGACTTCCGTGAGCAGCAATTGCCGCAATTGCTGACGCGCAAAACGAATGAACTTGCCGACAAGGCGCACGCAGAGAACGATCTTGCCAAGGCTGCGAAGGAAGTGGGAGCCACGATCAAGAGCAGCGATCTGGTTGGACGCGATGCGCAGGTTCCGGATATTGGCCAGTTGTCGACCGCAGCGCCGGCATTGTTTGACCTGAAAGTAGGACAGATCAGCCAGGCAATCAACAGCGGTCGCACCGGTGTAGTTGCGAAACTAACGGATAGGCAGCAGCCGACCGCCGAAGAGATCGAGAAGAATCTCGATCAGACGCGGGATTCGATTTTGAATCAGAAGCGGGAAGAGATGTTCGCGGTTTTCGTGACGAATCTGACGGAGAGGTATCAGAAAGAAGGCCGGATTCGCATGAATAAGCGTGCTCAGCAGCCTGGATTACCGGGAGGAGCACCGGGTGGAGCGCCGCAGTCGTAACTATATAGCAACAATGAAATGAGCAACCGGGGCCCGTGGTTTGGAATCTTTCGAATCACGGGCCTTTTTGCAGGCTTTGCGCGGAAAGCATATCTATGTCTTTTGAGCGGTCTTCCGGACTACTACTGCACATTACTTCGCTGCCTTCTTATGGTGGCATTGGGGACCTTGGTCCCGCCGCGTATGAGTTTGCCGACTTTCTTGCTGCCGGAAAACAACGGCTATGGCAGGTGCTGCCGCTCAGTCCGACGGGATACGGAAATTCGCCCTATGCGGCGCTGTCTGCGTTTGCGGGTAATCCGCTGCTGGTGAGTCTGGAAAAGCTTTCCGACTGGGGCTGGATTGATCGTAAGCGAATTGCTGGCCTGCCGGGACGGTCAGGCAATATCCGGTTTGAAGAAGTCGTGCAGAAGAAGATGCCGCTGTTGGTGGAGGCCGCGCGCAATTTTCTACATCGGCGGACCGAACCGCAGTTTGCAGAGCAATGGTCGCGATTTGAAGGCTATTGCACGATCAATCGTTCGTGGCTGAATGACTATGCCCGCTACAATGTGCTGCGGTGCAAATTCGACTCGCAGTGTTGGAATGTATGGACGAAGGCATATGCATATCGAGACGCGGATGCATTTGCCCAACTGGAAAAAGAGCAAGGTGAAGACCTGGCCATCGAACAGGTGATTCAATTCGTTTTCGATGAGCAATGGACAGAGCTTCGGCGCTATTGTGCGGAACGGGACATCCGATTTATCGGCGATGTCGCCATTTTTGTGAATTACGACAGCGCGGATGTCTGGACGCACCGAGACATCTTTGAATTGAACGAAGATCTTTCACCGATCCGCGTTTCCGGAGTACCTCCCGACTACTTCAGCGAGACGGGACAGCGGTGGGGTAATCCTCTCTATCGGTGGGATGTACTCGAACAGCGCGGTTTCGATTGGTGGGTGGATCGTATTCGCCGCGCGCATTCGCTCTATGACGTAATTCGCCTGGATCACTTCCGCGGGTTCGAGGCGTACTGGTCGATTCCGGCGGAAGACGATACCGCCGTCAATGGGGAATGGGTGAAGGCGCCGGGTGCGGCGCTGTTCTCAAAATTACAGGAGGCGCTGGGCGAGCTTCCATTCATCGCCGAAGACCTTGGATTGATTACGGCGGAAGTGGATGCCTTGCGGGAACAGTTTATTTTGCCAGGCATGCGAATTCTGCAGTTCGGATTTTCCAACCGGGGCGCGCACAATTATCTGCCGCATCGATATGAAAAAAACACCGTCGTCTACACAGGCACGCACGATAACGACACAACGCGCGGATGGTGGGAGAACGGAGCAACTAAAATGGAAAAAGCGGCTGTAAATGCGTATGTGCATCCAGGTAAAGAAGGCGCGGTGTGGCCGCTGATTCGCGCTGCATCGACTTCGGTTGCGGATATCTGTCTTTTTCCGGTGCAGGACATCCTTGAACTCGGTTCAGAGGCTCGCATGAACGTGCCGTCGCGGTCGGGGGACAACTGGGGCTGGCGCTGCGCTGAAGGAGTGCTTGTGCCGAAGCTGGCTGAGAAGCTGGCTGCGCTTACGGAAATTACGGATCGGGACCGCGTGCCTGAAGACGTAAGGCAAAAAGCAGTTGAGCAGGCATAAAGCTTTAGGCTGTCAGTATGACAATCCATATGTTTACTGTCGCCTATTTGTCGATACCACCTAGTGTTTGCCAACCAGCATAGCTACAGGGAAATCAGCCAGGATATCGTGGAGTTTCAATCTTCCACCTTCGTCAGTCCGTAGATGCTTACCGGTGAAGATATTCACAAATTGTGCAGGGGTTTGATCCGGGAGTGAGAGCAACGCCTTGCCCCAGATGTCTGCCAAAGGCAGGTGAGGCTTTGCTTGGGCTAATGAGCAGGCAAAGCGAGGGGCGACGACAAGTACGGATTGTTTTGTGGTTCTGTCCTGCCGCAGAAAGGCGAGCGCGTTCTGATGTTTTTCCAGCTCAATATTCAGCGGAATATATTCGCCGTGGCGGAAGATGGAATGCAATTCGCCGCGGGTTGTGAGAGCACGGTGCATGGTCCATAGCTTGATGCGTCCGTCGGGCAGGGTCCGCAATACCTCGGTGCAGACTGCAGCTGGTCCTGCATGATCGCTTTGCTCGCGTAGTGCATGCAGTAGCTGCGCGCGTAGGGCATAGTCGACCGGCCGGCGATTGTCAGGGTCTACCATGCTCAAATCCCATAGATCGGTGCCCTGATAAAAATCCGGGACACCGGGAGAGGCGATCTTCAGCACGAGTTGGGAGAGCGAATTAATGGCGCCGAACATCTGGACTGCCGGCAGGAAAGATTTCAGCGTTTCCACAAAGCGAGTTTCACGCTCGTGCGGTTGATGCGCAAGAATGCTCGTGAGGAACGCATCTACTGCTTTCAGGTACTCAGAGTCTGGATTGATCCAGCTCAGATTGATCTTCGCTTCACTGAGTGCTTTTGCGCAGTATTGCTTCATGCGCTCGAGAAACTGGTTGCGGTCCTCCAGCGTTTCCATTTGCCAGGGCCACGCGCCGACAATGGTTTGATAGATCAGATACTCTTCGTTGGGATCGGGAGCGATGCGGCCATCCGCCAGTTTCTGCTTGTACCGTAAATTCATTCGAATCCATCGGCGGACGATGGACGCCCATTGCGTGGGCATTTCAGACAGTACATTGAGGCGGTTGCGTATGTCCTCGCTGCGTTTAGTGTCGTGCGTCGATGTGGCCAGCATGGTGTCCGGCGATATCTGCACGCGATCCTGATTGCTGGCGTGGAAGAAATCAGTGGAAATGCCGAAGGCTTTGAGCGAGCTGCCTACTTCGTTGGATGACAGAAAGCGCGTATAGACATAAAAAGACGTGTCTTCTACGCCTTTCGCCATGATGGGACCTGTGAGCTGCTGAAACTTCAGTGCGAAATAGAGCCGCGCATCATATTTTTCATCGTTTTTGTCGCCCAGCAAAAGCGTGTCCTGGAGAAATTCGAAGGCTGAACCGTCGATTTCCGGATTGCGATATTTTGCGCGCCAGATGGCTTGTGCGATAAATGCAATGTCACGATCTGTGTACTGACCGCGATCGTCAATATAGGTGCGATATACAGGAAAGTATGCAATGGTTTCGCGAATCACGACTTCGAGGATGCTTTCTGTGAAATCGCGTGCACGGCGGTCGGCGGTGGCCAGCTGATTGAGCAGATTGGTGAGAACGTAGACTTCGCTGGAAAGAGCAGACTGCATGACTTGTAGTTTTGAGCGGTAGATCAACTCGTCCGGGTCGACCTCGCGTCCGAGAATCTTTGCGTAAAGAGCGGTGAATCGGCCTTCATTCTGCGGTTGGATAAACACCTGATTGACGAGATGCAGGAAGTCGTAGCCCGTGGTTCCACGCACAGGCCATTCGCGGGGAAGGGCCTCGCGCGGTTCCAAAATTTTTTCGACGACGGTATAAAGCGGCCCTTCGCTACGCGCCCAGTCGTAACGGCGCAACGTATCGCGTATTTCGAGCTCGATGCCGTTCGCTGCGACCGGCTCTTTTGCCGTTTCTCCGGCACACTGACTGGCGACATAGAGCAACTGCAGGCGGATGAGGTATTGACGCGGATTGAACATCCCGTCACAGTGATCGATGCGCAATCCTGTGATCTGATGTTTTGCAAGGAGCTTGCGGACGAGGCAGTGGGTTTGCGCAAAGGCTGCCGGGTCTTCCATCCGCAAGCCGACCAGATTATTGATATCGAAAAAGCGGCGGTAATTGATTTCTTCGGAAGACACGCGCCAGTAGGCAAGGCGGTAAGGTTGCACCTCCAATAACGCATGGAGATGATCGAAGCTTTTCGGATCTTTCTCGACCCCGTTTACGCGGTGGACTGCTCGCTGCAGAATTGGCTGAAGTTCGGATGAAAGCAGTGCATTGCGCAATCGTGGATTGAGTTCTTTTAACTGCTCTCTCCGTTGTGCGGCGAGGCTAGGGTCGGACGTATCATGAGGAGGGATATGCGCCAACTCTTTGAGCAGGTCACGGAATGATTGCGGAACACCATCCACGGCATCATCTTCTTCCGGAAAGAGAAGCGGGATGGTGCGTGGCGCTACGGGAAGAGAGTGATCGTAGTAGTGAATGCGAGCACGACCATCTTCGAACGCAAGCTGGATTTTCTTCCCTTCCAGTTCCGCTCCATATTGATTCCCGAGAATCGGTAAGAGCAGCTTCCCGCGCAGATCGGGCTTGAGAGGATCCCAATCAATATCAAAGAAGGTGGCATACACAGAGGCGCGGCCATTCTCAAGAACATCCTGCCACCAGATAGAGTCATTGCCCACGCCCATGTGATTAGGTACGATGTCGAGCAGCAGACCCATGCCTGCCTCGCGCAAGGACGCTGAAAGGCGGTCGAAGCCTTTGGTGCCACCGAGTTCCTGATTCAGACGGTCGTGTCGGCTAACATCGTACCCGTGCTGACTGCCGGCACGCGCTTCAAAAATGGGGGAAGTGTAAAGATCGCTGATGCCTAGCTGTGCAAGGTAGGGAAGGATCTTTTGCGCATCGGCAAACGTGAATTCAGAGTGCATTTGCACGCGATAAGTCGATATGGGAGCGCGTGCGTCGCTGTGCACAACCCGGTCAATGCATTCTTGTAATTCAGGCATAAATAAATTGTGGTGCGGATACATCCTTTTGGATGCAGAAATGAACCGGATAGTTTTCACGCCTGCGACTTTACGAAAGCCGGTGTCGCGCAGACAATAGGAGAAGAAATCAGAACTCCGAGGAACCGATGCCACTTTCCGGCGAAGCAATTCGATTAATGAACTATGTGGACGATGTCAGCGTTACTTTACGGCGCGTCCTTGCGCTGGCGCAGACACTGACTCCAGAAGAACGCAAGCGCGTGAGCGACTACCTGAAGAATGCGCAGCCGAGTGTGGAAACGGTGGTCAGTTCACTTCAGAGCAAGTAGGTTCCGGTCTGCCATTTCCGGGTAATACGCATCCCAGGCTCGCTTGGGATGAGGGGACCTCTTTTGGTCCCGGCTGACCTGGACAGCATGGCTCTTGAGGGTCCATGCCGATTTTATTTCCGGTACGTCTAAACGTTGGGAACCGGAGGGGAGCCGGATACGTATTTCCGGTTAAGCATGCAGAACGTCGGCGATATCTTCGGCCAGGTCTTTCGCGCCATCTGGGCGAGTAAACTTCGTTCGTTCCTCACCATGTTCGGCATTGCGTGGGGTGTCGGTTCCATGCTGCTGTTGATCAGCGTGGGCGAAGGCTTTCGCTCAGGACAGCGGCGCGAACTGGCGACGCTGGGCAACGACCTCATTATGATGTGGGGCGGAACAATTCCGGCGGTGGCGAACCAGCATACCGGCATGCGCCCTTATAATCTCACGCTGTCCGATACTGAAGCGATTCGCACGCAAGCCGATGAGGTGCGCGCTGCGACGGCGTTTATTAACCGCAATGACATCAAGCAGCAGAGTGCTTATGAGAGTGCCGGAGGCCAGGTGATTGGCGCGGAGCCGAATTACAGCGGCATCCGCTTTCTTCCGCTCAAAGAAGGCCGGTTCCTGAACGATGCAGATCTGCATGACCGAAGACGTGTGGTTGTGCTCGGTGAGAAAAGCGCAAAGCTGTTGTTTCCGGGCCGTCCGGCGATGGGCGAGATTGTTCTGTTGAATGGTGCACGATTTCAGGTGATCGGTGTCGCGGATAAATCGGGCCGGGGCAACAACGACAACGAGAACCAGAAAATCTATATCCCTCTTACGACCATGCTGGAGATGTTTCCGCTCAAGGGCGAAAATATTCCCGCGGATTCTGTGACTTCGATTCAGTATCAGCCGCGCATTCGCGGCGATAACGCCCTTGCTACGGTGCAGGTCCACAAGATCATTGCGCAGCGCCACGGGTTCGACCACAATTCAAAAGACGCTTTCAACGAATGGGACACCATCAAGGGCGAGCAGATGGTGGGAAAAATCTGGACAGCGATGGATGTCTTTCTTGGCGGCGTAGGGGTTGTTACGCTCGCGCTGGGTGCGGTCGGCATCATCAATATCATGCTCGTCTCTGTCTCCGAGCGCACGCGGGAGATTGGCTTACGCAAAGCTCTGGGTGCGACTTCACGAAGTATTCTTACGCAATTCTTTCTTGAGGGATTGGTCCTGACCGGAGTAAGCGGTCTTATTGGGATTGGCGGGGCCGCCTTTTTTATGTATCTGCTGAATGCCGCGCTGGGGAATAGTGTGCAGGGGTTCGATCCGCCCAAGCTGGTGCCGTGGTCTGCGGCGCTGGCAATTGTTTCGCTCAGCGTGAGCGGGATTATTGCCGGATTGTATCCGGCAGGCAAAGCCGCAGCGTTGGAGCCGGTGGAAGCGCTGCGGCGCGAATAAGGGAGCTACTATGCTGCGCGATTTATGGGGACAGGCTTATGAGGCGATGGTTTATAACCGCCGCCGCACCACGATCACCATCGTCGGCATGGCGTGGGGCATCGCCACGGTCGTGCTGCTGCTCGCTTATGGCGCGGGATTCGGACGCGCGATCGAAGCCATTTTTGCGCAGTGGGGCACGCAGTTGATCGGGGTCTTTCCCGGGCGCACGGGCGAACAGGTTGGAGGCACGAAGGCTGGCGTTCAAGTGCGTTTCACGCAGGACGATATCGACCGTTTATGGAATACGGTGCCAAACCTTCAATACATCTCGCCCATGCTGAATAAGGATGTTCCGGTTGCCAACGATCTGCATACTTACACGTGGACAGTGAACGGCTACCGCGCGGATATTCAGGACATTCTCAAGCTCGACATTGATTCCGGGCGATTCTTTACCGACCTTGACGATCAGCAACGTAACCATGTTGCTGTAATCGGCTCCGAAGCCAAGTCAAAGCTGTTTTCTGGTCAATACGCCATCGGCCAGCGTATCCGTTTGAATGGGATCGGTTTCACGATCATCGGGGTACTGAAGCCCAAGATGCAGGAAAGCGATGACGATGTGAATCGGCAGATTTATGTGCCGTTCAACACAATGGGTGACATCAAGGACACGAAATATTTCGATGGCATATGGCTCAACTATCGCGGTGACCACATGATTGTGGAACAGGCGATTCGCAACACTTTAGCCGCCACGCACGACTTCCGACCCTCCGACCACAATGCCATTTTTGTCGCCAATCTAATGGAGCAGTTGAAGCAGTTCCGCATCATCATCATCGCACTACAGGTGCTCTTGCTGTTTATCGGGGGACTTACGCTGGGTATCGCCGGTATCGGCCTGATGAACATCATGTTGGTTGCGGTCCAGCAGCGTACACGTGAGATCGGCATTGAAAAGGCTTTAGGCGCTCGGAAGAAGCACATCCTGATTCAGTTTCTTGCAGAGGCGCTGGTGATTACTGGCGTTGGCGGGGCAATCGGAATTGTGCTGGCCTATGCCGTGGCGATCGGAGTGGGACGCATTACGTTTTACAGCGCTCTGGCTGCGAATGCGGAGGCTGCCGATATTCGCCTGCTGATCTCACCGGCTATAGTTTTTATAGCAACGGGAATTCTCATTGTTGTGGGAATGGTGAGCGGGATGATTCCCGCTATCAAAGCAGCGAATCTCAATCCCATTGAAGCGCTGCGATACGAATAAAAGCGTCCGGAATCTAAAGACAGGGCAGGCGACGCGGTTTTAAAAAGCCCGCGTCGTTATTCAGATGATTTCACACGACGAAAGTCGTACTCTCACAAACTCGGCACCTCATTTACGAGGCACGAGCAGATATACGTAAACAAGCAGCGCGATGCCTATCAAGAGCGGGATGAGTCCGACCAGATAGACGGGTTTCCCATGGGTGATGGCACCTAAAAACGCCATCAGTGCAATGCCAATTGCCGCGTTGATGAGTCCGCCTAATATAAAGCCTTCTCGCTTCTTTTCTTCGTCTTTTACCCTTTTGGCACGCTGCTCTTCATTCAGATATTCAATGGTTGCGACAGCCCCTGAACTCTGCGATTCGGCTAGTTTTTTCAGCATATCGTTTCTATAGTAGCTTTCTCTCTCCAACTGCCTGGCGGAAGACCAGGCGGCTACGGCAAGAAAACCGAAGAGAGCGACTGCACCGACGCTCAAGAAAATAAATAAAAAGGCTGGTCCTTGTACCATTACATCCTCCTTGACGCTGGGTAAGACATGCTCTTGGGCGAAGCGGTTTCATTTTTATTTCGAAAAAGAAAATGCAACGATGGATGTGAAAAAGCGGTCGTACGCTGTGAGGGTAATAAAAGAGGGTGAGCGCGACAGAGGATCTGGCGGACGTAGAGCGGGTGCTGGCGGGAGATGTCTCATCTTTCGAAGGCATCGTGCGCCGCTGGCAAGGTCCGCTTATCAATATGGCGTATCGCTTCTGCAACGACCGTGGTCGTGCCGAGGAGATGGCGCAGGAAGCCTTTCTGCGCGCATATCGTGCATTGGCAGGCTGGCGGCGGGATGCGGCGTTTTCTACGTGGCTGTTTGCGCTGGCGGCGAATCTGTACCGGTCGGAGTTGAAACGGATGCCGGGACAGAGTGTTTCTCTCGATGATATTGCGGAATTAATGGATAAGCGCTCCCATCAGACCGATTTTGAAGAGGAAGATCGCGACCGGGTGATTCGGGGCGCTGTGATGGCGCTTCCGCCCAAGTACCGCGATGCCATGATTCTGTACTATTTTCATGAGATGGATGTACCGGCGGCGTCGAAAAGCCTAGGATTGCCGGAAGGTACCGTGAAAGCAAGACTTTTTCGCGGAAGAGAGATTTTGCGCGGCAAGTTGCCGCAATTACTCGCAGTGCCGCGGCTGAAGGAGGCATGATGGAAGACGATTTGGATCGTATGCTTTCCACGCGAGATGAAATTGTACCGTCATCGGGCTTTTTGGCATCAGTGATGGATGCCGTGCAACAGGAAGCAGCTACGCCAAAGCCAATTCCGTTTCCATGGATGCGTGCGCTGCCCGTATTTGTGGCGCTTGCTGCAGTGCTGGTGATGCTGGTAGTCGGATTGGTGAAGTTGTTCCGCATGCCCGTTGCTGCAGTGCACGAACCAGTGTGGATGGCAGAGACAGCGCGATTGCTTGGGCAGGCAAATGCCGGCTGGATTGCTTTTGCGTTTTTGTTGACCTTTATTTCTACATGGTTTTCGATCCGGATGGCCGTTGGGAAGCGTTGATTGTGCGGCAGCAGCGCATGAGACAGTAGGGTGACGCATAGATCACTCTGTTACCCTGACCAGCATGTCTCGCATTCTGTTGATCTTGGCACTACTTCTGGGGACAGGTTTGAGGTCGGCTCAAACGCAGGAGGCAACACCTCTGAGCCCAGGGCTGATTGGAAATAAATGGCATGCGCAGTGGATCGCATGTCCTGACGCCCCTCCGAAAGACATCGCTGTCTTCTACTTCCGCAAAGAAATTACGCTTGCATCCGTGCCGGCGCATTTCTGGGTGCATGTGAGCGCGGATAACCGCTTTCTGCTGCATGTGAATGGGCAGTATGCGGGCGAGGGTCCTGCACGAGGAGATCTATTTCACTGGCGATTCGAGACGATCGATCTGGCTCCCTTGCTGCGCCCGGGCAGGAACATTCTTGCGTCGACGGTCTGGAATTTTGGCACACGCGCTCCTGTCGCGCAGATGAGCAGCCGCACCGGTTTTATGCTGCAGGGCAATACGAAGATGGAAGAGATTGCCAATACCGATACATCATGGCAGGTGAAGGAGGAAAAAGGACGTGGGCTCGCCGCGAAGAATGGCGTGTCTGGGTACTATGCGGCTGGACCCGGTGAGCGTGCCGATGGCCGATCGATGACATGGGACTGGGATTCCGCTTCGGTTGCGGGCGGAGCCGCGTGGCATGCGGCGGAGGTCATAGGTCGCGCCGCGATGCGCGAGGCACAGGATGCCGACAATAATTGGGAACTGGTGCAGAATCAGCTTCCGGCAATGGAGCATCGACAGGTTAGCGCAGGCCGCATCCTTCATATGGAAGGGGTGGAGGGCATAATCTCAAATCCACAAGGGTCGCTGGAGATTCCGGCGAATACGCGTGCTACGCTGCTGCTGGATAACGGCGTCTTGCAGACAGCTTATCCGGAATTGACGATGAGCGGCGGCCGCGATGCGGAAATTCAGCTTACCTATGCGGAAGCGCTCTATGACGCGCAGGGTAATAAAGGCAATCGAAATGAGATTGCCGGACGGTATATTGAAGGCGTCTCTGACGAGTTCATCAGCGATGGTGGCGAGCGGCGTTCGTTTCAGCCGCTGTGGTGGCGGACGTGGCGGTATCTGCAGATTGAAGTGACGACGAAGTCGTCCGCGCTGCGGCTGGAAAAACTCGATGCGTGGTTCAGCGCGTATCCATTTCAGGAAAAAGCTAGCATAGACGGAGACATTCCTGATCTGAAGAAACTTTGGGATACGGGCTGGCGCACCGCGCGGCTCTGCGCACACGAGACATACATGGATGCGCCGTACTGGGAGCAATTGCAGTATGTGGGCGATACGCGCATTCAAGCGTTGATTTCCTATGCGATGACGGGCGACAGCAGGCTTGCGCGTCAGGCGATTACGAATATTGAGGCGTCGATTATTCCCGAAGGACTAACCCAGAGTCGTTATCCATCGCGATTGCCGCAGTTCATTCCGCCGTTCTCTTTGCTGTGGGTGGACATGCTGCACGACTACTGGATGTATGTGAATGATGAGCCGCTGGTGCGCGAAACATTGCCGCGTACGCGCGGAGTGATCGATTGGTACGCGTCGCATCTTCGCCCGGATGGCTTGGTAGGACGAGTGAAATGGTGGGAATTCGGCGATTGGACGAGCGGCTATGAGGGTGGGAGCCCGCCGCAGGATGCAGATGGCGGCTCGACATTTCTCACCCTGCAATTTATCGAGGCGCTGCGGAACGCGGGCGAACTGGAAAAGCAGTATGGCAGCCGCGAACGCGCCGCGGAGTATGAGGGCATGATCCGGAAAGCTGCCGATGCGCTGAATCGCTTGAACTGGGACGAACGTTACGGTGTTTATGCGGATACTCCTGCAAAGAAGAGCTACAGCCAGCAGGCAAATGTGCTGGCCGTATGGCAGGATGTTGCCCCGAAAGCGGAGCAAGTGGGAATTTTGCGGCGTGTGTTGGCCTCGCAGGAAGAGAAGGAAACGGCTTTCGGAGGCAGGACGGTTCCGCCAATGTCGGCGATGAGCTATTACTTTCGGTTTTATCTGAGCCGTGCTTTGGAGCATGCCGGGCTTGCCGACCTGTATGTAGACCAATTGACGCCGTGGTACGACATGTTGAAGCTGGGATTGACGACATGGGCCGAGAAGCCCGAGCCGACACGCTCCGATTGCCATGCGTGGAGCGCCGGTCCTAACTATGATTTATTGACGGTTGTGGCCGGAATTCATCCCGATGCACCCGGGTTCGCCAAGGTGCGGATCGAGCCCCACCTTGGCAAGCTGTATGAGATTCATGCGTCCATGCCGCATTCTCGCGGTGCGATTGAGACGGTTTACCATCTGGTAGGAAGCGTATGGGTTGCCACCATTACACTGCCGAACGGTTTGGACGGCAGTTTGATTTGGGGCAGACGCGAATATCCATTGCATTCCGGGGTACAGATGTTTCGGTTGTCTCAAAGCAGTTCAATGGGGAGCGAATAGGAGAATTCCATGTCCTCTTCGTTCTTGTTTCATAAAGGGAGCGATGGCAACCGTACGGAACAGCTGATCCTTCACTCCGCTCAGCGCCTAGGATGACAACTTCAGGTGGCGGCAGATAGCGGCGGCGATTGTGGCATCGCAAGGCTCGTCCTCACATGCGACCAGCACTATTCGTTTTCGTCGCGCCTGTATGGGGTTTGTAGATACTTTCTGGCTTCGTTTAATGCGCCCTGCGTGTTGTCATTGGTTTGTAGAGCCTGGCGATATTCGGGGACGGCTCGATCGCGCTGTCCGGTCACGTCGAAAATTTTGCCGATCTGGATATGGCTCCATACCTCAGTCCATTTGGGCTCGTTGTCGCCGCGCAGCGCGTCGCGATAGGCGTTGATGGACGCCTGATAGTTTCGCTGTGTGAAGAGGACTTCGCCAATACGATAGCTGGCCAGCGAGCTGTTGGGATTGGCCTTTAGCGCGTTCTGATATTCGCCCAGGCCGCCGGTGATATCGCCCTGCGCTACCAACTGCTGGCCGCGCAGAATATGCACACGGACTTGCATATCTGGCGAGTTTTTGAGGATCCAGTTGTCGGGGTCGATGGTGATATGGCGTGGACGGCCAAAGGTATCGACGACGAATTGCGAATCGGAGCCGACCACATCGATGCGGCGGATCTCGGTTTTGCCGTCCGTCTCGATGCGCAGCTCAACTGGCATGTTGAAGAGGTCGAGATCCTGCTGAATTTCGCCGATAGTGCGGAAGCCTTTATTGTTACCCAGGCGATAGACGGCGTACTTGTTATTGAACTGCGGAGCGCCCGTGCCGTCGAGCCATTGCGCGAAGAAAGGTGTGAGCTGCTGCTGCGATTGCGCTTCGGCGATTTTTTCGAAATCACTCGTTTTGATCGGCTTATCAGTAAATTGGGAGAGCGTGGCACGCAGGATTTTGCCGAAACTATCGTCCCCGACCTCCCAGCGAAGCATATGGAAGACCAGAGCTCCTTTTTCAAGAGTCATAGACTGGAACTGTGGGGAGAACGAATCGAGACGGCCTGTACTGGTCAGCGGAATCGTGTCATAGGCCAAAGCACCGGACGAGACATCCTGCACAGCTGCGTTGAGTGCGGCGCGGCCTGCAGTGTCCTCCAGATACATCAATTCTCCATAGCGCGACATACCGTTGGTGATCCACGCGTCATTGAGCGATGCGGGACTGATCTCGCTCCCCCACCATTGGTGGGCAATCGTATTTGCGAGCAGGCGGATATCAGTTATCCCGCTGCCCATGCGCGATCCGGCTACGGCAGCTATTTCAGGAGCCCAGGCCACGTGTACCGTGTCCTCCGGTAATTCCACGATGTTGAGCTGTGTGGATTCAGGTACGCCGAAGTTGCTGGTGAAAAACGCAAATTCTCTCAGCGCAGTTTGGGCAAAATCCTGAGCAGATTGCTTGTGAGCGTCAGTGGTGAAGACGCGAATATTCGGCGCGGAAGAGACCGGAGCATTGAATTTGCCTGCGATGATGGTTCCGGGGAAACCGGGCTTTCCCCAGTGGAAATTGAACAGCTGTCCGCCGGCTGCCGGGGAAGATGTAGTTGGCCCGCTACCGATGACGCGATATCCACTCGGAATTTTTACGTGAATGTCCGCAGTGAAACGATCGGTCATATACCCGGTCATCGGAAACCAGCGTCCGGCATAGAGCAGGTAGCTTATGGGATCGCCCACCTGCGCGAGTTTTAAGTTTTCAACAGGGCTGCCGGCATCGCTGTCGAGCATGCCATCATAGGCAAAAGTATAGGTATATTGCTGGCCTTTTATAAGCGGGGTGGAAGGCGTGACGATCACGGTGGCATTAGCGCCGCGCTCGCCGCTAAGGGGTTTGTTGGATGTGTCTGTGACTTTTTCCACTTTGAGAGCGCCGTGCAGCTCAAAAATCGCTGTATCGGTGTTATCGAGCGCCGTAAAGGTGACTTGCGCGGTAGCGGAGAGCTTGTGGTCGGCAGGACTCAACTCGGCGTTGATGGTATAGCCGGTGACGCGAATGGTGGGTTTTTGCTGCGCGATGAGTGGGACGGCAAAGAGAACCGATAGAGCCAGTGCAAAGTACCGATTCCGTCCTTTCAGGGAAAGAAGCCAAAAGGTTGGGGCATTTGTACCTGTGCCCGCAAAGGACGTACGGCAGCGCTTCATTATTCGCATCTTCATCGTGCTGGACCCATTAACTCCATTGTGATGCCGGCAACCTGTTCGATCGGGCTTCGGGCTGAATGCAACGATGCGCCAACTTTGGCGAGATCGGCCTGTATCCGGCTTCGAACAGCCTCGTCGCACAGCAGGTTCTGCAGATGTGAGACGACATTCGCTGCGGTAAAGTCGTCCTGGATCAGTTCTGGAACTACTTCGCGTCCGGCAATGAGATTGACCATAGCAACATACGGGACCTTTACGACCCGCCTGGCAACAGAATACGTCACTTTAGAAACACGATAGACCACGATAAACGGATTGCCGATCAAAGCCGCCTCGACAGTTGCCGTGCCGCTGGCCACCACACTAGCACGCGCGTGGTACAGCGTGGTGCGGGCGTCGTCCACTAATATGATGCGTGGGCCGTTGGCAGGCAGCATGGCGCGGACCTGGTCGATGTGTTCGGGAGTGAGAGTGGGAGCTAGCGGCAGGAGGAATTCGCAGGACGGGTGCAGTTGGCTGGCGGCTTCGATCATTTCTGGAAGGTTGAGGCGAATCTCCTTAAATCGGCTGCCAGGAAGCAGACCTACCCAAGATTTTGACGGGTCGAGCCCGTATTGGTCAGCAAATTCTTTTCGTGAGATGGAAGGCAGCGGGACTTCAGCCAGCGGGTGGCCGACAAAAGTGGCCTTTACCCCATGGTCGCGGTAAAAAGACTCCTCAAAGGGGAAGATGACGAGCATGCGGTCAACGTAGCGTCGTACCCGGCGGATGCGGTACTTCTTCCATGCCCAGAGCTGCGGGCTGACGAAATAAATGACTGGAATACCAAGACCGTGCAGCGTTCGGGCAAGCGAGAGATTGACGTCGGGAAAATCGATCAGAATCGATGCGTCAGGGTGTTCGGCGGCGATGCTGGCCTTTAGCTTGCGGTATTCGCCATAAATATGGGGAATATGCCGGATGATTTCGGTGATGCCCATGACGGCAACATCTTCTGCGCGCACGATGCGGCGGAAACCGAGTGCCTCCATGCGCTGGCCGCCAAGGCCGAAGAATTCGGCGTCGGGTATGAGCTTCCGGATGGCCGGAATGAGCTGGGCGGCATAGTGTTCTCCGCTGGCCTCACCGGCGGAGATGAAGATCTTTGGGCGGGTGGTCATGAGGAAAAATATTCACGCAATTCGTTTTGCTTTCGATCGCAGGTCGTTCTTGCGTAAAACGCGGTTTTTCGCCATCTCACAGACAGTTTTGCCGCCATAGATGCCATTCCTAGTCAGTCCCAACAGCAAGACCAGGATTGAGTATAGACGCCCCTTCCGGCAACTCCTGATCCTTGTATTGCAGTTGGTAAAGCTTCCAGTAGAGTCCGCGCTGCGTGAGCAATTCCTGGTGCGTGCCCATCTCGCGCAACTGCCCTTTGTGCATGACGAGAATCACATCGGCTCGCTGCACTGTGGAAAGCCGGTGCGCGATGACGACCGAGGTGCGGCCTTCAATCATCCGTTCAAGAGCGATGCGTACGCGCATTTCGGTTTCCGTGTCGACACTGGATGTGGCCTCGTCGAGGATCAAAATTTTAGGGTCGTGTGCCAGGGCGCGGGCGAAGTTGATGAGCTGCTTCTGGCCTGTCGATAAGCCGTTGCCGCGCTCGCGGACCGGTTCGGCAAAGCCTTCCGGGAGCGACTCGATAAAGTCGCGAACGTTGACTTCGTCGGCGGCTTCTTCAAGACGAGTATCTGTAATCCAATCCGAGCCGAGGCGAATGTTTTCAGCGATGGTTCCGGTGAACAGGAATGGGTCCTGCAAAACCACGCCGAAGCGGCGGCGCAGCTTGTTAAGATCATGTTCGCTTACGTCGACACCGTCTACCAGAATGCTGCCGTGCTGAATGTCGTAGAAACGCATCATCAGGCTGATGATGGTAGTTTTGCCCGCTCCGGTATGGCCAACGATGGCCGCAGTCTGGTCTGGTTCGACAGTGAAGGAGACGCCGCGCAGTATCCATTCGATATCGTCCATTGAGGCCAGCTCCGCGGCGCTTGCGCGTGCGATGCGGGTCTTTTGGCCCTCATCGAGCCGTTGGTAGGTAAACCAGACGTTGCGGAACTCGATGCGGCCTGAGTTGTCGCCCTCGTTTGGCTGAGCAGGAGAAACAATTTCAGGCGCGGTATCGAGCAGTTTAAAGATGCGCTCGCTGGCGGCCATGGCGGCCTGCAGGATGTTGTACTTCTCGCTCAGGTCCAGGATGGGGCGGAAGAAGCGAAACGCGTATTGCATGAAGGCTGCGAGAACGCCGATCGTGACGGTGGCATGAAGGACGCCGTAGCCGCCACGCCAAATGACGAGGGCGATGGCGATGGAACTGAGGATTTCAACTGCCGGATAGTAGAGGGCATAGGCCAGGATTGCGTCTTTGAAGGCATCCATGTGCAGGCGATTGACCGCCTTGAACTCTTTGAAGGAGCGCTCCTGGCGATTGAAGAGCTGGACAACGGTCATGCCGCTGACGTGTTCCTGCGTGTAGGAATTGATGCGGGCGATAGCTGAGCGAATGCGGCGGTAGGATTCGCGCACATGCTTGCGGAAGATGCGCGTGACCAGCAGGATCAGCGGCAGAACAGCGAAGGAAAGAAGCGCCAGCCACCAGTTCATGCGCAGCATAACGATGATGATTCCGGCGAGTAGGAAAACGTCTTCAAAGATATCGAAGACGCCGGCAGTGAACATCTCGTTTAATGCATCTACGTCATTGGTGAGGCGCGTGACCAACCGCCCGACTGGGTTGCGGTCAAAAAAGCCGATGTGTATGTGCTGCAGATGGCGGAAGATCTGGCTGCGCATGTCGAACATGACCTTCTGGCCCGTCCACTGCATCAGGTAGGTCTTGACGAATTCGAGGAAGTAGCTCAATACAAGAGAGGCCAGATAGAGGCCTGCAAGCTGTGTGATTCCTGTGAATGCGTTTGGGCTGAGATGGCTCGCCAGCCATGATGGCTTGGCGGGAGGCTGCGAGGTCATGTAGCGGTCGACGGCGACCTTGGTGAGATACGGGCCGAGAATGTCGGAGCCAGCTTTGATAAGGATGGCGACAAGAGATATGAACGCGGGCAGCTTGTATGGATACAAGTAGCGGATGAGGCGGCGCATCAGACGTCCGTCATAGGCTTTGCCGACGACGTCATCTTCCTGCTGCTGGGCTTGTTTCGGCTTTTCCTGTTCGGCCATGCGCTGTTGTCTCTATTTTACGGGTTTCGCGAAAGCTCCGGCGCTGAGCCGGTAGAGTACGTGCCGTCTTAATAGATGATCTTCGGGCAGATTCGGATGATCAAAGCTCTCGGCGGGATCAAAGGTCATGCCCAGTTTCTCCATGACGCGCCGTGAGCGGGTGTTTTGCACGGCGGTAAAGGAGACAATCGACTCCAGATTCAGGGTATCGAAAGCATAGGCGGCTACGACTCGCGCACCTTCTATGGCGAATCCCTGACCCCAAGCGTGCACGGCTAGTCGCCAGCCGATTTCTACGCACGGCGTGAAGGCGGCCTGAAAATTTGGTACGGACAGGCCGATAAAGCCGAGAAAAGAGCGATCAGTCTTGAATTCCACGGCACAGAGACCGAAGCCGCGCTGTTCAAAGCCTGCTTCGATCCGATCTACTAGTCGATCACTCTCTTCCTGCGTTAAGAGTTTGCCTAGAAACTTCATGACACGGGGATCGGCGTTCATGGCGGCGAAAGGTTGACGGTCGGAATCGCGCCATCGGCGCAGGATCAGCCGTTCGGTTGTGAGGATCGCCATGAGGAAAACCCCTCCCAATGAGAAAATAGAAGATAGTCTCCCGTATGGACAGCCTCGGCATTTACATTTCCGTGCCATTTTGCCGCTCGAAGTGCACATACTGCAATTTCGCGTCAGGGGTTTTTCCGTCCAACTATATGGAGCGCTATATCGAGCGGGTCTGTGAAGATCTGCGGACTGCCATGAACGCGCACGCGAGTATGCCTCGCACGGTGGATACGATTTATCTGGGCGGCGGAACGCCGAGCCTGCTGCCGCCTGAGTTAGTGAAGGCGCTTTTTGGGGCGATCTATGAGCAATTTCAGGTCGTTGGTGAGGCTGAAATTACCGTCGAGTGTGCTCCCGGACAGCTGGCCGATGACGTGCTCGATACTATGCTGGAATGCGGTGTGAATCGCATCAGCTTCGGGGTGCAGTCGTTCATCGACCAGGAAGCAAAGGCCACGGGCCGCCTGCATACATGCGCGATGGCTCTCGAAGACATTTGGCGGGTGCAGAAAGCAGCTGTAAAGCGGGTGAATGTCGACCTGATCGCTGGCCTGCCGCACCAGACAGCTGCTTCGTGGAGGGAATCGCTTGCGATATTGACTGACACAGGTGCCGATCACGCCAGCATCTACATGCTGGAAGTGGACGACGATTCGCGTCTGGGCCGGGAAGTGCTCAATGGCGGAGCACGCTACTTTGCTCCTGCGATTCCTTCTGACGATGCGGTTGCCGATATGTATGCCATTGCGGTGAATATCTTGTCGAAAGAGGGGCTGGCGCAGTATGAAATCTCGAATTTTGCTCACGGCGGTGCAGAATCGGTGCACAACAAGAAATACTGGCTGCGACAGCCTTACCTGGGGCTAGGAGTGGATGCGCATTCCATGCTGCGTAATCCGAGTGGTGAAGCCGTTCGTTTTTCGGCTACGGATGATCTACAAAGTTATCTGGGAGCGCCAGGATGGAATCACTCGCATACGCTTACCCGGAAGGAAGAGATCGAAGAAGCGTGGTTTCTGGGATTGCGCCTGAATGCCGGTGTGAGCTTGTCTCGATTGGCAGCTGAATTCGGTCAAGAATCAATGGCGCAATTTCAGCCGATTCTCAGCGAGCTGTGTTTGGACGGTCTTTTAACAATCGATGGCGATCACGTTGCGCTCACATTGCGTGGAAGACTGCTGTCAAACGAGGTCTTTGCACAGTTTTTGGATGAGATGAAAATCCCCGCGCCATCCACGGTGTAAAAAAGAAACATGTCGACCGAAACCAAGCATCGTGATGAAGTTTTCTCGCAGAATCCTGTAAGCGTTATCGATCTACGCAGCGACACCGTGACCCGACCTACGAAAGCCATGCGCGCGGCGATGGCAGCGGCTGAAGTGGGCGATGATGTGTATGGGGAAGATCCGACGGTAAATCTGCTCGAAGCCAGCGCGGCGGCGATTTTCGGGCGTGAGGCGGCGCTCTTTGTACCGACAGGCACGATGGGGAACCAGATCGCCATTCGCCTACACACGCAGCCTGGGCAGGAAATCATCTGCGAATCGCGCGCACATATTGTCGATTGGGAGATGGCAATGGCAGCGGCGTTTTCCGGATGCCAGTTGCGTCCTGTCGCTGCGGAGCGCGGCATCGTGACGTGGAAACACGTCGAGTCTGTTTTGAAACGCGCTAGCACGCAAAATGCGCCCACCGGCCTGATTTCGCTGGAAAATTCGCACAATATGGCGGGTGGAACCGTTACGCCACTCACGATTTTCGGGGAGATATGGAATGGAGCGCGGGAGCTTGGCATTCCGCTGCATCTGGATGGGGCGCGTGTCTTCAACGCGTCGGTGGCGCTGAAGGTTCCGGTAGCCGTACTCACCAGCGGATTCAACACCGTCATGTTCTGCCTGTCGAAAGGACTATGCGCTCCCGTTGGATCGATGCTCGTCGGCAATCGCAAGTTGATTGAACGTGCGCGCATGGTGCGTAAGGCTCTGGGCGGTGGCATGCGGCAGGCTGGAGTACTGGCTGCTGCGGGTCTGATTGCTCTGGAAGAGATGCCGAAACGTCTTGCCGAAGACCATGCGAATGCGCGGCTCATCGCTGAGCATCTCGTAGACCTGCCGCAGATTGAGCTCGACCTTGCTACCGTGCAAACAAATATCGTCATTTTCGCGCTGAAGGAGGATGGGAAGGCGGATGAGCTCGTCTTGCGTCTCAAGCGGCGCGGCGTGCTGTGTGGAACGGTTGGACATAATTCCGTCCGCTTCGTCACACACCACGATGTAGACCGCGCGGCATGTGAACAGGCTGCACGCGTGGCTATCGATGAGATTGCAAAACTCTAGCCTAGGACAGCATGTGGCGCGGAATGAACCCAGCGCAGGCCTGTAATCCGTATTTGATTCCGTTATTTTTCCGAATCAGTATGCCAGCCTGGGTTAGTCCACTGTCCGTTGTTTAGGACGAAGACTTCCGTGGCTCGGCCGGAGCTCACAGACCGTTTGCCGTTCTTCTCGATTTCATAGAGATATTTGCTGTATAGAACTGCGACGTTGCCGAATCGCTGTACTTCAGTATGCGGAAATTCGAGGCGTATTAGCTTACCGCCGGAAGCATGAAACTGAACGGCTTCTTGAAATATTTCATTCTGATTCTGCCACTTTTCTTCACCGGTGCTGATAGCGAGGGTGTTTGCCGGCACGAGCTTTTCCAGGGTTTTCGTGTCGCCATCGAACCAGCTGCGCCAGACGGCTTCACGCACGGTGAGAAGATCTGCCTGCTCTTTCGGACTGACTGCCAGAGCTGATCCATTGCATGCCGCAAACATGGCGACGAGGGCTACGGTAATCCAAATGAGGCGACGCATGATTCTATCTCCTGAGATAGTTGTGGGTGGTCGTTCAAAACACAGGGCGACTTTACGCCACCGCCGCTGCTTTTCGTGGCTGGTACAAAGCAAGCAACAACGCCGCGGCCGACGCAGAAAAGACCGAATAATCCATGGGCGACTTGATGCCGAAGGAGATTGCCATGGCCGTCCCGAAAATGGCCAATAGCAATGCAGCCGACAGAGCTACATATCGAGGCCAGATGCCGACAAGCAGTGCAAGGCCGAGTGATGTTTCGGCGACCGTAGCCATCCAGGCAAGAAACGGAATGGTGGATGCAGGCATGAATGAGTTGACTTCAGCGGTGTACTGCATGAAGCTGGCGAAATGCTTGAGATCAACGTGCTTGTCCCACAGGCCGAAGCGAGAGGCCACGGCTGACAGAAAAGCTGCGCCGAGTGCAATACGAGCATAGAGCATAGCCATCTGTTGCAAGTGCATCGTGCGGTCGGTCCTGGTTGTGGATGCGGCCATTGCTACTTGCCTCCTTCGGTTTTAGAACCTAAAGCCGGCACGCTGAGTGGCGTGTCGTGATCGCAGAGAAAATAGGCGAGAAACTTTGCCGGTTCCTGATTGCTGGCATTGGCGGAGACTTGGTGAATGCCGTTGGGCGCTTCGTAAAAACTTTCCCCAGCTTTATAGATTGCTTCAGGCTCTCCTTTGACCTGCATCCGGACTGATCCTTCCAGCACATAGCCGATGACAGGGCAGGGATGGCTGTGGGGTGAAGACGCATCGCCAGGACCATAAGTAACCTCGACTATCTTCGCATCAAGATGATTCCCATCCAGATGAGGAAGCGCACCGGAGAAGACCGTATAGGACCTAGGAGCTGCCTTGCTTTTTGATTCTTCGGCGATGATCTGATCGGCGACGATATGGCTCGCGGCTGCAGCGCAGGCGACGGCTAGGCCCACCCACTTTTTACGGATTGTCATTGACCTGCTCCTTCGTCCCAAAAGGTAAGTCAGAGTGGATCTATAGAAAAGGTCCATTTACGATATTTAAGCTGTACCACTTTCATGACAAAACGGCCAACGCCATTCGGATTGTTACTTCCATCGCGAGAACCGGGAGTGCCCGCGTATCGATGGCTCTATGCGGCAATGCGTGCCGAGATTCTGAATGGCAGGCTTCGTCCGGGTACCCGGCTTCCGGCTACCCGCGACCTCGCAAACCAATATGGATTGTCGCGGGGAACGATCGTCAGTGCTTTTGATGAGCTTAAGTCTGAGGGCTATGTTGAAGGCAGCATGGGATCAGGAACGTATGTGAGCAAAATCCTGCCGGAGGAATTGCTTCAGGTTGCTAGCGAGTCCGGGTCGAAAGCAGTTTCGCAGAAGAAGACACGCCGCAGAATTTCAGACTACGGTCGAAGGGTTTGTCTATTTCCAAACCTGCAGGTACGGCCGACCCGAGCCTTCCGCCCGAATCTTCCTGCGCTTGATCTGTTTCCAGCAACGTTATGGACACAAACAACGACGCGGCGGTTGCGGCGTGCTTCTACGAACCTTCTGCTGGCTTGCGATCCTATGGGATATGGTCCGCTGCGAAATGCAGTGGCAGATTATCTCAATACATCGCGTGGGGTGAAGTGTGTGCCCGAGCAAGTGGCGATTGTTTCCGGAGTTCAGGAGGCGCTCGATCTGGTGGCACGGCTTTTTCTTGATCCGGGCGACAAGGTGTGCATGGAAAATCCAGGATATCCCGGGGCTGCGATGGCATTTGAGGCTGTAGGTGCGAAGGTTTCCGCGATACGCCTGGATGGCGAGGGAATGGAGTTGCGCGAGCAGCGTTTGCGTGGCTCGCGGTTGGTTTACATTACTCCGGGACATCAGTTCCCGATGGGAATGACGATGAGTCTGCCGCGGCGTCTCGCGCTGTTGGAGTGGGCGCGGAAGTCCTCGGCGCTGATCTTTGAAGACGACTATGACAGCGAATATCGCTACGAAGGACGTCCGGTTCCGGCATTGCAAGGACTGGACCGCAACGGGCTTGTGCTGTTTGCAGGGAGCTTCAGCAAGGTATTGTTCCCGTCTCTTCGGTTGGGCTACCTGGTGATTCCGTCAGATCTGGTGGATTACTTTGCCGCGACTCTTTCGGTGACGACGCGGCATGCTCCTCTTCTGGAGCAGGCTGTGCTGTGTGACTTCATAACAGCAGGGCATTTCGCGCGGCATCTTCGACGTATGCGCGAGATCTATGCGGAGCGCCTTGCCGTTTTGCTGGAGGGTGCGCGTCAGAATCTGACCGGATTGATGGAAATCTCAGGCGTGGAAGCCGGCCTGCAGACCGCTGGGATCTTATGCAGCGGGATAGACAGCGAATTCGCTGCGAAGGCTGCGGCGAAACGTGATGTCGATACGATTCCATTGACTTGGTACAACCGCGGCAGGGTTGAGCGTGAAGGCTTGCAACTGGGATTCGCGGCGGTGGATACGCGTGAAATCAGACGGGGTGTGAGGGAGCTGGCGATCGCACTGGAAGAGATCGCTAAAACCGATGCCTGAAAGGCTGCCGTCAACCTAAAGTAGCGAGATCCGATTCACGTTTCTCATCTTCTGCATACCGCCCTGCGAACCTCTATCTCCACAAATTGAAGGCCGTACCACCTAGCGGGATAAGTATGCCGTACATTCATTGACAGTCATTTTTTCAGGCCTGTACTTACTTCTAGACAGCAATTTGGACCCATAGGGGCAACTGCATCTTCATGTGTTCATGATTGGTTGATGCAGGCAGCTATGGGCCGTAAAAACAGCACGCAGGCTCGTTTCCGAGACTGCCGCTGTTCTCTATTACCGTGGAGGTCGTATGCAAATGCAATTCTATAGGCAGAAAGTACGGGAGTCGTTTTCGGAGCCAGTTCTTCCTGGAACGAGGCTTATTCTGGTCATTGCAGTGTGCGCGATGTTTACCAATGTATTCACACCCCTGTGGGGGCAGACAAGTTTTGGAAGAATATCGGGTACGGTTTCCGCGCCTGATGGTTCGGTGATTGCAGGCGCACAGATTAGGGTTCAGAACACCGATACGCAGATGATGCGCCAAACAAGTACCGATTCACAGGGCTTTTATGTCTTCACCGATTTGCCCATCGGGATCTATCGCGTCGATGTCAGCCAGTCTGGTTTCAGCAGGTCAACGCACGATGGGCTTAGCCTTGTGGCCGACGGACGTCTGACTGCCGATTTCACCATGAGAGTAGGCAGTACGAGTCAGACAGTCGAAGTGCAGGGAACCAATACTGAGGCGCTGAACACGACGTCGGGCGAGCTATCGCGCGTAATCGACACAAGGCAAGTGTCTAACCTGCCGCTCAATGGCCGCAACTACATTCAGTTGATGACACTGGTGCCGGGCGCTGTCGTGACCAATCCCGACCAATTCAGTGTAACGACCAGCCTGGCAGCCAATAATCAGACTCTTAATGGCAACCGCCCGGACAGCAATAATCTGACCGTGGACGGAGCATTCAACATGGTGGCGGGCAGCAATACGAGCCTGATGAACAACGTTGGAGCAGAATTCATTAATGAGGTGAAGCTGCAGACATCGAACTTCTCAGCTGAATATGGTCGTATGTCTGGCCCTGCTTTCAATATCGTCACTAAGAACGGAACGAACCAGTTTCACGGGTCTGCGTTCGAATTTTTCCGCAACGATGCCCTGGACGCGACGAATTATTTTTCGCCCAGTAAAACAGCGCTTCGTTTTAATGACTTCGGATATACATTTGGGGGCCCTGTAATCCGGAACAAGCTTTTCTTCTTTGTAGGGCAGGAGTGGAAGAGGTTGCGCCAAAACCAGACTACACAGCAACAGACGATTCCCGACACAGCATTCCAGAACGGCGACTTCAGCGAATTGGGCAAGCCGCTCTTTTATCCCGGCACAAAAACGCCAATTCCCGGAAACAACATCTCGTCGATGATTACACCGGATGGCAGAGCCATTGCGAATGTCTATCATCTGATGGCGCAGACAGGTGCAAAATTTGTGGATGCACCTGTAGGGAACAACCTTACGCTTGAGCCGCTGAATCCGCTGAACTATCGCGAAGACATCGTGCGTCTCGATTACTCCTACACCCAGAAGAACTTCATTTATGGCCGCTGGATACAGGATTACAACAGCCTGATTGATCCATTCGGGACGTTTTCAAGTTCGAATCTGCCAACGACTCCGACCACACGAAATCGTCCGGGAGAAAGCATTCTCGCAGCTGATACCTGGATACCGACTCCAAACTTCGTCAATGAAGCGCGCGTGAACTTCGGCTGGGTTTCTCAACACATTATTCCTTACGGCACAGCCTGGGAGCGCAGCACGTATGGTTTCCAGTATCCGCTGCTCTTTGGGGGCGCAGAATACCCAAATGGCATCCCCCTAACAACCGTAGTGGGATATGCCACTTTCCAGGGACCGAATTTTGCACTTAAGTCTCCGACTACAGATATTCAGCTCGCGGATACCGTCTCTTATACGCGCGGTCGGCATGTCCTACGCGCCGGATTCGTGCTTATTCGGGACAGAGTGGATCAAAACGGGCGCTCGAATTACACGGGCACCGTGGCCTTCAATGCCAGCAACAATCCGAATACGACTGGGAATGCCTTTGCAGACGCCCTACTGGGATATTTCTCTTCTTATTCGGAGGCAAGCGCCGATCCCACCGGTTTCTTCCGTTTCTGGCAGCCAGAGGCTTTTGGGCAGGACACGTGGAGAGTGACGCCAAAACTTAGCGTAGAGCTTGGTCTTCGCTACCAGTTCATGCAGGCCTTCTATACCCAGGCAAACAACATGACGAACTTCGATCCCTCACGATATGACCCCGCACAGGCCGTGCAGATAACGCACGACAGTAAAGGGTTGATCGTGGCAGGATCGGGAAGTCCATACAACGGACTCGTTCGCGCCGGCGGCGGCATTCCGAAGGATCAGGCTTTCCGCGTACCGGGAGCCAATGGGCCGCTCTTTTCCGTGATTCCCGCCGGGGCACAGCGGGGTTTTTATGATTCGCCCAACAATTTTGCCCCCAGAGTTGGATTTGCCTATTCAGCGAAAGACAGAACAGTGCTTCGCGGAGGCTTTGGACTCTTTTACAACCGTGCGGAGGGAAATATCATCTTCTCGCAGGTCAACATCCCGCCTTTTCTGCAGATTGCCTCATACAGCAATAGCAATCTATCCAACATTACCGGGGGTTCGACCGCGCTTGCGCCGCTGGGAACCATCTCGGCCATCGATCCGAATCTGAAAAGTCAGACCATTGCGCAGTACAGCCTGAGCCTACAACAGGAAATGCCTGCAGGATTGCTGATGGAGCTATCCTATGTCGGCACGGAGGGACGTCATATGCTGCGACAGCCGAACATCAACTACGCGGATCTGACGCAGGTTGCGGCGAATCCCGGCATCTCAACCAATGCGTTTTTACCTTTCCCCGGATACACCTCCATTACGCAGACCCGCAGCGATGGCGCAGCGAACTACAACGCGCTTCAAGCGTACGTGTCGAGGCGTGTAGGAGCCCTGCAAATGACCGCAGGATATACCTGGTCCAAATCACTTGGAGACTCTTCAAGCGAAAGCGACAACAGCGAGAACTGGACCGTGCGGCATTACAACTATGGTCCGACCTCATTTGACCGCAGGAATGCCTTCTTCAGCACGTTCGTGTGGCAGTTGACCAGGCTCGAAGGGCATAACGCGTTTCTTCGCACTGCAGCCGGCGGCTGGCAGGTGAGCGGAGTGGCGAGGTTGCAGTCCGGGCAGTATTACACCATCACAGGCAATACGGCTACCGGTGCGCGCCGTGCAGATTTCATCGGCGGTTCATCATCTGTGGGAAGCAAGACCATCCAGCATTGGTTCAACACTGCCGCCTATGTGGCCGCTCCAACGGGTCGTTTTGGAACCGCGGGAACCGGTACCGTGGTTGGGCCCGGATTGGCCTTATTTGATGCATCGCTTGGCAAGAACTTTCTGCTTACCGAGCGGTTCAATCTGAAGTTTCAGGGAGATTTCTTCAACGCGTTGAACAGAACCAACTTCAGCACGCTGAACACGAATCTTTCGAACACAAACTTCGGCACCATTTCGAGCGCCAATCCACCTCGCCAGGTACAGCTAAGCCTGAAGCTTAGCTTCTAGTGGTTGTCGTTTCGACTCCTGCGGCATGTGCTAGCGTTCCGCCCGCACATGCCGCAGAAAGTCGGCAAGCGTCTGGCCGGACTTCGGCTTGAAGACTTCTGAGAGTCTTTCCAGATGCTCCATACGGTCTACGCGAAAGCTGCGGAAATCATTTCTTAGTTCGCACCATGCCGCCAGGGTCCAAGTGCCTCCCCAGAAATAAAGCGCCAGTGGGTGCAGGCGCCTGACGCTTTTCTGGGCGTCTTCGCGGGAATAAGCAATGAGGACGACACGCCGTTCTTGTGCGGCGGCATGCAGCGTATCGAGCTTGGAGCGGAGCTCTGCGGAGACACGAAAGCCAGGCGCGTAAAGCAAGACTTCGTCGATGCGTTCGCGCAGATCGGTTGGAAGTACGGCTTCAATCTTACGCAATGCCCGGTTGGCGGCCTCTGTCAGTTGCGTGCCGCCCCAGGCTTGTACCATGCGCGCTCCGAGAACAAGCGCTGTAATCTCTTCGCGATCAAACATGAGTGGAGGAATATCGAAGTCGCGGCGAAGCGTGTAGCCGACGCCGGCTTCGCCGGTAATGGGGACGCCGGAAAGCTGCAAGTCCTGTACGTCGCGGTAGATCGTGCGGTGCGAGACCTGCAGCTTTTCCGCCAGATGGCGGGCGGTTTGCAGCCGCCCTGAGCGTAGTAATTGGACGATTCGAAAGAGCCGGTCGGCACGACGCATACGGCTTTATGTTAAGCCGTCGCATGCAGGCCGATGCGATTTCCTTCGCTGTCACGGATCTGGGCGATCCAGCCAACGGTGGGGAGAAAGTTTTTTGGTTCGACGATCGCGCCGCCGGCGCCTTCAACGCGGCTGAGGACTGCGTCAAACTTGCCGTCGCAGTTCAGGTAGATGATGACGCCGTCACCAGACGGTTTGAAGTCTGCACCGTGTGCGATGGCGCCGGAAATGCCCGGCTTTTCATACGGAAATATGGCAAGCGAAGGCCATGCCGCCTGATGGATCAGGGGTGTTTGAAAGATGGTTTCGTAAAACTGGATGGCGCGTGGGAAGTCGGCTGCTGGAATCTCAAACCATACGATAGTGGAGGTGGCTACTTCCTGGGCTGTCGGCATGTTGTCCTCTCAATGGGGGTGGTGAATTGGATACTGGACGAGCTTACAGAGGACCTGCTGACAGCATGGTGTCAGTAGAGATGGAATTTCGGGTGGTTCCGAAGGAGATTCCTGCCCACAGGTTTCGGGCCATTTTAGGGTGAAAGTTTATAATAATGAGATATGCCGAAGTATTCCATCGTCGTCCCTTTCCACAACGAAGAAGACAATGTCACCGCTCTTTACGATCGCCTGAAGGCTGTCATGGAGCAGGTTGGAGATAGTTTTGAACTGGTCTTTGTAGATGACGGGTCAAATGACCGTACCTACAAGCTGTTGGAAGAGATAGCCGCAGTCGACAGCCGTGTGCTGGTGGTGAAGCTGCGCCGTAATTTCGGCCAAACTTCGGCGCTGGCAGCTGGATTTGACCACGCGCAGGGTGAATTTATTCTCGCAATGGACGGCGATCTGCAGCACGATCCCAACGAGATTCCCAACTTCCTGGAAAAACTGGAAGAGGGTTATGACGTGGTAAGCGGCTGGCGCAAGGAGCGTATCGACAATTTTGTGATGCGGCGCATTCCGTCTCGTTGTGCTAACTGGCTGATGGCAAAGCTCTCGGACGTGGATATTCATGATTTCGGAACGACCTATAAGGCATATCGGCGGGAAGTGATTCATAACATTCCGCTTTACGGTGAGATGCACCGCTTCATCCCGGCTCTGGCATCTTGGTATGGTGCGAGTATCTGCGAAATTCCGATCAAGAATGTCAATCGCGAAAGAGGGAAGTCGCACTACGGCATTGGGCGTACCTTTCGCGTCTTCTTCGATCTTTTGACGATCCGGTTCCTGCTGAGATACATGACTCGGCCACTGCACTTCTTTGGCAGTTTTGGCGCATTAAGCATGCTTGGCGGCGGCGCAATTTCGTTCTTTCTGTTACTGCTGAAACTGTTCACGCACGAGCATGTAATGGACCAGCATGGACCACTCTTTGTCGTTGCCGGTGTTTTGATTCTGGCAGGTATCCAGATGCTGGCGATTGGTCTGCTCGGCGAACTGCAGGTGCGGCATTACCATACCTCCTCGCAGCGCGCTCCCTACACCATCGACCGGCTTGTGCGGCTGCGTTCCCCGGAAGAACCAAGTTTGCTGCATGAAAACTAGGCCTCGTAGCTGTCCGCGCAGGGTTAACAGGCCCTAACATGGACCGCATTGAAATAGATGCGATTTCGTAAAGTTCTGAAGCGCTTTGCGGTTTAAAGGTATCGAACGGGCTATGGGCCTGGCGTTTATCCTCTTGCTTCTTTTCGGTATCGGTTTTGTATGCGGTTTGCGCTCCATGACAGCGCCAGCAGTGGTGTGCTGGGGTGCTCACCTTGGCTGGCTTCAGCTGGCTGGCTCGCCATCTGGCTTCTTCGCTCATCCCGTCTCGCTGATTATTTTCACGATCTTTGCGTTCGGTGAACTGGTCGCCGACAAGCTGCCTTTCATCCCTCGGCGTACCATGCTGGGTCCCCTCCTCGTTCGTCTGGTGTTTGGTGCGGTATGCGGCGCGGCGCTTTGTGTTGCTCGAGAGCTTGCCTTGCCGTATGGCGTTTTGCTCGGCGCACTGGGAGCGGTCATTGGAGCGTATGCTGGCTTTCACTACCGGCGGCTGATTCCCGCGAGCAGCCATTCGACCCAATTTTTTGCTGCCTTATTGGAAGATGTTGTTGCCGTAGGCGGCGGACTCTTGATCGTTTCGCGTTTCTAGCCTCTGATCGAACAAAGTGAAAGTCTCTCAATTTCCAAAGCCGCGACGAACGAATTTTCAAAAACAGGCATCTTGTTAGAGGTGAGGGTTTACCCTTGTCTGGGTGTGAATGTACTTGCGCCGAATTCAGCAAGATCGGTTTTTTAATGACAAAGCCAGCAGACGGAAGAAAAAGAGTAGTGATAGAAGGGGTCGATCCTGAGATCGATGCAGGCCGTTTTCCGATCAAGAGGATTATTGGAGATGCTGTTCAGGTAGAAGCCGATGTTTTTGGCGACGGCCATGACCACGTTATCTGCTACCTGCAGTTTCGGCATGAAGATGATTCACTGCAGCAACGCGTCCGAATGGAGCCCTTAGGAAATGATCGCTGGCGCGCTTCATTGCAGGTAAGCAAAATCGGCCGTTACTTCTACACCATTGTGGGCAGCGTCAATCACTTCGGTACTTGGCGCAGCGACCTGCTGAAGCGTCTCGAGGTGGGACAGGATGTCTGTCTGGAACTGCAGACAGGTGGTCTGCTGGTAGAACAGGCAGCCCGCCGTGCCGAAGGCAAGGACGCAATCCAGCTGAACGAGTGGGCACACATCTTACGGACGGAATGCGATTCCGAAGATGCGAAGGTTGTGGCGCTCGATCCCATACTTGCCGAAGTTATGGAGCAGTATGCGGATACCAGCCTGGAAACGAAATATGAAAGAGAACTCTCCATTGTTGTTGATCGCGAGAGAGGTCGATTTTCCAGCTGGTATGAACTCTTTCCGCGCTCCTGCTCGCCGGTTGCCGGCAAGCACGGAACGTTTCGCGACGTGGAAGACCGGCTGCCATACATATCCCGGCTGGGATTCGACGTTCTGTATCTCCCGCCGATTCATCCTATCGGGGAGAGCTTTCGTAAAGGAAAAAACAACAGCGTGACTGCGGAGCCGGGTGATGTAGGAAGTCCGTGGGCGATTGGATCAGAAATAGGCGGTCACACGGCCATTCATCCTGAGCTGGGAACGCTGGAAGATTTTCAGCATCTGGTTGCGGCTGCGAAAAAATCCGGACTTGAGATTGCGCTCGATATTGCATTTCAATGCTCACCGGATCATCCCTGGGTCAAAGAACATCCAAAATGGTTTCGAAAGCGCGCGGACGGGTCAATTCAATACGCGGAAAATCCTCCCAAGAAGTATCAGGATATCTATCCGTTGGACTTCGAGAGCGAGGATTGGGGGGCACTTTGGGATGGGTTGAAGAGAGTTTTTACTTTCTGGATTGAACAAGGCGTTCGCATTTTTCGCGTCGACAATCCGCACACGAAAGCATTTCCGTTCTGGGAGTGGGTTATCGGCGAGATTAAGCGCGAGCATCGGGATGTGCTGTTTCTGGCCGAAGCTTTTACTCGTCCTCGCGTCATGGAGCGACTGGCAAAGTTGGGATTCTCGCAGTCGTATACCTACTTCACATGGAGAAATACCAAGCAGGCTCTAACCGAATATCTGGAACAGCTGGTTGGGACGGAGGTGGGGGAATATTTTCGGCCCAATTTTTGGCCTAATACTCCCGACATTTTGCCGGAGCCATTACAGATAGGCGCAAGGCCGGCATTTATGTCGCAGTTGGTGTTGGCGGCTACGCTGGCAACGAGCTACGGCATCTATGGTCCTGCGTTTGAGTTGCAGGAAAACACTCCGGCTAAAGTAGGCGGCGAAGAATATCTGTATTCGGAAAAGTATGAATTGAAGCAATGGGATCTCGATAACCCTAAAAGCCTGGCGCCTTTCATCGAAAGTGTGAACAACGCCCGACGCGAAAATGCAGCATTGCAAGCAAGCCATGCACTGGTGTTTCATCCTACAGACAATCCCTACTTAATCTGTTACAGCAAGAAGAGTGTGGATGAAGCCAATACCGTATTGGTGGTTGTTAACATCGATTCTTTCCACGTCCAGTCCGGATGGGTCGATTTAGATTTAGATAAACTTGGCTTGGATTCCCGTGAGCCATATCAATTGCACGATCAACTGACAGACACGCGCTATCTTTGGCAAGGGCCGAGGAATTACGTTGAGCTTTCGCCCCTGAAAATTCCAGCCCACGTATTTCGTGTGCTGCGACGAGTGAGATCTGAAAAAGATTTTGATTACTACTTGTAGAAGCGGACAGCAACTATGAGCACGCATATGACTCCGCAGGACATATATAAGCGCGCAGGGAGTGCGAGCGATCCCCTCTGGTATAAAGACGCAATCATTTATGAGCTGCACGTGCGCGCGTTCGCAGACAGCAACAACGATGGTATCGGCGATTTTCCGGGGTTGATGGAAAAGCTCGATTACCTGCAGGATCTCGGCGTTACCTGTCTCTGGCTGCTACCGTTCTTCCCGTCACCGCTGCGGGACGATGGATACGATATCGCCGACTATATGACGGTCCATCCGAGCTATGGAACGCTCGATGACTTCAAGGCATTCCTGAATGCGGCGCACGAGCGCGGGCTGCAAGTAATGATCGAATTGGTCATCAATCACTCATCCGATCAGCATCCGTGGTTTCAGCGCGCGCGCCATGCGCCGGCGGGGTCGCCGGAGCGTGATTTTTATGTGTGGAGCGATACGGACGAGAAGTACAAGGATGCCCGTATCATCTTCACTGATACTGAGAAATCTAACTGGACCTGGGACTCCGTCGCGCAAGCGTACTTCTGGCATCGTTTCTTTTCGCATCAGCCAGACTTGAATTACGACAATCCGCAGGTGCTGGAAGAAGTAGTAAAAATTCTGCATCACTGGCTGGATATGGGCGTGGATGCGCTCCGCCTGGATGCCATTCCTTACATTGTCGAACGCGATGGAACCAATTGCGAAAATCTTCCGGAAACGCATGATGTCATCAAGAAAATTCGCGCCGCAATGGACGAGAGATATCGGAACCGTGTGATTCTTGCGGAAGCCAACCAGTGGCCTACGGATGTGCGCCCGTACTTTGGCGATGGCGATGAGTGCCACATGGCGTTTCACTTTCCGCTGATGCCGCGCATTTACATGGCATTGCGGCAGGAAGATCGCCTGCCGATTACAGAGATCATGGCGCAGACGCCGGAGATCCCCGAAAATTGCCAGTGGGGATTGTTTCTGCGCAATCACGATGAACTGACACTCGAAATGGTGACGGATGACGAACGCGACTACATGTATCTGGCCTACAGCGCCGATCCGCGCATGCGTATCAACATCGGCATTCGACGCAGGCTGGCTCCGCTGGTCGATAACAACCGCCGCCGCATAGAACTGCTGAACAGCCTGCTGTTTTCGTTTCCGGGTACTCCCATACTTTATTACGGCGACGAGATTGGAATGGGCGACAACATTTATCTCGGCGATCGCAATGGCGTGCGTACGCCGATGCAGTGGACGGCGGATCGCAATGCCGGATTTTCACGCGCCAACCCGGCGCAGCTTTTTAGTCCGGTCATTATGGATCCGGTGTGGGGCTATCAGGCGCTCAACGTCGAGGCGCAGCAGAGTGATGCTTCCTCGCTTTTGAACTGGATGCGCAATATGATTGCGCTGCGTAAGCTGTTTCGTGTCTTTGGACGCGGGACGCAGAAATTTTTGCCGTCTGCCAATCGGAAAGTCTTGTCCTATGTACGCCAGTATGAAAATGAACAGGTGCTTTGCGTAGCGAACCTTTCACGATTTGCGCAGCCGGTGCAGTTAGATCTGGCAGAATTTGAAGGAATGACGCCGGTTGAGATGCTTGGCTATGTCGAGTTTCCAGTGATTACAAAACAGCCGTATCCACTGACCGTTGGCCCCTACGGGTTTCTTTGGTTAGAGATACAGGCCACACAGGAGGTGGCGAATGAACCGGTCGCTGCTGTAGACAGCGAAATTGTTGCGCTCGAAACTAGACGCGATGGTGATTGGGAGACATTGTTTACGGGCGCAAACGAGGAGAGGCTACGGACAGCTATTCTGCCGGAGTTTTTGCAGCGGCAACGGTGGTTTGGTGGCAAATCGAAGCAAATAGGATCCGTGAGAGTTACGGATTGGTGTGCTTTCGATCAGGGCCGATCTGCGTTAGTTCTTGTCGTAGTGGAGTACAGCTCTGGAGAAGCTGATATCTACTTTCTGCCCGTAACAAGCCTATTCGATAGCGAGGCTCAGGAAGTAAGAGAAGGAAACGCGAATGCAGTGATTGCTCCCATCCGCAGTGCAAGCGGTAATGGCTTGCTGTGCGATGCGTTGCTTCGAGAGAGTACATGTCAGGCGCTTTTATCTCTGATTTCTCGTAAAGATGCGCTGCAAAGCAGGTATGGAGTTATCCGGGGAGTTCCGAGCAGTCTGTTCACAGAACTGATGGTCGATGATACGAATCTATCTGCACACAGAAGCTCTGCAGAACAGAGCAATACGTCGATTCTGTTTGAAAACCGACTTATTATGAAGTGTTTTCGGAAGCAGGAGTTCGGGCCGAACCCCGACACGGAAATTGGCAGATTTCTTACCGAGCGAACTCAGTTCCGGCAGATCGCGCCGTTTGGCGGATCTATTGAATACGTCCGCGACGATCAGCCGCCAGCAACCATGGCGATGCTTCAAGGGCTTGTTGCCAATGAAGGTGATGGCTGGGAGTGGACGCTGGAAGAGTTGGAACGGTACTTCGAAAGCTGCGCTACGACGAGTCCACCTAAGGAGATGCCAGCTGAAGTTGAAGATGCAACTGCGCGCGAACACGCAGGTATATATCTGGAAGCGGCCGGCACGCTGGGACGCAGGACTGCCGAAATGCACTTGGCGCTGGCATCATCGAACGATGTTGAGGGTTTTCGACCGGAAATCATAGAACCTGCCGAATTAGAAAGGCTGGGAAAAGACCTTGCTCAGCATGCTGCGCGTACGATGGAGCTGTTGAAGACAAATCTTTCGCGCTTGTCAGATGATGCTGTTGAGATGGGCGGATTTGTCATGAGTCGGCGACGGGAGATTATCGGTCGCTTCAAACAGCTGACAACGGTAAAGTCAAAGCTTGTGCGGACACGGGTCCATGGAGACTATCATCTTGGGCAAGTGTTAAGAGCCAAAGCTGATTTTGTGATTCTCGATTTCGAAGGCGAACCGGCAAGGCCTTTGACTGAGCGCCGTCAAAAGCAGTTGCCGCTCAAGGATGTTGCGGGGATGCTTCGGTCCTTCCACTATGCGGCATATTCCGGATTGGCCAAATATACGGCACGGCGCCCCGAAGATCCTCAGCGGATGGAACCCTGGGCAAAGTTGTGGGTTTCTGCTGTATCGCGGGAATTTTTGCGCACCTATCAGGACGCGGCCGAAAAGTCCCCAATTGTTCCATCATTTGCCGAGGATTTCCGTCTGATTCTGGATGCATATGTACTGGATAAGGCTCTCTATGAACTTGGATATGAGTTGAACAATCGACCTGACTGGGTGCGCATTCCTCTTTCCGGAATTTTGTCACTTTTGCCGTAACGAATAAAGGAAGACCAGATGCCAAAGAGCGACCTGGCAGAAGAAACGAAAACCGATGCGGAACAAATAGGCCCAGTGGACCTACTCATTGGCATCGCCGGAGCCGTGAATGCGAGCGAACTGCAGCAACACGCGCAAAGCTTGCAAACGAGTCTATCTACCGGTGCTCAAGCGGCGCATGTGGTCATCGCATACCCGGGAAGCGGTGAAACGGAAGCGCTCATTGGCAATACCGGAGCCGCGTCGTCGCGATTCTTGCAGTATTCTCTTCCTGCCACTGATCCAGCTATCTTGCCGTGGACGGTTGCCTCGGCAGCACAGAAAGCTATCTGTTCCCTTGCTGTTGAACTGAACGCAAAAGTATGTGTTCTTCTCCACGGCGACCTGGCAATGTTGAACGCCGACAAATTGCAGCTTCTTACGTCTCCGGTTCTGGAAAAAGAATGTGATCTTGTTGTGCCGGCGTATCCATCGAGAAAGTTCGAGGGGCTACTGAATCACAGCATTCTGGCGCCGGTTTCCCGCGCACTTTATGGACAGCGTGTACGGTATCCGCTGGCGCAGGATTTGAGCTGCTCTGCTCGCATGTGCGCGAAGTTAAGCGAAACGAACAACACACGTGAGCGGAGTGAAAGCTCATTGCTATGGCCAATCACGCAAGCAGCACTGAATAGCTATCAGATATGCCAGGTCAATGTGGACGTACAGCATGCGGCTCAAACCGAAGGTTTGGATTTGAGCACCGTTCTGGCAAGCCTTGTCGGATCGGCTTATATGGAGATGGAGGCATATGCGCCTTTCTGGCAGCGAGTACGCGGCTCCCACGCTGCAGTCATCTCGGGCAGTGTTCCGCAACAGATCAGCGATGGTGAGCCGGTGGATGCAAAACCCCTGATTGATTCGTTCCTGCTAGGCTCTCTTAATTTGCAGGAAGTGTGGGGACTAGTTTTACCCCCGGTTACGCTGCTGGAGCTGAAGAAGCTCGCACGCTCTTCTGCAGAGAGTTTCCGCATGCCGGATGAATTGTGGGTGCGCATTGTCTACGACTTCGCTTTAGCGCATCGTTTGCGCACGATGAACCGCGGCCACCTTATGGGTGCGCTCACACCGCTCTACCTGGGGTGGGTTGCGTCCTATGCTCAGGAAGTAGCTGCGCTATCGCCTTTCGCAGCGGAGCAGCGTCTTGAGCAACTGGCGAGGGCTTATGAAGAAGGCAAGCCATATTTGGTGTCGCGGTGGAGATGGCCGGACCGTTTCAATCCGTAGAGAAGGAGAAGAGTCATGTGGCAGCAGATTGAAGAATCATTACGCGATTCCATGGGGCGTGTGTTTACGAAGATTGCAACGCTCCTGCCAGGAATTCTTGCGTTTGTGCTCGTGTTGCTCATTTTCCTCATCTTTGCATGGCTATTGGCGATGTTGGTGCGGAGCGTGCTAAGAGCGGTCAAATTCGATGAACGCACCAGTTCGACAAGCACTTTGACAGAATGGGCACCGCGTCAGACGCCGACGATTCTCGTAACACGGATTGTCTTCTGGTCATTTGTCGTTATCGGTGTGCTAGTTGGTGTCTCGGCCTTTGAAGCGGCTTCGGCGGAGTCAGGCATCTCTGCATATGTGTTCGCGTACGTGCCGCGAGTGATTGGCGCAGTTGTCCTGTTGTTTTTCGGCACGATCATTGGCCGTTTCCTTTCGCGCAGCGTACTTATCACTTCTGTAAACCTGAACCTGCACTATGCCCGGTTGCTGGCTACCGGAGTGCGCTGGCTGGTATTTGTGCTTACCGCAGCAATGGTACTCGACCACCTTGCGATTGGCGGAGAGATTGTCGATCTGGCTTTCGGTATTCTCTTTGGCGGGATTGTTCTAGCCTTGGCCCTTGCCGTGGGACTTGGCTCTCGCGACCTGGTTAGCCGTTCGCTGGAACGCGAGGCGAGCCGTCCGGTAGAGGTGCCGGTCGAAGAGAAGCTGCATCATTTCTAAGCGCCAAGAGCACGGAGCAGCAGGCCTGCCAGAAGTGCGCCGGTACACGGTCCGAGGATGGGGATAAGCGCGTAGCTCCAACCGCTGTCGCCCTTGCCGGCAATGGGCAGCACCGTATGCGCGACACGAGGGCCGAGATCGCGCGCAGGATTAATGGCGTAGCCTGTGGTTCCACCGAGTGAAAGGCCGATGGACCAGACAAGACACCCCACTAGAAAGGGTGCGAAACCTGCTGCGGCGCCCGACGAGAACACCAGTTTCGAGCCCAGCGCTCCCGCAACCAAAACCAGAACAGCTGTTCCGACTACTTCCGAGAAAAAGTTAGCGACGGGATTACGGATGGCCGGTGCCGTGCAGAACGCAGCCTGTTTGGCGGCGGGGTCCTCAGTGATCTTCCAATGCGGAAAATAGTGCAGCCACACGAGCGAAGCTCCGACGAATGCGCCCAGCAGTTGCGCAGGTATGTACGAGGAAATCTTGCTGAAGTTTCCGGACTGCACAGCCGCAGCGAGCGTAATCGCCGGATTAAGATGCGCGTCGGGACTGCCGCATAAAATCGCAACGAAGACGCCGCAGAGCACTGCGAAACCCCATCCAGTCGCGATCACTATCCATCCGCTATTTTCCGCTTTCGAGCGTTTCAGCACGACACCGGCAACTACGCCGTTACCGAGCAGAATGAGCACCAGGGTGCCCATGAATTCACCGAAGAAAGGCGACCGCATTCGTTTTAATTCACCTTGGAGGGATTATAGGGTTTCGAGTTGCTAGCAATGTAGCATGCGTGCAGTGTGACAGTCATTGCAGGCTGTATTGACTCGCGAGTGTTTGAAATTCCGCTACCTGCTGCTTTATCCAGTCTTCTCCGTAATGCAGTTCTTGCGCCATAATTCGCGCAACCGGCAAAGCCATTTCATGTGCGGCCTGTGCATCCAGAAACAGAGAGCGTGTACGGCGCGACAGCACATCTTCGACGGTGCGAGCCATCTCCTGCCGGGTGGCCCATACTACCTCAGCGCCAATATAGGGAAGCGATGGATGCAGTGGTGTGTTTAGCATAGGATCGCGGGCTGCGATGTCGCGGATCGCATCGGCATCAGAACCGTAGACCCAAAGGCTGCCCAGATCGTCAATATGCTTCCGATAGCCGTGAATCTTCAGCGTCTTTGTCACGCACTGCTCCTCACGCAGGCGGCCGAGCGTGATGGCGTGATCGACACAATCCTCAGCCATGTGGCGGTATGTGGTCCATTTGCCTCCTGTAATGGTAAGCAGACCGGAGTTATCGACATGGATGGTGTGATCGCGTGAGAGCGCCGAGGTCTTCGATGATGGACCTCCAGCTTTGACCAATGGGCGAATACCAACGTACACGCTGAGCACATCGCTCCGTTTGGGCGGACGGCTGAGGTACAGGGCAGCCGTTTCCAGAATGAATTCAATCTCCTGCTCAAAAGGCTTCGGTTCATAGGAGGACTCTTCGATGGGCGTATCGGTTGTGCCGACGAGTGTGTGATTGTGCCAGGGAATCGCAAACATCACGCGGCCATCGCTGGTATGTGGCACCATGATGGCTGTCTCGCCTTCTAAAAACGATCGCTCGAAGACCAGGTGAATACCCTGACTGGGTTCGATCATTGCGGAGACTTCCGGATCAGCCATGTACCGGATGCTATCGGTGAACATGCCGGTGGCGTTGATGACTACCTGGGCCTGAATCCTGTGTTCGATGCCACTCTCTTCATCGCGCGCGGTAACGCCGTTGAGGTAGCCATCCTCATCTTTTAAGAGACCGATGACCGGCATGTAGTTAACGAGCGCGGCACCGTGGTCGACAGCAGTGGCTGCGAGATGGATAAGAAGACGTGAATCGTCGAATTGGCCGTCGTAATACATGACACCGCCGCGCAGTCCTTCGGTCTGGAGAGTCGGGATTCGTTCCAATGTTTCTTCAGAAGATAGAAGACGAGATTTGCCGAAGCCATACTTGCCCGCGAGCATGTCGTACAATTTGAGGCCGATGCCATAAAAAGGCGCCTCCCACCAGGAGTAGTTGGGAACGATGAAGGCAAGATCACTCACGAGATGTGGCGCGTTCTGACGTAACAGGCCGCGTTCTTTGAGCGCTTCCATGACGAGGGAGACGTTGCCTTGCTCCAGATAGCGGACGCCGCCGTGGACAAGCTTCGTGCTGCGGCTGGAAGTGCCTTTGCCGAAGTCTTTCGCTTCAAGCAGAAGCACATCAAAGCCTCGCGTCGCCGCGTCAACTGCTACTCCCATGCCGGTGGCTCCGCCGCCAACCACAACCATGTCCCACGGCGTTTTGCGCTGCGCAATCTGCGCGATCATTTGCTCACGATTCATGCGGTTTCATCCTGTGTCCAGTGTTTGGAGCGCTCTACGGCATTTTGCCAGCGTTGGCGAAGCATTGATACCTGTTTGCGATCGATATTCGGTTCGAAGCGTATGTCATTCTTGCGGTGTGACCAGATGTGTTCAGGGCTTTCCCAGAAGCCTACGGCCAGGCCTGCGAGGTAAGCAGCGCCGAGCGCGGTGGTCTCGGTTATGGCGGGGCGTAGAATCGGGATTCCGAGAAGATCGGATTGAAATTGCATGAGCATATCATTCACAGCGGCGCCGCCGTCGACGCGCAATTCGGAGAATTTATTGTCCGATTCGGAGTTCATGGCGTCAATGATGTCGGCGACCTGAAAGGCAATGCTTTCCAGCGCCGCGCGTGCGATGTGACCAGGTTGCGTGCTGCGCCGCAGACCAATGAGCAGGCCGCTGGCGTGCGCATCCCAATGCGGCGCACCCAGGCCAACAAATGCCGGCACAAGAATGACTCCGTCGGAATCCTTCACGGACTGGGCAAGGGCTTCCACATCGGAAGAGGTGCGAATCAGTTTCAAATTGTCGCGCAGCCATTGCACAACTGCTCCGCCGATAAAAATGCTCCCCTCGAAGGCGTACTCAAGCCGCCGGTTGAGACTGCAAATCAACGTGGTGATGAGGCGGTGTTTTGAAGCTATAAAGCTCTCGCCGATATTCTGCAGCAGGAAGCATCCAGTGCCGTATGTGTTTTTGGCGTCACCGGCATTGAGGCACAGCTGGCCGAAAAGGGCGGATTGTTGGTCTCCTGCAATGCCTGCGATACGGATCGAGCCGAGCCCGAGCGTTGTAGTGACTTCGCCGATCTCGCCACTCGACCAGACGACCTCGGGCATCATCTGGAGGGGGATTTTGAAGAGGCGCAGCAACTCTTCGTCCCATTTGCCCTCTATGACGTTAAAGAGCATGGTGCGCGAGGCGTTTGTGTAATCCGTGACATGTTTTTTGCCGCTGGTCAGGTTCCAGATGAGCCAGCTATCTACGGTCCCGAAGGCGAGTTTGCCCGCCTCAGCTTTTTCCCGGGCTCCGGAGACATTGTCGAGAATCCAGGCGATTTTACTGGCGGAAAAATAGGGATCGATAAGCAGGCCGGTCTTACTGCGCACCGTCTCCTCGGCGCCATCGCTGACAAGCTTCTGGCAGGCGCTTGCAGTGCGGCGGTCCTGCCAGACAATGGCGTTATAGACTGGCTTATTTGTTTCGCGGTCCCAGACGATAACCGTCTCGCGCTGGTTGGTAATGCCGAGCGCGACGATATCGCGAGGACGGACACCTGCTCTCGTCAGCGCCTCGATTGCGGCACTCAATTGCGAGGTAAGAATGTCATAAGGGTCATGTTCGACCCATCCGGAGTTAGGGTAGACCTGCTGAAATTCCTTCTGCGAACGCGCCACAATTTCGCCATTCTGGCCAAAAAGAATCGCGCGTGAACTGGTGGTTCCCTGGTCAAGCGAAAGGACGTAAGGCATCGGTTTTTTCTCAAGTATGACAGCGAAATGAGTAGACAACGTTAGGCTGACTTGTGGCAAGCTGGCAGCCCGGAGCTGAAATTGGGAATCTATCTTGCGAGGTGATTGCGAATGGCGCCACGACCCAAAAAAGCGCGGGTTTCAGCGGTGGATGCAGTCGATGAACAGCTAGCCCGCTACCGTGCGATGCGTGATTTTTCCATGACAGCCGAGCCTAGCGGAAGTTCGCTGAAGCAGGGTCAAAGCGAACTGCCGTTTGTTATACAAAAGCATGCTGCTACTCGTTTGCACTATGACTTTAGGCTTGGCTGGCGCGGTGTGTTGAAGAGTTGGGCAGTGGCAAAAGGGCCGAGTTACTATCCTGGCGACAAGCGATTAGCGGTGCAGGTAGAAGATCATCCGATTGAATACGGAGGCTTCGAAGGCATCATTCCCAAAGGCCAATACGGCGGTGGCACCGTGATGGTGTGGGATCAGGGAACCTGGGAACCCAATGAGGACATGGATGAAGGACTACGCACAGGCCGATTAAAATTCGCACTATATGGCCAGAAATTGAAAGGAAACTGGACGCTCGTTCGCATGGGAGGGAAGGCGGCTCGCGAGGCAAAGCCGAACTGGCTGCTGATTAAAGAACACGATGAGTTCGAGCGTGGTGCAGACGATGCGCCCATTACCGAGAGTGAGCCGGACAGTGTGGTGACGGGACGTGATCTGGAAGCCATTGGCTCGCAGGAAGACCACGTCTGGAATTCGAGAGAGACGGAGAAGAAGCAGAATCGTTCGCGGCTCACCAGGGCGAGAGCGAAGGGTATAGAGCCGCAGAAGCCGGTCAAGGCCCCTGACCGTACGAGCGTACTGCGAGGAACGCAAAAGGAGAGAATGCCGAAGTTTGTCCTACCGGAGTTGGCCACGCAGGTGACTGCTCCGCCAAATGGTGACGACTGGCTGCATGAGCTGAAGCTGGATGGATATCGCATCCAGTTGCACGTGCCAGAGCAGGCATTAGGCGAACGTGATGCAGTCATCTATACGCGCGGCGGGCTCGACTGGACGCATCGCATGCCGGATATGGCGCATATGGTGGCACTACTTCCGGTAAAAAGCGCATTGATTGACGGCGAAGTAGTTGTGCTCGACGAGGCAGGGAAAACGAGTTTTGCTGATCTGCAGGCGGCATTTCAGGAAATAAAAAAAGCGCACCTTACTTATTTCGCATTCGACCTGCTGCATCTGGATGGTCATAACTTGCGGGGAATGGCGCTCGATAAACGCAAGACGATCCTCGAAGGGCTGCTCAGCGAACTTGGAGATGACAGTATTCTGCGTTACAGCGAGCATATCCGGGGGCATGGAGTGGAGACCTTTCATAATGCCTGCAAGCTTGGTGCGGAAGGCATTGTGTCTAAGTTGGCGACGTCGAAGTATGTTTCCGGACACGGCAAAAGTTGGCTGAAGTCGAAATGTATCCACCAGCAGGAACTGGTCATTGGCGGATTTACGCCGCCGTCGAATGGCGGTCCCGGAGTAGGTTCGCTGCTGCTCGGATATTACCAGAGTGGAAAGCTCATTTACGCAGGCCGCACAGGCACCGGTTTTACGCAGGCCGCGCAGCGGATGTTACGGAAACGTCTGGATGTGTTGATAGTGTCGGCGCCGGCTTTCAAAGAATTGACGGCCGATGCGCGGAAGGATGCAATATGGGTGAAGCCCGACCTGGTAGCTGAGGTTCAATTTGCCACTTGGACTGGGGATCATCGCGTAAGGCAGGCTTCTTTCCAGGGACTACGCGAAGACAAAGCGGCGAAAGATGTACGACGCGAAGAGCCGGTTGCTATGCCCAAACCATCTCGCGCTCGGAAGAGCAAAGAGGCCAAACCAATTGCTTCGAAACCGGAGACCAAAATCGTCACACAGGACCTGCATCTGACGCATCCGGAAAAGATTCTTGACGAAGAATCTCAGTTGACCAAGCAACAACTTGCGGAATATTACCTTGCCGTGGCAGATCATCTGCTCCCCCACATTGCTGAAAGACCCCTTAGCATTGTTCGCTGCCCGGAAGGCAGTGGCAAGCCATGCTTTTTCCAGAAACACGTTGGACAGGGTGTTTCACGGGGAATCGACAGCGTAACCGTTCCCAATAAAAAAGGCGGGGGAGCGGAACAGTACATTACCGTATCGAGCAAAGAAGGGTTGGTCGGCCTCGCACAGATGGGTGTTCTCGAGATCCATCCATGGGGAGCGAGGAACGACTCGTTGGAGAGGCCGGATGAAATTATCTTCGATCTTGATCCGGACGCTGCGATCAGCTGGAAGACGCTTGCTGAAAGCGCAGCGGAAGTTCGGGATGTGTTGAACGGATTAGGCCTTCAGTCTTTTGTAAAGTCAACGGGTGGCAAGGGACTCCACGTGGTGGCGCCGATCGAAGCAAAACACGAGTGGCCTTCAGTGAAGGAGTTTACGCACAACGTTGCGAGAGCCTTAGAGAGCGCACGTCCTGATCGTTACCTGACAAAGATGACGAAGTCGGCGCGCAAAGGTCGTATTTTTCTCGATTATCTACGGAACGATCGCGGCTCGACGGCGGTTGCGCCTTATTCTCCGCGGGCAAGAAAAGGTGTTCGTGTGGCCATTCCGCTAAGTTGGGAAGAACTTCGCAAAGGAAACCCGGCAGAGTTCAGCGTAGCCAATTTCTATACATGGAAGAAACGCTTGCAGCATGATCCCTGGGAGGAGCTTTTGCATGTAAAACAAGTGCTCACCGAGAAAGCAATGCGGGCCGCAGCCCAACTGGGTTCAAAAAAAGAATAGGCTATCCTTGAAATTTGTTGATCACGGTAAAGTCATCAATTTTCCGGAGCGTAGAGGTATATTGGAGCGTCTAAAGGTTCATAGGAGGACGATATGCGCTGTTTGCTGATGGTTCCTTTGTTGGCTGCGCTTGTCGCTACTCCTTATGCAGGCGCACAGCATGCTGCTTCGGCAGGGCATTCAGGCGGGTTTTCCGCGCCGCATTTGGTAGCGCCAGCGCCCCAGATGAGCGGAGGTTTTGGGGCGGGCTCTCATTTCGCATCTCCGGCAATGGCCCCACGCAGTTTCAACACGCCACCGCAATATCACTGGAGCGTGCCGGCTCGTGCTCTCGGCACTCCGCAAAACAGCGTGTCCTATGGAAATGGGCATTATCCTTCCGATGGGCATCATAACCCTCCACCATACCCGCCGTCGCATTTTAGACAACCTTACCGGCCCTTCTTCTTTGCAAGATCCACGTTTCTGGTGCCAGGAACGTTGAATTCTTATTGGAGCGATCCGGCCAGTTCCATGTCGCAGGATAACTATACGAACGACCAGTCTGCTCAGGTTTCGCAGGGGCAGGGTCAAGATAACAACTATGGCTCTGAAACAGCACCGAATGACAGCGAACAAGAGTCAGGGATGGCATACCAGGCACAGGATGTCCCGCCGCCTCCGCCAGGTCCATCTGAGCCTCTGACACAAGCTGCGATTACACTGATTTTCAAGGATGGACACTCCCAGCAGGTCCACAACTACGCGCTGACGAAGACGACCCTCTATGTTCTGGATGATGCAGCATCCGGCCGCAGGCCAGAAATTCCTCTAGACAAAATCGACGTGGCTGCCACGGAAGAAACAAATCGGGAAGCAGGAGTCGATTTCATCATTCCTACTGCAGCGAATTAAATATCGAAAAGAAACACAAAAAGCCCGGTTTTATCCGGGCTTTTTGTGTTTCTTCAGAACCGATTAAGCTGTGGCTTTCGCGCAAAGCTCATTGAATGCACGCGCGAGTTCCTGAGCAATGGCTTGGGCCGTGTTGCTCTCGATGATAAAGCGCTGCATGAGATAAACGAGCTTGCCGTCGCGCAGAATGGCGATCGCGGGCGAGGTCGGTGGATTGCCTTCAAAATAGGAACGGGCGCGCTCAGTTGCTTCGCGATCCTGTCCGGCAAAAACTGTGATCGATTGATCGGGCAGCGTGGCATTCTGCAGAGCCAGACGCACGCCAGGACGCATTTTCCCGGCAGCGCAGCCACAAATTGAGTTCACAACGACCATCGTGGTTCCAGGCTGTGCCAATGCGGCGTCCACTTCCTCTGCCGCCCGCGCTTCCTTGATGCCTGCGCGAGCTAACTCTTCACGCATAGGAATTACCATGATTTCTGGATACATAGTCTAATTACCTCATTATAAACGGTTTAACATCTGGTTGAACGTCGCCGTACGATTGCTGTACGATTGCGAGAAATGTTGACACTTTATCGCCGTCACGGAACCCGCAAAGACAGTTCGGGCAAACCGGTTGATTGTCCAAAGAAGAGTGACCGCTATTGGAGGCGTTGTTCATGTCCAATGTGGATCGAGGGAACGACCCATGACGGTAAGTATATCCGTCGATCACTAAAGACCTCAAGCTGGGAAAAAGCCGCGAAGCAACAGAAGGAGATAGAAGACGAAGGCGCGGCGGCGCTGAATACCTTCACCCGGACGACAACGAAAGAGGCGATAGACGAATTCCTGAAGGATCTGCGCCAGCGCGGGGTCACCGAATCCTCCATGCGTCAGTTCAACGCGATCTATAAAGCGCAGTTCCTCGCCTGGTGTACTGCAGAAAACTACAAGTTCATACACGAGATTGATATTGCCGCGCTCCGCGCATTTCGCGAGACGTGGGGGGAGCATGCAGCGCGCACCAAACACACAAAGCAGATAAGGCTCAAGCAATTCTTTAAGTTTTGCATCCGCAATAAGTGGTTGAAAGAAAATCCAGTCGAGAGCTTGAGTCGCATCAAGCTGGAACATCGGACTACGGGATACTTCGCGCCCGATGAGATGGAAAAGCTATTGCGGGCTGCTCTCGCTTTCGATCCGCTCAATCAGCATCGCGGCGGCAAACGGCTTCACGCTCTTGTATTGCTGATGCGCTGGAGTGGGCTGCGAATTACCGATGCTGTGACGCTTGAGCGTTCACGGATCGTGAATGGAGAGCTGTTGGCTCACCAGAAAAAGACAGGGCGTCCCGTTTGGGTTCCGCTGCCGGGAATCGTAACGAAGGCTCTGCAGGAAATGCCTGATGGCTTAAACCCGAATGAGCGATATTTCTTTTGGAGTGGTAACGGGAATCCAAACAATGCGGCGGACGTGGCGCATAAAGCGTTTCGTAAAGTCGCAGCAAAGGCGCTCCCTGAAAAACGATGCCATCCCCACATGCTCCGGGACACCTTTGCCGTCGAAATGCTGCTTGCCGGCGTTTCGCTCGATCAGGTATCCATGCTGCTCGGCCATGCCAGCGTGACAATGACTGAGAGGCACTATGCACCTTGGGTGAAGGCTCGCCAAGATCAGTTAGCCGCGAATGTACGCAAGGCGTGGGCATCTAGCTTGCCCGCAAGCGGCGATGAACGCGGATCATAACGCTTTCCGGCACGCGGATAGAGCGATAACCGCGGCTTCTATACCTTCCCATCTTTTCCTCGCTCCCCCACGATAAGACCCCTGGCTCGTCTGCAAAGAGCTTTCGAGCCGTGTTATCGCTTATCCCCCAGAGTTCTGCAATTTCCCCGACAGAATAGTGTTTTTCCAAGGCTGGCGCTAAGGCCGGTTGCTGCTCATTTCTTGTCGTGTGCTCCATCTAATAACGACCTCGTTACGACAAAATACCACAAATAGTCGTTGCCTCCCCACATTTTATGGTAAGTTTGTCGTCATACAAGACGACAAACTCTTGTCACCTACCAGAAAAGAGGGAGAGTAAATGGCTACCATTCAGACTGTTTACGCAGATTGGCCAGTTCGGCCTATGCCCATATCTCGCGGAAGGATTCACTTCCGCATGCATTACGTCGAGAGCATCGGGCGCTATGTAGTCGAGCGCTACTGCTCGGTGCAGGGCTGGATAGCAATCCACTTCGACGACTTCGCATCAACTGCCTTCTTTGAGCTGAAGGCTATCGCGGAGCGCTCGTTCGGATATGTGGTCTGCGCGAAATGCAAGAAAGAGCTTGCCGATCCGCAGCTATCGAGCCGCGGCGTGGTGTGTGCCGACTGCGAGTCCGGTACGTCACCGATTCGCGGCCTCATTATTGGAATGTTCATCACGGCTGCCGGATTCGCGGCCTTCTATGCGGCGTTGTACTTCGCGCAAATGGGAGGTATCCGCTAATGGGACTTCTGCAGCTCTCACTCATCCCCGAGGTTGCACCGCCTATCGAATTCGACGGCGCAACGTTTGACGCGAAGCAGGACGGCTCTCGTCTCGCTTCGCAGTTCATCGCAACGCGCGAGCTGATGCTAGATCACGAGTGGCGCAACCTGGCGCAAATTGTTCTCGCACTCCGCAAGCAGGGAATCCACGTAACCGAATCATCCCTCTCTGCGCGCATCCGCGATCTGCGGAAAGCGAAGTTTGGCGGCTATAACGTCGAGCGCCGGCGCCTGATTGGCGGACTTTTCGAGTATCGGATTACACCTGCCTCGGAGATGACGCTTTAATGCCTATCTATCCATGCCCGAAACCACCGAAGAAAGAGAAGAAAGGTAAGCTGCAGCGTCGCAATAAGTCGGACGGACAAGAGGTTGAGATTTGCGTCTCGCCTGAAGAGTGGGAAGCGCGCCGCGAAGAGGTTGGCACTGCAGCGGGCTTTATGTGCCAAGCGCCGAAGTGTGACACGGTAGCGCCGCTCCACGATATCGAAGTAGAGCGCGAAGAGGGCGTGATGCCTTACATCGTTCGCGCCGGCCAGGCCGCACATAGAACGCCGCGCCGCATGGGTGGCGGATCGCGCGACGACAAGCGCGGCAATCTGCTCTGGCTCTGCTGGGTGTGTCACCACATGGAAACCATCGGAAAGCTGGTAATCGAATGATCGCCTGCTACGGAGTCAGCTTTGCCTTTAGGTCGTTGATGATTTCCATATGCATAGTCCTAACAGCGTCCGGTGGATTGATCTTAGGTATCACATCTTCTCGGTCCACGCGCGCTAGCTCTAGTTCTCGCGCAATCAGCGCTAACCAAGTTTCAATTCGATCGAACTGCTTTTCGTCCATGCCCACCAGTGTATACGGCTGTGCCGAATGAGCGCGCAGCTTGTTCCCCTGGCGACGTACCGTGATGGCCGATGGCTCGATCTGGACGGCAATCCGTACATCGCTCCCGAGCTTCCCTCTGGCGCTTCTTTCGTGTGTGCCACGGATGAAGACGTTCCGGCTATGTCGATGCTCATTCCCGGCGCTGATTTTGGCGCTAATCCGAGCTTTGAATGCACTCTCTACGAGACGCGCTGCCAGGAGTGCGGCCAGTACATGCAAGAAAGGCTGCCCGCGGGATGGACGCCAAAACCGGTATATGTCCGCTGCGATGAATGCATAGCGAAAGACAGCGAAGAGCTGGACAACACGCAAAAGCTGATTAAGGACTTTAGCAAGATGATGAGGCGCGGATGATTCGGCTTGTAATTCCCGGCATACCGCCGAGCGCCAATCACTACAAGGGGATCAATCGCCGCACTGGCCGCTGGTATGTGCGCAAGCCTGCCATTGGATTCAAGGCGGATGTAGCCAACCTCTATCGCGATGCTCTCGCTAAGGGCATGAAGCCGCTGCCGGATGCAAAGGCTTATCTAGTCGAAGTCATCGTGTATCTGCCAAAAGGCAAGCGCGGCGATGCCGACAACTTTAACAAGGTTCCCCTCGATGCGCTGCAGGCTGCCGGCGTATTCCCGAATGATTCCCGCGGCAAGCGAGTAATCGCAGAGGTAGACCGCGATTGGAGTAATCCACGCACGGAAATAACGGTTTCCGTTTACGACAAAAACGCAAAACAAAACAAAGGGTGAATAGATGGCAACTGCCGAGGTTATATCGATCAGCGAGCAAGTTAAAGACGCGGCGAATCAGTTGGAAATCGTCGTAAACCGTAAAGAGCTGGTGACAGAGCTAGCCGCAGCCGTGGGCGTCGTAGAGACAAAGACCACGATTCCGATTCTCGCCAATCTGCTACTCGACGCCTCGAATCGTGGCGACTCGGTACGGATCGCAGCAACGAACCTCAGTCAGAGCTTGAAGACTTCGATAGACGCGAAGATTAAAGCGCCAGGGATCGCAGCGATTCCGGCGCGCAAGCTCTACGACTATGTACGCCTGCTCAGCGGCGATGATGTGACGATCCGCCAAGAGGAAAACAATCACGTACAGATACGTTGCGGACGCTCTAAAACGCGCATGGTGGGAATGTCCGCGGCGAGCTTCCCGCAGATTCCATCTCCCGATGGTTGGGGGGATGAATTCGACGGCGCTACATTCCTCAAGTTCATCGAAAAGACGCTCGTATCCGTTGCACGCGAGGAAGGCCGCTACACGCTCAACGGCGCTCTGCTCATCGTCACGGATGAAGCCGTCGAGATGGTATCGACGGACGGGCATAGGCTTACACGCATCCGGAAGACGCTAACGGGCCGGAGTCTGCCGGCGCGAAAGCTGCTCATCTCTCGCGCGGCGCTGTTAGAGCTTCAATCGCTCTTAAAGGGCGGCGCGTCGAGCGTCCGGATCGCCGAGGACGGCAAGCATCAATTCTTCCAAGTGGGATATCGCACGCTGGCCAGCGCGAAGCTCGCCGGCACGTTCCCGAACTATGAGGCGGTAATCCCGAAAGGCTACGCGCCGGGAATTATGCTCGACGTGCCGAGCGTGGCGCAATCGCTCAATCGCTGCCTGCTCTTTGCGGATGAGAAGTCGCGCCAGGTGCGCTTTAGTATCGCCGAAAAGACGCTCGAATTCTCATCCGCAGCCGTGGACCTGGGCGAGACGAAAGAATCTATCGATATCCTCGGCGGACCCAAAGCCGAGCTGGCCATCGGCTACAACGGAGAATACATCCGCGATCTGCTCGCGATGGTGCCGAGCCATCTTGAGTTTCAGTTCAAGGATAACGACAGGCCGGCACTCTTCACACATCGCACGGATGACGGAATCACGCTTGAGCATGTGGTCATGCCTATGCGCCTCGGGGGTAAGTAATGAGGCCGGCGCATAAGGTAATTCTCTTCAGTGTCAACGATGACGAGCGCGGGCTTATAGCTTTCGCGCTCGCGAATCGCCTCCGGCTCGACGTGCGGCAATGCTTAGACGCTCAGCAGATAGCCGGCCAGCTCCGCGGCAATCCGCCAACAGATGACTATGGCATCCGTGCGCTTGTCTTCATTCATGAGGGCCGCACGGTGCCGGCGATCACGAAGACGCTTGCATTTCTCGGGAAGATCAGGAAGACATATCCGGACTTGCCAATCCTGCTCGTGGATATGCCGAAAATCTTCGGCGATAACGCGCCGGCAACGGTAAAGCTCGCCGGCATAGTAGCGCCTCTAGTGCTCATCGAGACGGTAAAGACGCTCACTGCTCGCAAGCGTGGGCCGAAGCCGCGGAGAGCTGAAGCATGCGCATCGGCAGCATAGACGTTACCTGCCGCGCTGTAGCGCACGCCAGGGCTCGCCATGCGGATTTAATCGCCACGGTGAGCCCGTATACCACCATGACCGGCACATAGATGCCGTAGTCGCCGTTTACAGGAAAACGAAAAAGGATTCTGCCAAGGGTTAAAAGATGACAGATGAAGAGTTGAAGCAGCTCTCGCCTCTCGGTTACTACAAGTGGCACTGGCAGATGTTTAGAGCCAATCGCCGAGTGCAGAGAATGGATTACATCGCGCGCGGCCTGTATCGCGAGCTGTTAGATGAGCAATGGTCGGACGGCTCGATTTCCTCAGACGTTGCGGAATTGGCGGACATTTGCGGCTGCCCGGTAGAAGTGATGCAGGAGAAATGGCCGCAGATGGCCGGCTGCTTTCTCGAAGATGGCCGCGGGCGGCTCTATAACCAAACGCTAGAGGATCAGCGCACAGTAAAAGATGCGATCCGCGTGAAGCTCGCGAAGAATGGCGGCTCTGGTGGAAGCCAGAAAGCTTTTAACGCCAAGCTGAAGCTAGCAACATCCAAGCAACCTCTGGCACCTGCTAGCAATTGCAAGAAAGAGGCTCATGAGCCTCAAGCCTCTACGGAAAATCAATCACTTAGTGGCAACAGTCTAGCAACTGCTAGCAATTGCCATATAGAAGAGAAGAGTAGAGAAGAGAAGAGTAGAGAAATAACAAATGCTCATCGCAACGACGGCGATGAGCGCGAGGATGCCTCAGAGGTTAAGAAGGCTGCTAGGCTTAAAAACCTCACAGCGTGGGCAGAGAGATGCCATGCTGCGTATCCACGCAAGATCGCGAAGCAAGACTCGCTGCGGACGTTCATCAAGCACATATCGAAAGTGGGCAAAGAGCGGAAGATTTCCGACGATAGCGCTGGCGCATACATGCTCGGGCGCGTCGAGGCTTACCGTGATTCGTCGCTCGTGGCTAACACGCCGGCAGATAAGATTCCATACCCTGCGACGTGGGCTAATGCCGGCCACTATGAAGACGAAGATGCGGCATGGACCGTTGCCAGCGCGCCGCGGCCATCGAGCAAGCCGTTTGAGCCTGGAATCAACATTCGGCCATCTGGCGATCCGTCGCAGGCTGAGAGCGATAGAGCGTTTATCGAATTTGCGCGCTCGCAGCGCGATAAAGGCGTAATTAGCGCTCATGACCTGGCGGTACTCAATGGGCTTGAAAATTCCAACACTGCGCCGAATTAGCGCGTAATCGCGGAACTGTGGCATAGAAAGACGAAATAAACAGAGGGGGAATGATGCCAGGTAAGACAAGGGTGATTCTTAGCAGGCCGAAATTCAACTATTCCGCAACGATGCAGTTTTGGAAGCGGATGTTTGATGTCATGTTCCATGACGCGAAGCAAGTGATACTCCCATGCGGGCCGCTACGCCAGGGCGAGAAGTGGGGATTTGAGGACGTAAGGCCGACTGATGATGCAATCCTCGCCCGGGCGTGGTTCGCGTGGTCCGAGCCCGATGTAGAGGACGGCGAGCGTGAGTTTGCGAGCTGGCCGGAATGCTGCCATTGGCTCGATAAGGATTGGAACGTCGAAACGGCTGCAGCGCTCGCGATCATAGACGCCTGCTCGGATTTCGAGAGCGCGTATGCGATCCGCCGTCTTAAAGAATTGGCAGCCGTGTCAGATGAAGATGAGTGCATCTTCGAGCTTCCGGAGTGGGCGCGCGTAGTGCCGGCGCTCGATCAGCTCTCCATTTTCACGATTGAAGGGGCCGCAGCGTAATGGCAACGTCCCTGGCGTCATCGCTCAATTCCGAATTCGTACCATCCGACCGGATGCAGGCCGCCTTCGAGCGCGCCTGCGCCGGGAAAGACAAGTATGAGAGCGAGAGCGCTGCAGATGCCGCTTTGGGATTTCTCAAGCGTGGCACGATCCGCCATCCCCGGAGCGGCGGACGCTGGGACACGTTGAACTCATATCAGTGCGCCTTTTGTGAGAAATGGCATCACGGCCACCCATAAACGAAGGGAAAGCATGTCTAACGTTGATGAAGCGTTGCAGGATGAGGAAAAGGTAAGCGCCACGCTTACCGATGAAGCTGTAGAGTTAACCGGTGAGGTGCGCGAGGTTCGCCGCAAGACGCTTGAAGAGTGCCGGCAGATTTGCATTGCTACCGGTGGCGGTGACGCTGGAGATCAAATCGCTCAGCTCATCGGGCAAAAAACCAAGAGCGAATTATAAAACCACAGTAGAATTGCTTAACCGTGAAATGGCCACCGTTTAAGCATGACAGTAAGACCTATGATCTTACCCATCTACACCCTTGCACTCTTAAATTTGAACGACCTGCCGAAGGAAATCGCGCTGCCGAGGTCTACACGGTCGATGTGGTATTTACTCTTCATTGCTTCTCTCGCGAACCGAAAGAGGCAGAAAACTCTGATGCAAGTCTGATATATCCAGACTCTCATGAAAAACGACTCTTCGACTTTCGTCGGTATGAACTATCCAAGTTGTTGCCAAGCATCATCCAAGCTCTGCCAGCAAAAAAAGCACATCACGGCAATCGTAGTAATTTCTTTTCAGTTGAAATAATCACGGAAAACGGCACGACTGTGGAGTATGACATCTTTTTCAAAATGAAGAAGGTCTCTAAGGGCCGTCTCGAAATGCTTGTACAGACCGCCTTCGTTCGTGATCCAGCCCATGAATCCACTCGGCCAGATGGGAAACCAATACGTTTCTGGATTATCCTGTACAACACTTTGAACAATAAGCCTTTTCGAACTTAAAAGGAGAAAAGGCTCCCGATGAAGAGAGCCTTTTCATATTTCCATGCGCCTCTTTTATCCCTACACTCGTGGGGACCATTGCTGGCGGGGTCGGAACCACGGCCTATCGACCGCTGCACTTATATCCCGACATTCATTATGATGCATCACCAATTGAAATGATGCAACATTATTCGTCATTGAAACTCACTGGATATTCACCAATTGTTATTACCATTGTACCCTATTGAAACTCTTTAGCTTAGGGGCCTTTTCGTCAGCTTATTGGCTGTCTCTGCCTCTTTCTGCCCGGAAAATAGGCCGATTTCCCCCAAAATTATGTTCTAGGATCGCTATATTGCATCGCCAAAGGTGCCTTGATGCATAAGCATACCCCTGCGATTTTATAGTAGCGACATGGCAAGAATCCTAGACGACGCCAGGGTCGGAGATTGGCTCACGATCAATGTAAGCGGCAAGACGAAGCTAGAGCGCGTTAAAAGCGTCTCTAACTTGTTTGTTTGCACTGATAGCTACAAATTCACGCGCTACGGTAGGACATGGCCAAAGCAAGGAGGCACTATCGCCCGACCCGCTTCCCTTTCTGAGATTGAGCAGCTACGCTCTTGAAATAATCCTGTGCTCGCAAAATCTGAGTGCGCACAATATCCAGCTCTGAAATGGCCACGCCATAGGCTTCCATTCTCAGGCCGCGCAATACCTCTTTGCGCTTCTGAATGCGATCCGCCAGGATGCCGAGAGCTTGAACGGTGGTTATCTCCCGCTGTGCCATGCCAGCAGTATATTCTCTTTTTGTTCCCCTAGAGGAGGGTTCGTGGTTGCCCATCGTTCTAGGGCATTTTCAAATTGTCGGCGCTGGGCTTGTAGTTGCTGATTTTCGCGGCGTTGTTTTCGATAACACGTTGGAGCATCCATTCTATGATCATGCTGTCTGAAAGCCTTCCGCACGAAAGTTTCTTTTGCTCATTGAATAAGTTTTCGCCAGATTCTTTGAAAGCAACAAGAATCTGTTCATAGTATTTTCGAATAGGCAACGATTGTGGGCACGCGACGTCTGGGCAGCACCTATCTTCTATGGTCAATCTCACCCTCTCACGCAAACGGGCTATTTCGAGAAAGACGAACTGGCGGACAGCTACTTCCTCCGAATTTTCGATGGCAGATAACATAGCCTGGCTTGCGCCCGGTGACACGCGAGCAAGCCATGTTCCTCTGATTAGGTCTAACGCAAAATACAGCTTGAAAAGATCGCCGGGAATTTCCTCTAAATCGCAACTCCACTGTTCGATGTACCGCTCGCGTTGAAACGGAAGTAGCTGGGATGCTGCGCATTTGATCATCGCATCGCAAATCTTCGGACGCCACGCTTTGACCTCATCCGCAAGCAGCTTTCCGAAAATCGATAAGGCGAGCGCCCCGACTGCAGTCAAGATTGCCATTGAAGCCTCACGCTGGCAGGAACGAGCGAAGCGAATGCCGCTCGGCTCTGCGACACTCCCAAAGAGGTCATTTCGTAAATGCGTTTGCGCGGTCTGCCCTCTTCGGAGGGGTCTATCTTTTCCCACTTGCTCTTTAGCCAGTTCGCAGATTCAAGGCGTATGAGAATCGGATACAAAGTGCCCGAAGCGAGTCCCGTCTGCTTGGCGATGTCCGCCCCCGACAGCCCCGTCAAAGGGTTATCGAGAAATCGCCCGAGCACTTGGAGAGTCGGTCCTGAAAGACGTGGTGAATCCTTACCCATATACGAAACTCTACATAGGGTGGGAGAATCTGTCAAGTCGGGCTAGGTCTTCTTATCGAAATCGGTATAGATAACGTCTCCGCCAAACACCTCGTCAGGCACATCTGGAATGCTTCTGTTCACTTTGGTGAACCAGCCGTTCTGTATTTCACGGGAAAAAGGGCGAGCGGCCTTAAACCCGTCATAGACTCTCTTGCTCATCAGGATGGGCGGCGTTGCCGGGGTAATAACCACGCGCTCCTTCACCACGGTGAAGGAGTGAAAGTTCGGTACCACCATACTTCGTCGTGCTGGGTCGTAGGTGCATTTCTTAACGAAATCATCCGGCCATTCCTCATAATAGATAGGCGGCGTTCCGTCACGGAGATAGTCGTAAGCGACTCTGAGCTTCACGAACTCTCGTGCCTCTTCAGGCTTGTTTGCGTTGTCGGTGAGCTTGGAGGCGACGTTTGCCGGTCTGCCGAGCCACACAAGCGAGCGATAGCTCTGCTGAGCGGAACCGTGACGCCGGATTCCGGTCTTCGTGGCCAGCATGCGCCCATAGTCGATGCCGATTCCAAAGCTCACTTCTTCATGAGTAAAATGCTTGTTAATGACATGCTGGCAAACGCTGTTTATCAGGATTGCGGTGTACACCGCATTTGAATAACAGTCGGCGTTGTCGAACAGCATCATCACTCGGTCGCCAATGATGCCCCGCACCTCTCCGTTGAACACTTTCGTGCATCGCGTCATAGCCCGCACAAAAGCGGAGTAGAGCTTGGATACAGTGAGTGGGTGATGCCGCAAGCTGAGCTGGGTAGACCGGCGCATATCCACATACAGCACTGCCGTTTCAATAACCTTCGCGCCTTGCGAGCCCGCATCGAAATTGGGAAATGTAATCGCTACGTCGTCCGAATGGGGTACGGTATTTGTGGACGTGAGATTGATGACAAAGTTCGGTGCGAGGATGGTAGATACCTCCTCGCTTACGTCAGCCTTGAAACCAGGGATGTCTACCATAGGCTCTTTACGGCCATGAAGGCCAAGCGCAACGAAGGCAACAGCAAAACCACGGCTCCCACCAGAATGAGCTTCATTCCCCAGTTAAAAAGGCGCATTTTGCGCATCGTGATTTCACTGTTCACCGAAAGCTGCACGGTGAGGTCATGAATGTATTCGTCTCTATAACCCTGCCCAGTGGAGAGGTAGCGAGCGGGCATGTCCTGCTCTAGCGCCTTAATGGACAAAGTGCTGATGTCGCCAAAATAGAGAAGGTTGGCCGGATGTGGCCCTGCACGCTTTCCACCCAGGAACGAAGGCAGGTGTAGGCGAGGCAGAAAAGAGATCATGGCCAGGATCCCAGCACAGAGCGCAAAAAGAAGCGCTACCGGAATGCTGATGGTGAAGCCGCTTGGAAGCACTTTACTATTGCATTCGAGATTCAGGGTGGCGCCTATCCATGCGGAGGCTAACGCCAGCAGCGCGGCGTTTTTGGCCTCCGCGAACTTGAGGAAATCAAGGGCGCGCTGAAGATTCGCGGTAAGCATCTGGACGTAGCTGTCCTCCGGGTCGCTGGCCATTCGCCATTCACCTCACTGTATCGCTCATTTTCAGCAGTTCAGTAAATCAGGATTTTCACTGGAAAGCCACGGAGCGCCTGTTAGGAACTTAATATTTGCTTCGATTTATTCGACGCTGATACTAACACGATGTGGGCAGCACCAGTGCCACAGTAACCCCGATGGTAGTCGAGAATTGGATAGCCGCTGTGATGCTGTCCCACCTTATATGGAGTGGTACATGCGGAAAGGTGTACGGCGTTGCGGAACTGTTTCGCGAACTGGTCTAGCTCTGCGATGGCCACATCAAAGCCGCTGAGTTTTATACCATGCAAGGGGGGAGGAACCTACGAAAGGAATCTCTTGCCATGCCCGGATTACATTCGCTTTTTATTCGCCACGTGTGCGCTTCAATGAAGTTTGGCACTCTTCGCATGTATTGATGTGCTGCAATAAGTTGTCGCGGCTTTTTGCTTCAGAAATTCCCAACCCTATTTCGATAGGTAGATGTGCAGATTTGCGTTGGTCTACAGCAGCTACAGACCGATGATATTCGTCACGCAGCTCTGTACCTGTTGGACAAAGCTTGGAATCCATTGGCATTAACCTCTTTCGGTGGCAATAGTCCCGCCATTTGCCCAATCTTTCAAGACATATATATAAACCACTCATAATCGTGTAATTGTTCGATTGTTTTCGTATTTATTCGTGTGCAGTGGCGCAGTCTTGGGCGGTGAATCGTATATCTGGCGTCGTATTTGTCGCTTGAATACGAGCCAATAGGGGCAGGATCGTATGATCGCACCTAATATGTGGCGCAATAGACACATAATCTACATGCAACTGACGGTCCTTAATGCTTTGTAATGAGCGCTTTGGGTCCTTTCCGGTCGATGCGTTTTGAGGGTGTCGCGCCAGCGCTAGGTTGTCCTAGCGCCAGGCAATTTTGAACTTGTTTCCGTTTCCGACTATGCCGAAAGACGAAAAGCCGAAGAATTTTGACGTTATGAGCGTTCCGGATGTAGCCGAGTTGCTCAGTGTAACGGAGAAGACCGTCCGTAACTGGATGAATAAAGGCGGCTTACCGTCGCACGATTCCGGACGCGGACGAGTGCTCAATTGGCATGAGGCACTCCGCTGGTATGTCAATTACAGGCTTACGGAAGGCGGAAATAGCGGAAATCAACCTGTCAAGAACGGGCCGGAAACGGAAATTAAGCCGCGAGAGACGTTAGAGCAGGCGATACAGCGGAAAACAATCATCGAGGCAGACCGCATAGAGCTGAAATTGGCTCAAGAGCGCGGCCAGGTGGTAGCCGTTACGGACGTAGAAAAGAGCGTCGCGGCAGTTGCTACCGCTCTAAAGCAGGCAATCCTCGGAATGCCTGCGAAGTTGGTTACACGCCTCTATGGGGTGCGGGATAAGAATGCAATCCGCGCCATCCTCGACAGCGAGGCCAGGGACCTTTGCATCAAGCTCGCGACAATTGGCCGGCGCTCGGCTCCGGATGCAGCGCCAGGGGCAGGCGATGAACTTTAACAGCTCGCCGGAAAGTCTAGACGCGCTCGATGACGCGGTAAACGAAGGCCTGGCCCTCTTTACTCCGCCTCCGGACTTGAGGGTTTCCGAGTGGGCCGATACTTACGCAGTCCTCCCCAAAGAATCATCCGCTCAGCCTGGCCGATGGATCACGGCGAATGCCGAATATCAACGCGGATTCATGGATGCGATAAACGATCCGCTGGTAGAGACAATCGTGACCATCTGGCCGGCGCAGAGCGGCAAGTCTGCCGGCCTGCTAAACGTGGTAGGGTATTTCTGCCATCAGGACCCGTCGCCGATTCTCTTCGTGCAGCCTACGCTCGAAGCCGCGGAGAATTTCTCGAAGGATCGCATCGCGCCGATGATTCGCGACACGCCGGCGCTAAAGCCGCTCTTTGGCGATCCGCGCGCGAAGGATTCCGGTAATACTCTGCTCCACAAACAATTTCCAGGCGGATACCTGGCGCTCTCCGGCGCGAACTCTCCGGCGTCGCTCGCGTCGCGTCCAATTCGGATTGTCCTCTGCGACGAGGTTGATAAATACGATTCCTCAGCCGGCACCGAAGGCGATCCGGTTAAGCTCGCGGTAGCGCGTACAACTACGTTTTGGAATCGGAAAGTGATCCTTACCTCGACGCCGAACATAAAAGGCACTTCGAGGATTGAGCGCGCATTTCTCAAGAGCGATCAGCGGCGCTATTTCGTTACATGTCCGCATTGCGGCGAAAAGCAAACGCTCGAATGGGGCATGCTTAAATGGCCTTCGCCGCGGAGTAATCCGGAACTGAAAGAGCATAGGCCGGATGAGTGCTATTACGTGTGCAGCGGAAACGGTTGCGAGATTACCGAAGCCGATAAGCCGGATATGATCCGCGCCGGCGAATGGATAGCGACGGCGGTATCCGAGGACGGCAAGACGGCAGGCTTTCATCTGAACGCGCTTTACTCGCCGTGGTCTACCTGGCCGGACCTCATCCGCGAGTGGCTCGATTCTCAGGGCTCAATGGAAGAGCTTAAAACCTTCGTCAATAGCAAGCTCGCGGAAACATTCGAGCCGAAGGGCGATAGAGTTGAAAAGGATGTTTTCACCGATCGCCAGCACGATTACCTGGCCGATTGCGAAGCGCCGGAAGGCGTAATCATCGTAACGGCAGCCGTGGACGTGCAGGATAATCGCCTCGAAGCGTCCGCTATCGGTTGGGGCTTCGGCGAAGAATCATGGGCCCTGGATCATAGGATATTCGCCGGCTCGCCTGCAGAAAAGGGCGTATGGGCTGAGCTGGAAGAATGGCTGCATAGAGAATTCCGGCGCGAGGATGGAGTAAAGCTCCGCATTCGCTGCACGATGATGGACTCAGCCGGCCATCACACGAAAGAGGCTTATGCCTTCGCGAAGGCTCATCAGAAAATGCGCTTCTATGCTTGCGTGGGGCGCGCAAACAAAGATGGTATTCCGAGGCCACTACTCAGCCGGCCTACAAAGATAGATGAGCACGGCGTCTTGCTGTACACGGTTGGAGTTGATACCGCGAAGGAGTCTTTCTATTCCAGGCTCAAGATAGAGGCTGAAGGGGGCGGCTACTGCCATTTTCCTTACGCGCCGTGGGCTGATGAGGAATACTTCCTGCAGCTCGCGTCTGAAGAGCTGGCAACGGTCTATAAGGGAAACACGGCAGTCGGTAAGCGATGGAAGAAGCGCCGCGATAGAAACGAAGCTCTCGATCTGCGCGTGTATGCCATGGCCGCTCTAGAGCGCCTCAAGCCGAACTTTGACAAATGGGCGGAACATTTAAGGAAGCAGGCTCCCATTGTAAAACAGGAGATAAAGGCCGCTGAGCCGTTACCGGTTGGAGCTGTGGAGCAAAAGCCGGCAGAGATGCCGCAGGTAATTAAGCAAAAAATTGCCTCGACGCGGCCAACGTATCAGCGGCCTACTGGATGGGTGAATGCTTGGCGCTAAAGCTGAATCGCAAATGTGCAGTCGTTACCTGTTAAGGCTTCTTCACGCAATATAAGTACCACCCACCGTTGGTATACACCCAGACAGGAGAAAAGTCCTTACACACCTGATGTTGATCGTTCAAACAGACAAACTCAATATCGACTATTGTGTGTATAACACCTGTGGGGCCGTGGATAAATTTAAACGCCGGTTTACATTCTGGCGACAGCGGACAGCTACACCACTGACGGATCATGTAAACGTGACCATCAGGTAAACGTAGTCTCTCAGTGACGATATTACAGGGGGGATAGCAATTCACTATTCTCCCTAAGACATCACCACGTCCGCCAGGCATAAGAGTGGCCTCCAAAAAGAGGCTGTTTTCCGGAGGCTCCTTCTTCACTTCTTTTCCACTCTTTAAGACCGACTTCCACTGCTCTGAAGTGAAATGCAGCAGAGTCGGGGATTTCAACTCCTTGTCCACATGCGTAACGTTCACGATAGTGGGGATCTCTAATTTGACTTCGTCCTTAGGATCAGTGGGACTCATAACTAAACTCCTCGGATTAAAATTGTCAGGGCCCATCGTGCGGCAGCAATGCTACCACAAACGATTGTCACTTCGAATGGATGTAAGTTGCCTAATTCTTCATAGGTGAGTTATGTCCTTAGACGTGAGCGCCTTTCCTCTAAATCTCGATCCGCAAGCTATTCCGCAGATTCCTGTACCGGAGCCGGCAGAGATTCGCGCCGGCGATTCGATTACCTGGCAGCGTGAATTTGACACGTTTCCGCCAGGAGATGGATTCTCGCTGTCCTATATGTTCGTAGGAAAGTCGTCCGGCTATCCGGTGAGCGGCGCAATGATAGCCAATGGCCCGAATAATTACATTGTCACGGTACCCGGCGCGACTACTGCGGCGTGGATCACAGGGCATTACCGCTGGCAGGCTTATATCACCGATCAGAGCGGAAATCGGTATACGGTCGCCGAAGGCGTTGTCGAAGTGTTGCCGAATCTCCAGCTCGCAACATCTGGCCTTGATGATCGCGAGCCCGATGAAATCATTCTCGACAACATAGTGACAATGCTTAACGGCAAGGCTTCGCAGGATGTGCAGGAGTATGAAATTGCCGGGCGTCGCCTGAATCGTTATACGTGGTCGGAATTGATGACCATGCGTTCCACCTATGAGAAGCGTGTCCGCGCAATCCGCATCCGTCGCGGCGAAGAGCCACCCGTACAGACTGTAGGAGTCGTGTTCCGCTATGGCTATTAATGTGCTGGATTTGTCTGAGGCGAAGGCGGCTATTGCCGAACGCTCGCGCCAGGAGAGCCGTGAACTTGCATTGACGCGGCGCGAAGAGGCGCTATCGGTTAAGCGCAGCTTTGCCGCGGCACAAGTGGGCCGGCTTACGCTAGATTGGGCTACATCGATCCTTAGTCGCGATCAAAAGTTGTGGACGGACCTCCGGAAGCTGCGCTCTCGCTCACGCGAACTGGCGGATAACGAATCCACCATGACAAAGTTCTTAGATTTGTGCGTGGTAAACATCATCGGAAAGCACGGCGTAAGGATGCAGCCGAAAGTTACGAAGCTCCGCGGTGGCGCTCTTGCAACAGATTTGAATAAGCAGATTGCCGATGAGTGGGAAGCGTGGAAGGCGCAAGGCAATTGCACAGTAGACGGCAAGCTCAGCTTTGATGAGCTTGAACGCCTGTTAGTCCGCACGGCTGCAATGGACGGCGAATTTATGGTGCTGATGCGGCCAGATGCAAATGCGTGGGGCTTCGCTCTTCAGCATGTTGATATGGATCAGCTCGACCATACTTATTTTGACGAAAACCTCTCGAATGGCCGCGAGATTCGTATGGGCGTCGAAGTTGATAAATATAGGCATCCGCTGGCCTATTGGCTATGGACTCGCCATCCTAACGAGTGGACGAGCAATCCGCTCGCGCGCGTTCGCGTTCCAGCAGATAGCGCCATCCATGCGTTTTTGCCCGATTCTGCCATGCAGACTCGCGGCAAGCCGTGGGCCGCGCCGGCCATGTTTAAGATGAATATGCTTCGCGGTTACATGGAAGCAGAAGTAACTGCGGCGCGCGTGGCGGCCTGCCAGATGGGCATCCTTATTAATAAGGGTACGGATGAATTCGAGGGCGAAGGCACGAACGCGGACGGCACGGTTTCAATGGAAGCTCAGCCGGGCGGCTTTATGCAGTTGCAAGGCGATCAGGAGTTTAAGCAGTTCTCGCCGGAGCATCCGTCTACCGCATTCGGGCCTTTTGTGAAAGAGTGCAAACGCGATATAGCCGCGGCGCTCGGCGTCTCTTACACGTCGCTTACGAGCGATCTGGCTGAGGTTAATTTCTCATCCATTCGCGCCGGTTTGCTCGATGAGCGCGACATGTGGCGCGTCCGTCAGAAGTGGATGATCGAGAGCTTCCATAAGCCGGTCTTTGCAATGTGGCTCCGCCAGGCCGTATTAGCCGGACGCATTGATTTGAGCGTCCGCGATGAGGAAGCCGTCCTCGATCAAATAGAGTGGCATCCTCGCGGCTGGCCGTGGGTTGATCCGCAGAAAGACATGCAGGCGAACATTGAAGGCGTGCAGAACGGTTTCACTACTCGTTCGCGAGTGCTCGCAGCTCAGGGCTATGACCTGGAAGATACGCTCGCAGAGCTGTCTGAAGAGGAAAAGCTCATCAAGAAATACGGACTCAAGCTCGGCACGGATGCCAAGGGTGTGGCGGATGCTCCCGAAGATGCCGCCGAAGGAGATGTGCAAAATCAGAAAACTATTTAAGTTCAGGACGTGCCCTTCGGTACTCATCCGGTGACGTAGGCTCGAATCCTCTGAGCATCATTGATGCAGGCAAATGACACTTTGCTACTGATTTACCCTTTGTATTTTGGATTTCGATGGACCCAAAATTCGGGAAACCGATGGTGTTAAAGCCAGCAAACGCACCTGCCCCTTCGGTAAAGAGCGGTACTGTTAGTACCGTCGCGCCCTTCTGGAGTACGAACCGTAATTCCTGATCGCTAAGTGCAGCTAAGCTATAGAGGATTCTGCCGTCAGGATTAATGCGTAACTCTCCCTTGGTGCATATCGTGCGAGCGTCTTCTTCCGGAGGGGTTATCGCCGCCGCTAGTTGTGCGGGATTTGCGTTGGTTTTTTTGGGTACTCGCAACGCGTTATCAACGGCGTCGGCGACGCGATTGGCTACTGCGCGCGGATTTGAAGGCTTTTCGGTAGTGATTGTTACCGGAGTATTGTTGGCGTCCTCGGCATGTCTTACTTCCACTTTCGGTCGATCGACAATAAGAGGTAGAGATGCGAGGATGAAGATGAAAATCGCTATTCCGCCCCCAACCCACTCTCTTCGTAGTTTTCTGGGCGTCTTCCCGTAGATTTGAATTTCCTCTAACGAAGCCGTGACCACATATTCTTCCGCCTTTTCAGCCTCTGCTTTCTTCTCCGCAATTTCCAGGCGAAGCTTGTCTATCTCTAAGCCATTCTTTTTCAATTCAGTGCTGGTTTTCATCGTATCCAAAATTAACCGGTAGCCACCAAAGAGAATCCCGCTAATCGTGATTAGGGCAACCGAAGGAACCCATATAGATTTCGAGCGAAATAAATATGCCACAAGACATATAAACGCCAGAAGAAGAAGGCAGATTGAGCCAGTAAATAGTGGTTTCCATAAGTCTTTCACTGTTAGAGCACTCGCCTAAGTCACCGAGCACAATCTAACAGCAAATCACTGTTATTTGCTCAAGTTTTTATTTCTAGGGCATAAGCACTGTGTGAGCCAGAAAAACGAACTCGTACAGCTTCCCGTACAACGTCGAGTAAGCAAGGTCGAGCTGGCCGGCTACGATCCAGAGAGGCGGACGGTTGAATTTGCGCTGTCTTCCGAAGAGCCGGTGAATCGCTACTACGGTGCAGAGGTTCTCGACCATTCGGACTCTTCGATTGACCAAACGCGCCTGAAGCGCGGAATTCCTCTGCTCTATAACCACGATCCAAACCAGCACATCGGCACGGTGACGGACTACCGCATCGCCGATAAGCGCCTGCTCGTTACTGCGCGCTTCGGGAATAGCGCGCTCGCCAAAGAGAAAGAGCAGGATTTGGCGGACGGAATTCTCAAAGATGCCAGCGCCGGCTATATCCCGCAAGAGTACAAGCGCGATGCCGGAGACAAGAGTGGAGATACATATCGCTGGACAAGTTGGATGCCTTTAGAGGCTTCGCTCGTGCCGGTCCCGGCTGATCCGACAGTCGGAATGCGCAGCGAGGGCTCGAATTTGCCGCAATTTCCAGTGCGGTGTCTGGACGTAGTTGAAACAGATGTAACGGCTGTCGCCGATCCCAAAAAAGAGGTAAGGATAATGGAAACGAATACCGCGCCGGCAATCGATGCCGCCCAGGTGGGTGCGGACGCAGCCAAGGCAGAGCGTTCGCGTGTAAGTGAGATTCATGCGCTGGCTGCGAGCCACAAGGCTGCATTCACGCGCGAGCAGGCGGAAAAGGCCGTCAACGAAGGAACGAGCGTTGCTGATGTGCGCCGGATGATCCTTGATAAGCAGGTAGAGGATGCGAAGACGAACGAGGTGCGCAATCTCAATGTGCTTGGACTGAGCGACAAGGAAAAGCGTCAGTTTAGCGTCCTGGCTGCGATCCGCTCGGCTGCCGGCGAAACGCTCGGCGGAAAAGATGGAGCTTTCGAGCGCGAGGTTAGCGATGCCTATATTCAGAAAACGGGCATGGCTGCGCGCGATGGCGCAATTGTTATCCCGATGGACGTGCAAATGTCTGTTGGCGACTCGGACCGCGTGCGCGCTAACCTGGCCGGCCAGGTGAAGCGCTCCGGCTTGGACACCAATTCCAACGGTAACGGCGAGTACACCGTGTTCACGGAGTACGTTAGCCTTATCGAGTTGCTTCGCAATCAGATGAAGGTGCGCGGACTCGGTGCGACGGTCCTCTCTGGCCTGAATGGAAACATCGCATTTCCGAAGCAGGCGACTGCCGGCTCTACCTCGTGGGTGGCCGACAATCCAGGCGCAGACGTGGCAGACTCGAATCTGACCTTTGCGCAGATTTCTCTCAGCCCGAAGATTCTGCAAAGCTCCACGAGCTTTTCGCGGAAGCTCTTGCTGCAGTCTTCGGTGGATGTTGAGGCGCTTGTCCGTAATGACCTGATGGCTATCATGGCGCTGGCGATGGACCTGGCAGGCCTCGCAGGACCCGGTACGGGCAATCAGCCGCTGGGAATCCTGAATCAGACGGGAATTGGTTCAGTGGTGACTGGCGGTGCCACGCTGACATATGACGTGTTCCTGGCGCTGGAAGAGGCCATCGCGGATGCCAACGCGGATCAGCTCGGCACGATTGCGCAGCTGACCACGCCGAAGGTGCGCCGCAAGCTGAAGAATACTCCGCAGCTCGCCAACACGATTGCTCTGCCAATCTGGCAGGACAACGAAGTCAACGGTTACCGCGCAGAAGTTACGAATCAGCTGCCTACGCCCATGAGCACTGGCGGTACGCCATATGCACAGCACACCTTTATTGCTGGCATCTGGAATCAGTTGCTCATCGGCGAGTGGGGCGCTCTCGAAGTCATTACCGATCCTTACCGGCTGAAAAAGCAGGGCATGATCGAAGTCACCACTTACGAGACGTGCGATATCAACGTCCGCCATCCCCAAGCGTTTGCAGCGGCGACCGATATCAACCCGACCGCCTAATCAGAATCCCAACCGAAGGCCGTCGCCGTGGAGATAACCATCCCTGCGGCGACGACGAAACACAGGAGTAATGCGATGGCCGGAGTTGAATTTCTGAAGTACACGCCTGGCAAAACGGCAAAGGTGAAGATCACTGCACCGACGCGCGTCCGTGGCCAGCATTTCGACGAGGGGAAGATTGTCGAGCTTCCCGAGTCTGAGGCTTATGCGTTAATCATCGCGCAGAAGGCTATCCGCGTTGCGGAGAAAGGGTAATACGCGATGAAGGTACACATCACGCGCCACACGAAGGTTCGCGGCCAGCATGTTAGTGCTGGAAAAACCGTGGAGGTTAGGCCGGAGGACGGAGAGATTCTCATCACTGCCGGCGCGGCTCGTCACGTTGATCCAGAGCACGAAGAGCCGGACGACGCCAAAGAGGGCGACGAGGATTAGTTTCTGAGAGCGCCAATACTCGCAAGGATGCGTGAGGCGCAGCGGGCGGCGGTAATGGAAAGGATACGCCGCCCGCCGAGAGATACAACCTAAAAACGAGAGCTGGCGGGCTGCATGCAGCTATAAGTGCCATTCGTGGGGCTGCACTGCACATCGGAGTTAAAGCCAGCATGATAGCGGGCGGCAAATGGCAGCCGTCCGCGACCGGAGATGGGCAATGGGCCAGTTTCGGAGTGCATTTGAAGAAGCTGGCCTGCGCCGATTTCCTGAATACCGATTAAGGGAGTCTATGTCGAAGAGCGTCAATAAAGTAATTCTGCTCGGCAATGTCGGGAAAGACCCTGAAGTTAGGACTTCAGCAAGCGGCAATTTGGTTGCCGAGTTTTCTCTCGCTACTAATGACCGCGTGAAGGATCAGGGCGGCAATTGGAAGGATCGAACTGAGTGGCACACACTTATTGCGTTTCAGCGAACGGCTGAGATTATCCGCGATTTCGTGTCTAAGGGTGCCAAGCTCTACGTCGAGGGCAGGATTCAAACGCATTCCTGGGATGACAAGAATACGGGCGAAAAGCGCTATCGCACTCAGATAGTAGTGAATGATGTTTCGCTCATTGGCGGGCAGAAGCCGCAACACTCGGAATATTCGCAAGAGCCGGCGCGCGATGATTTCTCTCAGGCATCGCCGAGCAGGGAAATAACAGACGATGACATTCCTTTCTGAGCGCATGGCCGATAGATATAAGGTCCGCAAAAGCGCAGCTCTAAAGAGGTGGATTGTCGAGCTTTGGTATGAGAATCGCGAGTTTTGGTGGTCAAACGAGCAGATTTCTTTTACCTCATTCGAGGAAGCGAAGGGGTTTGTAAATGGCTTTCGGCGATAGCGATCTACCTGCATTTTTTGCCGTCATGGGCGAGCCTGCGGTAGTTAATGGGCAGAGCATGAGCGTGTTTGTTGATATGTGCGAAAGCCCTTGGGTGCATGGCAACGGGCCGGGCTCGATGAGCGAGGCGGTTACGAAAATCACGGCTCCCATTACGGCTTTCGTATCGCTCCCAATTGCCGGCCAGTCTGTTACGGTGCGGGGCGCAAGCTACACGGTAAAGAATCGGACGATGCCCGGCGATGGCCGCATTGTCGAGCTGGAGTTAAAGGCGCAATGAGTATCAATCCTAGTGTCGGGCTGAAGGCGCTACGGGCGCTCTATGCGCTTGTTACCGCTACGGGCTCGCCTGCGCCGGCAATTCGCACGGATACGACCGAATACACGGAAGAGCGTTTGCCGGCATACAACGTCTTTCGCGCGAAGGATAAGTTTTCGTATGAAGGGGCATTCCGCGCGGCTGGCGCTACTTTTGATGTGACGATCCGCGCGATGGTGAAGGCCACGGCGCAGGCTGATGAGGTTGTCGATCCGCTCGTAGTGTGGGCCTGGCAGCAGGTAATGGCGGATGGGACTCTCGGCGGGATAGTGCAGGACGCGAAGATTACCGCCGTCGAGTACCAGTATGTTACGAAGGGCGATTATGACCAGCTCGCCGCGGATATCACGGTAGAAATCACCGTGGATGTGTCGCGTAGTGACCCTACGCAAAATCTAACTTTTGGGGAATAACGGAGGTTCACTATGTCTGGAACTATCACTCCCGGCAAAAAGCAGGGATGGAAAGCGCAGATTGGCATTGCGCCTACAGTGGGTGGAACGGCGGTACTCTGCGCGACGCTCAAAGACCTTGATTGGGAAATCAAGGCCGATGCGCTCGACTCGACCGATCACAGCGGAAGCGGATGGAAGGGAACGATTCCCGGCCTCTTGTCTTGGAGCGGAACGGCGAAGTTCGATTATTTCGAGGGCGATGCGCAGATTACGGCATTGCGCGCCGCGATCCTCGCCGGCACGTATGTAAATATCAGCATCTATCACGAGCAGGCAGCAACGGGCAGCGGAGAGCCCGTTTATAACGGCCAGGCGATGCTATCCTCGGCGAAATTCGGCGGAAAGACAAACGATCTGCAGGGCATGGATGTGCAGCTCGAAGGCAATCTCGCTTTGGTGCTCGGCAGCCAATAAAACCGCGGGCGCAGTAAGCAAAGAGGGCAGCTAAACGGCTGCCCTCTTTGTTTTGCTAGGAATGCCGCATAGCGGGTACATAGAGAGCATGTCTACCATAGTCCGCACTCCCGTCTATATCGAATTGGATCGCCGGCGCGAGCTGGTGTTTGATCTGAATACCGAGGCGCTTATTCAAGGCGCGAATCCTGGCGACCTCTCGCTATGGATGAAGATAGGCGAGAAGAAAGACGAAAAGACGGGCGAGGTTAAAGACACGCTTGACGTTAACCTGCAGAATCTTCGCACTTATCTATGGGCTTGCCTGTATCGTGATTCGCGTGAAAACGATGAGCTGCTTACCCTCGAAGACGTGGGCGCGCTGATTAACACGCAAAAGCGCTGCACGATTGCCTTTCTCAAAGTGCGCCAGGCCATGAATCAGTATTACGGGCATGAGCCGGGGGAAAAGAAGGCTCGCGCTTAAAGAAGCGCAAGGGTAGCGAGCCGAAAAAGCGCCGGAAGCTGTGGACGTTTGCCGATGCCTACCGTGTGGCATGCGGCGATCTAGGCATGTCGCCTAGTGAATTCTGGCGGCTTACCTATGCCGAGCTGCGCTTAGTGCTCGAAGGGTGCGCGTATCGCCGCAAGCGCGAGACTCAATTTCAGCGCCGTTTGCAGGCGTGGACGGCATCTATCATCGTCGCGCCGCATGTAAAGGAACCTGTTACACCGGCTATGCTCTTAGGCGAGGACAGCAAAGAGAAGCGCAAAGATCGCCTAGTAAGCGCGCTCGCAAAGGCAGCAAAATCTAAAAAGCTCATCCGGCAAACTCCGGACGCTCAAAACCTTTTCAAGAGGGGTTAGACAGTGGCGAGTAATAAATCCGTGGTTATCGTAGTCGCCGGCGAGGACAAGAGCGGCGCAGTTCTCGACGCTGTAAATAAGCATCTCGAAGAGATGCGGAATAAGGCAGAAGCCGCAGATTCCGCTATGGGGAAATTCGGCGAGCGATTCACTCGCGCGCTTGAAATGACCGGAATATATTTCGGCATCCGCGAGGCGATCCGCGGTATCGAAGAGATGGTTAAGTCTTCGGTGGAGCTTGGCGTAGAAATTGGCCATCTCTCAAAGCAGACGGGCATCTCAACGGAAAACCTCTCCGTCTTGAAATATGCCGCGGATCAGACCGGCGTGAGCTTCGAGACGTTTACGAAGGGCTTCAAAAAGCTTTCTGAATCCATGTATGAGGTAGAGCATGGATCGAAACAGGCAGTACAGGCTTTCGGCGCGTTGGGCATTTCGCAAGCGGACCTGCAGAAAACGGGCGGCGACATGTACAACGTGCTCGATCTTGTTGCTTCCCGCATGGCAACCATGCCGGATGGATTCGAGAAAAACGCCGCGGCTACAAAGCTCTTCGGGCGCGCCGGCCAGGACTTGATACCTGTACTCGACCAGGGCTCCGCGGGTATCGAGCGCTATCGCTCCGAGGCTGCAAACCTGGGAATAATGCTCAATTCGCAGACCATCGAAAACATGGAAGAGCTACATAGGTCCGTGGCTCAGATGGAAGGCTCTTTTGAGGGCTTGGCACTGGAGATTACATCTGCTCTCTCGCCGGCGCTTCAGCGGATGGCGAAAGACGCTACAGAGCTTGTGAAGGCGCTTCGCGTATCGCCGGCAGACGCTTTGAAGCTGATGGGGTCTAACTTTATCAGCAACGTCCCTATGTTTGGTCCGGCTGCCGCGGCGCTAAAGGCTCGCGGCGAGCAGATGCGCAAAGAGGCGATGGACGATATAAACGGCAAAGTGGCGCTGCAATCGGCAGCGGATAGCGCCGAATCTTCATCGCATTTCGGCTCGGGGGGATCGCCTGGTTTTATGGCCGATCCTGAAGCGGCTAAAAAGCTCAAAGAGCAGCGCGACAAGGCCGGCGAGGTATTGCGCCAGGCGCAAGGAAAAACGGCTGATACTTCCGGATATCGTGACTCTTTCAAGCTGCAGGAGCAAATGCAGCGCGAGGCCGGCGAGCAGGCAGATAAGCTCTCTGAGGATTACATCAAAGAGAAGCAGGTGGAATCTGAGGCCGCCGTTAAATCGAGCAAAGAGCAGATAGCCGCTCTCCGCGAAGTGCAAGAGGGCCGCATTGCTGCAGCATCCGAGGCTTACCGCTCAGCCGAGCAAGCGACCGACTTCGAGGTAGAGCAAGGCAGAATTTCTGCCGATCGCCGCGCGGACATACTCCGCGACGCCGCGGCGAGAGAGCTTGAAATAAAGCAAAACGCTCTCGCGCAGATGGCAGCTCTCGACTCTATCAATCCGGACAATCCGGAAAAGGTTCAGCGAGACTTAAACCTCATCGGCGAGGTGCAGGCCGAGCATAACGAAAAGATGGTGGAGTTAGACCGGCAGGCCGCCGAGCAGCGCGCCGAGGCCATGACCGGGTTACTGCATAGCGTCTTCGATCCTTTCATGGAAAGGCCGAAGCATATCTCGGACGCCTTTAAGAAAATGGCCGATGACATTTTAGGGGATCTTCAGCGGATCGCCGAGCAGAAGTTAATCCAGTCGATTGTGGGCGGCATGAATGGTGGGGTAAACGGCGGCGGCAGAAACGGCGTTAGCGGGCTCGGGGATATATTCCGCGGCATCATTCATCCCGGCACGTCTCAAAAGGCCAGCAACGGCGGTTATTTGGCGGGGGCCGGCACGATTCCCGATGCCGCAGTATCGGCGTTGCAGCAAGGACACGGCGGCGCTAGCTCGGGCTCTGGCGTAGTGGTCAATATGATTACGCAGGGAACTCCGCAGCAAGTACAGTCTTCCGGCTCATCGGGCGATGGACAGCTCGAAAAAATGATTGTTTCGATTGTCCTGAAAGATGCTGATACGTTGGGACCGATGAGCCAGGGAATCGGCGGCGCTATCAAGATGCTCGGACAGTTCTAAATTGTCGCTCATTAAGGGTTCCTTGTGAAACCATGATGTGGGAAAATGTCAGATCGCCGGAGGAAATATTTCTATGAACCCATTTGGAATACTGGCCGGTGCTTTGAAATCTGCTGTATGGGTCGCAGAAAGCCTGGGAATGTGCAAGGGCTGTCTTATTAGGAAAGGGACACTTATCCTAGAATGCGAGAGTTGCGGCGCTGGCCTCTGCCCACAATGTCTTATTAACATGAGGAAGAAGCATGAAGAGTGGAAGAGGCGTGATCCTCGCACTCCTGACGTATTGGTCTGCGAAGCCTGTAATAAAAAATTTGGCGACTATAAATAGGGGAGATTGCTTGGCTATTTGAATCGCAGACCTTTAGCTCGCATCGCTTTCCACTGCTCATCCCATGCGCGCTCGAAGTTCGCTTTAACGTAGCTCTCTACTGTCTTCTCCATGTCGAGCTTGGGGCGCGTGCGCACGTTCCGGGTGAGGATGTAAAACGGATAAGCTTCGTGCTCTGTCCAATACCTTCCCATAATCATCGGCGTTCCGGATTTGCTTGTCTGCAGAAAAAAGACCATGCCTCGCACTCTTACCTGATTACGCAAGGCGATCTGGCCGCCTCTGGTGCGACCGGTATATCTACCATTAACGGCGGTGAGTAGAGCTTTCGGGCGCAGCTCCGCGGGTATCGGGCCATCGTTCACCATCTGGCGGAGATACTTTGTAGGTACGGCAATGTGTATGTGTCCGCCGAATGGTACGCGGTTGCTGCCGTCTTCCTGCTTCTCAAGATAGTCGGGCGCGCTCGTCATTCGGTTAGCGGTGTCCGTGTGTACGTCCGCCTCGATCCGAGCAGACTTCTTTTCTGCCGGCTTGAATCTTATTCCTTGCTTCGTGAAATCGTTACGCAGGATGAATTTATTAGCGAGCGTCCCTTGTACGGCTCCCTGTGCGCCTTTGGCGAGGGCTGTAAGCGTCGAGGCTAGGGCGAAGGGTAAGTGCTGCTTTTCCAACTCGTGAATTCCTTCGACTGCGCCTGTAACGTCTATCGATACGCGAATGCTCATGGGCGCATCATGCCGTAATTCGCTCGATTCTGGCGATGTGCGGCATAGATACATTGTGGCGACTCCGATCATCTTTCCCAGTTTGTCGAAAGCTCCGAGCCTCGATTCTGGCGCGAAGACGTACGACGATACAATCCGCGATTCTATGGACCTCGGCTATGTTGCGACACGTCCACGATTCACGCGCGGGCGGCGGACGTGGAATGTAAACGTACGGAATCTCTATCTCGAAGATGTGCGCGCGCTCGATGATTTCCAAGAGGGAATTACTCAGCGCGGAGCTAGTAGCTTCTACTTTCCGAACCTCATTCAAAACGGTAGCTTCGAGTTTCCCGCCGTCCTCGATTCGGAAATAGTTCAAGGGTGGAGCGGTGTTGAATCGCAGGGCATTGCGATGCAGCCATGCTCGACGGCATTCGATGGCGTGACGGCGATGCAGTTCGCTACCGAGGTAGAAAGCCTCGGAGCCGGCCAGTCTGCTACGGGCGTGATGGCTTCGCCGATATCGTTTCCGGTATTCACTGGCGAAGTCTATCAAGGCGTCTTTCAGTGGATTGCGGTGGTGATTGGCTTTGCTGGTGTATCGTACGATGCAACAGCAAACCTCTCGATCATTCTGCAAATGTCTGACGGCTCGACGGTGAGCGTTTCGCCGGCAGCCTCGAATCCAATCTCCGGCACTTCGCCGGCGACGTACACGCCTGTAGCGCAGCAATTCACGATTCCAACGCCAGGCGCGGGCCTGTTTATCGCCGGCGCGAGCCTTGCGCTCTCTGTGACGTTACAGAATGCCAGCACATCGGCAGTAGCACTCAGCGCGCCGGGCTCGGGAAATAGTCTATCCGCATGCTTCGACTCTGTTGGGCTCGCGCTTATTCGGCCAGCGCCAGGGCGTTCGATGTATGGGAGAATGGCCGGCTCTAACTCGCTGGTACGTCCGGTGCGATTCGCGCCGAGCAAACTTCCGGAGTTTTCGGACCTTGGATTCGGGGCCGGGCTGAAGCTCTACGGAACCACGTTCGCGCTGGAAGAGGTTTAAGCGAATGTCTACGCCGGCTCTCTTTCCGCCCGCTCTAAATGTGCTCTCGCTCGCCTCGCAGGCAGACAAAGGAAAGCTTGCGAGCGGCGATGCTTTCCTCATGCTCTTGCATGTTATCTGGCAGGGCCAGCATGTGCGCCTGGCGCGCAACACGGACGCGGTGACGTTCGACGCGGGCGATGGGCTCGGCGCGCAGATATACGAGCCGTTTAACTTCGATCTGACAGTAGAGAAGAATCCAGGCAGCCAGCTACCGAGCATCTCTATCAAGTGCTCGAACGTGATGGGCATTCTTCAGAGCTACATTGAAGAGTTTGCCGGCGTAGTGGGCGCGACGGCGAATCTGTATTTCGTCAATACGGCGCATCCCGCGGGCGAGCCGAGTATCCAGCTCACTACAACCATTTTGCAGACGGTCTGCACGCTTCAAAATGTGACGTTCACGCTCGGGGCTCCGAAGCCGCAGCGCCAGCTCTTTCCGCGATATTCCTACCGCGCTGATTTCTGTATTTGGGTGACGAACTACAAGGGAAAATGGTGCGGCTATACCGGCGCTCTGCCGAACTGTGACGGCACTTATAACGGCTCGAATGGTTGCGTAGTGCATGACAATGCGCAGCGCTTTGGCGCGTTCCCTGGCATTGGTACAAACGGCGCGAGCATAGCGAGTCAGACATGAAGCCGCTGCGCTTCGAGTTATACGGCGATCTGCTCCCGGTGCCGTATCTGCGCAAGGGCCGCACTCTGGCCGGCCTCGATTGCGTGGGCGTCTTTCTGGAAATACAGCATCGCCTGGGGCGAACTCTGCCGGCATACGAAAGCGATCCCGAAATTCTCGAAAGCTACCTCGGCGAGTGGGCGCGCGTAGAGACGCCGGAGCCAGGCGATGCAATCCTCATCTACTCTTGCGATCCGGCGTGGCACGTTGGCACGGTTATTAGCTTGAATTCCTTCATACACGGTAAAGATGGCGTGGGCGTTGTAGTAGAGCGCTACGACAGGCCGGAATTTTCGCGCCGTATTGAAGGGTTTTATAGGTGGAAGCTGCAGGCGTCCGACCAATCCAGATAATAGAAATCGTTAATCCGTTCCGGCCAGATGTGCGCTCGGGCGAGGTTACGCTTATTCCGATTCCCGGCGAGTATCTTCCGGATACTATGCGCCGCGCGGGATTGAATGCCGCGGACTATGCCATCCGCCTCAATAGTGAATTTATCGAGGCCGGCGAGGAAGGCTTCCATACTGTAAAGCCTGGCGATAAGATTACGTGCTCGCGAGCTGCAGGCGGCGGCGCTATGCGCATCCTCTCGATGGTTGCGCTTCTGGCCGTCACTACCGCGGTAACGGGCGGCTTCGGTGATGTTGTCGAGGCTATGGCATGGACGGCGCTCGGCGTCTCTACGCCGGCGATGGCCGCGGCGGTGGCTGCCGGAATATCTATCGGCGGAAACATGCTCATCTCGGCGTTTCTAGGGCCGAATAGCGGGGGCGGTACGAATGCGGCGAGCCTTACCTATGATCCGACCGGCCCGAAGTCTCTGGCGCAGGCGGGAACGCCGATTCCGAAGGGTTACGGCACGATGGGATGGGCCGGCAATATCATCTCGTCGTTTGTAGATCAGGATGGGAAAGACGAATACCTCAATATCCTAGTAAGCTTCGGATTCGGAACGGCAACGGGCGCAGCAACCATTCAGCTCAACGGTAAGCCGATTGCGACGTATCCAGACCTCAGTTATCAGCTGCGGTACGGTACGAACGATCAGACGCCTATTCCCGGCTTCGATACGATCCGCAACGTATTCCCGCAAGAGATCGATTTGCTCGCGGCGAATGGACCGACAGTTGTAACCGGTACGGGTACAGATACAAGCGGGCTGCAGATTGCCATAAAGTTTCCTGGCGGCCTCATGCGCACGGATAACAGCGGCAATCCTAAAGAGGTTAGCTTCGCCTATAAGGTGGAAGTGTCGCCGAGTGGTCAGAATCAATGGGCTACTCCCATCTTCCCGAAAGACACAACGGACGTATGGACTACGGACGGCAACGGCTTCCGGCATTATCCGGCCTGGGTTGTCATGCCTACCGACCGATACGCCGGCAGCGGGCTTGTCTACTCGACGGACACGAACGAAGGCGCGCACTATCCCGGTGAGCCGTGGAATGAGACGCTTGGCGTCAAGGTCTACAACGTAGACAACACAAACACGACATACACTCAGCAGTTTCAAGGCGAGTGGCAGCCTACCGCGGATATCCAGCTCGACTTGCAGAGCGTAACGGATTGGTGGGGCGGCTGGCAGATCGTCTCAAACATGACCGATCAGAGCTTTTATGATGTGGTGAACGTCTACGGGCTCGCAGTTGGGCAATGGGATTGCCGCATTACGAAATGGGGCGCAGGGCCGCACAATCAGCCGATTCCGCAGGGCGATGCATACATGACCGATCCGCATTACACGGCGGATGGTTGGCTATGGGATGTGACGGAGGTACAGTTTACCGACCTCGCATATCCTAACTTCTGCCTGCTCGGCATTCGGGCGCTCGCAACTTCGCAGCTCTCAGGCGCAAATGTAACCGTATTGGCTACATGGACGCATGATATCGGCGCGGATACCGTTTTGCCGGCAGCGCTCGCCGGCTTCGAGCACGATAATCCGGCCATCGTCGCCTATGACATTTTGATGAATCCGCTCTATGGTATGGCGTCCTCGAATCCGAATATCGTCATAGACCTGCCGGCATTCGTGAATTGGGCGATGTTCTGCGATGAGCTAGTGCCGACGCAGGCGGGCGGAACGCAGAGGCGCTTTGTCTTCGCCGGCGTCTTCGATGTGGGCGGCTCGAATGCCTGGCAATGTTTGCAGCAAGTGGCGCAAATGTCGCGCGCGCAGATTACGCAAGAGGGCAATACTTATTCCGTTTGGGTGGATGCGCCCACCGATATAACGCAGGTCTTTACCGAGGCGAACATCATCCGCGGCTCATACACTGAGACGTTTGTTTCGCTCGACGATAGGGCTACGGAAATCGATGTGACTTTTGCGGATGCGAACCGCAATTGGCGTACCGATCTTCCGGTGTCCGTCATGACGGCGACGACGCTAAACGGCGGGCTGCAGCCTAAAGTGACGCCAGTAAGCCAGACGCCAGGATGCACAAACCGCGATCAGGCTTGGCAGTGGGCATACTTCAATCTGCTTTCGACTGAGACGCTCATGCGTACGGCAAAGTGGGAGTGCGCTATCGAGTCCGTATCATGCCGGCGCGGTAGCGTTGTAGGCGTACAGCAACGGCAATGGAGCCTCGGCGGGCGCATTCAATATGGCTCGACGGCTACCAGTCTCGTGATTGACCGCACGGACCTACCAGCGTTTACGGGCTCCGGCTGGACTATCGGAGTGCAGCATCCTGTTTACACGGTGGGAACGGCTACGATTCAATCCGTCGCGAGCGCTGGAAACAACACTTACCTCGTGACGTTCACGGCGAACCTGCCCGCGGGAAGAATCATCCGCATTGCCGGGCCTGGCGGGATTGAAGCGGCGGTGCTCGGCGTGAGCCAGGTATCAGGGGCGAATTCAAACTCGCTCACTATGGGGAACGCGCAGGGCAACTTTGTTGCCGGCCAGGTAATCACGCTCTACGACTACGACCGGCTAGAAGTACAGGCGGTGTCTGCGATCAGTGGCCTCGATATCACTACAGCGCCATTCTCGCAAGTGCCGACGCCGGATGCGCCGTGGTTCTATGCGCAGAGTGTGGGCGGCCAGGCGTACAAGACGTTTCGCGTTACGGGCATCCGGCAGAGCGGCGATTTCACAATGGAGATATCCGGCCTCGAATATAACTCGACGATTTACACGGATGTAATTCCGAACTATGGCGAGATAGTCTCGTTTCCGACGATCAATGCAGCAGTGACGAATGTAACGCTTGTTGAGAAGCTCCAAAATACTACGAATCCCGCGAAGGCTCCGACGCAAGCGCTCATATCCGTATCGTGGGATAACGGGCCGAATACGCAGGCGGTTGATATATACGGCCAGGTGGACGGCGGCGCATGGAATCTGCTCGCGTCGAAGGCCAATAAGGCCGGCTGGAATTTCACGGCGACGACTGGCGACGTGTGGAGCATTATCGTAGTGGGCTGCGATCCGTTTGGCGCGGCGTCGAGCTACAACGATGCGCCGAGCGCTACGATCACAGTGCAGGGAACCGGCGCGGCTCCCGCGGATGTTGTCGGATTTACTGCTAGCGGTAGTCCGCTCTTATTGAGCTGGACTGCCGCGGTGAATCCTCCGGCCTCGGGCGTTGCGGCTACTGCAACCTATGAGATTCGATTCGCTCCGGTTGGCGGATGGGAGACGGCTTCGCAGGTAGCTACCGGAATAACCGGAACTTCTTATACCGACACGGCGAGCCGCGGCGTGGGAACATATCTTATCAAGGCGCTGAGTGCATCCTTTGTCGAAAGCATCAATGCTGCAACGTGGCTGCCTATTAACGTCGCCGCTGCGGTGACGGGGCAGCTATCCCTTGTCAACGGGGGAACGGGCGCAACAAACGCAAACGACGCGCGTACAGCGCTGGCCGCTGCATCGCTTGGCGCAAACGCATTTACCGCGGCGCAGACTCTTCCTGCGGATGGTTTGATTATTCCGGACACAACAAACGGACACACGTACAGAGTGCAAGTCGTGAATGGCGCGATTACTCTGGCGCAAGTTTCATAGCGGAAATTGCTCGAAAAAGCGAAGGTGAGGCATGAATAGCGCATGCTTCGGAAAACACTTCGCTATCTGCTTTTTCCCGTTCTCGTCTTTCCCGCCGTATGCCTGGCGCAGTATGTTCCGGTGTCGGGAACGAAGGTTTTAGATTTAGGCGGATCGCCGCTCGCTGCCGGCCAGATTTGCTTTGCGCCTCCGAGTGCAGGCGGCGGGCTCGCAGGTTTCCACGTATCGGGCGGCGGCATCGCGCTTCCGCGGCAGAAGTGTTTCCCTGTATCGCAGGGCTCATTCTCTGGACAGCTCGCAGATACGGCGATCACTTCTCCCCCAAACATCTGTATCTCGGCAACGGTTATCATCCCCGGCTTTCCGAATAGCACGTCTTACGTGGTCGCATCTTGCTTGCAGCCGTCCGCGACCATTACAACGGCTAATTCAAATTGGTGTACGGCGTCCGGATGCGACCTAGATAACTACGTTCCGAATGGCGTTATTACGATGGGACCGGTTGCGCCTTCCTATATCGGGGGAGCATTCACGGCGGCTGGTGCGATCACAGCGCCAAACTTTCACGGACTCGCAGATTCTTCCGTCACTTCTCAGCAGTGGACCTCTGTGCGCCAGGGCTGCCCGGCTGGATATTCGCCGAGCACGACGGATATTCTTGGCAACTTCCTGCAATGTAATGCGAATAGCTATCAGGCGAGCGGTACAACTCCTGGGATGATCGCGCAAAATCCAGCAGGCAATCAGATGATTACGCTTGCGAGTGGAGCGCACCAGCGCTTCGGCGTTCCTGCTGCATATCTGGATATTGATTCCGCGGGTGACGCGATTACGCCAGGCATCGTTAGCTCTTCCGAGGTTAATGGCGTGGCTAATCTCATGACATGCGGAAGCAGTATTAAACCTGCAGGGTGCCCGACAAGTGGAGAGCAGTCTATTTCGGGCTGGCTTCCGTTTACGAAAACGCTGCTGCCAACTCGCACTTTATCTAACGCCGCGACTGTATCGATAGGAACGATATCTCTTCCGCCTGGAACCTATACGATTGCCTCTCCGATACAGCTTGACCGTTTCTCGCGCCTGGATTGCAACGGTAGTACGATCCTTAAAACCACGCCAGGGGCGGCGGTAGTGATTGCGGATACTCTTTCCATCCAGCCTACGGACTTTGCTCTTTCGGCAATCGCGAACTGTAACTTTGTCAACAATGCCGGCAAGGTTGAGAACAATACGGTTACATCGGTGCAGGTTGCATCGAACGTAGCGACGGTCACAGCTTCCTCGGCGTTCACTAATATTTCTGCCGGCAATGTCGTAGTCTTCCGTAAATTTACGGCTGGCGGGGATTCAAGCATCAACGAAAATCGGGGAGTGGTGCAGACTGTGTCCGGAAGTACGTTGACTGTAGCTCTGCCAAGTGTAGCCAACACCGCACTTATCACCGAATCTAACGCAGTCATTGACCGAGAAGAGGCTTGTATTTACGTGGGCGGCGATCCTTCAGGAACTAATAGCCCATCTGCGGCCTTCGGAAATTTCTTTCAGGCGGCGAATGTTTCATGCTACGGATTCAATGAAGGCTTAACCATTGGAAACAATAATTGGGGATGGCTCATCTCGAACAGTCAGTTTAATTCCAATAGGATTGGAATATTCGATCCGCACGAACCTATTGCAAGCCGCGTCAATCAGGGAGAAGAGGCGATGTTTGATGCTGTTCGCCTATATGACGGCGAAGAGGGCATCGTAAGTGATACGGGGGTTGAGCTTCGATTCAATAACAGCTTTTGCGATTACAATCTTAGCTGCTTTGACGGATTCGATCTTGATGTGAATTGGACCAATGGACACGTCGAGCAATCGAGTGCTCCACTCGTTACAGAATGGGGAGGATTCCAGGGGCATATCGGTATCTTCGGTGGCTCTCTTTCTACAACGCTGACTACGGGAACCGATCCCTATTTGTTCTTTGTAGCGGGAACTGGCGGCGGTGTGACCGTTAGGGACGCTCGATACGATACAAACCACGTAGTAACAGCTTGGATGAATAATTCCACGTCGAATGGTGCGTGTCTGAGACTTGATAGCGTCTACACGAAGGTAGGCGCGCAGCCGAGTACATTCACCACGTTCAGCGGCAATGGTACGTGCGTTAACTCTTTTGGCGATGCTAACTATGTCGGATGGAGATCAAAACAGTTTAGTAATCTTTCTATTGGGGCAAACCGCGTCGTAGACCTGCTGCAGCCGAATCTGTCCGCGAATAATACGACATCAAATGCTATCGCCGGCGTGGACGCCTCTAACGCTCTTAACTCGCTCGAAGCGTTCTTCAGTCTTGTAAGTTCGGGCAGCACCAGCAACACTGGCGGGATAAGGCTACACGGCGACACGGTTAATGCATTAACCGTCGTGCCGGGTGGAAACCTTACGTTCGGCAATAACACGACAACGCAACTGCTGCACGTAGCAAACCACTTTGGCGGCTTCGGTACTCAGCCTACGGTTGCTGCCGGCGCTGCTGCGGGCTCTTCGCCAACGGGTCCTACACTAGATGCGCACGCACACGACACAAGCGGTACTATCACGGTCACAACGGGGGCATCTTCGCTGGCGACGAATGCATCTGTCTTCGTTTTGACATTCGGTACGCCGTGGGTTACGACTCCACATTGTACTTATTCCGCGCTGAACGCTGCCGCGGCTAGTGCATCAACAACCATCTTCGAGACTGTTAGCACTAATGCGTTTCAATTGAATACGAATACTACTATTCCGTTGACTGCTTCGACGCCATATAGTTGGGCGTATAGCTGCCAACAGTAAGCACGCAAGATCATCCGTGCTGGCCTTGATTTTCCTGATACTGCGCTTCGGTGGCGTAACCTCTCCATGTCTACCGAAGCGCAGAAAGAATTCATTAAGTGCGGTTCGGACAAACGAAAACGACACCCTCGGATGATCGATCCGTATTAAGAGTCTTGAGCCGTTAATTTGTTCTGAATACTCAGGGATCGGAATCGTTCGAGCGTCTGTTCGTCGCAAACGTGCTCCCGTTCGCATATCTTGAGGCGCTCTATTTGCCCCTCAGTCCCGACAGTTTGAAAGCACCGCGTACAGATTGAGTCGATGGTGCCATTGCGATTCGTACGATATGCGAACTCACCTTCTTCCATGGCTGACCCATGATCTAGCGACGTCTGAGAAAACGAGTACGCGAACAGTTCTGACATCGCCACGGAAAGAGGCCCAACATGCGAAGAATGAAACGTTCGACGATTCCGTGACGACCGCGTCGGCTTACGGGCTCATTACAAAATTTGCATAGCAGTAAAGACACCACGCAACCAGTCTCAGCCCCGAAAGCTTAAGACATGCTGAATTAGGAACAAAAAGGGAGAACTGAGCATAGGACCGGGCCGGATGGCAATCCTGAACTTGTCTCTACAGCGTGGACTACAATCGTAGCCATGACGATACGAGGCGACTCCAAACGAATCGTAAGAAGACTCGACAAGCTCAGAGCAGTCAAACTGCGGACGTTCTCTATGTGGTCCGAGACGGGCGAACGTCTTCCCTACAACCCCGAGTGGGAAGTGGAGCCTTCAGATAACACTCACAACGCGACAAGCCCCAGTGCCGAATTTTGCGGAGCACAGCCCACTTGGTTCAGGCGAGTGGATCGCACCGTGGAATGTTCGGTGGAGCGTTCCGAGGAAGTGACTTGTACCTTCGATTTGCGACCATGATTCACTGATGGGGTAAGGACTCCTCACAGTGGTGCTTGTTGAACATCTCCTCTGGTGACACCTTGGTGTCGTCGTGACGTACCCTGAAGCCCCATGTACAACGACTGCACCCAAACGCAATGAATCCGTCCGGGGACGGCCAGCTGACCAGTTCTCGATTGATCGAGATATCCATAATGCTTCTCCTTTACCCCGCTACGTTCTCGAAGTATTGATACGTTACACTACTGTGCTTTCGCGAGCCCATGAACACATTGAGGCGACTCAGCGGAAGCTATGCGCATTATGCCGCGGCGCTGGGAGCGGCGATGCCTGAAAGGTATGCACAGGAAGTCTCGCGCTCGTAGTCTACCGATCCGGAGCGCGCGGAGAAGTGCATCGAAATCTACCACGCGCATCTCGATATTCTTCAAGCCGCATTGAAATAGCCGCGTATTTGCTGCCTTTTTCGCATGCGTGGCATAACTTCACCATGACGCAAACGACTAAGGCGTGGTTGAAGGGCTTGGGGGTTGCGGTAATATCCGCGGCTGCCGGCGTGGGAGCTGGCCTGATGTTCGCGCGCGATCCACACGAATACTTACTCGTTTTGGAGCTTGCCGCGTTCGATGGCGTTAAGGCGGCTTGCGCATATCTCAAACGGAGTCCACTCCCCGGAGTGGAGGAAGGAATGTAAGATGAGCATCTTTACCGATGTGGTGGCCGAAGGCCAGAAGATTGAGAATTTCCTGCAAAATCTCGTGACGGGCGGCGAAGCGCTGCAGGCGGAATTCGGCAAGCTGGAGCCCGCTACGCTGGCCGCGGTTTCTGCCGTCTTCTATGACGTGGCGAAAACCGTTGCGGCTGGCACTGCGGCTGCCGGCGCTTCCGAGGCTGGAAACATCCCGTCTGCTTTCACGCTGAGCGAAACAACGCTCGGGCTCGTGAAGCAGGTTGTCGCCGATGTGAAGGCCGGCAAGCAGGTTTTCGTTGCTGACTTCAAGGCTCTCAATATCACCCTGTAACAAGTTGGAGCGTGAAAGCACGGACGCAACGGGATATCCCGCCGAGTCCGCTGCGATTAACACTCCCCGGTTTTAGTGGAGGCCGCATGCGGAAAGCAATTCGTATATTCGGGCTGCTACTACGCATCGTGGCCTTGCTGCTTCTCTCTATCCTGGCAGTTACGGCGTATCAGTGCCGACCGTGGATTATCGAAACGGTAAAGAGGGGTGCGGCTACCGTGGATCGCGCGGGCCGCGCTGCTCAGCATTTAGACGATGCTGCGGCAGTCTGGAAGGACGCTTCGAGCGAAGAGAGAGATTACCTCAAAGAAACGCTGCCGGCATTAACTAGGCAGACGCAGGGCATTTTGGGGAATGCAAGCTCTCTTCTTCTCTCTCTGAAATCCACCTCAGACGGAATCAGCACGAGCCAGGCGCAAATAACTCAGCGAGTAAACGCGAACCTCGACGAGACGCAAAAGGCAACGCAGGACGCGCGCAAGTTCATTCAGCAAGCGACTATTGACCTGCAGCAATTGCAGCCGGCTATCGTACAAGTTGCGCAGCTCATAAGCGACAGCGATAAGGCCGTAAATTCGCCAGAAATGACGCAAGCAAGGCGGCATTTCCTCAAGACGCTGGAACATATCGACGGCACTACGGGCGATATCCAGCATGCCGTACATAGCTATGTTTACCCGAAGCCAATAGCTCAAACGATTGATTGGGCAATCAAAATCGGGAACCTGGCCGGCACTTGGTTTGGAAGGGTTTTCTAAATGTCATCTGGCGAAGAATCGAAAATCTTAAATGCAATCGGGGCATTCCGCGAAGACTTCAGCTTGCTTTACGTCAAGCTATTTGGCGACGACAAGACGAAGGAAGAGAATCCGCAGGGCCGCATCCCTCGACTCGAAGCCGGCCAGCAGAGCCTTAATCGCCGAGTAAAGCGCATCGAGTCGGTTGGCCTAATGGCTGCCGGCGCGCTGGCGGTTTTCAAGGTTGCCGGATGGTTGCTCGATGCTACGCACAATTTCTTTTTGATCTTTCAGCACGCACAAAAGTAAATCGGAGAGAGAATGCCAACTCCTGCACTATCGAGCGCCAAGCGCGCCGAGGTTTCCCGTCTCTTGGCTGCCGATAAATATACGGTGGCTCAGATTGCAGAGCGCGCCGGCGTAAGCCGCGGCTCGGTATCGAACGTCAAGGCCGGCCAGGTGCCGAAGCTCAAAGAGGTATCGCCGGATGACATTCGGCGCGTATTGAAGCGCGGGCCGGCGAACGTTCGCGAGATTGCCGATGCTCTCGGGGCGAAGTCTGCCGATGTGCATTCCGTTATATGCAAGATGCAGCAGGCCGGCGCGCTCATTACGCGATGGGTTGACGGAAGCTTTGACCTTATCTCCAGCGTCAATCTCGAAACGCGAGTGCATGAGATTCGCGGTCGCCGCGGAGAGTGGACGCATCATTTCGGATTCGTAACTGACAATCATCTGTGCAACAAGCATTCACGCCGCGACGTGCTGAAGGCCGCATACGATCACTTTGAACGCCAGGGCATCAAGCGCGTATTTAACGCCGGCAATTGGGTGGATGGCGAGGCTCGATTTAACAAGACAGAGCTTGTCACGTCGCCAGGCATGGATAACCAGCTCGATTACATGATTAACGAGTATCCCGAGCGCGAGGGGATCATTACAGAGTTAATCGCTGGTGACGATCATGAGGGCTGGTATCAGCAGCGCGAGGGGATCGAGGTAGGACGATACCTGCAGATGCGCGCCGAGCAGCAAGGCCGGCACGATCTAAAGTATCTCGGCTATGCCGAGGCGGATATCAAGCTGAGATTCGGAAGCGGCTCCGCGGTGATGCGTCTTGTGCATCCTGGCGGCGGATCGTCCTATGCGATCAGCTACACGGATCAGAAGCGCGCGGAGAGCTATCAGGGCGGCGAGAAGCCACACGTCGAGCTGGTAGGCCATTACCACAAATGGAACCACGGATACCCGCGCGAAATACATACCGTGCAGGGCGGATGCACTTGCGATCAAACCATGTTTATGCGCAAGAAGCGCATACAGGCTCACGTAGGCTTCGCAGAAATCAAAATCAAGCAGCGCCAGGACGGGGCAATAGAGCGCTTCTCTGCGGAGTGGTTTCCGTTCTACGACCGCGGCTTTTACGAAAAGCGCTTCTAGTCATGTGGCCTTGGCTCGACGATTACGAAGAGCCAAGTGCCTACGACTGTTTTGCGTCTGTCTATCAATTCAAAAGGAAAATCCGTGCCTCAGGACTTGCCGTATCTGCGCAATCTCGAAGTGTTCCAGAACATAAACGTATGGTCCGTGCCAACATCGCACAGGATGATCGGGGTAACTTCTGAGTGCATACAAAAAAGTATCGCCGACCTAGACCCTAGATCGGCGATGGCGCTGGCGCTTACGGAAGTGCTTTGTCTTCGGGAGAATATCCGGCAGATGGTTATGCGGGATATGTAGCGTACGAGTGCTACTTCTTTTCCATCGCCTCGCGGAGATGTTTAGCGCATGCCTCTGCGGCGCTCTGGGGGCCATGACGGGCAGCCGTCTTGTCTACTGAGTAGGCGAAGATGATTGTGCCGTCATCGATCTTTTTTACGGTGATGCTGGCGTGTTCGGCGGGGGCGGGAGAAAAGAAAATCGTCTTCGCCCATCCGGCCTTCTCATTGTCGTTTTTTCCTTCGACAATGTAGTCCGCCTTAGCTTTGTCATCAACCATCAGCAGTGGAACATGCTTCCTTAGGAAAGCGGCCTGCAAGTCTTGCTCAAACCCATCCATTGGAGCGATGAATACTTTAGAGTTGGCTGGAATGTTGGCAGTATCCGCAGCAAGTACGGGAAGGGAAGTCGCGAGCAGCGCGACCACGGCGATCAGTCTTTTCAAAGCAGTAAGTCCTTCAATCAAAATGTGGGGAGGCAATGAATGATGGCATGCCGGCAGGGTTTATGTCTCCCGAAAAGTTGTTAGAACTTATCTGGCGTCCACTCCGGCAACCCAAGCTTCCCATCCTTGTCGATGAGTGTTCCGAGTTCCACGCACTTTTCTAGGGAGATGCGGATATTATGCCGACCACGCTTTTTACCGTCGCTCGCGCCGCCAGCTACGAGCGCGTCGATAATCTCCGATTGAGTTACCGCATGCTGGGTTTCTTCAAGGTAGACGCGAGCTGCTTTATGCGGACGCATAGGAGGGGAAAACCGACCGCGCGCCGCGGGGATTGGCGACCCGGTTAACTGAGCGAGCGCAGCTCGGCGGACACGTATCTGCTCTTCTAGCTCCGTAATCTCTCGTTCCAGTGCCTCTTTTGCAGAACTCACTTAATACAGGCCCTCCAAGGCCACCTGCAATGATTCCCGCCCCGAGCATTCAGAAGACAACACTTCCAGCAGCGATATCTGCTCACTGTAGAACCATGCAGCTATACCGGTGTACGCACCCAAGGATTTGCGAGCAACCTTACTTGCGGACCTCTCAATGATGCAGAAAACCAGCGAAGTAAACAGTTTGTCGTGCGTCTCGCTAATTTTATCGTAAAAATATCGAACTTCATCATTATTTTCTTGCTCCATCAATTTAGAAGCTAGGCGCAAGAAAATACGGGAATTGTGGTACATCGCTACCATATCGGGAATCGACAAATGACAGGTTACTTCCGGTTTATTTTCCAGAGGATTCATGGTCTGGATTGCCGTGGTGGCTGCATCGCTGAGCGATTTGAGTTGGTTAACCAGTGATTCAGGCGTCGAACCAGCCGCGCTTTGATGCCGGCGCACTGCGACACACATCCCCGAGACGGCAAGCCCCAACCCGCCGAGAAAGACGATCATTTTTGAACTATTCCTTTGCTGCGCTGGTGCAAATGTTTAGCTGGCCCACTGCGCGATTAAGAGTGGTTTTTAGGTTGGCCAGGTCTTCGGCCCCAAGGACAGGAGAAAGTGCAGGCTGGGAATAAAGCGCGGCTGAGGCCCAAAGGGTCAGCGTTGCGAAATAAGAAAGCGTCGGAATCTGCTTCGCTATATCGAATCCTGCGAGGCCTTGTCCGATCTGTGTTTGTAAGAAAACTAGCTGGGTCAGCCCATAGAGGCAAAACCCGATGTAGACGCGCAGCTTTCTAGGGCTCCACGGAGTTAGAGAAATGGCAGACTGTAGAGCGATAACGCCAAGCACGACGCATCGGGAAAAGCTTAGATATCGATCCATTTCAAGCGTAAATGCCCACTCGCTATTCAGCCACGCCGGCGCATGGCTGAAGTCGGCATGAGCAATGATCGCCAGTACCGCGAAGGCTGCAAGCCAAGCTGCTACATGGTGAGTCTTTCTCTTCAATCTCCCGCTTTGCGCCAAGGTATAGACCAGATAGAACTGCACTGCATAATCGAGAAGCGTGCAGGCGAGATAAAGATGCCGATAGGCAGCCGCGGAGCAATATTTAACCGTGAGTAGCAGGGGAAGGCATATCGCCAAGTGGCAGGCGAGCACAGCGCAAACGCCAGCAAGTTCCCTGGTGTGCTTCCTGATGACAATTAGGGCTAGTACGGAGGCTTCTGAGGTGAGCGTAGCTAGATAGATCAGGTATTCGTAGTTGGCTACATCGGTATGCATTAGGCCGCCCTTCCTGAAGCGGGGCGGCCCGCATAAGAGATTACCTGCCGTTGGCGGGCTGGGGAGTGGGAGCGCCTACTGGTCCAAACTGCGCGGCGGCCGTAGCGGCCTTCGGATGCGAAATTGAGTAGCCAGCAGCAGAGGCAAAGATCAGGGCGAGTACGGCAAAGGCGGCGCGAATGTCCATCTACATTTCTCCTAGCGCGAAAGCGCTCTGAGAAAAATGTATGGGAAAACCACCAAAGCACGCTAATTGAATATGTTGCAGTCATCTGGGCTATTTTTTCAACCATACCGACTTTTACGGCTTAAGTCGTCTAGGTTGCCACTAATTATGCCGTCTATTTTGTCGTCATTTCAACACTAAAGTAACAAGTTGCTGAGCAACTAAAACTTGTTGAGGCCAGTTGAGTGAAAATAACCGATGAATTGATCCACGAGCCTGCAAGCCGAAAAGGTACTAGCGAAGTACAAAAAGGAAACAGGAATGAGCAAGACTGCGCTTATCGAGCTAGCGGTGACTTTTCTTCCGGAGATTTTTCGTCGCTTGGGTGCTGAGAAGAATGCAGAGGTGATTTTGTACGATAAATGTACGGCGGGATGGTATTAGGTGAGGTTATTGCAATTCATGAATATTTGGAATCTGTAAGTTATAGATTCTGCTGTTTGTTTAAAAAATTACCATGATCTCTGGGTACATTCGCTTTTGTTCCTCCAGCCTGGACAAAGCCCGGCATCTCTATTGTACGAAGGTTCGAAGCTACTGCGCCAGCCCCGATATTCACGCCCTGATATATCTTGAAGCTGATGCAGGTTTTAGAACAGATCTCACTCGCTCCGTACACCACTTTCGGCATCGGTGGTCCAGCGCGCTGGTTTGTAGAAGCGTCTACTGAGGACGAGGTGTTGGAGGCCGTCAACTTTGCCAGGCAGCGTAATGCACCTCTTTTCGTTCTCGGAGGTGGCAGCAATCTGCTGGTCAGTGATACCGGATTTCCGGGCATCGTCCTTCGAATCGCTCTGCGCGGAGTGGAGCAGCAGGAAGCGGGCGGAACGGTAGCATTTTCCGTGGCCGCAGGCGAGGATTGGGATGCCTTCGTCAGCAATGCCGTAAGCCAAAACTGTGCTGGAATTGAATGCCTTGCCGGAATTCCGGGGACGGTCGGCGGCACGCCCGTCCAGAATGTTGGGGCCTATGGTCAGGAGGTTTCTGAGACGATTCGGCTGGTTCGAGCGCTCGATTTACAGAGAATGCAGTTTGCAAATCTAAGCGCAAACGACTGTGGTTTTGCCTACCGGCGCAGCATTTTCAATAGCTCCGAGCGAGGCCGATATATCGTAACCCGCGTAGACTACCAATTGACAAGCCATTCTGATGCGCTAGTTTCCTATGTAGATTTAAAGCGATACTTTAAGGAATGGACTCGCAAGCCTACCCTGTCTGAGGTCAGCATAGCCGTGCGTGAGATCCGCCGCCAGAAAGGAATGCTGATTGTGCCTGATGACCCGGATTGCCGAAGCGCGGGGAGCTTTTTTAAGAATCCAGTGATTTCCGCTGAACACTTTGCGCAGATTGCAGCAAATGTCGATGGCGCATCCGTACCAGGCTATCCGGCCGCCGACGGCCATGTGAAAGTTCCTGCAGCGTGGCTGCTGGATCAGGCCGGCTTTCACAAAGGGTATGCCCTAGGACGTGCTGGGATTTCCAGCCGGCATACGTTGGCGCTTATCAACCGCGGTGGCGCGTCAGCCGATGACATTGCTGCGTTACGCGACGCGATTATCGCTAAGGTCTCCGAGAGGTTTGCGATTCGTCTGGAACCGGAGCCGGTGTGGGTCGGCTGAAGACGCCGAGTTGCCTCAAGAGTTGCTCGCGGCGTGGAGCGAGCACCTGCTCAATAGAGCCTTGCGTTTCCACGCGGCCATGTTCGAGGACAATCACGTCACCGCCCGTCTGGTATGCCTCGGCCAGATCGTGTGAAACATAGAGCGCAGGTACGCGGCGAGCCGCAAGCCAGACGGTCAGTTCGTTCAGAATCGACTCCTTCAAGTCGGCGTCCAGGCCGGAAAAAGGCTCATCAAGTAAAAGAAATTTTGGTTCGGGAGCCAGGGCACGAGCGAGAGCGACGCGCTGATATTCGCCTCCGGACAGTTCTGCGGGCACACGCTCTGACAATTCTTCGATACGAAGAAGACGCAGCATTTCGACGATGCGCTGATTGCGTTGGTCCAGCGCAAGAGAGTGCAGCCCAAAGGCGATATTGCGGCGGACAGTCATGTGAGGGAAGAGCGCAGGCTGTTGCGTGACGAATCCGATTCTGCGTCGGCCTGCTGGGACGAATACTGCTCGTTCAACGTCAAGCAGTTTTCGATTTTGCAGGGTAACGATGCCGTTCTGTGGCTGCGTGAGCCCGGCGAGAATGCGGAGGATCGTACTTTTGCCTGCGCCGGAAGGGCCAAAGAGCACGGTCCAGGGTGACGCAAGGCTGAAGTTGACACGCAGGTCGAACGTGCCGAGACGGTGGGTGATATCCACTGTAAGGAATACGGTCTCAGGCACGGCGTACCTGCCTTCCCCATGCATATACAAACAGAAGCGCCAGCAACGAAACCGCAAGCAGGAGGAACGCAGTGTGATTTGCCTCGGCGTATCGGAAGTCCTGCACCTGGTCATACATGGCGATGGAAAGCGTGCGCGTTACTCCGGGAATATCGCCGCCGATCATAAGCACCACGCCAAATTCGCCAATAGTATGTGTGAAACAAAGTACGGCTGCTGTAAAGATGGATCGGCGTGCAAGCGGGAGCAGGATTTCAAAGAGAACGCGTAGACGATTTGCGCCGAGTAGTTGCGCGGCGTCGAGAATTTCAGGAGCAATGGCAGAGAAGCCGCTGGTGATGGGCTGCACCGCGAATGGAAGACTGTAGATCATCGATCCGATGACGAGGCCGCTAAAGGAGAACGCCACGGGATGGCCGATGAGACGGATCAGCCACCGCCCAGGCGCGGTGCGCGGCCCGAGCAAGACGAGCAAATAAAATCCGAGAACTGTCGGCGGCAAAAGCAGGGGCAGCGTTGCTATGGCTTCCACAACGATCTTCCAGCGCGCTTTGCCGAATGCCAACCAGAAAGAAAGTGGGATCGTAAGACACAATAACAGCGCCGTAGTGACGGTGGCGAGTCTGAGGGTAAGCCAGAGTGCCTGTGTATCCATCAGTGCGGAGACTCAAGGCCGCGTGCGGCAAGTTTCTTCTGCACGGCAGGTGACAGCAGGAAGTCGAGAAGCTGATGCGCTGCTGTTCTGTTAGCAGAGTTCTTCAGAACGACGGCTCCCTGAAGGATTGCGGGGTAGGAGTCGCGTGGCATAACGACATAGTGCCCATTCGATTGCAGCCGCTCAGAGAGAGCGGAGGTGAGGGAAATAAGCCCGATCTGCGAGTTGCCCGAATCGACGTATTGGGCCGTCTGCGCAATGTTTTCCGCGACTACAAATTTAGGTTTGAGCTGATCGTAAAGTCCAAGGCTCTTGAGCGAAGCTTCGGCGGCGCGGCCATAAGGCGCGTGCTCGGCATTGGCAATGGCAACGGTCTTGAGCGCTGGATCGCGTAGCGTATCAACCGAGAGTTGAGGAAATGGAGAATCATTGCGCGTCCACAGAACAAGCGTGCCGCGTGCGTATGTGACGGGTTGCTCTGAATCGGCAAGACCGCTGGCGATAACGCGCTGCGGGAAGGAAAGATCTGCGGCCATAAACAAATCGAAGGGCGCGCCGTTCTGAATTTGAGTAGTGAGCGTTGCCGAGGATTGATAGGATGCATCGACATGAATGCCGGTTTTGGCCTCAAATTCCTGCAAAATTGGCGGCAGCACCGGCTGCAGGTCTGCGGCTGCAGCTAAGCGCAGAGTCTGTGCCGCAGCCAAAGGAGCGAATAGAAGAAAAAGGAGAAATTTATACACGAAGCACCATAACCTCGGTGGATTTAATCAACGCAGCTACTGTTTCGCCCACCTCAAGTTGCATTTCGCGCGTCGCTTCCGCGGTGATGATGGAATTGATGATTTGGCCACCGATCGATAGCTTGATTTGAGCGAGCAGACCATCGATCTTGATCTCGACAATACGGCCTACCAGCTGATTCCTCGCGCTCAAGGTGCGCATCATCTGCCGTTTCGGCGTTTCTGGGTGCTTGGCTTTGTGCAGTAGCCCGTCCAGTTCGGCTTCAGGAATGCGGTAATGGCCGCCCGGTGTTTTCACCGCCTTGATTTTGCCCTGATAGAGCCACTGCTTGATGGTCGGGTAAGAAATACCAAGACGCAATGCAGCTTCCCGGGGAGTGAGCAGTGATGCCATGCTGCGATTTTATACGATATTTATCGTAACATTGAGGCCGTTAACGTGGTTTTAGCCGAATTTATTTTGCTCGTAATTTCATAAAAACTTCTCCCCACAGAGAACGCGGAGAACGCATTGAAGATTGGAGTGAACCGCATTCAACGTGAGCGCATCTGCGGGCAAATGCTACGCTAACAGTATTCATGGAAAATTCAGGCCATCAGTTGTGCTGCACCGGGTGCGCGCGTGTGATTGAACAGCGCGAGTTGAAGGAGAACTTCCGCTGTATCGAATGTGGGGACCTTTATGAAGTAGTCTATCCGTCCTGGAGTGCAGGCAGTCACGCGGAAATTCGCAAACCGAATGCGAGCGCGATGCGCTGGTTGTGGAAGGAGCGGTGCTGCTCCAACACCGAAGCCGATCAGAGCGGCGTATGGCGTTTTCGCGAGATGCTGCACATTCTGCGCGATGAGACGAATATCGTCTCTTTGCGGGAAGGGAATACACCGCTCTATCAACTGAGAAAGGTCGCGGAGTCGACCGGCATCGAGCAGCTTTTTGCCAAGCATCAGGGGATGAATCCTACGGGATCGTTCAAAGATGCCGGAATGACGGCGGCTCTCTCAGTGGCTCATGAGCTTGGGTTTGACTGGGTCGCCTGCGCATCGACAGGCAATACATCGGCGGCAATGGCCGCCTATGCGGCCCGCGCCGGCATGCGTAGCCTCGTTCTGATTCCTGAGGGGAAAATTGCCTGGGGGAAGTTGTCGCAGGCTATGGACTACGGCGCACTCACTCTGCAGTTACGCACGGATTTTGATGGCTGTGTCCGCGTACTGTCCGAGGTCGTGAAGCGTGCTCCGGTGTATTTGCTGAATTCCGTCAATCCATACCGGCTGGAGGGGCAGAAGACACCGGCGCTGGAGATTGCCGAAACCTTCGACTGGGAAGTCCCGGACCATCTCATCGTGCCGGGTGGGAACCTTGCTAACAGTTCCGCGCTGGGCAAGGCATTCCTTGAAATGAAGCACCTTGGATTGACGGCGCAGCTGCCGAAGATTTCCGTGATTCAGGCGGAGGGCGCAAATCCGCTATATCGCAGTATGCAGGCAAGCGGAGGCGAGACGCTGCAGCCGGTCGAGGCGCAGACTCGCGCTACGGCGATTCGGATCGGCAATCCCGCATCGTGGAAGAAGGCTGTGCGCGTTATCCAGCAGACGGGCGGCTATTGCGAACAGGTAAGCGAGGCCGAAATTGCGCTGGCAAAGGCTGAGATCGGCGCGGAGGGCATTGGCTGCGAGCCCGCATCCGCTGTGACACTGGCTGGGTTGAAAAAGCTTGTGCAGCAGGGAAAGGTGCAATCGAGCGACAGGGTGGTTCTTTTGTTGACCGGGCACACGCTTAAGGACTCCGACTATACGATTGCCTACCATCGCGGCGATTTATTGAAGGCCGACGAAGTTGGAGAACTGCGTCCTGAGATCGAGGTATCGCGAAGAAATGCCGTGGAACTGGATGCGTCGGTTGACCTGGTGCTGCGTGAATTGGAAAGAGCGGCCAGCCAATGAACAAGGGACGCCTTCACTTGCGATTACCTGCGACGTCGGCCAATCTTGGACCGGGCTTCGATGCTCTTGCGCTCGCATTAACTCTCTATCTTGAAATCGAAGCGGTTCCTGGTAAGGAGTATGGGATACGAGCCAGCGGACGAAATGTGGATGTGTGCGGTTCCCTGGAGCGGAACCTATTGCTGTTCACCTATAAAAAAACGCTGGAGAAATATGGCGCGGAAGAGGTGCCATTGGCGCTTGAGGTGCGCAACGGTATTCCATTGGGCATGGGTTGCGGCTCTTCGGCGGCAACACGATTGGCCGGTGTGGCTCTGGCCTCGCATTTTGGCGGGTTTGGCTGGGACCGAAGCCGCATTTTGACCGAAGCATCCCGTCTTGAAGGCCATCCGGATAACACAGCAGCCTGCTGGCTAGGCGGCTTTACTGTTGCTTGCTGGAAGGGGGATGAAGTGGAAGCTGTCTCGCTGACACCCCGTGCATCATGGCAGGCATTAGTTGTCATGCCACAGAATCCTCTGCCGACAACGCTTTCCCGGAAAGTGGTTCCGGAGACATTCAGTCGCGCCGATGTCGTGGCCAATCTGCAGCGGGTGGCCCTGCTGACGGCGGCTTTCGCCACCGGCCATGGAGAGATGCTGGCAACAGGGGTCGAGGATAGACTGCATCAACCCTATCGTGCAGAGGTATGCCCGCTGTTGAAAATGCTGCTCCCACTCTCAGGAAAAGACGACGTTCTGAGCGTAACGTTGAGCGGGGCGGGGCCATCTGTGTTACTGCTGGTGCAGCCAGGCTTTCACATCGATGCTGCAAAAAAGCTGGTCCTACAGCACACAAAGGATGAGCCGGTAGAAATCATCGAATGCGGTATGCAGGTAAACGCGGCTCTCTGTCGAGTCGAGGATGCTGCAACCTCATGATTCAAGGTTACTTTGGATTACCTAAGTTTTCTTTACAGGAAGCAGCGCAAACGATTAACTTCGCAGCGTGGGCAGTTCTGGGGGAGGGCTGCTCTAGCGCCCGTGACTCTTTTTAAGAGTCCGGGCGCTTTTACTTTTCGCGATGTTCGCGAAGGTGCGGGTTTGCGACTTTTTGCCACCATCTATCATCAAATGGGGTGTTCTTATAGACTCTAGAGAGTCGGGAATGTGAAGGAGGAGCATGGCAAGTCTGGCAGTGGTAGAGGTAAACGACGCGAGCTTTGAGCAGGAGGTGCTTCAGTCGGATCAGCCTGTTCTGGTTGATTTCTGGGCGGCGTGGTGCGGACCATGTAAAGCACTGGCGCCGATCGTGGACGAAGTGGCTTCCGAATATAGCGGCAAGCTGAAGGTGATGAAAATGGATGTGGATCGCAATCAGGCCACACCGATGCGCTACGGCATTCGCGGTATTCCTGCACTGCTACTCTTTAAAGGCGGAAAAGTGGCTGACCA
>Ga0206946_1004_pt1 | contig 105474 bp, 76 predicted proteins | sample Alteio_BWOrgHeat_2_FD_152965 | JGI IMG/M metagenome (GOLD analysis project Ga0206946, IMG submission 152965) | Enriched cells from forest soil in Barre Woods Harvard Forest LTER site, Petersham, Massachusetts, United States -... | ecosystem: Environmental > Terrestrial > Soil > Temperate forest >... | reverse complement strand
CGAGAATAACGGCGGCTCCCAACTCGCCGCCCGAGAGGACGTAATCCCCGATCGAAAGCTCCCGGTCGCAGAAGAGTTCGTTGACGCGTTCGTCGACGCCTTCGTAACGCCCGCAGATGAGGACAACTCGATCAAGTGTGGCCAATTCCCGGGCGGTGGACTGTTTGAAGGGTCTGCCCTGGGCCGAGAGCAGGATGACGGTTTCTTTTGCCGGATTCCGCTCGGTTTTGGGTGGTAGATAGAGCGATTCGATGGCTTCGGCGAGCGGCTCGGGCTTGAGCACCATGCCTTCGCCGCCGCCAAAGGGGCGATCATCCACGGTACTGTGACGATCATGGGCGAAGTCGCGGAGGTTGTGCGTCTCGACGCTGAGAAGGTCGGAGGCGAGTGCGCGTTTCATCACTCCGTGGGCGAGGATACTGGAGAAGAAGTCGGGGAAGATGGTGATAATGTCAAAACGCATCGTTATTTCCAGAAGCAAGGGGTCGCTAAAGTTCGCAAAGGAGAATCCTCACCACAGAGTACACAGAGACCACGGAGGGATACTACAAAGGTTCGCTCAACCTTCTGGCTCTTGTTGTTTCTCCTCGGTACTAAGAGGCGCATTGATGGTGAGCAGTCCTTCGGGCAGTGACATTTCGATGCGCTTGCTTTCGATGTCTACTTTGCGCAGCCAGGCTTTGGCGAAGGGAATGAGCAGCTCTTCTTTCCTGTTTGCGGATTGTAGTACGAGAAGTGGTGTGCTTGTCGTGTCGCGATCGACACCCGTGATGGGGCCAATGTCTTGCGGATCCTCGCCGCCGATGTCGATGATATGGCAGCCGATGAGGTCGTCGATATAAACGGCGTCTTCCTCAAGCGGGGCACGTTGCTCGCGCGGGATGGCAACGTCGAGTCCGCGAAGGGTTTCAGCGTCGGATATGGAGTCGATCCCGGCGAACTTGAGAACGATGCGGCCCTTGTGCAGCCAGTGCTCTTCGAGCGTTACCGGGCGCGGGGGTGTCTTATCTTCGGGGTGGAGAAGGATGAGATGATGCCGTTCTGCGAAGCGCTCGGGAAAGTCAGTGAGGATCTCAGCAAGAAGCTCGCCGTTGCGGCCTTGCGGGCGTACAAGGTGAGCGACAAGAACCCATTGTTCTGCGTTCGTCATGGCAAGAAGATTCCGTGGAAATGATGGAAGCCCGGAATGGCTCTTATCCATATTGATGATGATGAAAGAATCATTGATGATGACGAAAGAATTCGAGCTGATCTTACAGAGAGATAACCACTATGGAATTTCTCAGCCTGAACACACAAATCGGAGCCCATGCCGGACCGTGGGTGTGGACGTGCGAATCGATGGGCCGACGGAATCATCTTTGGTGACGATTCGCTCGGATATTACTCCCCAGGTGATTGTTTCTCCAGGTGTTCTTCGAGAATGTCGAGCGTGTAACGGTGATGATGCTTCATGCTGACCGCACCAAGAATTGTGCGCATGGAGCGCGCTGTGCGCCCCTGTTTCCCGATGACTTTTCCTACATCACTGGGAGCAACACGAAGCCGCAAGACGGTACTTTCGTCACGCTCAACAGCCTCTACAATTACCGCATTCGGGTCATCCACCAGAGCCTTCGCGATCTCGGTGACTAATTCCTGCATGTTGTCCGGCATCTGTTCTTGCGTCATTCAACCCCCCATTGAGTACGTGTCTGTCTCTCGGGTTGGCCAATACTAACAGCAAGCCGAGGGGGGATGACAGTGCTTTCTAGTGTCCTATTTTCGTGTTACTTCCGGAACATCATGGAGATAACTTGCCCAAAAACGCGGGAAACGAAAAGCTCTTGTGACGGCAGACTTCTACCTTAGTAATAGAAGTCCAGCGGCTAGGCGGCGGCCGCTGTCTTCAGAAGCTTTTCGACGCGATCGGAGAGCTGAGCGCCTTTGCTGGTCCAATAATCGATGCGCTCACGCTTGAGGTCGACGGTAGCGGGGTTGGTGCGGGGGTTGTAGGTGCCTACCACTTCCAGGGAGCGGCCATTGCGGGCACGATCCTTCTCAATGACGACAACACGGTAATACGGCTGCTTGCGGGCGCCAAAACGCGCCAAACGGATCATCAGCACAGCTAAATCTTCCTTTCAAATCCTTTTGTTCAATCTTGGGTATACGGTACAGGATGCATATCATGAGCCGTCTGCGATAGAGCGCAGACGCACACAAATCCCAACGCTTAAGTATAGCAGGGTTGCGGCTGCGCAACCAGACGCCATCGGCAAGTCGCGAGATCCAGGTGACATGCCAGGCACCTCAATGCGGAGCCTTTTGTCTTCTGAAAGTGATGTCCATCTAAAAGTCATGCCCTTCGAAAAATTGTTCTCGCCGTAACAAGACTGTAAAGCACTCGACCATGCGGATGATTTAAGCAAAGAGATGCTGGAAAAATCCCCTTCCAGCATGGAGGAATGACGCATGCAAAAGCTTGTTGCCACTTCCCTGGCAGCGTTGCTGGTGTCGAGCCAGCTAGCCATCCCTGTTGTTGCGAATGCGCAGACGGGCGGCAATACCGCGACCCCGATCAAGCACCTGGTCGTGATCTTCGGTGAAAACATCTCGTTTGACCATTATTTCGGGACGTATCCGAATGCAACCAACCCACCGCACGAGCCGAAGTTCAGGCCCGCCGCCGGTACGCCGACGGTGAACGGCTACACGGACGGGCTGCTCTTCAGCAATCCAAACTTCTTGAATACGACGGGCAATGCGAATGGCGCAATGAACCCATTCCGTCTTGACCGTTCGCAAGCCGCGACGGCCGATCAGGACCACGATTACACGCCGGAACAGCAGGCCTTCCACGGCGGTCTGATGGACTCGTTCCCGCAGTTCACGGGAACACCGGGACCTCCGCCAACCGGGCAGAACACAACCGGCCTGGTGATGGGCTACTACGACGGCAACACGGTTACCGCCTTGTGGAATTACGCTCAGCGGTATGCATTGAATGACAACTCGTATGACACGAACTTTGGCCCTTCGACACCGGGAGCGATCAACCTGATCTCAGGCCAGACGAACGGCATCACGGACCAGATGAATGCCGGCGGCGATGTGGTGGAAGACGGCGTAGGCGGCTTTACGCTGGTCAGCGATGCTGATCCTGTGGGCGATGTCTGCTCGACGACGACAGGCGCGGTGGTGCAGTTTGGCGGACAGAACGTTGGGGATCTGTTGAATGTTCGCGGCATCACCTGGGGCTTCTTCGAAGGTGGATTCAACCTGCAGACGAAGAACTCAGATGGCTCAACCGGCTGCAATCGTTCGCATACTTCGGCAATTACGAAGACTCTGAAGGCTGACTACATTCCGCATCACGAGCCGTTCCAGTACTACAAGTCAACGGCAAACCCGCAGCACCTGCGCCCCAGCTCGGTTCGCAGAATTGGTGAAACAGATCAGGCGAACCACCAGTACGACACGGATGACTTCTTTTCCGCAGTGCAGGCGGGAAACATGCCGGCGGTCAGCTTCCTGAAGGCCCCAGGCTTCCAGGATGCGCACGCAGGCTATTCTGATCCGCTGGACGAGCAGACCTTCGTGGTGCAGGTGATCAACTTCCTGCAGACGCGTCCGGAGTGGAAATCGACTGCGGTTGTGATTGCGTATGACGACTCGGACGGCTGGTATGACCACCAGATGAGCCCGATCGTGAACCAGTCGCAGACGGCGATGGATGCGTTGAATGCTCCCGGACAGTGCGGCAGCAGCGCGAACACCGCCCTGGCGGGCACCTCTGGTGAGCATGCGCAGGGACGCTGCGGCTACGGCCCACGTCTTCCGCTACTGGTGATTTCACCTTACGCGAAGCAGAACTATGTCGATCACACGATCACCGACCAGAGCTCGATCACTCGCTTTATTGAAGACAACTGGCTCGGTAGTCAGCGCATTACTGGTTCCTTCGATGCAATCGCTGGAACGCTGAACGGCATGTTCGACTTCAACGGAAAGAAGAGGGATCGTCCGAATGACGGGCTGTATCTGCTTGATCCGGATACGGGTCTCGTGGCGGTCGATCAGAACAACTAATTCGCAACTGAAGTTTTCTTTTTAGGGGTAGCGGCATGACGCTGCTACCCTTTTTCTTTTGAGGAACGATTTTGATTACACGACGAAAGTTTGTTGCCGGCAGCGGACTGGTTCTGGCGGATTCATTCTGGGGGCGGAGTGTTTCCGGCGATTCGAAAGCTGAATCACTTGATCCTTCGACATTGCAGGCGTTTGTTGATCCGCTACCGGTTCCGGCGATTGCCCGGGCGACGGGGACGCGGACGAATCCCGATGACAGCAAGGAGCAGATCCCGTATTACCGGATTGCCATGCGTGAGGCGATGGTAAAGGTGCATCGCGATCTGCCGCCGACGAAGATGTGGACGCTGGGCGGAAGCTTTCCCGGGCCGACGATAGAAACGCAAAGTGCAAAGGGGATGATTGTCGAGTGGGCGAACGAGCTTCCGGCGAAGCATTTTCTGCCCATCGATCATTCGCTGCATGGAGCGGGCAAGGATGTGCCCGAGGTGCGCGGGGTGGTGCATCTGCATGGCGGTCGCACGCCTCCGGAGAGCGATGGATATCCGGAGCAGTGGGTGGTGCCGGGAAAGTTGCAGACGTGCTATTACCCTTCGTCGCAGCATGCGGCGCAGCTGTTCTATCACGACCACACGATGGGGATTAACCGGCTCAATACCTATGCGGGGATGATGGGAATGTTCATCATTCGCGATCCGCGCGAGGACGTATATGCGCTGCCGGGCGGGAAGTATGAGATTCCACTGCTGATCTGCGACCGCATGCTGAAGACGGATGGGCAGCTGGAGTATCCGGTCTCGGAGAAGCCTGTCGAGGTCTGGGTACCGGAGGTTTTCGGCAATGCGATTCTGGCGAATGGTAAGCTGCTGCCGTATTGCGATGTGGAGCCGCGACTATATCGCTTCCGCGTGATGAATGGATCGAACGGGCGCTTCTTCCGCCTTTCTCTGGCGAATGGAGCGGAGTTCTATCAGATTGGATCGGACCAGGGATTGTTGACTGCTCCGGTGAAGCTGAAGCGGGTGACGATGGCTCCGGCGGAGCGCGCGGATCTGCTGATCGACTTCAGCGCGATGGCTGGCGAGCGCGTGAACCTTGTGAGCGACAGCTTTACGATTCTTCAGTTTCGCGTGGGCAAGACGGCTGCGGGTGAGCGCGGAGTGGTTCCGGAGAAGCTGCACGAGTTTGAGCGAATCGCGGAATCGACTGCTGTGAAGACGCGGCGGCTGACGCTGGATGAGCGGATGAATGATATTCAGCGGTCGATGGGGATGCTGCTGAACAACACGCCCTGGCATGCTCCGATCACGGAGAAGCCGGTGCTGGATTCGACGGAGATATGGGAGCTGGTGAATTTGACGGATGACTCGCATCCGATTCACTTGCACCTGGTGCGATTTCAGATTCTGGACCGACGGCGCTTTGACGCGTTTCAATTTCAGGCAAAGGGCGAGTTGCGGTTCACCGGGCCGGTGGTGAAGCCTGATCCGAATGAGCTGGGCTGGAAGGATACGGTGAGGGCCGATCCGAATATGGTGACGCGGATTATTGTTCCGTTCAATGGCTATGCGGGGCGGTACGTGTGGCATTGCCACATTCTGGAGCACGAGGACAATGAGATGATGCGGCCGTTCGAAGTGGTGAAGGGGTGAGTGCTTTGCGGTCGTCGAGATATAGATAAAGCAGCTCCCCTTCGACAAGCTCAGGGCAGGTTTTCGACTTCGTTGTTTAGTTCTGGGAACGCAGTGATGCGCAGTTTGGCGGCGGCATAGGGAACGAGCGTTACTGTTTCTTCCGGCTGGTCGCTGGCCACTGGGCTTTGCGGGACGGGGTTGGCTACGCCGTCTTCCGCAACCCATGCGGGAAGTTTGCGGCCTTTGACTTCGAGCTTGATGGGTGATCCCTTGAGCGTGAACGGACCTTCTGCGACCGATGATTCTGTCACCTTGATGGAGTTGGGACTTATTCCGTAGTTCCATTGGGTCGTGGGATAGACCTGCCAGTCGGCGGTCATGCCGCGGTCGCGCAGCTTGAGCCAGTCTTCACCGATCGGATAGGAGAAGACGAGCGGGCCGCGTTCGAAGGCGATGGAGTTGTTGAAGCCTCGCGTGGCGTGGGCTTCGAGCGGTAGCACGAGTTCAACGGTATCGCCGGATTTCCAAGTACGCTCGATGCGGGCGAAGCTGCCGGGTTGGGGTTGCGGTTGTGACTGGCCGTTGACGCGGATGCCGGCATTCTTTGCCCATGCCGGGATGCGAAGCTGCAGCGGAAAGGCGAGCGGCTTTTCTGGATGGACTGCGATGCGAACTGTATCGCGAAATGGGTAATCCGTTTCTTCGGTGATGTGGATGGCCGTGTTGCGAAGGATGGTTCGGACTTCGTTCGGTGCATATACCGCGGCGACGAGCCCGTCATCGTTGGAGGACATCCAGAGGCTGGATGTAAGTTTCGGCCAGCCTTGATGGAAGTTTGCGGTGCAGCAGCCAAAGTTTGGTTCAAGGCCGTAGAGATTAGACTCGGGACCGTCGGTGGTCCATGGCTTGTGGTTCAGGCTGCACTGCACCTGATTGGGCTGCTGGTTGTACTGATGTGCCCACATGTCGTCGGTGAATGTGCCGGGCAGGCAGTTGTAGGCAATGCGTTCGAGGCGGTCTCCGAGTTCGGGTGTGCCCATCACGGCCAACGCAATTTCGAGCGAGAACATGGTTTCGACGACGGTGCACAGCTCAGTCCCTTGCGATGGGTTTCGTCCGGCGAGGTGCTCGTCGGCGGAAAAGATGCCGTTGGGCAGGCCGTGGTAGCGGTCGAGTGCAGAGAGCTGGCGCAGAAGCGCCTGACGGTCTTCGTCTTTACCGCTCACGAGAGCCCAGACGGGCGAGGCTTTAAGGCCCATGGCGTTGTTGACGCCGTGCGTGGCGAGTGCAGTGTCGCCGAGGCCGTTGTGTTCGTTGAGCTTGATGAACTCGGGCGTGATGCGGTCGGTGTATTGAAAGTTGGCGAATTCTTTCTGCCAGTCGTATCCCTGCTGGTGGAGTAGCTTTGCGAGATCAAGGAGGTTGGGGTCGTCGGTACGGTTGTAAAGCCAGAGCACGCTCAGGACTTCGTCATGCCAGCGGAATTTGCCCCAGTCGCGCAGGGGGCGCGTGGGTAGCTGAGAGAGCTGATAGGCGAAATATCGCTGCATGACGGGGATGACGCGAGGGTCGCCAGTGGCTTCCTGATACTGCGTGAGGACTTTGAGCATCACCATACGCGGCCACCAGTCGTCGTTCGAGTGCGGACCGATCATGCCGTTGGGCTGTTGGTGATTGAGAGTCCAGTCAATGTACTTCTGCGCCTTGGCTTTGAGGCGCGCATTGTCGAGTTGATACGCGAGCGGCACGAGGCCGTCGAGAAAATAAGGACCGCGCTCCCAGGACTCGCCTGTTCCGCCGAGCCAGCCGGAGTTGGGTCCGACGTCGGCCCAGGTTTCATCGAGATGACCGCCGAGGCCATTGGCCTGAACCAGAAGCTGCGCGCGCAACCAGCCTGTTGGGCGAATGGAGCCGAGCGGAAGCAGGTCGAAGGCGTTCGGCGCGAGCGGGTTGCGATTCCTGAGAGCAGATTGCGGAGCGGGGAAGCCGGCAGCCGACGAAAGCCCGAAAGCACCGGTGTTTGCCGCAAGAAGCGCGGCGGCGCTGAGTTGTTTGCAGAATGTACGACGGTTCATGGACCAGATGGACGATTCTGACTTCACGACTCACTCCCAACGGGCAATGAAAATCTTCTCCCAACGCGAAAGACAGGTTTAAGCGAAGGTCAGTTCTTCCAGCGGCACAAATCGCCTGCTCTCCTGGTCGTACGACTGAATCGCGCCTGTCAGGATGTCGTAGTACCAGCCGTGGACCTGGAGCGTTCGCTTTGCCAGCGCGGATGCCACTTCGGGGTGGGTTTTCAGGTTGTGCAATTGCGCAATCACATTGGCGTGAATAAGCGCGGTGTGCTGCGCTGCATGATCGCCCATGGGATCGCTGGGATTACGATACTTCCATGCTGCTTCCACGTATTTGAGCCACGTATTTGTAAGTGGCAGCTTGCTCATATCTTTCTTATCGAGCACGGCCTTGACGGCTCCGCAATCGGAATGACCGCAAATGATTACATGCTGCACTTGAAGCACTTTGACCGCGTACTCCACCGTTGCTGAAACACCGCCGGGCGTCTGGCCCACCGGTGGAACCACGTTCCCCACATTGCGGCAGATAAATAAGTCCCCAGGGGCCGCCTGCAAAATCAGGTTCGGATCTACCCGCGAGTCGGCGCAGGTAATAAACAGCACGTCGGGAGCCTGGAGATCCGCAAGCAGATGGAAATGATTTTTCCACTGGGGAAAGACATCTTTACGGAACCGCAGATAGCCAGCGAGGATTTTCTTCATAGCTCTTTCTTTTTTAGCAGAATAGATAAGAGAGGGGAGCGCCGGAGCGGCCGCTCCTGTCTTTCCTGCACGATGCAGCAGGCTTTAGTTGGTGGTCGTCCCGTCGAGCAGGAAAGCGCAGTTCTCCACGTGCTGTTCTCCGTCGTGCACCGTGAAGACCTTTGGTGTGCCCCCGGCTGTTGTGCTCCAGAGCGAGCAGCCTGCGTAGGCTCCGTCTTTACGCACAATGTAGTAGATCATGTCCAGATAGCGGATCTTGTTCATGTCGCCGTTGTAGTTGCGAACGATGCGCCGCAACGCTTCGAGGCCTGCTTCTTTAGGGCTCATACCCTGGCGCATGCAATCGATGATAGTGTGCGCTCCTGCGACCTTAATATTTTCTTCGCCCGAGCCGGTGGCGCCTGCTGAGCCCACGTCCTGATCGGTATAGCAGCCGGCGCCGATGATGGGCGAATCGCCCAGCCTGCCGGGAATCTTCCACGCCTGCCCAGAGGTGGTGGTCGCCCCGGAGATTTCGCCCTTTGTGTTGAGGGCCGAAACGTGGATGGTTCCGGTGGTGGGCCACAGTACCTGTTCGATGGCGAGGGAGCGCTTGTCTTCGGGTATGCCGAGATCGATGGCCATGCCCATAAGCTGCTGGGAACGGGTGCGAATCTCATCGGCCCACTCCGGGCCGGGATGACGCGGAATGGCGCTCTGCGGTTTTAAGGTAGGCGCCGGATTCGGTGCCTTCCCATCGGGACTGGACATGGGAGGGCCCCAGAAGTTCTGGCTGGAGCGGCTTTCTTTCCAGAGAAGCCACATTCTGCGCGCCTCGTCGGTGAGCATGTCTTCGCGCTTGAGGCCATGCGCTACGGCGAAGTGCTCTGCGCCTTCGCCTACCAACATGACGTGGCCGGTGCGCTCCATAACCAGGCGCGAGACGAGGCAAGCGTGTCGGATGTTCTGAATTGCTCCGACGGAACCTGCGGCCCGTGTGGGCCCGTGCATGCAACAGGCGTCGAGCTCGACCACGCCGTCTTCATTGGGCAGGCCGCCGTAACCGACGCTGTGATCGTTGGCGTCGTTCTCGCGCGCAACGCAGATGTGGTGACAGGCTTCCAGGGTGTCCGTGCCATCGAGCAGCATTTTGTAGGCTTCTTCGATGGAGTTGTCTCCGGTATGGCGCGTCACGATGACGGGTTTTTTCGGCGGCTGCAGCTGCTTTACACTTTCGGCGGTCTGGACCGGAACCTGTGCCGAGGCCATTGTGCCCAGGCCTGCGACTGTCATGGCACTCCGGGAAAGAAAATCGCGCCGCGTTGTCATTCATGCTCCTGAAGGGTGAGTTGCTCGCAGCATATCACTCCACCGGCTCAACCCATCTGTCGCAAAGGGCCGCGCATTTGCTACTCTTTGAGGCACAATGCGCCGCTACTTTTTTGCCGTGGTTCTCTCCTTGTTTACCCTTGCGCCCGCTGCATTTCTGGATGCGCAGGCTACCAGCAGCTTTATGCAGCCGGTCGACACCCTACCCGCCGATGTGCGCGGTAAGATCGACGCCGTCGCCACGAAAGTTCTTGCCGATACGGGGGTGCCATCCGCTTCCATTGCGATCGTACAGAAAGGCCAGATCGTTTACACGCAGGCCTATGGCAAGGCCCGGCTCGAGCCGCCTACGCCCGCCACCCCGCAGATGCGCTACTCCATCGGTTCGATCTCGAAGCAGTTCACCGCCGCTGCGATCCTGTTATTGCAGCAGCAGGGCAAGCTTTCGATCGACGATCCCGTCTCGAAATATATTCCCGGCCTGACCCGCGGCGATGAGGTCACGATCCGTATGCTGCTCTCGCATACCTCTGGCTACCAGGATTACTGGCCGGAAGATTACCTGATGCCGCCCATGCGCGAAGCAACGACCGCGCAGCACATTCTCGACATCTGGGCGAAGAAGCCGCTCGACTTCGACCCCGGTACTAAGTGGCAATATTCAAATACCAACTTCGTCATCGCCGGGCTGATTGTTGAAAAGCTCAGCGGACAGCCGCTCATGAACTTTCTGCAACAGAACGTTTTTACTCCGCTCGAGATGAAATCAGTCTCTAACACAGATGTTGCCCGTCTTGGCGACACGGACGCCGGCGGATATATCCGCTACGCTCTTGGCCCATTGCGCCCTGCGCCCAAAGAGGGTGTCGGCTGGATGTTCGCTGCGGGCGAGCTCGCCATGGCTGCGCATGACCTCGCGCTGTGGAACATCAGCGTCATGAACCGCTCCCTGCTCGCCGCCGAGTCCTACAAGCAGATGTTTACATCGGTCAAGTTGAAAGACGGAACTGACACCGGATATGGACTCGGCGTTTTCACCACTCCGCGCTCCGGCCATGCAGCCCTCGAGCACTCGGGCGAAGTCTCCGGGTTCGTCTCCGAGAACATTGTTTTCCCCGACGACAAGGCTGCGATTGTCGTGCTCACGAATCAGGATGCTGCGCCAGCAGCCGGCGCGATTGGCCGCCAGCTGACGCCGATCGTCCTCGGCATCGTCACGCAATCCCCGGTGCAGGCGGAAACGCAGGCACTGGCTATCTTCAAAGGGTTGCAGCAAGGCCAGATCGACCGGACACTCTTTACCGATAACGTCAATGCCTACTTCAACCAGCAAGCATTAGACGATTTTTCGTCCAGCTTGAAACCGCTCGGAGCGCCGTCATCCTTTCGCCAGGTAACGGAGGAATTGCGCGGCGGCATGACCTTCCGCGTCTTTGCGGTTACGTTCGGCGACAGCCCGCAGCGTCTTCGCGTCACGACTTACACGATGCCCGACGGAAAACTGGAGCAGTATCTGGTCACTCCTGTGGGGTAGAGTTTTCTAGAGAGGGCGCAACTTGAACGGTCCGATGTCTGGAACTGTTTGTAAACAAATGGCTTATTTGAATTTTATCGGGGCTTTGTACGGATGATTCTTTTAGAGGGCACGCGCATCTATCTTGAGTGAGATTGGCTAGTATTTCTTCAGCCTTGTACGATAAAGAAAGACAAAGAGGGCAGACAGTTCTGTCGTCTCCCTCGGCGGGCTAAACGTTTATCGTGCGGCTGAAGCCGTGCTCCTACAAACCTAACCCAAGGGCGGCGAGTTAAAGGCAATGCCTCCAACACAAAACAAAGATTATTACGCTCTGCTGGGCGTCAAAAAAACGGCAACTGCGGACGAGATACGCAAGGCATTTCGCAAGGCGGCCCGCAAGTACCATCCCGATGTAAATCCGGGGGACAAGAAGGCCGAGGAGAAGTTCAAGGAAATCTCCGAAGCGAATGACATTCTAAGCGACGAGAAGAAGCGCAAAATCTACGATCAGTTCGGCTTCTACTCGGACCAGATTGACCCAGCCGCAGCAGAAGCGGCAGCGCGTGCGCCGCATGGCGCCGGCAGGGGCGGTGCGCAGGAAGTCCCGTTTGATTTTGGAGGATTCGACTTCAACGACTTTGCATCTTCAGGTGCGCAAGCCGGTGGCGGCGGTAGCGCGCATTCCGGTAACTGGGGTGGATTTCGCGATATTTTCTCCGGCATTTTCTCGCAGGGCGGTCGCCAGCAGCAGCACGGGCCCGAAGCCGGCACTGATCTCGAATATCAGGTCACGGTCGATTTCTGGACCGCGATCCGAGGCGGCACCACACGCCTGGAAATTCACCGGCGCGAGATTTGCCCGACCTGCAAAGGGAAAGCCACGACGGGGGGCGCACATACCTGTCCTGAGTGCAATGGTACGGGGCAGGTTACACAGATGGGTGGACGGATGAAGTTCAATATCCAATGCCCGCGCTGCGGTGGCTCCGGCAAAGTACAAAATGCCTGCCCCACCTGTCACGGAGACGGCACAGTTGCGCGGACAGAGCACATCGACTTCCGCATCAAACCGGGAACGCGAGAGGGGCAGCGCATCCGTCTGGCGGGCAAGGGAAATGCGGGCACGAATGGAGGCGCGCCGGGCGACCTGTTCCTCATCATCCGCGCAGGTACGAATCCTGTCTTTACGCGCCAGGGAGATGACATTCACATCACTGTGGCGGTGACTGTTCCGGAAGCGGCGCTGGGCGCGAAAATTGAAGTACCGACCATCGATGGTCGCGCGCAATTGAAGATTCCTCCTGCGACACAGTCCGGCCAGAAGCTGCGCATGCGTGAGCGCGGTGTTCCTTCGGCCACACGCGAAGGAACGCGCGGCGATCAGATTGTGACCGTTGAAATTACGGTGCCGCAAATTAAGGACGAGCGCTCCAAAGAGATTTTGCGAGAGCTTGCTAAGCTGAATCCGGACGATCCACGCGAGGAAATGTGGACGAAGGTGAAGGTCTAAAGCCCGCGGTGGATAAAGAGAGGCAAAGTCGCGACGACGCGAATGAACTTTTGAATGCCGCGGTGAACTATGCGCGGCGGATGCTGCGCAAGTACGGGGAATTCGGTCCGTTCGGATTCTCGCTGGACCAGCAGCGGGAGTTGGTGAACGAAACGGTTCCACGAAAGGATTTGCCGCCCGAGCCAGCTATGCTGCTTCAGCTATTACAGAACCAATTCGTGGAGCGGGCTGACAAAAAAGAGATTATTGCAGCGGCAACGGCAGCCAATGTCACCCTGGCGAAAACCTCTGACGAAGGGTTTTCCGATGCGTTACTGATCGAGATCGAGCACCAAAATGGGTACTGTATAAAAGCATTCGTGCCGTACACAATAGCCGGAGGACAGTTGCGCGGATTGTTGCCCAGGGTGATCAGGTTCGGCTCAGTCCAAGTACAGAATGGAGTTGCGCGTTGGTTCGCGCAGTAAACCCATGCCAACGAAACGCAGATCGAAAGGCGCATACATGATCTCGGCAGTGGCCGAAATGTATGGCATCCATCCGCAGACGTTACGTCTTTATGAGCGCGAGGGACTTCTGAAGCCGTCGCGGACGGAAGGCAACACACGTCTCTACACCGATGAAGATCTGGAGCGGCTTGAGTTCATCCTGAACCTCGCACGCGACCTGGGGGTAAATATCGCGGGCATTGCTATCATCCTTCAGATGAGAGAGCGTATGGAGGAGATGAACCGCCAGATGCAGGGTTTCGTCGACTATGTGCGCAGTGAAATGCTCAGCCGCATGCAGCAAGGTTTCCAGCAAGGCTCGGCGATGGTGCCATTGCGGCGGCCGGTTGTGGTTGTGGCGCAGAGCAAGAACAAACGCCCGTAGCGCGAGCTTTCCTGGAAATTCGATCTTTGAAGGGGCACGACTTTCGTAGTGCCGATTGCGGCTGAAGCCGTATGATGACCCCGGTATTCAAAGCCTCACCACTCAACTTAGAAGACTACCTGCAGTGACATTTGAATCTGGCGCGGACTTCCGATGGCGCCGCGCGTATAGCCGAGTCCAGTCGGGCAGTTGAAGAATGTCCCACTGGGTGGATTCCCTGCTGCGCAGGAAGCGGGCGAGGGGGCCGGCGTCGTTCCCAGTACAGGGAAATCATTGAAGCCCTCGTTCTGAGTGACGTTGTCGCTTGGAATATCGAAGCTGGTCGTATTGGTGACGTTGAAAACGTCGAAGCTATAGCGCGCGTGGACCGTTTCTGTAATATTTACGGACTTGACCAGAGAGATGTCCGCGCGTCTCTGATAAGCCTGCCGGAAGATATTGCGCTGGCCCGTCGTGAAGTTGGTCTCAAAGTAATCGTCTGCCGGAACTGCGCCTCCCATGTCCCCGGGCTGCATCAGAGGCAGGGTAAAGCAGCTGGCATTCAATGCAGGCTTGCCGAAGGCGCCCGATGTGCCGGTATAGGCGCGGTGCGCATCGCAGCCTGGCGCGAGCGGCACGACAGGATTCGTAATGCCGTTCGACGTTCCGTAGAAAATGCTGCCGACGGCACCGGAGTAGTCGATGACGCTATAGGGCTGGCCGCTTTGAATTACCGTAATTCCCTGTAGTGCCCAATCGTTGGCCACTTTGGCTCTCAGCGAATTTCCGGCAACGAATTTCGGGAATTGGTAAAGATAGTTGAAGTTGATCACATGCGTGCGATCGAAGTCCGCCGAGCCGTAACCGTCACGCAGATTCAGCGGGTTGTTGCCGTTGTAAAAAAGGCCGAGTGCGCTCTGTTCGTCCGTAGCGTGCGAATACGTATAGGAGAAGCCCACCTGCAGTCCGCGGGTTAGTCGCTTCTCCACATGAGTTTGCAGAGCGTTGTAGGCAGCGACGCCAGCCGCTCGATACGTCACCGACTCGGACGAGTAGCCAAGGTATGGGACGCGAAGGTCGATGTTGCCGCCCTCGTAAGTCGATAAAAATGGCTGTCCGTTCGGAAGATTTGCCGGAGAGCATGAGTAGTAATCGCACGCCGTAGTCTGCACCGTATAGCCGTAGCTGTACTCCTGGCCGTGGATCACATTGCCGGGGCTGGCGATCTGCGCCTGGTTGAAAGGGACGGGGATCACTTGATGACGGCCAAGGTTGCCGATGTATCCAATATCAATGGCGAGGTCGTTAAACGGCTGCCATTGGAAATCCAGCGTGTAATTGATCGAATAGGGAAGCTTGTTTGTGCGGTTGTATGTGCCGACAGCAAAGAGAGGAGCGCCATCGGTAATGGCCGCCGCGTTCGGCAGGTAGTTGCTGATGTCGGCGGGGTTGCCGGTGGGAGGAGTGCCCGGAGTGGTGCCCCACGGATTCGACAGCGAGATGTCTCCCGTGCATGGCGAGATAAACGAAGGCGCGCCGGGGCATTGGATCGAGCTGACAAATGGAGGCGCCTGGGTCACACCGAAAGGCCCGCCGGTGACTTCACCTGCCGCATAACCAGGCGAGAGATAGGTGAACAATTCACCGCGATCGTAATAGATACCAGCGCCCGCGCGAATTACTACCTTGTTGTCGTTTTGTTTTGGGGCGAATGCCAGTCCAAGGCGTGGACCGATACCCCACTGGCGTCCGGTAAGTGTCGTATTACTGACTCCCTTTGTCGGGAACAGGCTGTTGTTGCCGGCGATGATGAAGCCGTTCGACTGAATTTGATCGGCCGCTTCGTTATAGGAGTAGAGCGATGCGTCGAAGTTGTAGATGCGGCCGTATTTTTCCGTCAGTCCGCCATTCCAGTCATAGCGCACACCGGCGGTCAGGCTCAGATTCGGCAGAATCTGAAACTTGTCCTGAACATAGGTTCCGACCTGGTTAGCGCGGTAATAGCGATTGGCGTTACCCAGCATGAGCGTGGTTGTGGTGAAGTCATCATTCTGATATGCAAGGTTGCCCTGCAGGAAACCGGCAAAGTTGGCCGTGGCGATCATGCCTTTGCCCGGGCGCTCATTGCGAATGTTCAATTGTGTATACGCATAGCTGCCGCCAAAGGTAACGGTGTGCCTGCCGAGTATCCAGATGGCATTTGCCGAGGGCATGATGCGGTTCTGGAACATGCCGGTGAAAGGAGCCTGCGTCTCAGAGCCAGGTCCGATATTCATTAAAGGGTTATAGATGCCGTCGGGATTGTTCGGTGAGGTGTTTCCAAAGGGATCGATAATCGTGATTCCTGGGAAATAGGTTGATCCGAATGTGTTGATGCCGGCATCCTGCGCGCTGAATAGCTGCTGGTTCTGGCCGTATGCCTTTGCGCGCATAAAGCCCAGTACCGATGTCACGCTCAGTGTGTCCTTCAGAAAAGTGGTGTTGTTCACTGAAAACACATGGCTGCCTGTATCCATATGCTGCGCGAATCCGGGGACATTTGAATAGGCGAAGGGCGCGATGGTGGGGTCATGCTGGTAATAGTATTTCAGCGCCAGCGTGTCCTTCTTGCTCGCGTTCCAGTCGAGGTTCGCCACGGCCTGATCGGCGGAGAAATACGCTGTGCCGGGAATCGATACGTTATCCGGCGTATTGAAGGTTGGGGCGACGCCGGGCGTTGCCGAAGGCACCATAAATTGGCCATTCGGCAGTTTGTATTGCATCAGGAAGAGCGCAACAGGGCTGATAGTCGTCGGATTTACATAGTTCGGGTCGCTTGGATTAGCTGAGGCATAACCATTGCAGGGATCGGGGTTGGCGGGGGTGGCGGCCACAAAGTTGCAGTTGGCAATGGTTGCCAGTGCTGCCGGGCTGCGGTCGTCCGTAAGCCCGTTCGGAACCGTGAATCGGGATATGCCAATCTCCTGATCGCCTACATGCACGTGCTGATAGGCGAGGTAGGCGAATAGCTTGTCCTTGAGGATGGGTCCGCCGACTCCGCCCCCAGCCGTGTAGCGATGCAGTTGCGGCACTTTCTCGTCTTCCGGAATATCCTCGTCCTGCTTGAAGAAGAATGGAGCGGCATTGAGCCAGTCGGTTCCGCGATGGAAATAAGCCGTGCCGTGGTAGGAATTGGTTCCCGAAATAGTGCTCATGTCGATATGCGCGCCACTTGTGGCTCCCTGCTGCGCGTCATACATCGATGTATTGACTCGTAGCTCCTGAATCGTCTCCGGGGCCGGAGTTGGAAGGGCCTGTCCAATCGCCAGATAGACGGAGGCGCTGCTTTGTATCACTCCGCCTGCCGCCGGATTGCCGGCGCCGGTATTGAGCGTAACGCGGGAAGATGTCACCTGGCTGGTGCTCTTGCCGTTAAACAGATTACTGCTGTCGACGCCATTCAGAAAGAAGCTGTTGGAAGTGTCGCGCTGCCCATTCGCCCAGATAGGGGAATTGCCCAGACCGCTATTGGCTCCCGTGCCGCCGGATACTTCCGCGTTTACGCCGGGAGCAAGAATGGCCAGACCGGTAAAGCTCCCGGTGGGCAAGGGAATCGCATCGATCTGCGACTTGTCGAGTACATAGCCGTTTGTAGTGTCGACGGCGTTCAGCAGCGGCGTCTCCTGCACGGTGACGGACGTGCTGATTGCCCCGATTTTGAGAGTGGCATTGAGGGAAACCGTGCGATCGGCCTGTACCAAAATCGAGGGGTTCCTCTGGGTTTCAAAACCGTCATGCGTGAAGGTGATCGTGTAGGTGCCGATCGGCAGGTTTACGAACTGATAGCCTCCGTCCGCGTTCGTTTTCGCAACGCGCGTCAGTTTCGTCTGGTCTTCAACCGCCGTGACGGTCGTGTCGGCCAGCAAAGCGCCGGAGGTGTCGCTGACAGTACCGCTAATGGTTCCGAGAGTCTGCTGTGAGCGGGCAACAGTTCCTGAAAGCAGCAGGACGCTGAGGAGAAAGCAGAATACGACATGGCTGGAGCTTCTTTTAGCAAGCATACGCATGGCCTCATAAAGTTGGTGCAGGAAACACTTCGATGCGCTGTCGTCAGTAGGGCAAATGCCGCTTTTCTTGACGTGATCTATTGACCCAGGAAGCTGAGAATACTGCTCTTAAAAAGTGGGGCAGAAATCATGATGTTTCGCATGAGAATACCGCACAACAGATGGCGCCCAAAGAGAAAACCAGTATCGGCCCGGACCGCCGAATGTTACAAATAAAAAAATTTTATGTAGCTGGTTATTCTGTGGAAATACTCCGTTCGCGTGACTGCGAAGTACAAGTCTGCCCGCTCCGGATCGAGTTCAAAACAGGCCAGAACTAAGGAATAGCCGCCAAAATGGCGTATCGGTCCCGCTGGCGAAAATCGTGCATCCAACTACCTTGGCCCGGTTTTGCCGCCGAATCCCGTTTTATTGTGCTTTTCATCTTTGCGTCGTATGTTGGCAGGTTAACGTTTTCATGCGTTCTCGCGGTCAGCTGTTTTCACTGACCGCTCGCCATCCATCAGCCTCCAAGGAGGATGCACCCCGTGAGCGAGCCCCTTTCACCAGAGCTTCTAAATAAGATGAACGCCTATTGGCGTGCTGCCAATTACTTGTCAGTTGGACAGATTTATCTGAAAGAGAATCCGCTGCTTGACCGTCCATTGTCGATGGATGACATTAAGCCCCGGCTGCTGGGACACTGGGGGACAACGCCCGGACTCAACTTTATCTATGTGCATCTGAATCGCATCATCACAAAAAACAACGTCAATATGATTTACATCATCGGTCCGGGACACGGCGGTCCTGGTATCGTGGCGAACACTTATCTTGAGGCCTCCTATACCGAGATTTATCCGCATATAGAGCAGAGCAAAGACGGTATCCTGCGCCTCTTCCGTCAGTTCTCATGGCCCTACGGCATTCCCAGCCACGTCGCTCCGGAAACACCGGGATCGATTCATGAAGGCGGCGAGCTCGGTTACTCACTGTTGCATGCATACGGCGCAGCTCTCGATAATCCGGATCTGGTAGTTTCATGCATTGTCGGCGATGGTGAGGCAGAGACCGGCCCCTGCGCCACCAGCTGGCACTCGAACAAATTTCTTAATCCCATTACCGATGGCGCCGTACTGCCGATCCTGCATTTGAACGGCTACAAGATTGCCAATCCTACCGTCCTGGCGCGCATCCCGCAGAGCGAACTGGAAGCCCTGATGCGAGGGTATGGCTACAAACCTCACTTCATCGAGGGCAGCGACCCTACAACCATGCATCAGCAAATGGCTGCGTTGTTGGACAAGGTCTATGCGGAAATTCGCGCGATCCAGAAAAAAGCGCGCGATACGAACGACGCCACGCGCCCGGCATGGCCGATGATCGTCATGAGTACGCCGAAAGGCTGGACCGGTCCCAAAGAAGTGGATGGGAAACCAGTGGAAGGAACCTGGCGCGCGCATCAGGTTCCGTTCTCAACCGTCCACGGCAATCCGGGACATCTGAAGCTGCTCGAAGACTGGATGGCAAGCTACAAGCCGCAAGAGTTGTTTGACGAAAAAGGCCGTTTCCGCGACGAGTTTGCCGAGATTGCCCCAAAAGGCAGGCTGCGCATGGGGATGAATGCCCACGCGAATGGCGGCTTGCTGATGCAGCCGCTGGAGCTGCCTGATTTTGCCGATTACGAGGTAAAGATCACTGAGCCGGGCGGCACGCAGGCGGAAGCAACGCGCGTGCTGGGCTTTTTCCTTCGCGACGTGATGAAGGCGAACCTCAAGAACAAGAATTTCCGCATTTTCGGCCCGGATGAGACGGCGTCAAACCGTCTCGATGCGGTCTATGAAGCGTCTGAAAAGCGCTGGATCGCCGAGACTCTTCCGGTAGACGAAAACCTCGAACCCGATGGCCGCGTCATGGAGATCCTGAGCGAGCACATGTGCCAGGGATGGCTCGAAGGCTACCTGCTCACAGGCCGCCACGGATTTTTCTCCTGCTACGAAGCCTTTATTCACATCATTGATTCCATGTTCAACCAGCACGCGAAATGGCTGAAGGTGACGCGGGATATATCCTGGCGTAAGCCGATTGCATCGCTGAACTACCTGCTGAGCTCACACGTGTGGCGGCAGGACCATAATGGATTCAGCCACCAGGACCCCGGCTTCATCGATCACGTTGCGAATAAAAAAGCCGACGTTGTGCGCATCTATCTGCCACCGGATGCGAATACTCTGCTCTCCGTCGGAAGCCACTGCCTGCGCAGCCGTAATTATGTGAACCTGATCATTTCCGGTAAACAGCCCGCGCCCGTCTGGACGACGATGAGCGAGGCGATCCGCCACTGCACGGCCGGACTGGGCAAATGGGATTGGGCCAGCAATGACGACGGAAGCCCTGACGTGGTGATGGCCTGTGCCGGGGACGTGCCGACGCTTGAAACGCTGGCTGCCGTTTCTCTGCTTCGCGAACACGTGCCCGACCTGAAGATCCGCGTGGTGAATGTTGTGGACCTGATGACACTGCAGCCAGTCTCGGAGCATCCGCATGGGCTGCCCGACGAAGATTTTGACCGCTTGTTTACTACCGACAAGCCGGTGATCTTCGCCTTTCACGGATATCCGACGCTGATTCATCGACTGACCTACAGGAGAAAGAACCACGACAACATTCACGTGCGCGGTTTCAAGGAAGAAGGCACCACGACCACGCCTTTCGATATGTGTGTGCTGAATGACATGGATCGCTATACACTCGCGCTCGACGCCGTGCGGCGTGTGCCCCGGCTTCGCCAGATAACGGATACAGCAACGCAGAAATTCACAGAGACGCGGCAGCGCCACAAGCTCTACGTCTCGCAATACGGCGAAGATCTGCCGGAGGTTCGCAACTGGAGCTGGGGTGGAGTAGCAAAAGGCGCGACCAGCCAGGACACGGGCGGCGACAACGCATGAGGCCGATTCTGGTCATCAACAGCGGCTCATCCTCGCTTAAGTTCGGACTGTTTGTTGCAAAGAGCGGGGATGAGCATGCGCTGGTGAGCGGCAACGCGGATGCGATCGGGAGCAACAGCGGCACGCTGGAAATTGTAGACGAGCAGGGAAGTGTTCTCTCCAGGGAAACTCACCGCTTCACATCACAGAAAGAGGCGCTAAGCCATATTACGAAACAGCTGACAGCTTCCAAGTATGAAGCGCCAGTCGCAGTCGGACACCGCATCGTGCATGGAGGCCCGCACCTGGTCAAGCATCAGCTCATCACGGATGCGGTGTTTTCAACTCTGCAGAAATCGGTGCACTTTGCGCCGTTGCATATTCCACCCGCGGTAGAGCTGGTTCGTCATACCGAGAGGCTCTTTCCGCAGGTGCCGCAATTTGCCTGCTTCGATACGGCATTTCACCAAACCATGCCGGAAGCTGCCTACCGGTTTGCGATTCCCGAAAAGTATTTCGCAGATGGCGTGCGACGCTACGGATTTCATGGCTTGTCCTATGCGTCGATTGTTCACGCGCTCGGCAAAGAACTGCCGTCGAAGACGGTCGCAGCCCATCTGGGCAGCGGTGCAAGCCTCGTGGCACTCGCCAACGGCCAATCCGTTGACACCAGCATGGGCTTGACGCCTACCGGCGGCGTTCCAATGGGCACGCGTACCGGCGAACTTGATCCTGGCGTTCCGATCTTCCTCATGCGTAACGAAAAGCTCAACGCGGATGCGCTCGAATTGCTGCTCAACCACAATGCCGGACTGAAAGCGCTTGGCGGTACGAATGATATGCGCAAGCTGCAGACGGCTTCGGATGCAGGCGATCACAATGCGCAGCTTGCCATCGAAATCTTTTGCCGGTCAATCGCTAAGACGGTTGCATCCTATGCCGCAGTGTTAGATGGCCTCGATCTGCTGGTTTTTACCGGCGGTATTGGCGAGCACAGCTCTGCTGTACGCGCCGATGTGTGCCGCCGTCTCAGTTTTCTCGGTATCGCTCTGGATGCAGAGCGGAACGCCTCATCCTCCGCTGTGATCTCATCGGAGGCAGGAAGAGCAGCGGTCCGCGTCATGCCGAGCGAAGAAGAAGTGCAGATCGCGCGGGAGTGCAGAAAGCTGCTTCCATAGCGTGCTTGCAGCGATCAAATTTTGATGAATATCTTCTTCCTGTAAAGAATCAGAACGGGAATAAAGCATACAGCGACATAGCAGAGAGAATAGAGCAGGGACCCTAACGCCCGATCCGGAACATGCGCGAAGACGTGCGCATAGATAATCGACCCCAACGACCGGTGGCCGAATAACACATCTCCCACTAGCGGAGAGAGCAACTCCGAGAACACATAGGCTGCGATGGCATTCGAGCCAAACACAAGCCACGGAAAGGTCCAGCCGCGCTTCCACTGTTTGATCTCAATGAGCCAATAACAAATAGACAAACCCAGCAGCGACCATCCAGCGGCAAACAATACATAAGAACTGGTCCAGAGTTTTTTATTGATCGGAAACCAGTGTCCCCAGATCTTTCCCAGCAGCAGTCCCGCAATCGCGCCGCCAAGCAGGCCCAGGAACTTTGCATAATTGCTTCTCTTTGTGCGCAACCACAGGGCCGCCAACATGCCCAGCAAGGCTGTTCCCAACGCTGGTAGATTGCTTAGCAGTCCTTCAGGGTCGCGTGTACCTTCATACAGCCTGCCCGGAAAAATATGCCGGTCGATATAGGCGACCCAGTTCGCATCCTTGTCCAGCAACGGAATATCGCGAGTCGGGAGCCCATATCCCGGCACCGGGATCCAGCGCATAATGATCCAGTAACCAATCAGCGCGGCGATAAGAACCACGATTTTGCTCTTTGCCCCGCGCTTCCACAGATGCAATGCACTGACGATCAGCAGGCAGACGGCGAAGCGCTGCAATACGCCATAGATACGCAGAGTCTGCCAGTGAAAGAACGGAAAGCCGTTTACGACGAGCCCTAATGCAAACAAAATGATCGAGCGGCGCAGTGCATGCAAGAATAGGGATACTTTGGATGCGCCCTTGGCGAGTCGCGACTCGAATGAGAAGACCAGCGAAAGGCCAGCAACAAAGAGAAACGTAGGGAAGACCAGATCCGTCGGCGTCCAGCCATTCCACTGTGCGTGTTTCAGCGGCCAGTAAGCATGGCGCTCGTCACCATTGTTATTTACCAGGATCATAAAAGCGATGGTGATGCCGCGGAGCACATCAAGGGAGATGAGCCGGGTCTGCACCGCGGAAGTTGAAGGGTTTGTTACAGTCGTAGCCGTCATATTGGATATGACGGCTACTGTAACTCTTTACGCGAGATTGCGAAAGCGGGAACCTTGATTCGAGCCCAGATCGGGTAAGCGAAATCTCCCGGCAGTGATGGCGTGAAAAACTCGAAGTTCGAGCGAGATTTCGGAGAGTCCATCCGCATAATTTCGGATCAGGAAGATCGGGACCCGGAAAAGCGTGCATCCTGAAGATCAATATCCATAATCAGCTCCTGATAGACGGTGTCGTTAATCCGGTTCGATTCCAGGAGCTCTCCCGCTGTGTGGCGCTCGACGTTCCGTGCCGCGCGCGCAATATCGAGATAACGTCTTGCTTGTGCGATGGATTCTTCCTTGGTTTCTTCGTTCGGACTGCTGATAAGCGCAAGCTTCCGTCGATACATCTTTTCCACAGCGTCGTAAATCTCTTTTTCCGGCAGGGATTTTTGCTTTTCTCCCTCAAGATATGCAATTGCGTTTCGGGCCATTAGCTTGCGCGCAAGCTGTTCCTCCGGATCAATAGACGCCTCCTTCTGTGCCAGTCCCAGCTTTCGGATAACGAAGGGAAACGTGAGCCCCTGAATTACAAGAGTGACGAGGATCACGCAGTAGGTGAAGAAGATGATGATATTGCGCGCCGGGAAAGGGCTACCGTCTTTGAGCGTTTCCGGCAACGATACAGCAGCCACCAGAGCGATGAGCCCTCGCATCCCACCCCACCCTAAGATGAAAACTTGTTTTGGATTGAGAGGGGCACGGCTCTTGTGCAACAAAATGCTTTGTATCTTGTGCGACATCCATGCGCCGGGATAAACCCAGAGAAAGCGCAGCAAGATCACGATCATGCTTACCATCAGCCCACCGGCCATCAGCTGGCCGAGTCCAAGCCCTTCGATCCCTGCCAGCACCGAAGAAATCTGAAGCCCGAGCAGAATGAACACGACGCCGTTCAGGATGAAGTCAACAGTATTCCAGATGGCAGGCGACTCCAGGCGCGCGCCGAGCGAGAGCAATTGACCTTGCCGGTGACCCAGATAGACTCCGCAAACGACAACCGCCATCACTCCGGAAGTATGTAGCCGCTCCGCAGTCAGGTAGACGATATAAGGCGTGACAAGCTCCATTGTCATTTCGATGGTGGAGGCTTCGACCCTGGATATCAGCCGGGAATGTACCCAGGCCAGAGCCAATCCAATCGCCCAACCTCCAACCGTGAGATAGAGCAACTGTCCCAAGGCGGCTCGAAAGTGAGGCGCGTGGCCCGAAATGATGATGCCCACCGTAAAACTGAGAGCCAGCAATCCACTCGCATCATTGATCAGGCTCTCACCTTCAAGGATGTCAACAATGCGAGATGGAAGTCCTAGTTTGCGGGCGATACTGGTTGCCGCAATGGAATCGGTTGTCGAAACCACTGCACCGAGCACAAGCCCTGTTTTCCATGTCAGCTGCGAGAAAAAGAAATGCGCGGCAAATCCGACGCCAATGACCGTGAAAGCGACCAGCCCAAAGGCCAGCAGCAGAATGCTGCTCATATTTTCGCGGAGATCACGCCATGAAGAGTTGTGAGCCGCGGCAAAAAGCAGAGGGGGTAAAACGACAAGAAATACAAAGTCCGGGTGTAGGGCAATCGCAGGAACGGGCGGAAGAAAGCTGAGCACAAGTCCGCCCAGCACAAAGACAATGGGATACGGCTGCTGAATGCGTCGCGCCAGAACGGAGAGGCCGATCACAAAGAGCAGCAGCACCAGCATCAACAGCTCAAGATGATGAATATCCACGCTCATCTGTGCCCTCAAGCTATCAAATATCGTCCTGTGTGTCGCGCCCTAACACGGGCAGACAGATCGCGGCATCATGTATCTTGACACTAGTTCATAACAGGCCCTGGTGAAATGAAGTGCAAACGTTTTTCTGCTCTGTTGGTCGTTGGTTTTGTTACCTCATGTGTCGCGCAGCAAAGTCCTCAGTTACCCCCTGCTATCAGTTCCACAGTCGTGGTTGTCGGTAGTCCGAATGCCGTTACTCTGGGTGAATCCAGTCGCTCTGTCGTCGTCATGGACATGCAGGAGCATCCGCGCGCATTTCAAACCATTGAAGACCGTCTTCGAACGGATTCGTCAACGTATATTGAGCAACGTGGCGCAGGGGGAGCGCAGGCAGACATTTCCATGCGAGGCACCTCTTTCGAGCAGACGCTTGTTCTCATCAACGGCCTGCGCATCAATGACGCACAAACCGCACATCACAATCTTGATCTGCCCGTTCCCATGGATGCGATGAGTTCCATAGAAGTGCTGCACGGGTCCGGCTCTACTCTCTATGGTTCAGACGCGATGGGTGGGGTTGTCGACTTCACCACAGCCGCACCTGGGACAACCGCTCTACGTCTCCGCACAGCTGTAGGCAGCTTCGGCGAAAACGATCAGGCCATCACCGGATCGATCATTGGCAAGAAGTGGTCGGAGCTGGTTTCCGGTGAACGAAACTTCTCCACCGGATTCATTCCCGATCGCGACTACCGCAATGAAAACGGAAGTTCGGAGACACGCTGGAAGACCCCATCGGGCGAGAGCGATATCCTTCTTGCAGGCAGCGATCGCGCATTCGGAGCCGACCAGTTCTACGGCAACTACAATTCCTGGGAGCGAACGAAAGGGTGGTTTGCTTCAATTCGGCAGGGGCTTGGCGAAAAGACCAGTGCGGCCTTTGGATACCGGCGGCACACTGATAACTTCATTCTCCTGCGCGATGATCCCGCGTTCTACGCGAACCAGCACGTCGATCAGAGCTGGCAGGGCGCATTGCGCAGAAGTGAGCGCCTCGGCGCAAAAAACTCCATCTTCTATGGACTGGAAGGCGACGGCGACTCCATCCAAAGCAACAACCTTGGCAGGCACGCTCGCAACTGGGGTGCAGGCTATCTCGACGCAGATATGCAATGGCGGAATGTATCGCTTACCGCGGGCTTGCGGCAGGAAATCATCAGCGGCGGATATCACGTCACCAGTCCGGCACTGGCTGGAAGTTATTGGCTTGGGAGCAGCGTGAAAGCTCGCGCCTCACTGGGATACGGCTTTCGCCTGCCTACTTATACTGATCTCTACTACAGCGATCCATCCACGATTGGAAACCCTAACCTCAAACCGGAATCGGGATGGAACTATGAAGTAGGAGCCGACTGGTTTGTAGGATCGACATCCTATCTCTCATTCACCGGTTTCTACTCGCGGCAGCACGATACCATCGACTACGTTCGCCCCAATGCAAACAGTCCCTGGCAGGCCAGCAATCTCACAAATCTACGATATGCCGGAGTGGAGGGCGCATGGACCTGGCAACCGGTGGGCGGAGAACAACTCAAGCTCGCATGGACGTTCTTGTCCGGCGCGCAGCAGGCGCTGCACGGCCTGCAATCGGAATATGTCTTCAACTATCCAGTCAACAACGCCGTCTTTGAATGGATCGCCGAGCCTGTCCGCGGATACATGTTGCACAATCGCGTTGGCATTACACAACGCTATCAAGCCGAAGCATATCCCGTGTGGAATGCAGCCATCGTCAGAGAGCGCGGGCACATTCACCCGTATCTGCAAATGTCGAATCTGAGTAACACTGGCTATCAGGAAATTATCGGCGTTCCCATGCCGGGAAGAAGCTTTACCGGCGGCGTAGACGTCTTGCTGGGCAAGTCAGCGAGGTAGCGGTTCGAACAATTTCCGCAGCGCATGCTCCAGCGTGGAGGTAATTTCGTCGGTGGGCAGCTGCCTGTCGATTTGCAGCGGTTGGCCGACACGAATAGACAATGTGCCCGAACGAAACCATCCTCGTCCGCGCTGTTTCAACTCGCCCAATCCGCGAAGCGCCACAGGCAATACGTCCGCGTCTGATTCCTGCACCAGCAACCCAATGCCCGAGCGAAACCTCTGTAATTCTCCTTCTGAGCGATGTCCTTCAGGAAAAATCAGAATGTTATATCCACGATCCAGAGCTTTACCCATGTGCGTGAAGCTCTCGCGAAAGCCTGTGCTGCGCGGTAATGGAAATACATTGAAGAGAGCAGTGATGAGCCAGTAGGCAGCAGGAGCCAGCGCATTCAAAAACCATGATCCCTGTCCGCGCGCATGACGAAAATCATCGAGTATATCAGCAGACATAGCAATTGCTGCACGGCGGCGCACCTTTCCGCGAAGGGCATATAAGATCAATGCCGCGTCATACGAGGTCACATGGTTGCCGATAATGAGGATCGGCGCATTCGGCCATACGATAGCCCCATCCCGTTCGACCCGCGGTGCCGCGAGCAGCCACACCAGCGGGCGCATCACGCATTCAATGAATAGAACCCGGACGAGTTGCATCGGCAGCGACCACGGCCAGCGTGGATAAATGGTCTTATCGCGTTTCTCCGGATGGAGTGGTGCAGCGACGGCTGCTATCTTCTGCTCGGAAGCATCTGAGGTATGGCCAGGTAATCTAAGTTGTTGCCGTAGCTCCCCCAGCGTAGCGATGCGCGCTAGCGTCGCATCGTCGAGCGTCACACCCATGCGTTGTTCCAGTTCGCTTTGCAGTTGCACTCGCCCCAGGCTGTCCAGATGGAAGTCTTCATCCAGACGCGCATCAGCGGACACATTCGTCGCTCTGCTGCGCGCAATATGCGAAATCAACGCCACCAACGCATCGCCTTCGTTCGCCGTCGTGCTTTCATCGGACAGGCCATGCGCGTCTGCCCACTGCGCGATTTTTCCGCGTTGAATCTTGCCCGTCGAGGTGCGCGGAAAGTCCAAGTCGGGCCAGATGCGCCAGTAACGGACCCGCTGATAGTCGGAAAGCTCGGCGTTCGCTTGCCGTACAGCCATCCCCGCTTCCGTTTCCGTGCCTCGAAAAAGCACAATGGCCATCGCCTCCATGCCGCTCGGCAGGGCCACCGGCACAACAACGGATCCGCGCACTCCCGCTTGCCGATCGAGCACCGCCTCTACATCTTCCGGATGAATATTCAATCCCGAAGAGGTAACAATCACCTGGCTCTTCCGCCCCAGAAACTGAAGCTGTCCCTGATCGTCGCTGCGGGCAAGATCGCCCGTCGCCAGCCACTCGCCGGAAGACTGCGCCATCCTGCCCTGCTGCCATATCGATGTAGAAACCATATCGCCGCGTACCAGAATTTCACCATCGTCGCTGATGCGAAGTTCACGCCCCGGTAACGGCTTGCCGATTGTGCCTTTGCCAATCTTGAAAGGATGGTTCAGCGTAATCAGCGCAGTCGTCTCGGTCATTCCGTAGCCTTGAATAAGTGCGAATCCGAGCGTATTCCAGAAGCTCTCAAGCTCGGGTGGCAGCGATGCGCCCCCGCAAACAAACGCCCAGAACTTGATCCCGAAAAGTCGATGCACTTTCCGAAATCGCCACCATCTGCGCCAGACAGATTCGCCGTGAGCCTTTTCTATCTCCTCATTCAGGTTCGGATACATTTCGATCAAATACGACCGCAACAGATCGAGCACACGCGGCACGGCAGCCAACACCGAAATCCGCTCGCGCCCAATGGTTTCCGCCAATCGTTGGGCCTGGAGGCGTGACTCGAAATGTACTTCAGCTCTGAGCAGCGCCGGTAGCCACAAGCCCATGAACTGCCCGAAGACGTGACTCAATGGAAGCGTGTGCAAAAAACGAAGCGGATGCACGAATCGTTCATAGCGCAGGTACTTCTGCATCTCCCGCTCGATCGGGGCAACACTGGCAAGCACATTGCGGTGCGTATGAACTACGCCCTTTGGCTCTGACGTTGTGCCGGAGGTAAAGAGAATTTGCAGCGGAGTATCGGGACCGACCGAAGGCTCTAAAACCCTCTCGTTCGAATCTGCGGGCGCCAGGCTCTCCAAATCATCGAGCACGATCTTCGGAGCGGAACCCGGCAGGGCGGCGATGAGTGCCTGATCACCCACAATCAGCTTCGGACGAGTCTCGTCGAAAACACGCCGCGCAAACTCCATGCCGCCATTCGCATCGAGCGGCACTACCAGAACGCCGCGCAGAACGCAGCCGAAGAAAGCGGCAATCCATTCCGCGCTATTCTGGCCCCAGAGCAGAACACGCTCGCCTGTCGCAATCTCGCGCCGTTTCAGTTCATGCGCAAAGCGCTCGGCGAGTACGGCAATCTCGCCATAGCTAGTGTTAACGCGCCGGTTTCCGGGATACGTAACAACGGCGGTGGCATTTCCATGACGGCGAAAGTCGTCGACCAGCGTGGCAAGGTTCGCGCGCATGCTAGCTCCGGGCGAAATCGATATATCCGCGTTCTGGATCCGTATGCACAAGCGTTACATTGATTTTGTCGCCGACATCCACGCCTTTCTGTCCTCGTATCAGCATGCCCTCCACATGCGGATTTCTCGTCCTTACGAAAGAGCCGTGCTCATTCACTCCAGTCACGATTGCCGCAAATGTCTGCCCAATGCGGCTCCGCATCACAACAGCCGCAATGTGCTTTCCCATCTCCCGTTCTACCTTGCGTGCCGCGTCCTCCTGTTTTGTGCATTGTTGTGCAATCGCAGCTAGCTCTTCATCGGAATATGGCGACTTCTGTTTTGCGAGCATGGCCTTAATCAACCGCTGTGTCACCAGGTCGGCATAGCGGCGATTCGGAGCCGTCGAATGCGTATAGTCCTGCACGGCAAGTCCAAAGTGTCCCGGTGAGGATTCGCCAGCGCGCTCCAGCACATATTCTCCGGAGCCGAGCAGCTTGATCACCGCGAGTGAGAGATCCGGAAAGTGCTCGGGATCGGTTGTCCGGCGCTCGCAAAGGAAATCCTGCAAAGCCTTGGGATCAGGCACTCCAGGAAGTTTGGTGCCAAACTGTGCAGCCAGCTCAACGATGCGGTCCCAACGCTTCGGTGTTTTTACCACTCTTCGAATCGAGGAGAAATGCGCCTGGTCCAAACTTTTGGCTACGACCTCATTTGCCGCGATCATAAAATCTTCAATCAAATTCGTGGCCAGGCTTCTATGCTGTGTCTCGATATTGACCAACTGGCCGTCTATGACCAGCGGATGCGTCTCAATCGTCTCAAGGTTGAGTGCGCCGCGGCGATAGCGCTCTTTCCTGAGTTGCTGTGCAACGCGATTCTGCAGCAACAGTTGTTTCTGCAACTCCGCCGAAGCCGCAACTTTCGCCGGCGCATTTTTCCCAGTCTGCAGCCATGCTCCCACAGACGGATACGCAAGCTGCGCGTGATTGACGACGATAGCCCGGTAAATATCGTGCCCGTTGACGCATCCTTCGCTATCCACTGAAAATTCATAGACCAGGCTCGATCTCTCCTGACCTTCCAGCAGGGAAGTGAGGCCAGTCGACAATGCTTCAGGCAGCATGGAGAAATTGTGCACCCCGGTATAAATGGTGGTTGTTTGCGCAGCCGCGTATTTATCGATTGCCGAACCAGCGGGAACATACGCATCCACATCCGCAATCGCAACCTGAATGCGGACCGTGCCGTCAGCCATCTCTTTTGCAACTTCAATCTGGTCAAGATCGCGCGACGTGTCGTTGTCGACAGAAGACCACAGCAGCTCGTGTAGATCGCGTGCGGTCGGCACGCCATTCGTTTGTGGAGGCTTTGCCTGCAGCGCGTGTACTTCGTCCTGTGCAGATTGGGGAAAATCAGGATGGAAACCACGTTCCAGCATGGACTCGCGTGCGGCAGATTGCAGATTGAAATTGTGTGGATCGCTCATAGGCTCCAGTTAACGGTACAAGCATGAGATGCGATTTCGCAAAGTGTTGAGAAGTGGGTGGCATCTGCGACTGGATCATCCGACTCTTGGCAGCGCAAGACTTTCCTCGCAGCAAACACGATGCGACTCGAATTGCCTTAGACGTACGAACTTGCGGATTAGCACCTCAGCATCCATCGAGTCATTGTGAAAAATCAATCAATTCCTTCAAAGACATTTAGAAGATATTCAGAAGACATTGGTTTGACAATCCCCTGACACGCGACATGTTTTCCGAAGCTAGTGTGATCGTTGGGTCATTCCCCTCAAGAAAGATCCACTTCACAAAGACAGGACAGGTCGGACAAGTATGAAGAATCGTGTGTCCAACACCAGGCGTCCAGTTGACCGGCGTTCTTTTATGAAAACCGGTCTTCTGGCAGGAGGCGCAGCAGCAGTGGGCGCCGGTTTGTTAGCAAATGGAACTTCGGCTCGTGCGCAAGAACGGGAATCACGCGGTCGTCTCAATCAGGGCGATGCAGCAATCCTCCGGTTTCTGGCCGCCGCCGAACTCATCGAGTCGGACCTTTGGACGCAGTATGCGGAACTCGGTGGTATCGGCAATAATCCTCCCATTGAAGTAGACCCTAACCCGAACCCACCGTTGAACGCCTATCAGATGGCCCTTTCAAACCTCGATACCGATGGTCCGCAATACATAGCCAGCAACACACTGGATGAAGTCAGTCACGCGGCATTTCTCAATGCCTATCTCGCGTCCCGTGGAGCCGAACCAGTCAATCTAGACGAGTTCCGTACTCTGCCAGGCAGCACAGCTATGGGATCAACGGGCATCCCGCGCCTCACCAACCTCATGCATCTCAACGTCGATACCAGCTGGTTCGTTCGCTATCGCAGTACAACGAATCCAGACCTCGGCGCTACCTTCCCACAGGCTGTCACTATCACCAACCGGACCGCCATTCCCATCACCGACGCCGATTTCAACAATGTCAATCATATTCAGGTGATCGCGAATACAGCGGCCTTTCATTTCGGCATGATTGAGCAAGGCGGCTCGAGTCTGTACGCTGCCATGAGTCAAAAGGTCTCAGAGCCGGAAGTGCTTCAAATTACCCTCGGCATTGGCGGAGACGAGATTGCTCATTTCCTGGAGTGGGTTGATTTCGCCGGTAATGGAGTGCAACAGCCTGTTGCACCTGTAACGGATTCCGGACTGACATTTCCTGATTTCTTTAATAACCCACCGCTTAGTCCCGCAAGCTTGGTTCAGCCAAGCCTCATCTTCCCCGTCCCTTGCGAATTCATCAGCCCCGACTTTCCCCATGTCGCAATTATTCGTCCACTCACCGATAGATTTGCAGGCGCCGTGGCTGCGGTCGCAAGCCTCACCGCCGACGGACTCTTCACCGGCCAAAGCAGGCGGTTCTTCAACACGGTGCAAGCTCTGGCAGAAGAAGCCGATGCTGCCCGGCGCATTCTGATATAACCTTTGGACGCCAGTTCATCTGGCCTCCTGAATCCGGGGTCTTGCTTATCAGGAAGACCCCGTTCCCATGAGGAAGGTTCATCGCGAGCACATTTGTTGATCGGAGGTCACGGTGAGAACATAACCCAACTGCCGATCTTCCGGCCACTCGCGCAACTTGCTGTCGTTGCCATAAACCTCATCGGCGCCTAGGCAGTTTTGCCCTGACGCTCTTTCAGGTCGCGCAGCAAACTTTCAATCTGCTCCTCACGCTCCAGGTTGGCGAAGCGATCTTCCAGCGAATCGCCGCCCAACAACTCGTGAGTCGCCGCGTTTTCTGATTCGGTGCCCGCCACACGAAGCCGCAGCCGGTCGATGCCCGCGCCATTCTGTGCTGCATCAACTTTCTGCCGCACCTGGTTCGCCTTGCTGACCACGCGGGCGCGTCGATGCTGCGCAATCAGCATTTCGCAGCGGCTGCGGGTCTCCACCAGCTTTTGATCCAGCTTCCGCAGTGCAGAACGCAGGGAATCGGCCTCGTTAGACTGGTCTTCCAACTGTTGCGCAAAGCCTAACGCCATCTGTTCATGGCTCAGAGCCCGTTCCAGCGCGGCCCGCGCGAGATCATCCTTGCCCTTGCTGACGGCAAGCTCGGCTTTCTTACGCCACTCTTCGGCGGAGTGATCGTGCTCCGTCTTTTTCTTTTCCAGCAGATGCTGATCGGCAATGGCAATTGCCACCTGTGTCTTCACCTGCAGTAACTGATTCTCCATGTCGAGCACCAGCTGCTTCAGCATTTTTTCCGGATCTTCCGCTTTATCGATCAGGTCATTTACGTTAGCGCGCAGCAACGCTGCAACGCGTTCCAGGAGTGCCATATCTTCCTCCTTATGAAAAAAGTAAGTGGGCGGAGCCGCTAAGCTCCGCCCAGAGTTAGGTATTACTTGCCATCAACGGTTGCTGCGCCATTCGGCCGCGCCCGCATACTCTTCACGTTGCTCATCAGTTCATGCATATCCATCCCCGAAAGCGCTTCAAACAATGCAGGCACCTGCGCGGCGATCTTCGTGATGTCTCCGGTCAGTTTGTTCACTCCGGCCGCAGAATCATTGCCAGTGGAAACGATGGTGATCTTGTCTACTTTCGACAGAGGTTCGGCCATCGCTCGCACTACATCAGCCATATTGGTGATCAGCCGATCGACAACCGCTGCCTGGTTCCAGTCCTGGTAAGCCTCAGCCTTTACATTCATCGCCTTGGCCTCTGCTTCGCCTTTCTGGAAGATGACTGCGGCTTCAGCCTCACCCTGCGCGCGAATCGCAGAAGCACGGCCCTCGGCCTCAATGGTCAGACGAGATTTTTCAGCGGAAGCAAGATTTTCAATCCTCTGGCGCTCAATCTCCGCCTGCTTCAGCACGGTCGCGATCAATTCTTTTTCGTGGCGCAGAATTTCTGCTTCCTGCACCTTGATCTGTTGCTCCTTCTCAACCTGTTGCACTTTCACCTGTTCGGCGACCACCTGCTGTTGCATCACGTTGGTCTGCAGCTCATATGCTTTGTCGGCCTGTGCCTCCTGCTTACGGCTCTGCTCGGTGAACTGCGCTTTTTGGATATCGAGATTGCGCTGCGCCTCTGCCTGTCTGGCCAGCGAAGCAGTCTCTGCAATCACACGATCCTGGTCTGCCGCAGCTTTAGCAATCGCCGCTTCGCGCAGCGCGTTCGCGCGGCGAATCGCGGTATCGCGTTCCGCTTCTGCGGCGGCAACGTCGGCATCGCGGCGAATGCGAACAATATCCGGCCGTCCCATGTTGGTGATGTACTCGTTCTTGTCGCGGACTTCTTTGATCGTGAACGAAACAACTTCGAGACCCATCTTGCTCATATCGTCTGCGCAGGTCCCACGCATGCGGTCGGCAACCATCTCAGGCTCTTTTACAATCTGCTCGACTGTAAGTTGGCCGATGATGCCGCGCAGATGGCCCTCCATCACCAGCCGTATCAGGCCTTCGCGCTGCGGAGGCGTCTTCGTCAGGAACTGCTCCGCAGCCGTAAGGATTGACTCCTGATCCGAACGCACCTTGATCTGCGCCACGGCTTCTACCGTCACGGCAACGCCCTGCTTGGTGTAGAGATCCTGTTGCGGAGCGACGTCGAACGACATCAGCTCCAGTGAAAGCTCGCGGCAGTTCTCGATCATGGGAAAGATCACCGTGCCGTGGCCTTTGATCACGCGCGGCCCGCGAAATCCATAGACAATCAGCGCCTCATTCGGCCCCGCCTTGCGAAACATTCTTGCCAGCAGGCCTGCCAGAACGATGATGGCCAATAAACTAAGTCCAACAATAATAATGATTGTGTTCGTCATAGTGATCCCGGTCCTTTCCACTGGGAAAACTGTGTTAGAAATCGATTGATTCGTCGCCTCTGGGAATGAACGCCGCTAGTCGGCAATTTCATCCCAGCGGCGCACCCAGGCGATGCCCTGCTCGTAGCGCATCACCACTACTTCTGTATCGCGCGCAATCGGCAATCCATTCTCGCTGCGTGCTGCAGCAAATCGACGGCCACCATTCTGCGAGAACAGAATCTCGCCCGTGCCATGATCGCGAATTGCGCCGCTCACCCGGCCAACCATTCCGATCGTCGCCGTCTCCTCTGCCGTCAGCTCATGTTCGTGCGGCGCCAGCACATGCGCCATGAACCAGAACAGCGCCGATGCTCCTGCAATTCCGGCAATCGTTGACAGCAGCAGCACGACCGGAACAATGAATCCGCCATACCGCTCCAGCAGATAACCGGAGCCGCCAAACCAGCAGAGGAAAATCACCAGCGTGAATCCATTGATCGGGCTGATCGAATTTGTATTGCCGCTGTGACCTGCTCCTGCATGCATATGCCCTGCCTTACTTAAATGCAGGTGCATATGGCCGATGTGAAAATGCGAGAAGCCGCCTACGAATGCAATTGCGCTGAGGCAAAGGCCCAGGGCAAAGCAAAACAGGTAGAAACCTTCCCACGTCATTTCCGACTCTCCTTTCCGGGCAGCCTTCTGGCCGGCCGGTCTTTGATTCGCGATGCTTCCGCATCTTCTGAATCCGTACTCCCTGGCCGCAACACTTCCAGCAGACGTTCTACCAGCCCGGGAGTCTCCATCACTGCTTCCAGCAGCAACAAGCACTGCCGCGTGTCTTTGTGCCGCGCCAGTGTCAACAGCGCCTGGCGCAGCGCCGGATCGCGGCGGAATCGCTCGGCGCCGCTCACCAGCCACAAGTCCAGCTTGTCTTCCAGTGTGCGTGCTTCGCTTAACAGCTCCGGGTGATAGCCTTCGGGGTCGTCCACCAGATAGCCCGGGTGCACCTTGAAAAACTTCGCCAGCAACTGCCGCGTGGTGTTTGTCAGATGAGGTCTCGCTCCGCTTTCAATCTGCGACAAATAGGACTGGCTCATCTTGACCGCACCGTCGGCTCCAAGTTCGGAGCGGATAGAACGCAGCAGTTCCTGTTGTGTCATGGCCCGGTTCAGACCGCGCAGGCTGCCTTCTACCTCACGTAAATAGCGAATTTTTTCGCCAAGTGTCATATCGCAATCCGCGATAAATGTATCGCTAATTGCGATATTTGACAATAAAAATCAAGAATACTTGTGGAAATCTGTGTAAATGGCAGAAATATCAGGAATTACGAGAGGAGCTTGTTTACGCGCAGGATGAGGTTCTGAGCATCGAAAGGTGCGCGAACCTTGGTGTCATTGTCGAAATAGACATAGACATCCCGCTGCATCGTCGCGGCCGTGTGCATACTGGCTTTCTCCGCGTCTGTCGGTTCCTGTCCCCGAGTCCATGCGGCAATGCGCGCCGCCCATTGATCCAGAGCAGCATCATCGTAGCCGCTGGCGTAGAGCACTTCCGAACCATGCAGACGGCAATAGACGAAATCAGAAGTCACATCCATCAATCGCGGCCACTCCACCGCATCGGCACACACTATGGCCACCTGATATTTCCGGAGCAGTTCAACAAACTCGGGCGTCACAAAGCTCTTGTGCCGAATCTCCATCGCATGGCGAAGGCTCATTTTGTTGAGCGGCTCAGTGAATGCGCGGTCCTTCATCCAGGGATCATGACTCATGGCCATCATCGCGGCCTGCATCGTATCCCGCGGCAAGAGAGCAAAGAACGACTCCACCAGTTCGTGGTCAAACTTAAAACTCGGTGGGAACTGCCAGAGAATAGGGCCGAGCTTCCCGCCAAGTTTTAAAATCCCTGATGCGAAAAAATTTGCCAGCGGAATTTCAATGTTCCGGAGTCTTCGCATATGGGTGATTTGACGCGATGCCTTGATGGAAAACACAAAGTCAGCGGGCGTTTCATTCGCCCATCGCTCAAACGAGGACGGCTGTTGCAGCGAATAGAATGTCCCATTGATCTCAATGGTGGGAAACATCCGGGCAGCGTATGCAAGCTCCTCTTTCTGCGGAAGCTTTTCAGGATAGAACACGCCTCGCCAGGGCTTATATGTCCATCCTGAGATGCCTATGCGCACGATACCCTGCATTCCATTTCCTATGCCAGCCGCACTCGAATGGTTGCCTTATGCGGCCCGCATTTCTTTTTGTAACTGTGGATGTACCAAGACATATCTATCCAGCATCACAAGGAGCGAGCAAGCAAGCATGTTCTCTTCTCAGGAGCAAAAACATGAATCACAGGAAGCAGTACAACCTTTTTTTATCCGGATCCGTTGCAATCCTTGTTGGTACCTTGGTGGTTTCCGGCTGCAACAGCAAACCTGCCCATCCCGACGAAAAGTCGGCAGTAACAAACGCGCTCCGTAGCAATAATCTCAGTGACGTGAGCGTATCGCAAGATCAAGACAAGGGCGTGATGACCCTGACAGGCGATGTAGCCTCCGCGGACCAAAAAACGCAGGCCGAGGCGGCTGCCCGGCTGGCAGCGCCTGATTACACCATTGCAGACCAGATAGGCGTGCGGCCTCCGGGTGCGGAGAGCCAGGCGAAGGCAGTGGATTCTAATCTCGACAGCGCTATTGAAGATAACTTCAAGGCGTCGCTGAAAGCGAATGCGAATCTGGATGACCAGAGCATCGACTACTCTGCCAAGAATGGAACACTCATGTTGAAGGGCACAGTAAAGACAGCGGCCCAGAAAGCGGAAGCGGGCAGGCTGGCGAAAGAAGTTCCGAATGTGCAGCAGGTTGTGAATGAAATTGAAGTAAAGCCGGGCAAGCACTCGACTGCCAAATCCTGAACAGACTTAAGGTGGGGGAGTTTCACTTACTCCCCCTTTTCCTTTTCATCATCCCTTCATTACTGGCGCGCATCCTAGAGGCAGAAGCTGCAGAGGCTTCCGTAAATCTCTGACAAACTAAAAGTAAAAAGGAAGCGCAAGACTATGGGCCGCTTGCAAGGACGAGTTGCGATCGTTACAGGCGCAAGCTCGGGGATTGGACAGGGCATTGCGAAACGTCTTGCGAGTGAGGGCGCAAACGTCGTCGTCAACTACGTCGGGCGCGCGGAAGGCGCAAAAGAGACGTTGAAAATGGTCGAAGCCGCTGGAGCGCGGGGCATCGTCGTTCAGGCAGATGTAGCAAAAGTAGATGCTGCACATTCTCTCGTTGAAAAAGCATGGCAGGAGTTCGGATCGGCGGACACTCTTGTCAACAACGCAGGTGTCGAAACCAAAGCATCCTTTCTGGATACAAAAGAAGAAGACTTCGACCGGGTCATTGGCGTGAATCTGAAAGGGCCGTTTTTTGTCACGCAGGCGTTTGCACGCAAACTGGCAGCGGCAAAGAAGCCCGGCCGTGTCATCAACATCAGCTCCGTACATGAAGATATAGCCTTCCCTGGCTATGCCACCTATTGCGCCAGCAAAGGCGGATTGCGCATGCTAATGCGTGACCTGTCCGTAGAGTTAGGCCCGCTCGGAATCGCCGTCAACAACATTGCTCCCGGTGCCATTGTTACGCCGATGAACAAATCGCTGCTCGAAGACAAGCCAAAACTCAACGCGCTTCTGGAGCAGATTCCGCTCGGACGCCTCGGCACTCCGGAAGATGTAGCGGCGCTGGTCGCCTATCTGGCATCTGATGACGCATCCTACGTCACAGGTGCCACATATTATGTAGATGGCGGCCTGTCCCGCTACTATCACGAGTAATCAGTCGTAAAGGAAAAGAACAATGCATCGGTTCAAGGTCTGGGCGCCTAAGGCGAAGACGATCGGCGTCAAGATTGAGAACACTGTGCACTCCATGCAAGAAGCCGCTGGCGGCTGGTGGCAAGTAGAGATCGAAAATGCAGGAGCTGGAACTGACTACGCATTTATCGTCGATGGCGGCGAGCCAGCGGTTCCCGATCCGCGCTCAGCCTGGCAGCCATATGGAGTGCATGGTCCCTCGCGCATTGTTGACCACGCGGCATTTGCCTGGACCGACGCTCAGTGGCAATCGCCTCCACTGGCGAGCGCCATCATCTATGAACTCCATATCGGAACATTCACCGCGGAAGGAACACTGGACGCCGCACAGCTTCATCTCTCTTATCTCAAAGATCTCGGGATCACCCACGTAGAGCTCATGCCGGTGAATGCGTTTCCCGGAAAGCGCGGATGGGGATATGACGGCGTAAGCCTGTTTGCTCCGCAGGACGCATACGGCGGCCCTGAAGCCCTCAAGCGTTTCGTGAATGCCTGTCATCGGCATGGGCTTGCCGTGCTGCTCGACGTGGTCTACAACCACCTCGGCCCGTCTGGTAATTACCTCGGCAAGTTCGGGCCTTATTTCACGCACCTGCACAGTACGCCCTGGGGAGATGCCGTCAATCTTGAGGATGCTGGCAGCCATGAAGTCCGCCAATTCTTTTGCGACAACGCGCTCATGTGGCTGCGCGACTATCACTTCGATGGTCTTCGTCTCGACGCAGTCCATGCCTATATGGACCGCTCCGCTATCCATTTCATGGAGCAACTCTCGACTGAAGTGCGTTCTCTCGAAGCGGAAACGGGCAAGCACTACGTCGTCATTGCCGAGAGCGACCTAAATGATCCACGCCTGGTAAAGGCGCTCGAAGCAGGCGGCTATGGCATGGACGCGCAATGGAGCGACGACTTCCATCATTCGCTGGTCACAGTGCTGACGGGTGATTGCAGCGGCTACTATTCTGACTTTGGCACCATCGCCGATCTGGCCAAGTCTCTCAAGTCAGCATTTGTCTATGACGGAATCTATGCGCCGCATCGTGATCGCGTCCATGGCCGCCCCGTCGAAGGACTTCCCGCATGGCGCTTCCTCGGCTACTCGCAGAACCACGATCAGGTGGGCAATCGGGCCCAAGGCGAGCGCCTTTGCCATCTCACAAGTATAGGTCGCGCAAAAATTGCTGCGGCACTCGTCTTCACTGCGCCGTTTGTGCCCATGCTGTTTCAGGGCGAAGAGTGGGCAGCATCTTCGCCATTCCAATATTTCACCGATCATGAAGATGCGGAGCTTGGGCGGCTTGTCTCCGAAGGAAGAAAAAATGAATTTGCTGCATTCGGCTGGAACCCTGACGATATCCCCGATCCGCAGGACGAAAGGACTTTTCTGCGCTCCAAGCTGAAATGGGAAGAACAAGAAACAACGCAGCACGCAGAAATGCTCACCTGGTACAAACAGCTCATCGCCTTGCGCAAAGAGCATCCCGAGCTGACGAACGGATCGCTGGAAGACACAAAGGTTGAGTACAGCGAAGAAAAGAAGTTGCTCGTGATGAGACGCGGTGATCTGGAAGTAATCGTCAATCTCGGCAATCAACCGCTAACCAGGAAAATGCCCACGCTATCAAAGTTACTGTTATCGTCAAACGCAGAGGCAAAAGCAGACCAGACCTCACTCACGCTTCCACCTGATACAGTTGCAATCCAGAAAGTGAAATAGAAAAAGATGCGCTCGATCCATCGAGCAGGTATTCTGTTGGTTCTCGACCGTAGACTCTAGACGATGAACACGTTCGAATTTTCATCCTGGATTTTCCTGAGTTCGATTCTGGCTGGCCTGCTTGGCGCGTTGACAGGGCTGGGCGGCGGTGTCGTCATCGTACCGGTGCTTACGCTGCTCTTTCATATTGACATCCGCTACGCCATTGGCGCCTCGCTGGTTTCCGTCATTGCGACATCCTCTGGAGCTGCCGCCGCATACGTGCGCGAAGGATTTTCAAACATCCGGATCGGGATGTTTCTTGAAATTGCAACGACTCTCGGCGCATTGCTCGGCGCTTACCTGACTCTCATTGTCTCTACGCACGCCATCGGCATTATCTTCGGAGTGGTCCTGCTCTACTCGGCATATGCCTCGTTCCGAAGTCACCCCGACACGGCTCATCACCACCCCAATCCATTAGCGTTAAAACTCAGGCTGCAGGGCAGCTATCCCGGTCCAAACGGGCCTGAGAGTTATGTCGCGCAGAATGTGTCCGGAGGCTTTAGCCTCATGTTTGTTGCGGGAGCGCTTTCAGGTCTGCTCGGCATCGGCTCGGGAGCAGTCAAGGTTCTCGCTATGGACCAGGCCATGCGCCTGCCTTTCAAAGTCTCGACCACGACAAGCAATTTCATGATCGGAGTGACTGCGGCGGCGAGCGCCGGTATTTATCTCAGTCGCGGTTACATTTCACCGGGACTGGCCATGCCCGTCATGCTCGGCGTGCTGCTCGGCTCGCTCATTGGCTCGCGCATTCTTGTCAAAGCCCAGGTCAAAACGCTGCGGCTGATCTTTGCAAGCGTCATCGTTTTACTGGGAATTGAGATGATCTACAACAGCGTCACAGGCAGGCTCTAATGATGAACGATCAGAAGATGGAAGTGGACATTGGCCACCTGCTCCGCACCGGAGTTTTGATCGCTGCCATGGTGGTATTCATTGGCGGAGTGCTGTATCTGAATCAAAATCGCGGTCCTCGCCCGGACTACGCTACATTCCACGGCGTAGCTGCCGGATTGCGAAGTCCTGCCGGCGTCATCAAGCAGCTGCCAACCGGAGACAGCAACGCCATCATTCAGCTGGGGCTGCTGCTGCTCATTGCAACGCCCATCGCACGCGTGGCTTTTGCGGCATTCGGTTTTTACGCGGAGAAAGACTGGCTCTACGTTGTCATCAGTCTCATCGTGCTCGCGGTGTTGACGTACAGCCTGCTGGCTAGCCACTGAGCAGAAGAAAATCGCTCAAAAGGATCAAAGAATTGCGGTCTTGAAGAAGCTCGACTCTTAAGCGTGGGTTTTCTCCGAGACAGACGCCACCTCGTAGACAAGCTGCCGTGAGGGACAATGATCCGATCCGCATACCTGCCGTTGCGCCAGCTCATGCAGCAACAATCTTCTCATCTCGCCTGCTGGAATCACGGCCAGCACCTCTCTGCGCAATTCTCCAAGATCATCCAGCCACGGCCCAAGATCCTGCGGAAGCTGCTCGTCAATCTCTTTCCGTAGCTGCTGTGCAAGAGCCGGACTTTCGCCCGCTGTCGAAATCGCAACCTGCAGCTTGCCGCGTCTTACCACGGAAGGAAAGTAGAAGTCGCAGTTCGGCGGGTCATCTACCGCGTTGCAGATCACGTTGCGTTTCACTGCGTCACGATAAACAGCCGCATTCACTTCTTGCTGATCCGTCGCCGCCACGACCAGAAACATGCCGTCCAGATCAGACTCGACATATGCGCGCCGATGCCACTGAAAGCGGCCTGCATCTGCAAGCGCGACTAAGCCTGGCTTTGCTTCGGGTGAAACGACAGTGACCCGAGCGCCAGCTGTCAGCAGGCTATGAATTTTAGAGTCCGCAATCTCTCCCGCGCCGATGACCAGACAGGGTCGATCCTGCAGCTTCAGAAAAATAGGGAAAAGACTCATTCTGCAACTCCATGCGGAACCCGCCCTGCAGGCACGTCCCGCTCTACAGCTTCTAAAGGAATGTCCGAAAGGCGGTCACGGATCTCATCCGAGGAATGCCGTCCGAAATAAGCACGCAGATTCTCGTGCGGTCTGCGTTCCGAAAGATAGGTGCGCAGCAGCCGCTCCAAAGCAGAAGGTACTTCGGTCGCTGGTACCCGATACCCGACAGGCCGCGCCACGGCGGCATATTTACCTACTGCTCCGCCGACGCAGAAGTAGTAAGCATCCACCATCTTGCCTTCATGCTTGATCTTCTTGCCTTCCAGGCCAATATCGGCGATCCAGTGCTGGCCGCATCCATTGGGGCAGCCCGTCACGTGCAGTTTCAGCTGCTCATCGAATTGAGGGACGCGCTCCTCAAGCTCCTCAACTAGCCAGCGCGCAAATCCCTTCGTCTCCGTAATGGCAAGCTTGCAGAATTCCGTGCCGGTGCAGGCAATCGCGCCGCGCCAGAAGGTAGAACCTTCCACGTGCAGGCCAATCTTTTCGATCTCGCCTGCCAGCTCGGCAGCATTTTCTGTAGGCACGTTGATGAAGATCAGGTTCTGCATGATGGTCGCGCGCAGTTCGCCAGAGGCATAGCGTTCGGCCAGATCAGCCGCCGCCGCAAGCTGGTCGCCGGTCAGTCGTCCGCGCAGCACCGATGCGCCGACGTAGCTTAGCCCCGCTTGTTTCTGCGAATGAATGCCGGCATGATCGCGCAGGATATCCTCCGGCGCATGCTCTTCGACACCGGGATCAAGCGTGTAGCCAAGCCGCAACTCCAGTTCGCGCAGAAAGCTTTCCGCCGTCCATCCCTCACGCATAAAGAGATATTTCAGCCGCGCGCGGTCACGACTTTCGCGCAGCCCTTGCTGGTCGCGAAAGATTTCCGCCACCCGGCGCACTACATCCAGCGCTTGTTCGGGTTGTATAAATGCGTCGAGCCTCACGGCGAGATGCGGTTCGTTGGAAAGTCCGCCGCCGACACGCAGCGAATAGCCCACTTCATTACCGCGCCGCACTCCAGTCAGGGCAACGTCATTGATCTCCGGGTAGTTGCACCACACCGGGCAGCCCGAAATCGAAATCTTGAACTTACGGGGCAGATTATAGAAATCAGGATTCGCCGTCAGTTCGTGCGCAACCGCAACGGCCAGCGAAGAAGCATCCAGAACTTCATCGTGCGCAACCCCGGCGAGCGGGCAGCCAGTCACATTGCGGACAACGTCACCACACGCGCCTTTTGGCGAAAGCCCAATCGCATCCAGCGCATCCACAATTTCCGGCAGCGATTCAATGGTGAGCCAGTGCAGCTGGATATTCTGCCGTACGGTAATGTCCGCCAGATTCCGCGCATGCTTCCGCGTGATGTCGGCAATGACCCGCAGTTGATCTGCCCGCACAATGCCATTCGGAATCCCGATGCGCATCATGAAGTATTCCGTGGCCAACCCTTCGCCGCCCTTACCGCCGACTGCGCCTACACCATCGCCCTGCGTATACACGCCCCACCATTTGAAATAGGCAGAAGCCCACTCCGGCACCACGCTCGAACGTCCCAGACGAGCGAACTCGCGCACTTCGTTGAACGCTTCCCAGGGATTTTTCTCACGTTTCAGGCGTTCAATTTTCTGCGCTTTCGTTTCTTTGGGTTGGGTGGTCTCGGTCATTTGGCTGCCTTCGATAGAAATAAAAAACCCGCGTCAGATCTTTCATCTGTGCGGGCTTTTGTGAATTATGGGAACTGTTGTGTTCGCTGCGATCATTCACTCAAAAGTCCGGCAAATGCACGACAACACGTGCAACAAATCGCCGGAATGGATGAATGGAACACTGTGTTAATTTTATCGGTTCAACAGCGGTCAGTCAAGGAACGCCTCCGCGGGTAGTGGATCAGTTTTTGCCTTAATCGTCTCAATGCAACCTCACGAAGGTATACCTTCCTGAAAACTGAATGCGGGGCGCATTCGCGTGTTCTCCGTTCTTCTGCTCCACCCATCCATACATAAACTCTGTGCCGAAAGACAGGCTGCCATACGGATTCCAGATGATGTTGGCTGACGAGTAGCTGCTCTTGTGATACGTACTGCTGGGCTGGAACTCAGTGTTCTCCAACTGCAAAAATCCGAATGTCGCACTCGATCGAACGGATCTGGTCCAGTAATGCTGATAACTGATCCAGGGAGCAAAGGTCGGCAGCGCTTTCAACGTCAGATCGGTATTCGCCCTTGGAGCCGCATCCAGGCCCGCGCCCGCCGTATCGCTGACATACCTTGCGATTCCATTGCCGTAAGCGATCTGATAATTAAGCGTGTCTCTTCCTATGATGCGCCAGGTACTCGATACATTCACACCCCATCCAAAGGCAGATTGCTGTCCTCCGCCGTTTGGCAGATGCACCGCCAGTTCGCGAAGAATACCAGCGAGATAGAGATGCCCCCGTTCGCCTTCGTAGCGTAGCTGCAATCCGCCGTCAGGAGCAGGTGAGATGGGGACCGCCGGTGAGCCATCGACAGAGAAGCGGATATCGGAGTTTGGCCGCTCTACCGAGACCGCGCCGCTGAAAACCATCCCGAGCGGGAAGCTATATCGAATCTGTGGAGGTCGCGCGCGCAGGCCGGAGGTAGGTCCCTGGAATTCAATAATGTCCGGCCATGCGTCCGGGTCCACGAAGACCGTATTCGTCTGGCCTACCAGAATGTTGTGAAGTTGGGCATACAAATGGCGGAGCCGAGGCGTCGTCGCCCCATTGGAACCAAAGAAATCGAACTGAATGAAGGTTCGCGCCATTCCTATGTTGCGCACAGGAATACGAAAGTCTGCAGAAATGCGGCTCTCGCGGATGCTCGCATTGAAATTGTTGGTGCTCGTTGTCTGTGGAATCGGTATCGTCGACGGAATAAAGAGGTCTGGCAATCCAGCAGGCCGCGGGTCAAACATAATGTCAGTCTTAAGGTTCCCGTTGATACGCAGCATGGTCTGAGTGCCTGGCAGAACAAAGAATCCGGGATACGTGGCCTCCAGCGGAGCGTTGTAAAGACGCGGCACAGGCTCCGACTCCTCGGCAAATGACTCGTAAGCTGCGGTCTCCTTGCCTACGGCCCTGCGCTGCTGTTCCGGAGTTAACTGGACTGCAGACGGCAACGGCGGCATAGTCCTCTCGATCGCTCCCGTTTGCAGAGGCGTGGGCACAGGTTTCACATATTCCACCGCCCTCGAAAGATCGTTCGCTCCGTGCAGCGCATCCAGCTCGGCCTGCATCTGGGTCATCTGGGCCCGCATTTCATCCATCCGGGTCTGCAGCTTCTGTATCGCCTCGTCCTGCGTCGTTCTCACATCCTGCGCGATGATCTGCGTTGTCCCCCAGAGCAACACGACAACTGACGGCATCGTCTTCAGAAATCTCCCCAATCATGACTCCTTTAGCGGCCAAGGAAACTGTGCGAGAATTTCAAGCACTTTGCAAGAATTCAAATTGGCAAACTTATGGAGATAACAATCCGCGGACTTCCTGTACCGAACGAGTCTGCAGAATCGTAACCGATTTGGTGTAAACTCTGCGGCGATTCTAATCACTGCGAATTTCAAACAAGGGAGGATGAAGACATGGAACGTAGACGTCTTTTCTCGTGGCTCTCGGCGATCCCTCTGCTCGCGTTGAACTTGGCTACAGGGCAAGAGTCGCAAAAGACACAAAAGTTGAAGATCATGATGAAAAGTGCATGGGGCTCGGATGACCCAACCCGGGCGGCATTCCCCTTTTTACACGGACTTGCGCTGGCTGAGGCCGGCCACGATGTGCAGATTTTCCTGCTTGGCGAGAGTACCTCTATCATGCGCAAGGCAACCGTGGAAGCAATGACACCGGTAGGGTGGCCTCCACTGGGAGGAATTCTCGAAAAAGTTGCTGCCAGGCATATTCCAATCTTTGCTTGCGGAGCCTGTTGCCGCGCCCGTGGAGTCACGGAAGCGGATTTGAGCCAGTGGGGCGCAAAATTCGGCAACCCGACGATATTTGTCTCGCTTGTAGAATGGGCGGATCGCATCATCACTGAGTGATGTCGCTAGAGAGCTTAGTCATGGAGGGCAATGGACTGCGACGGTCATGAGGTGAGAGTCGCTTAGTCGGACACTTGATAGGCAACTGTACGGATAGCCCGTCATTCGTACAACTGCATTACTTCCACGTAGAAGATGATTCGACCTGCTTACTGAATCTTCCTGCGAGGAAACCGGTAGGGCACGTGGAATTGTGGTGAATCGATCCAACCCGCAGCGTACAGCTTTTATCGCATGCATGATCATTCTCGGGATTTGCGGGGCAGGCGGGCAAACCCCGCCTTTGCGAGATCCGTCTGTTGCGCAAAAGCCATTTGCGCCCCTGAGCGCCGCCGATCCCGTCGTGCGCGATGGCCTCTTCAGCATCGACCTGGTTGTAGCAGACTCGGCAGGGAACCCGGTTTCGCACATCCCGCCTTGGGATTTCACTCTTCTCGACAACGGCCGACCGGCAAAGATTCGCACCGTGCACAACTCTCTGGAGGCGTCAGCACCAGCGCCCGAGCTGATCTTCGTCCTCGAAGCCTACGGGGGATGGAAATCTGCTGGCCAAAGAGGTGGACCAGCACAGGTCTCCGCGAACGGTCTGGAAATCGGGCCATAATGAACCCGGTCCACTTGGCTTATGGGAGGGCAGGCCGCAGCCCAACCCGCTCTCTCTGCGCGCCCTGGGCTCGATTGCCATCGATCAGAGGGAGGTCCGCGGGCGCAAAGTCGTGGTGTGGATCAGTCCGGGCTGGCCTGTGAATGGCGGCGACATCGGCTTCGACGAGGCAACGGAATTGTCTACACGGCTACGGGAAGCGCGAATCACGCTGGACAACATTGACGTGTGGCCGAATCTAGACCAGTCGTTGAATTATCACGACTACCTCGAAGCGCCTCGGTCGCAAAAGGACATGCAACCGGCCAAAATGGCACTGCAGGTGATCGCGACGCACACAGGAGGCCTGGTGCTGGACTCACCGGCCGACCTGGATCGAGACATCGAGCGCTGCGTCGAAGAGGAGCGGAGCTTCTACACTCTCACCTTCAATCCCCCGCACACCTATGGGATGGACGAATTCCACGACCTGCGTGTCCAGGTGGCTCGTCCTGCCCTGACGGTCCGGGCTCCCACGGGCTACTACAACGAGCCTGTGTATTTCGACAATCCCCGGCCTGGGATAGAAAGGGTCACCGTCGCGCAGCTTGAAGAACTGGTGCATTCGCAGACCGACCTGCTGCGAAAGCTGGCGAATGTCGAACTAACCGAACGGCTAAGCACGCCCCGGCTCGATGCGCTGTTGGCCGTGATCCACGGCGAACGCGAACGCCAGGCGCTGACAGTGGATGCCGATCTGTCGCTCGCCCTCGCGCCCCCGGCCGACGAAATTGTGAATCGCCCACCGCCTCCGGTGGAGGAGCAGCGTGCCATTTTCCAGCGAACATTCGACTACCTGCAGAATGCCATTCCCAAACTGCCCGACTTCTATGCCTTAAGAAACACAGTCCGCTTCGAAGAGCCTCCGCAACGCGACAACGAGATCTGGAAGATGCCGCACCAGGACCAGACTCTCCACTTTGCCACCGGGGAGCACGCTACAGTTCTCTATCGAAACGGGAACGAGGTGGTTGAGAAAAAACAGAAACTCGGCAAACGCCGCGTCACGCCCGTGGCGCGAGCACGCGATCTTGAAACATCGGGGACGTTCGGTCCCATTCTTGCCTACGTGATGGTGGCCATCGCTACCAGTCCAGGAACCCTCACCTGGAAGCGCTGGGAGCGTGGCAAGTATGGAGATCTGGAGGTGTTCTCCTACAGAGTTGCCAGCACGAATAAGATCGTGCCCGAGATCACGTATTGCTGCCTTCCTGAAGGTGACGGGACCACTCTCTACCGAAACAAGCCCGACACCTACGGCGAATTCGCGCTCAACCCCGATACCGGGGCCATCATGCGGATCGTGATCAATGCAGATCTCGACGAAGAACGGGACCCTGACGTGCCCCTCATCCGGTCGCAAGCCATGGTCGAGTACGGTTCGGAGGAACTGGGCGGCAAGACTTATATCTGTCCCCAGCGGAGCGTGGTGATCTCCCGCGGCCGCACTGAGCGCGAACTCCACGAATGGGGCATGGTCTTCAGCCTGTACAGCTACTTCGAAACCATGATCAGCGACGTGACTTTTGGCGGGTACCACAAGTTCGGGGCAGAATCCCGCATTCTGCCTGGTTTCGAAGAGACTAAGTAGACAAAACCTCCCTATGCGGATTCAAACTGACCCACTACCTGCCGACCACGCCATCAAAAGTTAAAGTCTGCTGACAAAAAGATACTGCGGTTGCCAGCCGTAGGCGGCCCAAAGAAACCGCCTGCGAGTGACTGCGATTTATCAAAGAATGGTGAAAGCAGCGTGCCATTCGGCGTGCCGAGGTTCTCATGGTTCAGCACGTTCGATGAAAAGGCAGACAACGTCAGACTGTATTTGCGCGGGACAGTAGCATCGAGTCTTCCGGGTCCACTCTGGTTGCCACTCAAGCCGCCAAAGCCGCGTCCACCGCGTCCGCCGCCGCCACCAGGTCCACCCCCGGAAGCCCCATGCCCATTTTCAACGCGAGGTCCAATGCCAATCACCTTGCTCACGCGCATGTTCAGGCTCACGTTCTGAGGGCCTGTTCCCAGCCCGAACGGAATAATTTTTTCGTTCGTGCCGATGGGGTTGGTATTCAAGCAGCCGAATCGAGTCGACACCACTCCCGTTTCGCTACAGCTAGCTGCAAATGTCGGACGCGCGTTGAACTGGTTGTTCGCCGTCAGGTCATTGCCGATCGTAATGTTGTAGGGTGTCCCCGAGTTATACGCGAGGAATGGCGAGAACGACATCGCCCATGGCGCTTGAATGTTGCCCAGAACAACAAATCGGTTGCGTATGTCGAAGCTGTTCCGTCCGTAATCCAGTGACAGATCGTGCGCATTGGACGGGAAACTATTGACGCCGCCCGTATCGCTCTTGGCGTCGTTGTAGACATAGAAACCGAAGAGGCTGAAGCGGCGGAACCGTGCATTGCCGCTCGCAATAATCTGGTGCTGTCGGTAGAAACCTTCGGATTGGTACGTGTAGAGGTTCTCATCCGGCGGCGCCAAACCGGTAGCATTCGCATAAGTGCCGCTCGACGAATCGAATGGCAGTGCGCTCAGGTTGTTGGTCAGGTACTGGTGAATGCCCTGACTATAGAGATAGGTGATATTGGCCGTCACGGTTTTGGCGATCTGGCGATCAACGCCTATCGCAGCCTGCATGTCCAGCGCGGCGTGAAAGCGCGGGTCGATCTGATAGTAAATCGGCGCGTTGTTTTCGTTCTCCGCGTTCGTGGTGTCAAAGGATTGAATCACAATCTGCTGGTTCGATTGTTCCCCCGGCTTTGGAACATTGTGGTGAATCGTATAGATAACGAAAGGAGTGCTGCCGCCGCCGCCAAACGTATTGGCTGTGCCGAAGCGTTGGTAGAACCATCCGTAGCCGGCGCGCAGCACGGTCTTGGCCGGTTTCTTGCCGCCGCCATCCAGCGCATAGGCAAGGGAAACGCGCGGTGCCCAGTCATTCTTGTTGTTAATACGGTTTTGCGCCTCCCAGCGAAGCCCGTAGCTGAAGGTAAAGCGTGGGCTCACCTTCCAGTCATCCTGATAAAACAGCCCCGCATCGAAGAGCGTTGCCCGCGCCGTGTATTGGTTATTGTTGACGACGGTGTGCTGGAACCTTTGCGGATTTTGGTTAATGTAATCCGTCACCGACTGATACGTATATTGGCCGTTTGTACCGGCATTCGTGTAGTTCGCATCGCGGGTCGCGCGCACTCGCGCGCCAAAGTTCAGCGAGTGGTTTCCCTCGGCGGCGGTGAAATAGTCCTGCAGCTCATAGTAGTCCTGGTTATCGCGCAGCGTGCCGCTGTTGCTGCCGCCCGACGTGAAAGCTCCCTGGACGGAAATTGTCGGATCGGTCGAGAGCGGCGTCTGCGTCGCACGGCCGCGCGTGTATTCGAACCGCATATCGTTCACGACTCGCGGACTCATGACCCAGCTGTTACTGAGCTGGATCTCATTCGTGATGTTGTGCGTGTCATATCCGGTGGAAGGAAGACTCGTCTGACCGATACCCGCATTCGACTGTGTATTGCGGGTAAAGCTATAGCGCGCCGTCAGGGTGTCGCCTTCGCCCAGCTGGAAATCAAATCTCGGGCTGATATCGATACGCGTGCTTGGGTTGCTGACCGTCTGGTTCAAATAGATAGGATTGTTTGGATCGGTGGTAGTCGGATCGATCGCATCCACAACGCCCACATTCTGAATGTTCCGGCCAAATGCGTTCACAAAGAACGACATTCTTTTTGACAAGGAACCGCCAACGTTACCATTCAGAAAATACGTGTAGTAATCCGGAAAGGGAATCCTCGGTTCACCGGGCTGAAGGTTGGAATTCAAAATCGGGTTCGCCGAATTGAACGATGAATCATTGCCGCGCGCGCCGATGCTGCCGTGCAGCTTGTCCGTGCCCGGCTTGGTCAGAATCTCGATTCGCCCATACCCTAGACGGTCATATTGCGCGGAAAAGGGGTTCTGATTCACACGAATTTCGCGGATCGATGACTTCGGTGGGATCTGTCCTCCGGTGAAGCCGTCTATATAAATCTGTCCGCCGTTCGGCCCTGCGGAGGGCCCGGCAAGCGCCTGCAATTCGCTGGAAAGCTCATCAGGATCGTCAGAGAGCGCATCCAGATCTTTGCCTTTGATCACCACAGCGTTCGCATTGCTGTCGGGGTTCGTGTCCACCGTAGTGCTCTCGGCGTTGACCTGCACCTGCTGCTGCTGTACCTGGATTTCCAGCGCGACATTAAACAGCTTTGCCTGTCCCGCAGTCACCGACACCGCCTTCGAGTTCGACGGCGCAAAACCCTGCGCGTTCGCGATGACGATATAGGTCCCCGGCGTAAGGTTATTGACCTGGTACGAACCTCCGGCATTGGACGTAACCGTGGCCACGGTATGGCCATCGGGAGTCGTCAGGCTCACATTTGCGTTCGGAATCACCGCGCCGGATGGATCCGTCACCTGACCGTGCACGCTGCCCTTTGCGGCCTGCGCACGCATCTGCGTCGCAGAGCCAAGGCTCACTAACAGAGCCAAAAAGATTAAAAAATGACGTACAAGGACTCTCTGTTTCACAAAAGTCTCCAAGAGTTCAATCGATAGACGTGAATTTTTGCTTACTGTTGCGCGGCTCCAGCTGCATCGCCCCCGCCGCCGAGGCTCCAGGAAGATGAAAATAGGCTCTGGCTTGCTTTGGTCGAAGCCTGGAGCATCGGCTCTACACCCGCCAGTAAGGTAATGGCTGTGGCTGTATCGCTCGCGCCTTCCGTTGAGACAATCATGACGGCATCGCCCGTGTGCAGATCCGTCAACTGCACAATGGGCGCGCGTTGCAGCATCTGCGATGGATCTCCGCCGCCACGAGGTCCGTTCATGCTGATTCCACCGCCAGCGCTGGCGGCAGGCTGCGCATGGACGGGAGCAGCCGCCCCGCTACCGGGTGCGCCGCCTTTAAGCCGTCCCGCAATGGCCTGCGCCATCTCCGGCGCAAGCTTGTGCAGTTGCGAGTCGGGCGTGAAGTGAACCGTAATCGGCTTCTTCGTTGCCAAATCCGTAACCGTTAACGTTTGTGCCGATGCGTTTACATTCAGCACGGTTCCGGCAATATTCCGGAAAGAGCCAGCCACAATCTCTTCGGCAGCTACTTCCGTTCCATCCCCGGTGCGTTCGCCTCGTGCCCGCAACTGGTCGCCGGGCTTGATCTGGTCAAGCGTTGAAACTTTTGCGTCATCGAACTTCACGGAGTCCGGCGCATACCGGCGGACGATCGTTTTAGGAGTCGTATGGATCGTGAAAGTTCTTGACCCGGACGCCACGACCACCGTGCCGCTGGCCGCATCCACCGTCTTCACAATTCCACCCACGCTGTGCTTCTGCCAGTCCTCGCGCTCCTGCTGCTGCTTTTGCGCGATGTCGCCTTGCTTCATCGCGATCACGGCCTGCGCCGTATAGGTATTCTCGGCTGAACCGGGAGTGGCCCGCACCAACACGCGATCACCTACGGCCAGGTCCTGCACTTGGATGGTGGTCGCACCGCTCAGGTCCTTCTGTCCCGGAGCCGTTCGCACAATGCGCGTCGTATCGTTTACCGTGATCGTTGCCACCACGCCCGCATCCGACTTCAGCGTGATCGTCTCATTACTGATGGCCGTCACCGTTCCCAGCAGCCGCGCTGTTGACGCAGTCGCCGTCTGGCCCGCTTCTGCCCGTGCTGAAGCGGGCATTGCAGCGAGCGAAGCGGAGGCGGATAAAAGGAGTGCAAACGATGTTTTCAACAATGGCATACGTTTCGAAATCTCAGCGGTCTTCAGTAAAGGTTTGCCTCTATCTTCAGTCGAAAAGACGGCATGCAGACCCAAAAAGTTTCACCCCAAAGCGATAGAGCAACCGTTTACAGTGGCAGAATCATACTTGCGGTAGCGTTTCCATGTTCTCACCTGAGGCAACTTGTCTACTACTGCGTTTATGATCAGCGTTGACCTTGTTTTTTCCCTGCAATCACTGAAAGAGGACAGCAGGTGGGAGACAAGCGTCATCAGATCGCGTTATTGAGGGATTCGGAAACCGCATGGCAATCACAAACGTAAGCAGTTCTTCCGTTACAACGAACGCCCCCGGCAGCACCAACAAAAGCGCCATGGCCATGGTTACGACGCTCTTTTTCATGTGGGGCTTTCTTACCTCGCTCAATGACATTCTCATCCCGCATCTCAAATCCATCTTTTCTCTGAACTATGCCGAGGCCATGCTCGTGCAGTTCGCCTTCTTCTCTTCCTACGCCGTCTTTGCATTGCCTTCCGGCAAAATCATCGAGTGGATCGGCTACCAGCGCACCATGGTCGTTGGCCTCTTCACTATGGGCGTCGGCGCCGTGCTCTTTATTCCGGCAGCCAGCGCGCCTTCGTTCCCGCTCTTTCTTACAGCACTGATTGTTCTCGCCGCTGGCATCACCGTTCTGCAAGTCGCAGCGAATCCTTATGTGTCGATCCTTGGCCCGTCCGAGACCGCATCCAGCCGTCTCAATCTCACGCAGGCTTTTAACTCTCTCGGAACCACCATCGCGCCCTGGTTTGGCGGATGGCTGATCCTGAGAGAAGCCCCCGCGGTTCTTGACATCAAGACGCTCTCCGACGCGCAGCTGCACGCGTATAGAATCCAGCAGGCATCTACCGTCAAGATGCCGTACATTGCGATCGCGCTCGGACTGGCAGTCCTCGGTCTTGCCATCGCGTTGTACCACTTCCCGCGCATCGATACGACGCGTGAATTCCGCCGTCCCAAACAGGGCGAGCATGCGCACACGATCTGGAATTACCCGCACGTCATCCTCGGCGCTATCGCCATCTTTGTGTATGTCGGCGCGGAAGTCTCCATCGGCAGCTTTCTTGTCAACTACTTCAATCAGCCGGATATCGGTGGCCTCGCCGTGCAGGCCGCTGCCAATCTCGTGCCGTTTTACTGGGGCGGAGCCATGATTGGCCGCTTCATCGGTTCAGCCGTTCTGCAGCGCATGCGTCCCGGCTACCTGCTCGGCCTTTGCGCCCTCGTCGCCTTGTCGCTGGTCGTCATCTCCATGCTGACCTTCGGCCACTTCGCCATGTGGAGCATCTTGCTCGTCGGCCTCTTTAACTCCATCATGTTCCCCACCATCTTTACGCTGGGCATTGCCGAGCTGGGCCCGCTAACCGGCAAAGCTTCGGGACTTCTCGTCGCAGCCATCGTCGGTGGTGCGATCATTCCGCTGGCCGAAGGAGCGCTCGCCGACCGCATCGGCATCCATCACGCTTTCATCCTGCCCGTCCTCTGCTACTTCTACATCGCGTTCTACGGATTCAGAGGCTCCAAAGTCGTCTTCCCTAAATAATCGGGCGCCGGGTGCCCCATTCTTTGCGCCGCCCTTTGGCGCAAAGAATGGGAGACCGCGACGCTCACCAAGAGAGTTCTTACTCGCGCCGCCACCGCTCTGATACCCTTCCCCAGTGGAATCGTTGCCATCGGAGGTCGTCACGTATGCGTAGAAGGGAATTCCTCGGCGCGGCGTTGGTGCAGGCAGGCGCTCTCGCCGCCGCTTATTCTGCCGCGCGGCTTGGCATGTCAAATATGGTCTCATTCGCCCAACAGACAAATGCCGCGAATACGCTCAAGCCCATGGCCGTAGGTTTGCTCATCAAGCCCGCCGAGGGTCCGGAAGCGACCATCTCTCGCGTGAAGAATCTCGGCTTCTCCAACTGCTTCTTCTCGCTCGACGCCTACATCGGCAAATTCTCGCCCGCGCTCGCGCAGGAACTTGGCGGCCTGCTCCAGAAATACAACGTCACCGCTACTGCCGCCGAAGTCGTAGAGCCCGGTCCTCTCGTGTGGGACTTTAAAGACGGTCCGTCCACCATCGGCCTCGTCCCGCGCGAAACCCGCGCCGCCCGTATCGACGCACTCAAGCAAACCTCCGATTTCGCCAAACTGCTGGGGATTCCGCTGATACAAACCCACTGCGGTTTCATCCCGGAAAACCCGCGCGACCCGCTTTACGCGGAGGTTGTTCTCGCCATTCAGGAAGTCGCCAAACATTGTGCGGCCAATGGTCAAAGCTTTCTTATGGAGACCGGCCAGGAGACACCGACAACGATGGCGCGCGCCATCCAGGATGTGAACCAGCCTAATCTCGGCGTTGGCCTCGACACCGCCAATCTCATCCTTTACGGCAAGGCCAATCCAGTCGATGCTGCCTACATCATCGGCACGCATGTCAAAAGCGTCCACGCAAAGGATGGAAAATGGCCCACCGACCCAATGAAATTGGGCGAAGAAGTCCTCATCGGCAAGGGGCTGGTTGACTTCGAAAAGGTCTTCACCCAGTTGCACAAACTCGGCTATACCGGAGCCATCACCATCGAGCGCGAAACCGAAGGCCCGCAGCAGATCGAAGACGTGAAACAGGAAAAGATCTACCTCGAACGCATCATCAATAAAATCCAGAACAGCTGATGAACTCGGTGAGAAATCTCGGGTGCTCCATCCTTTCGCGCAGTTTGCGAAAGGGTGTGAGAGCACGAAAGTTAGCAGCGACGTAGGCATGGCAGAAGCCCCGGCCGTCAGGCCGGGGAAATAGAGGTTATAACCAGGGGCTTTAGTAACGGGCTTTCCAAAGAACGGAGCATTCATACAATGGATAGAAGAAAATTCCTCGCCGGCTCTGCCGCAACCTCAGGTCTTATGTTCTTGAAGCCCAAAACCGCATTCGGCTATGAAGCCAACTCCGCCGTGCGTTATGCGTTGCTCGGATGCGGCAATCGCGGTACCTCTGTCGCCACATCGTTCGCGAAGAACACCACCGCCCGCATCGTCGCGCTCGCTGATCTGTTTCCCGATCAGCTGGAAAAGGGCAAAGCTCACTTCGATCAGCTCAACCAGTCACTCGGCTACGCAGGCCCCGAGCTGCAATTTCGCGGATACAAGGCCTTTGAAGAACTTGCCGCTTCGCCCCACGTCGACGCGGTGCAGATTTCCACCCCGCCCTGGTTCCACGTCCAGCATCTTGAAGCTGTTGTGCGTGGCAACAAGCATGCCTACTGCGAAAAGCCGGTCGGCATCGATATCGCGCAAACCAACCAGGCATTGGAAATCGCAAAGCACATCAATGGAAAAGTCAGCGTCGATGTCGGTTTCCAGATCCGCAGCGCACCGCCGTTCGTAGAAATCGTCCGTCGCATCCACGATGGCGCTCTGGGAAAAATCGCCACCATCACCGCGCACTACAACGCGCCGCCTGCCGTCGAACACGACTTCCCAAGCGCATCCGCGGACGAGCAGCGCATTCGCAACTGGCTCTGGTGGCGCAATCTGTCCGGTGACATTCTCGTCGAGCAGAACATCCACGTCATCGACATCTGCAACTGGGCGCTCCAGGCGCATCCGGTCAAAGCGGTCGCAACAGGCGGCCGTAACATCATCACCCACGCAGGCGATTGCTGGGACAACTACCAGGTCATCTTTAGCTATCCCGAAGAGATCCGCGTCAGCTTCTCATCAACGCAATTCTGCCCCGGCAACTGGTTCGATGTCTCGCAGCGCATCTTCGGATCGAAGGGCATCGCCGAAGCGCCTTACTCCGGTCCACTGCGCATTCTCGGCGATAACCCGTGGACATTGTCGGAAAGCACCACGCAGCCCACAGGCTCCTTCGCCGCTAACGGAGCCTTTAGCGACAACCTTGCCCTCGCCGATCAGGAAAAGAGCAAAAGCTTCATCGAAAGCATCACGTCGGGAAAATTTCACAATCAGATCGCTGCCGGCGTCGAAAGCGCCCGCAGCTGCATGCTCGGCCGCATGGCCGGCCAGCAAAAACGCGAAGTTACGTGGGACGAGCTGCTCGCCCACGGTGAGGAATATCACCTCGATATCAACATGAGCCAATTCAGCTAAGGAGTACCGATATAGCAGGTCGCTAACTCATACATTTCTACGAAAGAATTGTCATCCTGAGCGAAGTTTGGCGCGTTTCGCGCCAAACGCAGTCGAAGGACATGCTTTGGTAAGAACATACTTGACTGACCAAACGTGTACACTCTTCGGAGGAAAATCGGTGCGCAACCTTGAAACGGGAGCAACGATGAAAATCAACCGTGACAATGTGAAGTGGTGCGCGAGGTTAATATCGGTTGTCCTCCTCGTGGCCATTGCCGACGCTCTAGTTGTGATCTTCATGAGCCGACCCTTCCCCTTCACGGTCATCATCCCCTGTTTAACGCCGATCCTTGTCGCTGTTTTCGTCATCATTCCTATAAGCAGGGCCCAGAGAGTGTGACCCCCGTAGGCGCAGTTAGGCTTCAACGGGCAAGTTAGTCGGAATCCAGTCGGCGCAGGAAACCCGTCAACACACGCTGACAGCTTCGGTAGGCAGCTCTTGTCCAGTTACCAGGGAACGGCGTTGAACGAGTTTTTCCAGGCGGCGGGAAAGCTGCAATTCCCACGGAAAATCATAGCGACTCGTGCGGATTCGCCATTGCACCGGATGCTGCACAATCACCCGCGTCAGCTCGCTCGACCAGGTCTTTGATTTCTTCTTTCGCAGCTGGTTATTCAGCAGGAAGTAATCGAGCATGCGTTGAAAGCGGCTCAATTCCTGGCCCTGCAGCCACGGGAGCAGGTTGGCGCCAAGAGGCATTTCACCCCATTCCCGCAGCGTCTTCGGTTCGGGGACATTCATTGTGCGAAGTTGCGGCCATATCGGAATCCCAGGATAGGGAGTGAAGATATTCGGTGAAAAACTCACATTCTGAAACTGCCGTCCGATATCATTCATCGTCTGCAGCGTCACGATTCTGTCCTCTTCCGTTTCGCCCGGATATCCGAAGATGAGATTGAAAGTCACGCGAATGCCGCCAATGGCCGCCCGGCGCGCCGTCTCATACATCTCATTCACCCGCTGATGTCGTTTGTTCATCAGCTTCAAGACCGGCTCGGATGTCGATTCTGTGCCAAAGCCCATATGCGTTACGCCGCTTGCACCCAGAGTGCGCAAATCGTCTTCGCTCATCCGGCAGATGAAGTCGGTCGAAGCCTGAAAAGTCCATCGGAACTTCACCCCGGTTTCGACGATGCCCCGCGCGATGGCCATGGCGCGTTTCAAATCGACCGGGAAATTCGAATCAAGCAGCGCCACTTCTTCGATTCGGTATTTCGTCACAAGCTCCGTCATTTCCTTTACCACGCGCTCGGCGGAAAGAGCGTTGAAGCGGCGCTTGTAAAACACCATATCGGTGCAGTAATTGCAGGCATAAGGACAGCCAATGCTCGTCGCATAAGCCAGCTTTCGACCGCCGGACACACGCTCGTAGGCGTCGAAATCCATCATGTCGTAAGCAGGTATCGGCAGATCGTCCAACTGCTCTACCTTGCGGTCGGGATTGTGGGTGCGAATCACCGACGTCTTCCACGAAATTCCGGCAATCTCCCGCAGCGAGCGCTTTTCTTCCAGGGCTTCCGCAATTTCGCGGAGCGTAATCTCCCCTTGTCCGCGAACCACAATATCCACATATGGTTCTGCCAGCGTCTCATCGGGCAGCAGCGTCGGATGCCAGCCGCCAAAGATGATGGGAAACTTTGGCATCTTCGCCTTCACCGTCTTGGCGACGTCGATGGCTCCTCGAATCATCGGCCCAGTCAGCGCGGAGATTCCCAGACAGAGTGCGCCATCCGACTCTTCGAGCACTCTCTCTTTGTATCGTGGCTCTATCGCGGCATCGATGATGACTGGACGAAAGCCCGCCTCCCGCAAGGTAGCTGCGAGCGCAAGCAGGCATGTGGGCGCGCCAAGAGGAGGTCCCTCATATGGTGGATAAAAAAGCACGACTTTACCGCGCATAGGATCACGCCCACTGGCAGGGGCCCGTGGCAGCAGAATATCTTCCCGTCGCCGTCATTCCCCGTTCATTTGTGTCTCAGATTACAAACAATCGGCACGGTGCATGTCAGGCGAATGTCACTGCTTTGTTAAATCGTCACAGCTTTGTCTCAGCCAAATTCCCTCTTATCTCTCTGTGAGCTTCAGAACATTTAACCAAATGGTTGACAGCTGTTATTTTTCGGCGCATCATTCAACCAAATGGTTGAATCAAGTACCACACGGCTGGATTCCATCTTTCACGCGCTCTCTGACCCAACGCGCCGCTCCATTCTGCGCACCATTTCCGCAGGGGAGCGGACGGTGGGAGAAATAGCCAGCCCCTACCGCGTCTCGCTGGCTGCTGTCTCAAAACACCTCAAGGTTCTCGAATCCGCAGATCTTATTCATCGTGAAAAAAGAGGGAGTTTTCAGATTGTGCGCCTCAACGCCCAAACCCTCAAGACAGCCGAAGAGTGGCTGTCTTACTACGAAAAATTCTGGAACCGGAGACTCGACGCTCTCCAAACCTACTTTGAAGGAGAAAAAACATGAGTGACCCTCTCAAGCTGCAAGTCAAGCGCCACATCAAAGCCTCGCGCGCGGAGCTGTTCGACGCCTGGACCAGGCCCGAACTCATGAAGAAGTGGTATTCACCCGGACCGATGACCGTAATCACCGCCACCTCCGACCTGCGTGTCGGCGGCGTCTACCGTGTCGAAATGCGGGAAGGACCGGAGACAATCTACGTTGCCACCGGTATCTACAAGCAGATCGTTCCCAACCAGCTTCTTTCCTTCACCTGGGAACCGGACTGGATGACCGGCCCCGACCACCAGACCATCGTCACCGTCGAATTCAACGAGGCAGACGGAGGCACCGAGGTACTTCTCACGCATGAAGGCTTCGCAACTGCCGAGACTGCAGGCAAGCACGATCAAGGCTGGCAGGGTTGCCTGGCAAACCTGGCAAAGGTAACGGAAGCCGTTCAGGTGGGCTAGTTATAGCATCAAGTTGAACCGGTGGATACCCCAGGTCTGCGAAGAAGACCTGGGGTAATTCCATCGAGTGCGCGCCACCTGGCAAGGCAGCCAGCCAAGCCAGCGCCGCTGTTTCCAAATCCGGTAGATCTAACCGCCTCAGTCGTGACTTTGCATAAGCCTCTGCAACGCTTGCCACAATGCCGCCACTATATTCCCGGGAATTCCGACAGGAGCCTATCCCATGAATACGATTAGCAAGTCGGTAGGACAAGGTGCGACAAACATTCCGCAAGATGTCGTCACCATCCAACAGTTGTTGAAAAATGCAGGATTCGATCCCGGAACGGCTGACGGGAAGTGCGGCCCGAAAACCCTTACCGCCATTCTCCAGTGCCAGCGACAATTTCTGCCGAAGCCGGATGGTCGCATCGACCCGAACGGCGCAACCTGGAAACGTCTCACGCATGCCGGCCCGGCAGCACTTCCGAAGATCAAGACGCCGTCTCCGGCTTTGCAATGGGGCGGCGACTCCTCGCAATGGTCCCAGGACAAGAAACTCTCCAGCATGGAGCCTACTCTGCGATCCAAGGTACCAGGCTTGCTTGATACCTTAACCAAGCAGGGGTTTCAGCCAAAAATCTTCTATGCCTGGCGATCCGTCGCCGTGCAGCAGCGACTCGTGGCAGAAGGAAAGTCGACCGTCCATTTCAGCTTTCACAACGCTCAGCTGCCCGATGGAACTCCCTACGCCTATGCCGCCGACATCATCGATCATCGTTGGGGATGGGAAAAGGCAGCCAAAGAAAATGGCTTCTGGGTAGCGCTTGGCAAGGCGGCAAAAGATGTGGGATTGTACTGGGGTGGTGACTGGAAAAGCTTTCCCGACGAGGCCCACGTGCAGAGCCTTCCTAACCATGACCTGGCAAAGGTGAAAAAAGAAAGCGGACTCTGATGCCTGCATGTCTCGCATGGGCGACCCTGCTGATCTCCTATTTGCTTGCCGCACCTTCGCCCACCGTAAAGTGGCTCGTTATCGCGGCCAGCAGCCCGCAGATCACACCCGCTCTCGATACGATAAGAACGCTCACGGCATCGTGGCCGGAAGCAGCCGTCATTGCCGGCAAGGATTGCTCCAATCTTTCACCCGATCTTTATCTCGCTGTTGTTTCTTTGCAGACCGACCGCGCCGCCGCTCAGTCGGAAGCGACTCGTCTCAAGACGCAAATCCCTGACGCATATGTCCGCGCCTGCACCGTCCGTCCCGAGAGCCGTCTTCAGCTGGGAATCCCGCTCCTCGACGCGTCCATTGGAAAAGTTCCCGGCGACGCAGTGAACTGGACCGATGCTGATCGCATATCGCAGGTGATCTCTCTTCCCGAAGAAGGCCATCTATGGATTCGCCGCCAATATGTAGCCGACGCCGAGGATCCGAACGAGGGCCGTCGCACCGCCGTCTTATTTTTCGATCACAGCGCATCCGAAACGCATCAGCTCGAATCAGACTGCCCCAACTTCAGCTACTCTGCGCAGGCCGGCTTCATCGCCATCTCATGTGCAAGAGCGGTGGCAGGCGACGATCTTTTTCACACCATTGACGTCTTCGAACGAAGCAGTCTTGGGAAAATTGCGTCCGTCGAGCGCTGCCGCAAGCCTCAAATCTCGGACAAAACACTAAGTTGCGAAGAAGAGCAGGTAGGCCCGGATGGAAAGCTGCGGCTCACTACAAAACAGGTGCCTCTCCAAAGCAAGTTGTGAAATTCACGCAAAGTGCCCTATTCCTTTGTACCGGAGCACATCTCCATCAGTTTGAGCACGCTGTTCCAGTTCCTGCCCGTGCCGGAAACTTTCAGCGCCCGCTCTACCGCAGGCATTGAGAGCTTCGGTCGCGCCATGCCATTCGGAAAGTAGATGTAAATCTCGCGTCCATCCATGCGCAGCTCTTCCGGGTTCGCCTCTTTCACCCCGGCCGCCACCGCCAGCGCCTTCTTTCGCGCCTCGGCATCGGGCTCGCTGGTAAGAAACCAGACCAGCAGCCTGTTCGGTTCAACATCTTTTCTATCCGCAAATGGATTCCGTGCAATCACTCCGCGCATCTCCTCGGCTGTGCGCAGAATCACATTCGGCCGGAAGCCGAAAGTCTTCTCGATCCCATCCCCAATCTTTTTGCAGACCTTTCCGAGGTCCTGCTCCTTTGTCCGAAACACAACGTTTCCACTCTGAATAAAGGTGGCCACATCCTCGAACTTGAGCGACTCATACAATGCACGCAGCGCTTCCATCTTGATCTTGTTGTGTCCGCCAAGATTGACGGCCCGCAGCATCGAGACAACCACAGTCATAGCGAGATAGAGTATATCTCTCGGGAAAAACTCCGGAGCACCTCCTCGAATCCATCCCCTTATGAATGTCATTCTGACTCTGAGCAGCGCGAAGAAGAAGAATCCAGCAGATGACTTTGGAGGCAGGATTGTTTCAGCTTTCTGGCACTCAATTACCAGCTTTTCTCCCGATCCCGGAAACGTGATGCAAGGCAACTCACTATTCCCTGTAAAACCCTTTCTGGTATCGTTCGATCTCACAAGAAAAAGCCCGCCATGGGACACATCGAAAAAACGGTCTTCATCAGCTACCGCCGCACCAACGCTTTCGGTGCGCTGGCCATCTTTCAGGACCTCACCCAACGCGGCTATGACGTCTTCTTCGACTACAATGGCATCCCTAGCGGCGACTTCGAGACCGTCATTCTTGAAAATGTTCGCGCCCGCGCGCACTTCCTCATCCTGCTCACTCCCTCCGCGCTCGATCGCTGTTCCGAGCCTGAGGACTGGCTGCGTCGCGAGATCGAAACCGCGCTCGATGAAAAGCGCAATATCGTCCCGCTCGTGCTTGAAGGTTTCAGCTTCAGTTCTCCCGCCATCGCCGACCAGCTTACCGGCAAGCTCGCGCTTCTTCGTAAATATCAGGCGCTCAGCGTTCCGGTCGAATACTTTGCCGAGGCCATGGACCGCCTCCGCACCCGCTATCTGAATATCGCCCTCGACGCTGTCTCGCATCCTGCGTCGGCGCCAGCACAGGAAGCCGCGAAGGCGCAGCAGGCTGCAGCCAGCACCGCGCCCGTAGTCCATGGAGAAAAACTTTCCGCTCAGACCTATTTCGAGCGAGGCTTCGCGTCAATCAGCCTGAATGAAAAAATCCCCTTCTATACCGAAGCCATTCGCCTCCAGCCCAATTTTCCAGAGGCCTACAACAACCGCGCGATTGCCTACCAGGCCAAAGGTGAAATCCCCGAAGCCCTGGCCGATCTCGACGAAGCGATCCGTCTCAAGTCGAACTATGCGACGGCGTACTATAACCGCGGCATCACCCGGTATGACAAAGGAGATCTTGCCGGAGCACTCAAGGACTACGACGAAGCCATCCGTCTGCAGCCCGGCTATCTCGATATAGGCCGCGAGGAAAGCTCGGGCGATGACGGCAGGAATGTCGAGGCAACAACCGCCCCAGAGGCAGCTATCGACGAGGTGATCCCGGAGCGGCCGAACTACGGTATCGCCTACAACAACCGGGGACTGGTCCGTTCCGACAGAGGCGACGTCCGCGGCGCGCTCGCCGACTTTAACGAAGCCATCCGCCTTATGCCAAACCTGGCCGCTGCCTGGTTTAACCGCGCCAACGTCTACTATGACAAAGGCGACTTCGCCCGCGCCCTCGCCGATTACGATCAGGCCCTCCGCCTCAGGTCCCGCCATGCAACCGCTTTAAATAACCGCGCCCTCACCCGCAAAGCTCTGGGAGACATCGCTGGAGCGCTCGCCGATTACGATACGGCGATCGAGCTCAAACCCGACGTTCCCGACACCTACTACAACCGGGCTCAGGCCAGAAGAATCCATGCCCAGTACGCAGCCGCAATCACAGATCTGGAAAAATACCTCGAACTGCGCGGCGGTGAGATCAACGGAAACCACGCCGAAGTCGCAAAAATGATCCGGGACCTGAAAGCAAAACTCTAATTCGAGGCGGCGAGAAAGTACCCCGGGTGCACCATTCTGACCGAGGTGTCATCCTTAAATCCGAGCAAGACTCCAAAACCGAAAGAGGCGCAAAGCGCCTCCCGGTAGAAGCCGGGGACTTTAGTCATTCAAGCCTTCTCTTGGCCTGAGTGGGAAAGTTCCAAAACCATGTCAAGCCCTCCAGCGAAAGAAATCTTCTAACCCACACATTCCAAAGCGAAAAAACCGAAGCCCATTTCGCCGACTATTACCCACACAATTGCTAGACTAGAAGTAGAGAGAAAAAGCCCGGCCTTGCGCCGGGCGTTCGTGTTTTAGGGGAAAACCACAACCTTCCTGTGGGCCGTCATTCTGAGGCGCAATCCGCGGAAGAATCCATGCGATGAGAGGTGAGCCACCACCGTCGGCACCTTTCAGTCTGGATACGCCTGCAAAGGAAATTTTCTAACCCACGTTCTCTCTCACAAATTTAGCGAAAACATACCAGGGGGAGTCTCCCATGTACAACGAGTGCCGACACATCTCACCAGCAGCAGGGCTATAACTTCGGTAATCCCCAGCTAAGTCGTTGAAAACGCTAGAAACACCCTAAGTCCTATAAAAATCAATGGTTTAGCAAGGGATGATCCCTCGCTAAATCATTGAAAATAAACAAAGAGAGGTCCGAACCAAGGGGGAGGGCACCTCACCCCCGAGGATGGGAAAGATCAAAGGCGCGGCGCGTCACAGGAGACGAAAGCACGATACTCGTCGTTGGAATCCCATAAGGCAAGAGCCGCCCGATCACCCGCTCCAGCTCGGCAATCGAGGCAGCCGTCACCTGCAGGAAGAAGGCATCGCCGCCGGTCACATGGTGACATTCCTGGACTTCCGGCAACTCCTTCACGAACTTGAGGAAAGGATGATACCTCGGTCCGTCGCAGGTCATGCGAACGATGGCCAGAATCGGTAGGCCGAGCGTCTCACGGTCAATCTCAACCGTGTAGCCCCGGATGATCCCGGCATCCTCCAGGCGCCGCAGCCGCTCCGCCGTGGCCGAGGCCGACAGCCCGATCCGCCGCCCTAGGTCGGCAAACGAGGCGCGCGCATCCCGTTGCAACTCACTGAGCAGCTTTCTCCCGTAATCATCCAGAATTTCCATGGAATCCATTGAATGAAGCTCCAAAATAGACAAAAACTATTGTAAACCGGCGCTATTTCCGTGGAAATGCCATGTACGGATCGCTTAGGAATCGCTAGCATCGCAAAATCATGGAAGTTGAAACAGCACTCGCGCTTTCCGGACAAGCGCTCACCATCGAAGAGATCGCGGCCGTCGCGTTCCACAGCCGCAAAGTCGATATCGCCGACGAAGCGTGGCCGAAGATCAAAGCATCACGCGCAGTCGTCGAATCTGTCGTCGCCAGCGGCGAAACGGCATACGGAATTAACACCGGATTCGGGAAACTCGCCGATGTTCGCATCTCGAACGGCGATCTGAGCACGCTGCAGCACAATCTGGTTCGTAGCCACGCTGCCGGACTCGGCGAACCGCTCCCCGAGCCGGAAACGCGCGCGATGCTGCTGCTGCGTGCCAACGTTCTTGCCAAAGGCCACAGCGGCGTTCGCCCCATAGTGGTCGAGACGCTGATTGCGTTGCTGAATCACGGCATTCACCCTGTCATTCCGGCACGCGGCTCCGTCGGAGCCAGCGGCGATCTCGCTCCGCTCGCGCATCTGGCCCTCGCTCTCATCGGCGAAGGCGATGTCATCCATCAAGGCAAGCGCACTGGAGCCTGCTGCGCTCTGAAGACCGCCGGAATCGAGCCACTCGCTCTTGAAGCCAAGGAAGGGCTCGCGCTCCTCAACGGCACGCAGGCGATGGCCGCAACGGGAGCGCTCGCACTCGATCGCGCTTTCCGCGTCACCGAACTCTTCGACCTCGCCGGAGCCATGTCGCTCGAAGCTCTGCGCGGAACACCAACTGCCTTCGACGAGCGTATTCACGCGGCCCGTCCGCATCGCGGCCAGATCAGCGCGGCAGCTCACCTTCGCCGTCTGCTGGCAGATAGCGAGATACGCGAGTCGCATCGCCATAACGACCCGCGCGTGCAGGATGCATACTGTCTGCGCTGCATGCCGCAGGTCCACGGAGCCGCGCGCGGCGCGTTGGCCCATGTCCGCGAGGTCGTCGAGACAGAAGCCGGTTCAGCCACCGATAATCCACTGATCTTCGTGGACGAGAACGATATCGTCTCCGGAGGCAGCATTCTCTCGGGAGGCAACTTCCACGGCGCGCCGCTCGCTCTAGCGCTGGACTACACGGCCATCGCACTGACCGATCTGATGAGCATCAGCGAACGCCGTATCGACCGCCTCATCAATCCGGACATTAACGAGGGCCTGCCTCCGTTCCTCTCGGATACGCCCGGCGTTTCCTCCGGCCTGATGATCGCGCACGTCGCCGCAGCTGCCCTGCTCAACGAGGCCAAGGTGCTCTCCCATCCGGCGAGCGTCGACAGTGTACCGACTTCCGGAGGCAAGGAAGACCATGTTTCCATGGGTATGACCTCGGCCCTCAAGCTGCGTCAGGTCGTCGAGAACGCCGAGCGCGTTTTGGCCATCGAGATGATGTCTGCTGCGCAGGGTCTCGATTACCGCAAGCCGCTCAAAGCGGCACGCGAAGTCGAGCGGGCACGAGCGACGATCCGTAAAACGCTGCCCCGTCTCGCCGAAGACCGTGTCTTATCGGGCGACATCGAGCAGCTGACGACAGAGATCAGAGACGGCGCATTCGACGCCTGGAGAGATTAGGAGGAAGCGATGTTGGAAGCCGCAGCAGAAGTCGTTCGCGCCCCGAGAGGCACGAAGCTCAACACCAAGGGCTGGCAGCAGGAAGCCGCTCTGCGCATGCTGATGAACAACCTGGACCGGGAAGTGGCCGAGCGTCCAGATGACCTCGTCGTCTACGGTGGAACCGGCCGCGCAGCCCGCAACTGGGAGTGCTTCCACGCCATCGTTCGCGCGCTGAAGAGCCTGGAGAATGACGAGACGCTGCTCGTGCAATCGGGCAAGCCAGTCGGCATCCTGCGCACGCACGAAGCCGCGCCGCGCGTCCTCATCGCCAACTCCAACCTCGTCGGCAAATGGTCCAACTGGGAGCACTTCCACGAGCTGGAGCGCAAGGGTCTGATGATGTACGGCCAGATGACCGCCGGATCCTGGATCTACATCGGCAGCCAGGGCATTGTGCAGGGAACCTATGAGACCTTCGCCGAGGCCGGACGCCGCCACTTCGGCAGCCTCGATGGCAAGTTCGTCGTCTCCGGCGGAATGGGCGGAATGGGCGGCGCACAACCCCTGGCGGCCACCATGAATGGCGCTCGCTTCCTCGGCATCGACGTTGATCCCGAGCGTATCCAGAAGCGCATTGCCAGCGGCTATTGCGACCACATCGCCTGGACTCTGGACGAAGCGCTGGCTGTCCTCGATGCGGCAAAGCTGAACGGCAACGCAGTCTCTATTGGATTGGTCGGGAATGCTGCAGACGTATTGGCGGAGATGATTCGCCGCAACATCGTTCCCGATGTACTGACCGACCAGACGAGCGCGCACGATCCGCTGAATGGGTATGTACCCAATCGCATGAGCCTCGAGGAAGCACTGGAGCTGCGCCAGCGCGATCCTGAAGAGTACACGCGCTGCTCGATGCAGACGATGGGTGAGCACGTAAAGGCGATGCTGGAGCTTAAGCGCAGGGGAGCCGTCACCTTCGACTATGGCAATAATCTGCGTACGCAGGCGAAGCTGGTCGGAGTGGAAGATGCATACGATATTCCTGGTTTTGTGCCGGAGTACATTCGCCCGCTCTTCTGCGAAGGAAAAGGGCCGTTTCGTTGGGTTGCGCTTTCCGGCGATCCGGAAGATATCTACCGGACAGACAGCCTGGCGCTGGAACTGTTTCCGGAGGACGCGGGCCTTCGTCGCTGGATTGAACTGGCGCGGAAGAAGATCCACTTTCAGGGCTTGCCTGCGCGTATTTGCTGGTTGGGTTATGGACAGCGCGCGAAGCTGGGTGTAGCGATGAATGAGTTAGTGCGGAGCGGCGAGATCAGCGCGCCGATTGTTATCGGACGCGACCATTTGGACGCCGGCTCTGTGGCATCGCCATATCGCGAGACGGAAGGCATGTTGGACGGATCCGATGCGGTTGCCGACTGGCCACTGCTGAATGCGCTGGTCAACACTGCGGCAGGCGCATCGTGGGTCAGTATTCACAATGGCGGCGGAGTCGGTATCGGCTATTCGCACCATGCCGGCATGGTTGTTGTCGCGGATGGGTCAGAGCTTGCCGCACAACGGCTGCAGCGTGTTCTCACGACCGACCCCGGCATGGGAGTGCTGCGTCATGTCGATGCGGGCTACAAGCAGGCAATCGATTTCGCGAAGGAGAAGAGCCTCCATATTCCTATGAACGAGGATCGCGCTTGAGTCATCTGCACGAAGATAAACATTGGCCACGTGCACATGCCTGGCTGGCAGGCGAACACGCATACTCAACGCAAGGTCTATTGCGAGTGCTCGGCGCACCTGTGACCTTGGGGTCGATTACACCCAGCCGCTGTGATTTAGCACCGAAAGCGATTCGGGATGCGCTCACGCGATTCAGTACGTTTGACGTAGCGCATGGATACGACGTGCGCGACCTCCTGGTGGAGGATCTGGGCGATCTGCCGGTTTCGAATTCGAGTGTCGAAGATGCGCAGCAGCCGATTGAGCAAGCATTGAAAGGTGCGATCGTCTCTGCTGATGCTGTCGTCGTGCTCGGGGGCGACAATGCGGTTACCCGGCCTGCGCTCCGTGGTCTGCACAGCAATCTTAAACAGTGTGGGCTGCTTACTCTCGATGCACACCTCGATCTGCGCACACTGGAAGGCGAATTGCGTAATGGAAATCCTGTGCGGGCTTTGCTGGCCGATGGATTGCCTGGCGAAAACATCGTACAGATTGGTATTCAATCCTTCGCAAACTCCGCAGCCTATTTTCAAATCGCCGAAGATGCCGGTATCGATATTATCCCTATTGAGCATGTAGCCGAAAAAGGGATTGAAATCATTGTCGAGCGGGCGTTGCATCAGCTCGCGCGCAGAGTGGAAGTCATCTACGTGGATCTTGATCTGGATGTGATGGACCAGGCCTTTGCTCCCGCAACCGCCGCCGCCCGCCCCGGTGGCCTTACCCCGCTGGATATTCGCCGTGCTGCCTATCTTTGCGGCGCGCATCCGAAGGTGCGGGTGATGGATCTGGTAGAAATCGATCCTACGCGAGACAGCAACGACATGACTGCAATGGCCGCCGCCGCGTGTTTGCTGTCATTTGCTTCTGGTCTTTTGGGACGCCTGCAATGAGTGCATCATCATCGCTCCTGGTTGCAAATTGCTCGCAGCTGGTCACGCTTGCCGGACGATCGGGGCCGCGTGTTGGTCCAGAGCTGCGAGACATCGGCATCGTGCAAGATGGCGCCATGTTTGTGCGGGAAGGGCGCATTGTAGCTGTTGGAAAGCGCTCTGAAATTGAGCCTCTGGCTGCCGCTGATACTGAGATCTTCGATGCAGATGGCCGCGCGATTATGCCCGGCTTTGTGGATGCTCATACGCATCTGATTTTCGCGGGAAACCGCGCCGATGAATTCGAGATGCGGTCCGGCGGGATGACGTATCAGCAAATTGCGGAACGAGGCGGAGGCATTCGTTCCACTGTCCGTCGTACGCGTGCAGCAACAGAAGACGAATTGATTGCTGCTGGCCGGAAGCACGCCCAATGGTTTCTTCGAGGCGGAACGACTACGATCGAAGCAAAATCTGGATATGGATTGACTGTTGAAGATGAGGTGAAGATACTGCGCGCGATCCGCGCCATGTCGCAAACCACCCCATTACGCTGCATCACTACATTTCTGGGGGCACACGAAATTCCCGATGAATACAGAGAACGACCTGATGCGTATGTAGATCTGGTCGTAGACGAAATGCTTCCACGCGTCGCCAGAGAGCATCTGGCGGAATTTTGCGATGTCTTCTGTGAGTCGAAAGTGTTCAGCGTAGAACAGGCGAAGCGTGTGTTGGCTGCTGCGAAGCAATACGGTTTAGAGTTGCGCGTACACGCCGATCAATTTACGTCTGGCGGTGCGGTCGAGCTTGCCGCTTCACTCAATGCCAAGACGGTCGATCACCTGGAGCAAACCACGGCCGAATCGATAGAAGTGATGAAGCAAGCAGGAGTGCAGCCGGTACTGCTTCCCGGTTCTGTCTATGCGATCGGTTCGCAGAAGTATGCCCCTGCGCGCGCAATGATCGAAGCCGGGCTTCCTGTAGTCATTGCTACGGATTTCAATCCTGGCTCATCACCCACGGCTTCGATGCCGATGATCTTGTCATTAGCTTGCACACAGATGAAGATGACTCCTGCAGAAGCTGTGACTGCGGCCACCATAAACGCTGCGTGGAGTCTCAATCGCGGACAGGAGATTGGCAGCCTTGAGCCGGGCAAGATCGCCGATTTTGTTGTGCATGATGCGGAAGACTATCGCGAACTTGCCTACTTCTTCGGTGGTCATCGAGCGCATGCCGTCTTTGCGGGAGGCGGGAGAGTTTGACGCAGCCCTTTCTCTCTGATACTGATAGGTCAATCGCTATGGAATTCTGCAAGGATCGTCGTGCGCCATTTTCTCCTGTAACACAGGCGTGCGCGATCGTGTTTTCCATTCGCATTGGCATGATTCGAATTAGCTTCGAACAACATGCGGGTGTGTGAGGCGACGAGACTTTAGAAGCAATATCAAGCCACCACCCGCAGAGGGCTGGTGGCTTTTTTATTTTCGGCCAGAAGGAAGTGATTGAGGATGGAAGTTTCTTTCAGTGATGTGCAAGCGGCACGGCAGAGGATTCGCGGGTTCATATATTGCTCGCCTGCCCCGCACTCTGCGGAGTTGTCGCAGATGACGGGACAGCAGGTTTTTCTGAAGCTCGACAACCTCCAGCGCACAGGGGCTTTCAAAGAGCGCGGTGCGCTCAATAAAATTCTTACTCTCACCGACGATGAAAAGCAGCGCGGCGTCATCGCCGCCAGCGCAGGGAATCATGCACAGGCAGTCGCCTTTCATGCAACGCAGCGCGGCATCAAGGCACGCATCGTCATGCCGTTGATGACCCCTCTGGTAAAAGTATCTTCCACAACTGGATTTGGCGCAGAAGTCGTGCTTCACGGCGCAAATTATGACGAGGCCTGCGCGGAAGCGTTGCGGCAAGGCGAAGCCGACAGTATGACATTTTTGCATCCGTTCGATGATGCCGCCGTGATTGCCGGACAAGGAACGATCGGCTTGGAGCTCCTTGAGCAGGTGCCCGATCTTGAAGCGGTCGTTGTCCCGATCGGTGGCGGCGGACTGATTAGCGGTGTGGCTTGTGCGATCAAGGAAAGCAATCCGAATATCCGCGTCATCGGAGTGCAGACAGAGCGCCTTCCCTCGATGCTGCGCGCGACGGAAGCAGGCAAGCCGGTCACTGTTCCGGCAGAAGCGACGATTGCGGACGGTATCGCAGTGAGGCGTGCAGGCGAGCTCACGTTTCCTCTTGTGCAGCGCTATGTAGACGAAATCGTAACAGTGGACGAGGAAGAAATCGCGAAGGCTATTCTGGTTTTGCTGGAGCGAGAGAAGACGCTTGCCGAAGGCGCGGGTGCAGTTGCGATGGCGTCATTACTGCAGCACAAGACATCACTGGATGGGCAGCGTACGGCCGTTTTGGTCTGTGGCGGCAATATCGATGTCAGTTTACTGGCGAAGATTATCGAACGTGGCCTGGTGAAAGATGGCCGTCGTACGCGGCTGCGGATTCATCTCACGGATAGGCCAGGGGCGTTGCATCAGCTCACAAAGATCCTGGCCGATGTCAGGGCAAACATCGTGCAGACAGCGCATGACCGCGCTTATTACGGCGTGAATTTAGGCGATACGGTCATTGATTTCACGCTCGAGACGCGAGGAACTGAGCATATTCGTGAGATAGAAAATGTGCTTACGGCGGCCTGCTACCGACATGAAAGGATTGAGTAAACGGAGTAGGATATTGTTAAGCGCTCCACTCAGAACGAGGGGGCAGCTGAGGTCGAAATGGCACATCTTATCGAGGCGGCAGCAGATCAGCTGACGCTTGATCCGGAAAACTGGAATGAGTTGCGGCAGCTTGGTCACCGCATGCTCGATGACATCTTCAATCACCTTGAAATTTTGCGCGCTCAGCCTGCGTGGCAGCCTTTGCCTGAGCCTGTGCGACGAGCTATCCATGAGCCTTTGCCGATAGCGCCACAGGGCGAAGAAAAGGCTTATCTGGATTTTCTTCGCAATGTTTTGCCTTACACCACAGGCAATCGGCATCCGCGAGCGTGGGGTTGGGTACGCGGCAATGGCACGCCGTTTGCGATGCTTGCGGAGATGCTTGCCGCAGGGATCAATACTCACGCCGGCGGCGGCCAGCAGGCAGCGACGTTTGTGGAAGAGCAGGTGATTGCGTGGTTTACGCAGATCATGGGCATGCCGGAGAGTTCCGGTGGAATACTTACCAGCGGCGGCACCATGGCCAATCTACTTGGGCTGGCGGTTGCACGCCACGCGAAGGCTGGTTTCGATGTGCGCAGCGAGGGATTGCAAGGCGCGCGTCAACCTCTGATTGTTTATTGTTCGACCGAAACGCATATGTGGGCGCGTAAGAGCGTCGAGTTTCTCGGTTTTGGGCAGAACTCTCTTCGCCAGATCCCCGTCGATGAGGATTTCCGGATCAACCTTACAGCGCTACAACAACAGATACAGGTCGACCGCGCCACCGGATTCCATCCTATTGCGTTGATTGCCAATGCAGGCACGGTGAATACTGGTGCTGTGGATGATCTGGTGGCTCTGGCTGAAATTTGCCGTGAGAAAAATCTCTGGTTCCATGTAGATGGTGCATTTGGCGCGCTCCTGAAGCTCTCGGCAAAGTATGAGCATCTGGTTGCAGGCATAGAGCGCGCAGATTCCCTTGCGTTCGATCTGCACAAATGGATGTATCTGCCCTTTGAAGTTGGCTGCCTGCTTGTGCGCGACGCAGACATGCACAAAGCTACATTTGCAGCGCAAGCCAGCTACCTGGAGACGACGAGCCGCGGCATGCTCGCTGATGGTCTATCGTTTGCCGATCGTGGGATTGAATTGTCGCGGGGCTTCAAGGCGCTGAAGGTCTGGATGTCACTCAAGGCATATGGCGCAGCCATGCATGGTCAGCTTATTGAGCAAAACATGGAGCAAGCAGCGCATCTTGCGTCGCTGATCTATGCGCATCCTGAGCTTGAGCTGATGACGCCGCGATCCATGAACATCGTCTGTTTCCGCTATCACCCGCTGGATTTTTGGAATCAGGAAGAGCTGGATCAGGTCAATCGCGAAATCGTTCTTCGTTTACAGGAGTCTGGACAATTCGTTGTTTCGGGTACGGTGCTGCACGGAAGCTACGTCATTCGTATTGCGAATACGAATCATCGCAGCCGCATGGAAGATTTCGACGCACTTGTGGCAGCCGTTATATGGCATGGATGCGAGATCATCGTCGAGACGGTGGCATCCGCTCGTGGATGTTGCGAAGTCGAGTAAAACTGCTATTCAATCTCGCCGGAAGGCTTCGGGCCTGTGGATTTACGGACGATCAGTGTCGGCTGGATCGTGTATTCCACTCCTTTGATCGCGCCTGATTGATAGGTGTTGTAAAGCGCGCGAAAAGCCATCTTGGCAATTTCCTGTCGAGACAGCCGCACAGTAGTGAGCGCAGGCTGAGTGAATGCGCTCAATTCGATATCGTCGAATCCGATCAGCGAGATATCTTTCGGAATACTCAATCCTCGCTCGAAAATGGCGCCCATTGCGCCTATTGCTGTCATGTCATTCGATGCAAGAACCGCCGTAGGGCGTACCTTATGATCGAGCAGGCGGGACATGGCTCCGTGTCCCCCATCCGTGCGATGATTGCCTTCCTCCAGGAAGTGTTTTTCAAGCTTGATGCCATTACGTTTGAGGCAATTGATGAAAGCGCGTTTGCGGATGCGTGCGGAAGCGAGCGTCATGGGGCCGGAAATAAAGCTGATGGCTCTGTGCCCCAGACCGGTCAGATGCTCGACCGCTGCGTCAATGCCCGCAGCATAGTCGACGAGAATGTTGCTGATACCTTTTTGCGGGGTTGCAGTGTCGAGAAAGGCCAGGGGAATCTGGCGGCTATTGAATTCATCGATCAGATGCTCTGCCATTTCGGATGTCATGATGGCCACACCATCCACTTTGCGCTGCAGCATGCGGCTTACGCAGACTTCCATGCGATGCGGATCGTAATTTGTGTTTGCTATTAAAACTTCCTGCCCGTATTGCACGGCAATGTCTTCAAAGCTCTTCACTAACTCCGGGAAAAAGGGGTTTGTAATATCAGAAATGATCAGACCGTAGAGACTACTGCGACCGGAACCCAGCGCGCGGGCATTCGTGTTGGGATAGAACTTCAACGTCTCAATGGCGCGGCGCACCCGCTCGGCTGTTTCCGGCGTGACTTTGTCCGAGCCGTTAATCGTGCGGGAAACTGTAGCGGTGGAGACTTTGGCGAGCCTGGCGACTTCTTTAATGTTCATGTCGTATCCGAGGGTTCAAAAGAAAAAAGCAAGATATTTCGCGCACTCATCAAATTTGCGATTTAGCAACTACCGCGTTCCTGTAAAAAGAAAACCCTAATCCATAGTAGATAATCGCTTCCGACAGTAGATATGTGTGATCGCTTCCATGTAGGACTCAGATCAATATAACTAATAGATAGCAACTTTTATCGCAACACTTTCTGCCGGAGACGAATCATCCTGCAAATCTGCTATAGTCAGCCCGTGTCCCATTGCAGCAAAATGTATCTGCCATGCAAAGGGGGTCGTGTGCTCGCGACCCTTTTGTTTTTCTTCTACTTAGGTCCGTTTTTGTTTGGCCAGGCGCCCGCTTCTGAACAGGCTCCCATGGGTGGTAACAGCACGGGCGGAGTGCATGCTCCTGTACATGATGCGGAGAATCGCCCCATTACCGCAGGCGGGTTTGTAGACAGTGGCCAAATCATCTTTCAGGATGTGAGCAAGAGGGCTGGTCTGACGAGTTGGCACCACCAGATGGGAGTGCCAAACAAACAGTTCATCATTGAAACCAATGGCTCGGGCGTCGGGCTGATCGATTACGACAACGACGGCTGGCTCGACATTTATCTGGTGAATGGCTCAACCTATGAAGCGGAAGAGGGCAAGGCCGCTGCACCGCACGCGGCGCTCTTCCATAACAACCATGATGGAACGTTTACGAATGTCGCCGAGAAAGCCGGGGTCACAAACAATCGCTGGGGCTTTGGGGTAGCCATTGGGGACTACGACAACGATGGCTGGCCGGATATTTTTGTCGGTAATTTCGGCAAGAACCGCCTCTACCGCAACAACCACGACGGCACGTTCACAGACGTTGCCGAAAAAGCCGGAGTTGCCCTCGGCAATTGGTCTACGGGCGGAACCTTCGGCGACTATGACGGCGATGGCAGGCTCGATCTTTTCGTTCCTGGTTATATTCATTACGACATCCATAATCCGCCGGTGCCGGGAACGAAAGCTGTTGGATTTGTGGGATGCCATTTTCGCGGTGTGGACACAATGTGTGGTCCACGAGGTCTTCAGGGTGAACACGATCACCTCTTCCACAACAATGGCGATGGCACCTTCACGGATGTGAGTGAAAAAGCGGGTGTCAGTGATCCGAATGCATATTATGGATTCAGCTCGATATTCGTGGACCTGAACAACGATGGCAAAGTCGATCTGATTGTTGCCGACGACTCTACCCCAAACTATCTCTACATCAACAAAGGAGACGGCACCTTTGAAGATGCCAGCTACGCCTCAGGATTTGCCCTGAATAATGATGGGCGCGAGATCGCGTCGATGGGCATTGATGTTGGTGACTATCAGAACAATGGCCTGCTCAACATCATCACTACCGACTTTTCTGATGACTACAAAGTCCTCTTCCATAACGATGGCAATGCCAGTTTCACGGATATCAGCTATCACGCCGGAATCGCGCAGGAAAGCATTCCCTTCCTGGGCTGGGGTGTGGGTTTCATCGACTATGACAATGATGGCTGGAAAGACATCATGATGATCAATGGGCATGTATATCCGCAGGTCGATCACTACGATTGGGGCACAAGCTTTGCTGAACGCCCATTGCTGTATCACAACCTCGGCGGCAAGAAATTTGAGTACGTTCCTCCGGTGAAAGATACGGGACTTGCTGATGTCATCGCGGGGCGCGGGGCGGCCTTTGGCGACCTCTTCAACGATGGCAAGATGGATGTTGTGATCAATGTGGTCGACGGTACTCCTGTGCTGTTGCGTAATGTCAATTCGGACACGCACCATTGGGTGGCTTTAAAGCTGGTTGGCGGTCCGAAGAGTCCTCGCGATGCGGTAGGCGCGACTGTTTATCTGACCGCAAACGGCATCAGACAGCGCGGAGATGTGTTGAGCGGTGGGAGTTATCTTTCGTCGAATGACCAGCGCGTGCATTTTGGCTTAGGCGATGCCGCGAAGGTCGATCAGGTGGAAGTTCACTGGCCGAGCGGTGCGGTAGAGAAACTGGTGTTGCCGAAAGTCGATCGCATCTATACGGTGGAAGAAAATAAAGGCATCGTCGGGGAATTGTGTACTGCCTGTGGTAAGTCGAGCAAAGGCCAAAAAGCAAAGTGATGAAGTATCGCCGAAAAAAAGAACGCATGAGATGCGCGATCAGCAAAATGTTTATAACCGGCGCGTTTTTTCCACTCCTGCTTTTTTCTGCGGTTATTCATGCGCAAACTCCAACACCGGAAACTGCGGTTCCCGGAAACTTTGTAGACATAACCGATGCCGCTGGGGTTCACTTCCAGCACCAGGCCCCGCATACGTCGAAAAAGTACCTGATTGAAACGATGGGATCGGGTGTTGCTCTCTTTGACTACGATAATGATGGACGGCTCGACTTGTTTCTGGTCAACGGCGCTCCTTTTAGCGATCCGACCGCAAAGGGCACAATTCCCCAGAAGACAGGGCCTGAGTATTGGAACCGTCTCTATCATCAGAAAGCCGATGGGACATTTGAGGATGTGACGGAAAAGGCTGGCCTCCAAGGCGTTGGCTATGGCATGGGCGTCGCTGTCGGCGATTATGATAACGATGGCCGCGAAGATCTATATGTAACTGCGTATGGTGGAAATAAGCTCTATCACAACAATGGCGACGGTACGTTTACCGATGTAACGGCCAAAGCGGGCGTGGCTGGGAGCGGATGGTCGACCAGCGCGGCCTGGGTCGATCTCGATGGCGACGGGTTACTGGATCTCGTGGTTCTACGCTATATCCAATGGGACTGGGATGACCTATGGTGCGGCGAGCACCGGGAAGGTTATCGCGGGTACTGTCATCCGGATGTCTTTCAGCCGATTTCCATGCTGGTCTATCACAACAACGGCAACGGCACATTCACTGAGGAAGCGCACAAACTCGGTTTAGATAAGCCTGCCAAGGCCTTAGGAATTGCCATTGCCGACTACGACCATGACGGTCATCCCGACATCTTTGTCGCCAACGATTCGATGGTCGAGTTCCTCTTCCATAACAAGGGCGACGGCACGTTTGAAGAAATCGGACTCGATACCGAGATTGCCGTCGACGGCGAAGGCCGCACATATGCGGGAATGGGTGTCGACTTTTCCGATTACAACAATGATGGGCTGCCCGATGTGGTTGTGACGAATCTGGCGAATCAGAAGTACGCGTTGTATCAAAACAGCGGCGATGGCTCCTTTACTTATTCGAGCTACACATCGGGAGTGGCGGGAATGACGCTGCTGCATTCTGGCTGGGGCATCCGGTTTCTGGACTATGACAACGATGGCTTCAAGGATCTGCTGATAGCGCAGGGGCACGACCTCGATACCATTGAGAAGACCTTTCCGCAACTGCACTATCGCGAGCCGATTCTGCTCGCCCGAAATGTGGACGGCAAGAAATTCATCGATGTTTCGGCGGTATCGGGAGATGTGTTTACGAAGCGATGGGTGGGCCGGGGCATGGCGATCGGAGACATCAACAATGATGGGCTGCTCGATGCTGTCGTGACGGAGAACGGCGGCCCTGCTCATATCCTGCTCAACAAGACGAAGACGAATAACCACTGGGTTGGAGTCAAGCTCGTCGGGCACAAGAGCAATCGCGACGGCATCGGCGCGGTCATCAAGATTACGACTTCCGCAGGCCCGCAGTGGGAGACGGTAACCACGTCTGTTGGCTATCTTTCGTCAAGCGATCCGCGAGCACATTTCGGCCTGGGCAAAGATGGATCAGCGCAGAGTGTAGAGATTCGCTGGCCGAGCGGCATTGTGCAGACGCTTAAGGACGTGAAAGGCGATCAGTATGTGACCGTCGAGGAGCCAACCGCAGGGGAGACTAGTAAGTAAAGGCTGGTTCTTTCACTCCGTCCAGTTTGAAGAGTACGCGTTTCAACTGGGTATCGTTGTCGTAGCCTGAGTTGACGGCGCGCTCCCGGCCACGTCTGGCGATGGCTTCGCGTTCTGCTGGATGATCCAGATAATAGAGGGCTTTTTCAGCGCACTCTTCTACAGAGGAGAAAAAGACAGCTTCCTTGTCTTCATCGAAGGCAGCAAGATGACCAGTGGTGCGTTCCGCCAGCAAAAAGGATGCGCAAGCCGTGATTTCGAAGGCTTTGTGCGCTACGTCATCCTCATTGGAATGGGTGACGAAGGCGAGATTGATCTTTGACTTCCAGATATTCTCTCGATAGGCCGTCGGAGGCAGCAATCCGGCGGTTACATATTTTTTCAATTGTTCCGGGTTCAGTGCGCGAGGCCAATTCGGACCGGCAATGAGGAGCGGGAGCTTGTATCTCTCAATGAGCTCGATAAGAAACTCGGCCCGCTTGTCGTACGGACTTCCGGTGAAAGATACATCACGGGATCGTTGCGTGTCAGTCCATTCGGCAGGCGGTGGAAAGATATGCTCCGGGTCGTAGCTGAATTGTAGCGGGATGTAGGGCAGTCTCCACGCTTTGTAACGACGGATATCAGCGTCGCGGAAGAGACAGTGCAGATCGAAGAGCTTGGAGGCGCGATAAAACTGGGTCCAGCAGCCGTCGTTACGGTGGCCGAATGGGTTGTCCTGGTTGTAGCAGACAGTGAGCGCACCGGTGGACTTGATCTCGGTGATGGTCTCCGGGGTAAAAAAGATGGGTTTGTCGAACCAGACAACGTCGGGCTTATGCTCGTGTACCAACCTGAGAGCTTCCCGATTTGCCCCGGCTACCAGCGGGCCGACTGGATAGCGATAGCGGAGCCGCGAGAGGATACGCGAGCTGGACAGCACACTCGATGGATCGAAGGGCAGGACATCCTGGCCGATGCGCGTAAGAGCATCGAGGCGGTGGGTGCATGTGAGCCCGGAACCGAGGTTCCCAATGTAGAGAATCTTTCGTCGGATCGGTGTCACGTCCATAGCTTTCTCTTGGGATATCCAGGGTTCCTAAGTTTTTGAAAAAGGCTATCTTACCGTCGCGTCTTCTTTAGAAGATTTTTCTATTCTACCAATTGGCCCAAAATTCCCGGCGTGTGCGGAGGCCTGTTGATCCCGACAACGGAAACCAATTACAGAACTCTGTTGACAAAAAAGAGCGCCGCGAAAAACGCGGCGCTCGCAAGATGATGGATTTTTTAAAAGGTGTAGTGCAGAGATAACTGAATCTGGCGCGGTGGAGACCGGACGCTGGAAATCTGTCCAAAATTGGAATCCGTGACGGTGTTGTCCGGGTTCCCGTAGCTAGCGATGTTAAAGAGGTTGAAGAAATCGGCGCGGAAGCCGACTGCCTGGGCTTCCGTAATGTGGAAGTCTTTGAAGGCTGCGGCATCGATTTGCTCAAAGCCTGGCGCCCGTTCACTGCCGACGCTGGCTGTGCCGAAGGTGTTACCGGCAGGCACGCCGTAAGCACATGTACCGTTATCGACGCCATGGGTGATGCAATTCGCAACGGATGGATCAGTTCCCCACCAGTTGTTGATGCTGCTGTTGTGGATCTGGAATTTACGGTATTGGTTCGCGCGTTCCTGCCCGTAACTATTGGTGTTGCTGATGTTATTGGGCGCATTGATCGTCACCGGGAAACCGGAGTAAGCGATGACTGACCCGGAAAGCGACCATCCGCCGGCCACAGCATCGACCCAATGATTCGCACCTGAGGCAAATTGCCGCCCGCGCCCGAAGGGAAGCGCGTAAACGCCAATGCCCGACAAGGCGTGACGAACGTCTTGCCCGGCTGGTCCATAGTCGGCATGGCCGTTGTAGCCATTCTGGAAGGCTCCGTTTTGCCCATTGATGTTGGGTACGCCATAGTTGCCGGCACTGTTCGTCATGGCGCGGGCGTATGTGTAGTTCACGGTGTACTCAAAGCCATGGGTGGCTCGATGCCGTAGCGTTGCCTGTCCCGCGTTGTAGTTCATCATCGCGTTGGGCTCAGTGAGAAGCAGCGCTCCACCCTGACCAACAAGATTAGCGTAGGGAGCAACTGCCCCGGCAACGGGAAGCTGATTGGCGTTGCGGTAATCGATCAGATGCTGGCCGGTTTGACCCACGTAGCCGACGGAAAGCGAAGTACTGGTCGTTACTGCATACTCTGTGGTCAGACTGTATTCATGAATGTAGGCAGGCCGCATGTTCTGCGGCCATGCACTGAAGCCCTGTCCGGCATAGTTGATATCTCCCGGATTGGAACTGAAGCCTTCTTCGACGGTAAAGGGAGTGCCTGCGCTGGCGGTTGTGGGAACGATCGCCACTTTGTTGTTAGCGAGGACAAACGGCGGGCTCGATGTGAGACGCTGGTTGCCTGCATTGCCCTCAAAGAAGCTGGTGGCGCCGTAGCCGGCGCGAATGACCCAGCGTGGCGCAGGCTGATAGGCAAATCCAATGCGCGGCATAATCTGCGCGTAGTTCGGCTGGTAGCAGGCGCGGTTGCCGCAGCGGCCCGAACCGGCTGGAGCCGATGCCGGGACCGGACCGGCGTAGATGACCTGCCCGGTGTCGAGCAGCACGTTTGCCGTCTTATCGTTGACTTCATACCACGGCTGGTCATACTCATAGCGGATTCCGAGGTTGAGAGTCAGGTTGGGCATGATCTTCCAGTCGTCTTGAAAGAAGCCGGCAGTGCGCCACTGGCGATTCCCGACCAGACCGTTTGGACCGGCAATTTCCGCTTGGCTGACACGATCAAGCACGAAGTCTGCTGGCCCGTAGCCTGCACCGTTGGTGACGTCAGGATTTGGATTCGAGGTGAAGCTCCCGCTATAAGTGAAAGTCCCCAAGAAGCCGAAGTTGTTGGCGTTGTAGTAGTTCTGTTGATAACGGATGGCCTCGACACCCATGCTGAAGTAGTGCTTGCTGTGCTGCCAGGTGAGGTTGTCGCCATAGCTGAAGGTGTTGTCGCGTATGACCTGGATATTGGCAGGTGTGCCAAGATAGCTGGCATTGTTGTTGATGCTCTGGCCGGAGAAGCCAGGATAAATCTGCGCGCCGAAGGGAATGCCGACTACTTTATTTCCATTCAGTCCGAAGATGCCGGTTGGGTCGGTCGGGATACTGTTGTCCCAGCGGACGCGGGTGAAACCGATGCGGGCTGCGTTGACTATGTTCGGGGAGAAGATGTGCACCCACATGCCACCGCCGAGTTTGGTGGGATAGACGTTCTGTGATGGGAAGCTGATGGCGAGCACGGCGGTCTGGCCGTCAAAAGCGTCGGACTGGCCATAGAAGCCGGTGATCTTGTCGGCATCGCGCGGGTCCCACTCTACCTTGAAGTCGCCCTGGTTGTTGTCGACGAAGGTGCGGGTCGGACCCTGGAAATTGTTCTGCAGCAGACCGTCCGTGGGAGCCGCGTTCGGCAGTGGATAAAGCTCAGGATGTGCAAAGAGGAACTGCGCCACCGGATTGAGAACGGCCGGTAGTTGGTTGCCCGCATATGGCGTGAAGTTATTCTGCGTGTTGTAAAGCTGGATACCGACGTTATTCAGCGCGGAGAAGTTGCCAGTGCGCATATCGCCCGTGAGAACGCTTGCTAATCCAGTGCCGCCAGTGTGCCTGCGCACGCCCTCGTAGTCGGCGAAGAAAAAGAGCTTGCTGTGAATGATCGGTCCGCCAATCGTCCCGCCGAAGATCGTTTGTGTATAAGGGTTGATTGGGACGATCGGGATCTGGTGCTTGTTGCCCCATGTATTTGCATCTAGATTAGCGTTCTGCAGAAATGCATAGGCCGAACCATGGAAACGGTTGGTTCCGCTCTTGAGCACATTCACCACATCGCCGCCATTCGCGTTGCCGTATTCGGCGGGCGCATTGGCGGAAATAACCTTGATCTCCTGAATCGCATCAGGAGCGGGGTTATAGGCGATGAGGTTATTCTGACCCTCATTCATGTCGATACCATCGAGGGTATAGTTATTCGCCTGATTGCGGTTGCCGTTCACCGAAACAATGCCGTTGTTAAAGGTATTGCGTTCAATGGCGTTATTTCCCGTCAGTCCGGTGGGGTCGGAATTGACAGCGCCCGGGACGAAGAGCGTGATGCTGGAGAAGTTGCGTCCGTTCAGTGGAACGTTCTGAATTTCGTTTGTCGAAAGGACGATACCCCGGGTGGCGTCGTTCGTATTCAGGAGGGGAGAGACACTTGCCTCGACGCTGACGGTCTGTGTTGTGGTGCCGATCTGTAGTTTCCCATCGATCTTGACAGTCTGATTGATCTCCAGCTGAAACGGGTGGTATTGCGAGGTGACAAAGCCAGATGCGGAGATGGTGACCTGATACTGCCCGATGGGAAGAAAGCGGATGGTATAAGTGCCTGAATCGTTGGTGGTGACAGGTGTTTCTACGCCGGTCCCAGTATTTTTTGCAATGACGGTGGCATTGGGAATGACGGCGCCGTTGGGATCCGTTACCGTTCCGGTGATATTGCCTGTGATGGTCTGGGCTAGCGTTGTGCCGGTGGTGATCAACGCAATGAGAAGCAGCAGGCTACAACACAGCGCCCTGCTGCTGGGGGAGGGTTTAAATTCGCACATTTAAAAATGTGTCCTTTCGTTATCAACCGCAGTGAAATTACATGCGCCTCGCACTGTAGATACTGGTAGAGAGAGTAGCTGCATAGGTAGAAAGTAGTCAACAGGGTGGTATCGATACCCATGCCGTAAAATATGGGAATTTTTGATTAAATGGAAGCGTTCCCACACGTTTGGATGCGAAGAGAGAGTGTTAGCGGTTACACACTAGTTAACACAGGCAGGCCCCTTTGAGGGCTGCCTGTGTTCAGTGGATGTAGCTTCAGGGCCTGGTTAAGCCTTAGTTGGCTGCGGCGACTGGCAGGATCAGGTGGGAGGGGTGCTGCGCCGATCCATAGACATGCTGCGTGGCGGCTTTGTAGTCCGATGGCGCGGCGGTCATAATGTTAGGCACATAGGTTTGCGGATTGCGATCATAGAGCGGGAACCACGTATTTTGCACCTGGACCATGATGCGGTGTCCTTTAAGAAAAGCGTGGTCAGCGCCGTGCAGGCTGAATTTGTATTCTTCGGGCTGGTTTGCGGGTGTTGCTTCCGGATGTTCGTAGCCCTGTCGATAGCGGCCGCGGAAGATTTCATCGGCGATCATGAGCTGTGCGCCGGACATTTTTCCGAGCGATGGGTCGTCTGGGTAAACATCGACGAGCTTGACGATCCAATCGGCGTCCGTGCCGGAAGTCGAGGCGAAGAGGTCAGCTATGATATCGCCGGAGACGGTCACCGGACGGTCCAGCACGGGCGTGGTCCAGGAGGCTATGTCTTTTCGGTTGGCCTCCGAACTCCGGCTTAAGAATCGTTGATCCTGTACAAGCCAGGTATACCAGCCGGATCCGCCGGGCGCATAGGTGGCCTCGATGGGGCGCTTGCGGTAAGGGACCGGATTTGCCGGGTCGGATGTGTAGGCGGTGAAACTGGTCGCGTCTTCTCCTGCCGGTTTGGTGAAGCTGAGCGAGCCATCGGCATCAAGATAGAGATTCCGATCGGATACGCCTTCTTTCGGGGGCCAGTGGCTGTATCGCATCCAGCGATTCGTCCCGGTCTGGAAGGACGCTGTGTCCTTGAGATCGAAGCTTCCCTCGTCTTTGAGGTAGTGAGCAAAAAAAGGAGCTTCGATCTGCGCCCGAAATTGATCGCCGGTGGCTGCGCCGAAGTTCACATCGCCGAGGTAGCGCGTCGTGCGCGCCCACTGGCCGTGGTTCCAGGGACCGAGCACGATGAAGACTTCGTTATGTTTGTCATGCGGCTTGAGGCCAGCGTACTCCGCCTGCGGTCCCCACATATCTTCCTGATCCCACCAGCCGCCGACTTCCAATGTAGGCACGTTGACTTTCGCGAGGTGCGCATCGACGGCGCGAACCTGCCAATACTTGTCATAGCTGGGATGGTCAAAGAATGCTTGCCAGGTGGGAAGGTTTCCGGCACCGGATTTCTTGACTGCTCCGGCGAAGGACCCAGCATCGAGGAAGTAGTCGTAGGCGTCCTGATCGAGCTTAGTGAATGCATTCTCTTTACTGGTTTCCAGGCCCATCGCGTAGTCGTATCCATAGGTCTGGCGGAAGGCTCCATTGTGGAAGAAGTCATCACCGATCCAGAGGTTGGTCATAGGAGCCTGCGGTGAAATCGCTTTGACGGCCGGGTGTGGGTCGATTCCGGACTCAATGGCGAGAAAGCCGGGATACGAGATGCCCATGACGCCAATGCGGCCGTTATTGTTGGGGACATTCTTGATGAGCCATGCGACGGTGTCATAGGCGTCGGTAGTCTCGTCGATGTTATTCGGGTCGGGGGAAGTGGGATCGTGGTGGTCGACGATAGGACGGTTCATGAAGAACTGACCTTCCGAGCCATAACGACCACGGATGTCTTCCATGACAAAGATATAGCCACTCTGGGCGAGTTCGGTGTAACGGGAGTTGATGGAATTCGATGAGGATTCATCGACCCCGTAGGGTGTGCGCTGCATGAGCAGCGGCAAGGGCTCATTTGTGTCGGTAGGGCGGAGAATGACGGCGTGCAGCTTGACGCCATCGCGCATGGGGATCATGACCTCTTTGCGGTCATAGGCGCGGAAATGATTGTGTTGCGGCTGGTCGCTGATGCGGGTGGCCTCTGCCTCATCTTTGCCGGAGATGCGCTTGACCGCTGTGGCTTTGCCACCGGCATCGAGCTCAAAGACGAAGTGAGTCGTGCCATTGTCCGACGAAAAGGTGTTTTGCGTCGCGGCGTGCAGAGGCGTGCGGGCCATGCGGTCGGACTCCACGGTGAGCTGTTTGCCATCGCGGAAAACGGAGAGTGTGATGTCCGGCTCGTTCTGATAGCGGTATTGGCCGACATACTTGTCAAGGGTTGCAGCATCGAGCTTAATTTCGGTTGTAGAAGGGGCCTGAGAGGCCGTTAACATCTGTGCCAGGGGAAGGAGCAATACAAATGCAGCGATCGTGTTGCGGACAAAGCAGCGATTCATTCAGTTTTTCCGGGGCCTGGAGGGCCCATTTGAAATTCATGGACTGCAAGAAAACCATAGCAGAAGGTCGAGATGACAAGGCGAGGCAATTTGCGGCAGGGCGAACGTTATGTAATTGCCACGGCGACGAATCGGTGAATTGCCCGGCTGCATATTCTGCACGGTTGATCGATCGGAACGCGCTCGAAATTTATTTAGCCCATAAGTATTTTTGATACGGCTGTTGGCAAGTCCTTCCAGGTGTTTAATTTTACTGATGTCTAAATAAACCCTGATGGTTCTGAGAGATTGATGTGCACAAGCGCGTGGATCGAAATTTTATTGAAATTCGCTAGATATTGGCACACAATGTTTGCCTTACCAATCTCCAGGGCGTTTGCTATTGCAAGACAGATAGAAACAACAAACAAATAACCGGCTGCCGCTGCGGTGAGCTGCCATGCTGTATTTTTTGGAGGAATCTGTGACCAAGCGATGCGCACTCTGCGTACTCTTATTCCTATTGTCTCTAACTTCATCCCTGTTAGCTCAGAATGCAACAACATCCGTGCGTGGATCGATCAAAGATCCAAGCGGGGCTGTTGTGCCGGGAGCCACTGTTACCTTGTTAGACAGTTCTACAGGCAAAGTGTTGCAGACTACATCTAACAATTCCGGTGAGTACCAGTTCAACCAGATTCCGCCTGCCAAGTACACGATCAAAGTTTCAGCGCCAGGCTTTGCCGATCAGTCCAAGGTGGCTGAATTTCTGGTAAATCAGCCGGCGACAGTGGACTTTGCAGTGACGGTGCAGGCAAGTGCGGAGATTGTGAACGTAACTGCTGAAGCGCAGACATTGAATACAACCGATGCGACTCTCGGCAACTCGGTGAACAATGCGACGATTCAGGCGCTGCCGAGTGAAGGCCGCAACGTTCCCGAACTGCTTGCCCTACAGCCCGGTGTGTTGTTCCTGGGGCATGACAACGATCAGACGATGGATAGCCGCAGCGGTTCAGTGAACGGCGGCCGGTCTGACCAGGGCAATGTGATGCTCGATGGTCTGGATGATAACGACCAGGTGAATGGCTTTGCTTTTACCGGCATCCTGCGCGCGACCCTGGACTCGGTGGAAGAATTTCGGGTAACGACCAGCAACGCGAACGCAGATGCGGGTCGATCTTCCGGCGCGCAGATTAGTCTCGTAACGAAATCAGGCACGAATTCGTTTCATGGCAGTGCCTATGAGTATCATCGGCCCACATTTACGGTTGCGAACGACTGGTTCAATAAACAGGCGCAATTGGCAAATGGAGAGCCGAATATTCCGGGCAAGCTGATTCGTAACACCTTCGGTGCCGCAGTGGGCGGCCCGATTATCAAAAACAAGCTTTTTTTCTTCGGCAATTATGAAGGGCAGCGCACCGCAGAGAATGTACAGGTCACGCAGACTGTGCCGACCGCGAGCTACCGCGCAGGGAATCTGACCTATGTCTCAAGCACTAACCCCACGGTTACGCAGACGCTGACTCAGGCACAACTTGCACAGATTGACGACTGTGCGGGGCCGAGCGTATGTCCGTGGGGGCCTGGTCCTAACCCGAACGTGACGCAGTTATTTCAGCAGTACCCACTCAATAATGGGTTTGCAACAGGTGACGGCTTCAACCTTGGTTCCTTTACATTTTCGTCACCCGCCCCGGCTACGTTGAATACCTCCATCGCAAAGCTCGACTGGACGCCGAATGATAGACAACACATCTTTTTCCGTGGAAATTTACAGAAAGATACAACGGCGGGAACACAGAACTTCCCCGGGCAGCCGGCACAGAGTTTCACCGTTGACAATACGAAGGGTTTCGGGGTCGGCGATACATGGACGATTTCGCCCAACATGGTGAACGACCTTCGCTATGGCTATATACGTCAGGGATTCAGCAATCGGGGCGTGGGGCAAGGCGATTATGTCGATTTTCGCTTCATGGCCACCTTGACTGCCGAAACGCGCACAACGATTGTGAATGTCCCGGTCAACAATATTGTGGACAATTTGAGCTGGACCAAAGGGAGCCATACCATTCAAGCCGGTGTGAACTGGCGCCTGATCCAGAACAATCGTGGCACAGATTCGAATTCATTCAATAATGCAAGCACGAATCCATACTGGCTGCAGAACTTTCCTCCCACTCCTGACGCGATTGGTCTGCCCGGCGTCGATGGCAGTTTTTCCAATTCTTATGAAATTGCATACGACAATTTGATTGGCGCTGTGCCGTCTCTGACCCTGCAGTCGAACTATGCGGTCACGAACGGGGGGGCAAACGGCAATTTGCTTGACGATGGAACATTTATCAACCGGCACTTTAGAGCCAACGAGTTCGAATATTACCTCCAGGATGCATGGCGAATCCGGCCCAACTTCACATTGAGCTTTGGCCTGAGACACACCATCCTGCAGACGCCCTTTGAAACGAAGGGGCAGCAAATTGCTCCGACGGTTGATACGCACAACTGGTTCATGCAACGCGGTCTGGCAGCAGCGGCGGGACAGGTCTATCAGCCGGATCTAAGCTTTGCTCCGAATGGACCCGTCTATAATCGGCCCGGCTACTGGCCGAAATCCAAGGACAACTTCGCGCCGCGGCTTGCATTTGCTTACGCGCCAGACAGTAAAACATCGATTCGCGGAGGATACGGGCTTTTTTATGACCACTATGGCCAGGCAATCGTCAACTCCTTCGATCAACTGGGTTCCTTTGGTTTAACGACGAGTCTGACCAACCCGGCGAATGTGCAAACGACCAGCTCATCTCCCCGCTTTACGGATCGTCATACTTTACCGTCGATTTCGTTGCCGGTATCTCCGAATCCCATATCCTACCCATATACGGTTCCGGACGGCTCCTTCCTCATTACATGGGGAGTGGATAGTAAGTTGAAGACGCCCTATTCGCAGACGATCGACTTTTCTGTTCAGCGCGAACTGCCTGGCGGATTTACCGTCGACGTGGCATATGTAGGCCGTTTAGGCCGCCACCTGCTGCAGCAACTTGACCTTGCGGAACCTGTAAATTTTGTGGATACCAAGAGCGGGGCAGACTATTTTTCGGCAGGCTCGCAACTCTCGCGCATTGTGGACGCGAACCATGGGAATAGTGTGAACAGTGGCAATGGCACGAATGTCAATGTACAGGCGATTCCTTATTTTGAAAATGTCTTTCCATACATGGCTGGCTTCGACTACCCAGGAGAGAGCGCGACGCAGGCGATTTATAACAATGAGTGGGCGCCATATCGATACGGCGCGGGCGAGACCACTTCGCTGGCCGATCTCGATTTCTTCAGTTGCACGACTAATGACCCAATCTATCCATGCCCGGCTGGTCAACAGCCAAAGTTCTGGCAGAACCAGTTCTCCTCCCTGTATGCCTGGTCTTCCATTGGCATGAGCTATTACAACGCCGGCCAGATTGTGCTGCGGCATCCGGCCAGCCACGGCCTGCAAGTTGATTTCAGCTATACCTATTCGCGCTCGATTGATATGGGCTCGGATACAGAACGGGCCAGCGAATTGTATGCAGGCGGGAATGGAGCGGGAAGCGGCACTGCATCGTTCGGTACGATCTTGAATACCTGGAGACCTTATTTGAATCGCGGTATATCGGACTTCGATACGACACACCTGATTACAGTCGACTGGGTCTATGAGCTTCCCGTCGGTCAGGGGAAACGATTCGGCGGTGGCATGAGCCGCTTAATGGACGCATTTGTGGGCGGCTGGCAATGGTCTGGTTTGAATCGCTGGACTACCGGCTTGCCCTTCAGTATTTTTTCTCCGGGCTGGGCAACAAACTGGCAGGAAGAAAGCGCTGGAGTCGTAACAGGCAACGTAAAGCTTCGTAAGCATCTCGATGCAAATGGAGCACCACAGGTATTCGATAATCCTGACGCGATTAACAGCGGTGTGGCTAGTGGCGGCTCTCCTGTCCGTCTTGCGTATCCGGGCGAGGCGGGCGAACGCAACAATTTCCGCGGCGATGGTATCTTCAATATCGATTCGTCGCTGGCGAAGTCGTGGAAGATTACCGAAGGACAGAATCTGAAGTTTGGTTGGGATGTATTTAATGTCACGAATACAGTGCGTTTCGATACGAATCCAGCGGACTTAAATGGCAGCCTTACAAGCGGAACGCTAGGCGTTTACAGCACCACCTTGTCGTTGCCTAGAAGGATGCAGTTCTCGCTTCGGTATACCTTCTAGCCTGAGTAAAGTAAAACAAATGCCCCATCCACGAATCCATGGATGGGGCATTTGTTTTCTGACAGATTGGACAGGTTACTGACGCAGATTCGTTGAAACTCCTGGCCTCAACACGCGGCCCGGAATGATTTAAGCCATTACTCCGCGCCGAGTGTTTTCACGAAATGGTAGTAAAAATCAACGCCTCGGTAATAAGACTCAATGGGGACGCGTTCGTCTTTACCGTGGGCGCGAACATCATTTGTCTCCAGCGCGATGCCGGAGATTCCATACGTCGGCATGCCTGCGGCGTTGGTGAAGACGCCGTCGGATGCTCCGGTTGCCATCGTTGGGATGACAGGAGTTCCGGGCCACATCTCGTTTACTAGTTTGTCCAAGGGCTGCATGACCTCAGGTTTCAGCGCAGCGGGCGGCAAGGCTTTTCTGTCCGGAGCCGTGTCGGAAATTTCGCCTGCGCTATCGACGTAGCGCACCGTGACCTTGGGATCGTCGATGATGCGGACGAGGTCCAGGCGCACTTCTTCAAGCGAATGTCCGGGCAGGATACGGCAATTGACATTGGCTTGCGCCATCTGCGGCAGAGCATTGTTGGCGTGGCCTCCAGCGAGGCGCGTGGCAACGCAGGTCGTGCGCATGGTGGAATTGTATTCGGCGTTCCTGGACAGCCGATCGATGGCCGCTTTGTTGGGCTGCGCCGCGGCGACGGCCTTCATATCTGCGGCGGTCTGACCGGACTCAAGCGTACTCATGCGCTCAAAGTAGGCGCGGGTGATCGCGTTCAGTTCGAAAGGAAACGTGTAGTTCTCCAGACGCTGTAGAGCATTTGCAATGTGATAGATGGCATTATCTGGCACAGGCAGCGAGCTGTGACCGCCAGGGTTGGTGGCGATGAGCTGAAAATCGGCGTAGAGCTTCTCCGTCGCGTCTACATCCATCGCGATTGCTTTACCCTGCTCCATGTCGACGCCGCCGCCATCAGGGTTGATGACGTACTCTGCGTCGATCAGATCGCGGTGATTCTGAATAAGCCAGTTGACACCGTTGGATTTGCCACCTTCTTCATCGGCGGTAAGTGCCAGGATGAGATCGCGGTCCGGCCTATAACCTTCTTTCTTGAGACGGATGAAGGTGGTGGCGAGGATGGCGTCGCTCTCTTTCATGTCCTGTGTGCCGCGGCCATAGTAGTAGCCGTCTTTTTCGACAAATTTGAATGGATCGGTGGTCCAGTCTTCGCGACGGGCTTCGACCACATCGAGATGACCGATGAACAGAATCGGCTTCTTCGCGCCTGTACCGCGCAGGCGGACGACCAGGTTCTCTTTGCGGTCGTTCGGACCGCCGATGAAGATGTCTTCTTTCGGGAAGCCGGCGTCGAGAAATCGCTGCCGCATGGCTTCGGATGCAGCAGTGACACTGCCGACGGAATCGGTGGTGTTGATTTCAATGAGTTGTTGGAAGATGTCATGTGAGAGTTGCCGGGTTTGCGGATCAACCTGAGCAAGGCAGTGGTTGGGAGTGACGGCAGATGTAAAGGCGCAGAGCGCAAACAGGCTGAGCGCAGTGGAACAACGCATGAAGTTCCCCTTTCCAGTAAAGTCAAAAAGTAACAGATTCCGCAAGCAATGGGGGAAGAAAGCGCATGCAAGTAATGCTTGGAGGCGCATCGATGCGGATGATATCGTCAACCACAAAACCAGTTTCAGCAAGAAGGTAGAAGAGAGTGAACAAGATCGCCGGCGCCCTACTTTGTTTCTGCGGATCGTTGTCTTTCATCCACGCGCAGGAATCGAAACCACTCATTACATTGGATGAATTCATGAACGCGACCGAAGTTCGATCAGCCAGGTTGGCTCCGGATGGTCAGGCAGCGGTGATCTGGACGAACGCGCCTGACTGGGCTCATGATCGCTTCCGCGATGATTTGTGGCTGTGGCAGCAGAAGACGGGAGTGACGGCGCAGATTACGCAGTCAGGGTATGACTCGTCTCCGGCGTGGTCACCGGACGGGAAATATATTGCATTCATTTCGTCGCGGGCGTTAGCGGATGAAGAGAACAAAGATGACGACAAGGACAGTACAGAGCGTGTGTGGTTGATCCCTGCCGCGGGCGGAGAGGCGTTCCCGCTCTATACGGAAAAGCTGGATGTGCATGCATTTGCCTGGTCTGCGGACGGGACGAAGATCTTCTTTTCTGTTGAGCAGCCACTGACGAAAGCGCAGGAAGATGCGCATCAAGAAGAATGGAAAGACGTGATTCGCTGGCGCGAGCAGGAACGCGGCGATGTATTGCTGGCGATTCCAGTGCAGGCCGCAGTCGCTGAAATCCAGAAGACTCCAGCGCCGAAGACTTCTGCGAAGAAACAGGATGAGGAATCGCCTCTGCCAAAGCTGGCGCAGGTAATTGCAAAGAACGATCGCGAGATTACCGAAGTCGCGGTTACGCCTCGGCAAATTGCATTTGAAACCGAAACGGTTTCGCATCGCATGGAAGGCCCGGAGGCGGCCGAAATCTATCTCGTTAGCACGGCTGGTGGCGATGCGAAGCAGCTTACGCACAATGAGGCTGTCGAGAGTGGTCTCCGTTGGAGCCCGGATGGAAAGCGGCTTTACTTCAATGTGCGCGCTGACGCGGGGTCGCTTGAAGGCAAGTATCAGGATGTGCAGGGACGCTTGTATGTCATCGATCCTGTGAGCGGGAAGATCGATCGGCTGGGTGCGGATTTTAAGGGATCGTTTGAAGAATATACGGTTGGCGAGGATGGAAGCGTGATCGCAGCCGGCCTGACGGGAACACAGCAGCAACTCTACAAAATTGATGGAAGCAAAGCGGAGGAGTTGAAAGGTACTGCTGGCACTTACTCGGGAATCGATGCTGCCAAGCAGGCGCACAAATTTATTGTCCTGCATTCGACGATTACCGATCCAACGCAGGCGTTCGTCGCCGATGAGCCGAGTCATCTGGAGCAAGCCAGGGCAGTTACGAACTTCAACACGTTATTCCACAACCGCGCACAACCTGAGTGGACGACCTATCGCTGGAAGTCAGATGACGGCACCGAAGTGGAAGGTGTACTGATCTATCCGCCAGGAAAGAAAGACGCGAAGCATTTACGCATGCTGACATTGATTCATGGAGGGCCCGCGGATGCGGATGGCAACCGTTTTGGCGCGGACTGGTATGACTGGGCCACACTAGCGGCGGCAAATGGATGGCTTGTATTCCGCCCAAACTATCGCGGGTCTAGCGGATATGGCGACGACTTCATGCTACAGATAGCACCGCATCTGGTATCGGTTCCGGGCAAGGATATTCTGGCTGGCGTCGATGCGCTGGTGAAGGATGGTATCGCTGATCCTGATCATTTGACCATTGGCGGATATAGCTATGGCGGCTATATGACGAACTGGCTCATTACTCAGACTCCACGTTTCAAAGCGGCGGTGACGGGTGCGGGCGCAGTGGAACACGCTGCGAACTGGGGAAACGACGACGAAACGTATGATGACGCGTGGTATCTGAGCGGAACGCCGTGGGAGAAGCCGGAGCTGTATCAGTCAGAGGCAGCACTTTTTCAATTCAACAAAGTAAAAACGCCGACGCATCTTGTGGGAGGCAACGCCGATGTACGCGTCAGTTTTCTTGAAGATGTGTTGATGGAGCGGGCGTTTCAGCAGATCCATGTGCCGCACGCGTTTCTTGCATTCCCAGGTGAAGGTCATGGGTTGGACAAGAATCCGTGGCACGGCTACATCAAGGTGCGCGAAGAATTGAAATGGCTGGATAAATACGTCAACCAGTAACCAAAGAGAGAGCGTGTATGAAACAAGTGTTACTGGCCTGCTTCGGGATTTGGTTCCTCAGCACAGGAGCAGCGCGTGCACTCGCGCAGCCTTCCGCACAGCAGAAAGTCATCATCGATACAGATATAGGAGACGATATTGATGATGCCTTTGCTGTTGGGCTTGCGCTGTCGAGCCCAGAACTAAAGATTCTTGGCATCACGTCAGCATGGGGAGATACGGAACTGCGGAGTCGTATGGTAGACCGCTTGTTGTGTGAGACGGGAAGAAGCGATATCCCCGTTAAAACAGGAATAAAGACAGCCAGCAAGGCGACGTTTTCGCAGGAAGCATGGGCGAGAGCAGGCAAGCTGCGCTCGCACGGAGATGCGGTAGAATTCATGCTCGAACAGATTCGAAAAAATCCAGGTGAGATTACGCTGATTGCGATTGCCCCGCTGACGAATATTGGCGCGGCGATTGATCGCGATCCTGGGACTCTCAAAAAACTGAAGCGCGTTGTGCTGATGGGAGGCTCTGTCCGGCGTGGATATGACGAATTTGGTCTTGCCGTAGCACGCCCACCGGAGGCGGAATACAACATGGCCATGGACCCTGTGGCGGCACAGAAACTTTTTGGATCCGGAGTGCCGGTCTATATGATGCCGCTCGACTCGACACAGTTGAAGCTGGATGAGGTGCGGCGAGCCATGTTGAGCACAGTGAGCACTCCTCTTACCGATTCCTTGCAGGTGCTTACAGCTGAGTGGCAGCGGATGACGCACCAGACAACGCCAACCATGTTCGATGTGGTTGCTGTGGCGTATGCCGTGAATCCTGAGCTGTGTCCGGCAACGCCCCTGCACATCGAGGTAGATGATGCAGGGAACACCCGCGAAAGGCCAGGCGATGCTAATGTACATGTCTGCCTCAACTCTGATTCTGATCGATTTTTTCAGTTCCTAATGCCGCGGTTGCTGGAGCAGAAGCTGCATGGCGATTCCGTTTGTGTAGCGCCATAGTCGCTTAGCATAAAGCAAGAGCGCCCCGACCAAGGTCGGGGCGCTCTTGTTGATGTGAAGCCAAAATTATCGCGGAGTTACGTCGAGAGTCAGCACTTCGAACGGCGCGAGTTGAAATTCGTGGGGAACACGCGCTTGAAGCTCGGTGGAGGACTTTCCGGCATCGTCTTTCCACGGGCTCTTCGCAGAATATTTTTGCGCCGCGCCTGTCGGAAGCTCAAAGGCATCCTGAATATCTACGCGCATGCTCTGTGGATGATCGCTGGGATTGCGCAACACAAGAATGCCTTTTTTCGGCGTCCACGAGGCCCAGCCGTACACCTCAAGCCATGCGGGATCGCCACCGATCCAGTGTGTGTCTTTTAGTACATCCGCATTCGAGCGCGACCAGTTTGCTGCCTCTGCCAGATCATCCCAGTTTGTAGAGCTGAGCAAAGACGGTGTGATGTACATCTCCTGCAGTTGCGTGCCATTGCCGAAATAATCGTGTACTTCATTGCGAAAACTGTTGCTGGGATCTTTGCTGAGTTGTTTGTGATGCTGAGCATAGATGATGCCATGCAGCATGAGAGAGTTGAGGGGATAGAGGGGGCCGCGCTTTACAACCTCATCATAAGTGTCAGCATCGCGATACGTAATCCAGCGCTCGCGGTAGGGACCGACGCCGGCGACGCTGTCATCTTCGCCGCCGCGCCATATGGAATCGGCATAGAGTAACCAGAACGGTGACGGATAGGTGCCTGTAGTGAGGTTGATATAGATGTCCGGCTTGACTTCGCGCAGCTCACCAATCAGATGAATCGCGGCAGAAAAGTCGCTGTCGAAGCTGCTGCCGGGGAAGACGCTGTCGGCATTTCCAGTTCCATCAAACTTGAATTGATTGACGCCATACTTGCGGATCATTTCTAAACATACGTCACGAAAGTGTGCGTAATACTTCGGTCCGGAAAGAGCAAAGCCATTGTCGACAATTTCAAATCCCGCGGCCTTCCCGTACTGGATGCGTTCTTTTTTCGGGATGTCGTATCCGCCCCAGGGTGACATCCAGATACCTGGCGAGGCCTCATATTTATTGGCCGCATCGCGCACTGGAGTAAAGCCCTTGGGGAAGCCTTTATTGAAGCTCCAAAGTGAAGCGTGGTCGTCCCAGCCGTCGTCGAACATAAAGGAACTGAGTGTAACGCCGCGCTTCTCATGCAGTTCGCGGCCGAAGGTGTTGATGCGGTCCAGCGCGCCTGCCTCGTCATAAGCGTTGAAGTAGCCGAGATCGTACCAGGAGTTGTAATGCAGGAAGGTGCGATATGGATGCGCGCGTTCCCGTTCGATGTAATTCAGAAAATCACGGCGTAGCTGCCCGCTTTGTGTCACTCCGATGACGGAAGAATAGGTTACAGATTGCCCGGCTTTGAGCGGCAATTCACGATCGATTGTGGCAGTAACACGGTCGTTCAGCACTTTGCTGTCAGATAGCGGGTGTTCGAAGCCGAGAAAGAGATTGCCGGCTACGATGGGTGATCCTTTTACCGAGCCGAGGACATGCGCACCGGGCAGCTGCAGATCAAATAGTTCAACGTGGCTGATAGGCACGTCTTGCCGACCTGCTTTTAGTGTGACGAACTGGCGCACATAATGAGATCCATCGCGCAACACGATAGACCAGGTTACACGCAGATTGCCATCGCGGGTGGCAAGCGGCAAATCAAATTGCTCTCCAGCCACGCGATCAGAGTAGCGTGACGCATCGGGCTTTGGCGCGATTGCGAGCATCTGTGGCGCGCCATCCACCCGCAGATTATCTGTCCGATAGATGGACCCATCTTTCAGAAGCAGGGAAAAAGGGTTGGAGAGGTGGAGCGTTGTCTTGTGTAACTTATCTGTAACTGCGACATTGGCTAATTGATTGCCTGAGAGTGCCCATGTGGCTTCAATGATCTGGTTCGATAGGATATAGTTATTTCCGCGATTCACAGCGATCGCTTTGCCGGGGGCCTGCGCTTTGGCCGTGGCAGCCAGCAGAAGCAGGACTGCATAAATACTCAAGAAATAGGGCTGGCAAGCAATCTTCAAATTCTTCATTTTTCCTTGCTCACTCCGGCCGGAGAATAAATAGTTACATGAGATACGACACGACTGATTGCTCCTTCGCTGGGCGTGTCTGGAGTGATCCCGTTCTCTATCGCGAAAAACAGGGCGAGGAGCTGGCCAGCGATCACATCGATGGGGGGACGGCATATGTCCGGAAAAGCCGAAGGCGCATCAAGCGATAGCACGTGGTCTGTCAAGTTTTGAATACGGTCTATTGCGTGCGGAGCGACGACGAGAATGTCTCCGCTCAGGTCCTTTTTACAAATTTCCTCAAGCAGGTCCATTTCATATTGCAGGCGGCTGTCGTCACCCGATAAATATGTAACCACTAATGTTTCTTTATTCAGGAAAGACATTGGACCATGCCGCAACCCGAGCGGCGATTCCGCGAGCGTAGCCACCTTGCCGGCATTCAGTTCCAGCACCTTGAGCGCGCTCTCCTGCGCCACAGCTTGCAGCGCGCCTGTGCCGAGAAAGCAGACACGCATGAATTTCTTCTTTGCTAAAAGCGCGGCAATGTCAGCGGCTTCATGTAAGAGTCTGATTCCCATTTCTGCCATGCTTTGCAGTAGCTGCCTATAACGGTCCGGCACGCGGATGTGAGCCAGATATTGGGCAGCTATTACCATATTCGAGAAGGAGCTTGTCATCGCCAGGCCCCGATCGTTCACAGCATCGTCCAGCTTGATAGGGAAGACTCCTGGGAAGCGCGCCATAGTGCTGGATGCATTGCACGTGACCACGAGATGGCGAATCTGAGATTGATAGCTGTCGTGCGCCTGCTTGAGGACTGCAACTCCTTCGGAACTCTCGCCCGAACGGGAAAATGAGATCAGCAAATACTTTTTACCAGGCAGAATGTGATCGGGCATGTTCGTCAGCAATTCGGTACTTGAGATTGCCACGACCTCGCATTCCCATTGCTGGTGCAAGACGAGGCTTACTGCGCGCCCAATGTAGTCAGAAGTTCCGGCTCCCGCCAGGATCACTAAGGGAGGATTTTGTGAACCGCGTGTCAGGCCGCAGTGGTGCAGGAAACTCTGAATGGCATCATGCATAGATGAAAGATGATGCAGCGTGCCGAGCCAGCTTTCCGGCTGCTGGTGGATCTCGCGCGGCGTATCCATGAGGCCCCTGACTTCCTTTTCCTTCTCGGTTAGAAGAAGTAGTGCAGAAAGTGAGTCCGGCAAATGGCGATCTCCTTATCTATATTTAATCTGTTCGGGATTTGATTGTAGCCTGTAAAGCGAGATAATACGTAATCAAAAATAACAAAAGGAAATAATTTAGATTTCTTAATTAGTGTCCAGGTCGAAGTCACTTTTTCATTCGCATACAATCTGTTTGGAAAGCAGGGGGATGACGGTGGCACGTACGTCTACAAAAAAGGTAAAAAACCGCCCGATGTTAATAGACGAGCGGCGTCAACACATTCTTGGACTTGTTCAAAGCCATGGACGTGTGCTGGTCGATGAATTGTCTGGTACACTCGGCATCTCGCAGATCACGATCCGCAAAGATCTGGATCATCTGCAGGCAAAGGGCTTTGTCCAGAGAACCCACGGCGGCGCACTTCCAATTGCGGCGGGGTCATTATTTGATCCGTCGCTGCAGGAAAAACAAAAGCAACACTCCCATGAAAAGCAACGGATTGCAGAGGCAGCTGCCAGCATCGTGCAAGAAGGGCAATGCGTAATGCTGGACTCAGGCACAACGACAACGGCTGTTGCCCATGCTCTGCGTCGCTTTTCACGCCTTACTGTGATTACGAATGCGGTCAACATTGCAGCTGATCTTGCGGGTACGGATTTCGATGTGATCCTGACTGGCGGCATCTTGCGCAAGAATTCATTTTCGCTGGTAGGTCCGCTGGCGGAAGACGTGCTCGAAGAAATCCATGCCGACTTGCTTTTTCTCGGAGTGGATGGGTTCGATCTAGAGATTGGTCTGACAACCCCGAACGTCCTGGAGTCACGCGTAAACCGTGCAATGGTAAAGGCTGCCAAGAAGGTTGTGGTGGTTTGCGATTCGACAAAATTCCATCGTCGCAGCCTTTCGCGGATCGTTCTTCCGGCAAGTATCGATTGCGTGATTACTGATCGCGGATTGTCAGAGGCAGATGCGGAGACATTGCGCGGGCAGGACATCGAGTTGATCCTGGTCTGAGTTTGCTTGTGCGGGGACGATTAGTTTATATATTTCGTTTTTAACGTTTTATTGACTTTTCGTTTCGTTCTATGCGGAAATGCATGTAAAACTTTCTCAAATGGACGTTTTCTCTATGTTTGATATCACTATTGCGGGCGAAATCAATCTGGATCTGATTCTTTACGGCCTTCCGCAGAGCATGCCGATGGAAAGAGAGCTGCTGGCCACAGATTTTCAGATGACGCTCGGGAGTTCTTCCGCCATTCTTGCTCACAACCTGGCCGTTTTAGGGACGAAGGTTGGATTCATTACGCGCGCGGGGAAAGACGAGTTCGGCAAAGTTGCGTTGACGCGACTGGGGGAAAGCGGCACGGATTTGAGTCGCGTGGTCTTCGACAAGATGGGAAAACCAACGGGCTTAACCGTGTTGCTACCTCACGGCAGAGAGCGGCATATCCTGACGTATCCGGGCACGATGAGTGATATGGGCCTTGGCGATCTGGACCTTCCCTATCTCAAATCTTCACGGCATTTCCATGTGTCTTCGCTCTTTTTGCAGCGGTCACTTGCACCTGATTTGCCAGAGCTTTTTCGCGAGTTGAAACAGACAGGACTGACAATTTCGCTCGATACAAATGACGATCCGGAAGACAAATGGGGTGGCGTGCTGGATGAACTGCTCGATCTGATCGACGTATTGCTTCCCAACGAAGCAGAGATTTGTCGGATTGCGCGATGCGGCACGCTGGAGGAGGCGGTCGCGCTGCTTTCGCGGCGTGTTCCGTGCATTGCGGTGAAACTCGGTTCGCGCGGTTCGCTGGTGCAGGTCGGTGAGAAAAGGTTCACAGCCGTTCCTGTTGCAGTCTCAGCCGTAGATACGATCGGAGCAGGTGATAGCTTCAACGCCGGATTTCTTTTTGCATGGCTTCGCGGCCTTCCTTTTGAAGACTGTGCCAGGGCGGGCAATATTGCCGGAGCATTGTCGACGCAGCGCGCCGGAGGAACGGAAGCTTTCCGAGACCGCGAATTTACAGAGAACTTTCTCAAGCAGCACAATTTTCCTGTGACACGATGAAGATGTATTCGGAATGAATTTCGCAGCCATTGACTGGATCATTGTCGCGGTCTATCTCGCAGCGTCCATGCTGGTTGGTTTGCTTGGGCGCAAGTATGTCGGCAACACCGCACATTTTCTGGTGGCAGGCAGGGAGCTCGGGACATACATCGGGATCGCGACACTGGCGGCGACTGAGATTGGCACTATCACCTTCATGTACAACAGCGAGCTGGGCTATCGTTACGGCTTTGCCGCTTTTTCCGCTGCGCTCATCTCTGGCGTTGCGATGATCTTTGTAGGGCGCACCGGTTTTGTGATCAGCAGGCTGCGTGCGCTCCGGCTGATGACGGTTCCCGAATACTTTGAAGTGAAATACAGCCGCGGGTTGCGCATCGTTACAGGTATTCTTGTCGCCCTGGGCGGCATTCTGAACATGGGAGTATTCCTCAAAGTGGAGGGACAGTTTCTGACGGTGATCACCGGGCTAAACCAGAAATATCTGGTTGCCACGATGATTGCGATCCTCCTTCTGGAGTTGATTTACACGACGGTCGGCGGGATGATCTCGATTGTCATCACGGATTATTTGCAGTATGTGCTGCTCTCAATTGCAACTATCATTATTACGATTTATGCCGTGCATTTTGCCGGATGGCATGCGATGGTGGCGAAAGTCACGAGCGTGATGGGGCCGAGCGGGTTCAATCCCATCACCGCGCCGAAGTTCGGTTTCAGCTTTTTGATTTGGCAATTGCTGTTGTGGCTGGCGATCCACACCTGCTGGCAGACAACGGCCATGCGCATGTTCTCGACTAAAAGCCCTGAAGTTTCAAAACGCGTCATGACGTGGACCGGCTTCATATTTCTTGGGCGCGGCATGCTTCCGATGCTTTGGGGAATTGCGGCACTTACGCTGCTTGGTCACGGAGCAGTGCTCGGCGGTATACCGCAGCCGGTCGTGAATGGTCACACGCTTACTCCTATTAATGCCATGCCGGCGATGCTTGCCATGTTGTTAGGGCCGGGTATTCGTGGGATTGTTGTGGCGGGTATGCTGGCTGCGACGATGTCGGTGAATAGTTCGTATCTATTGGGCTGGAGCGCGGTCATCTCGCAGGATATTATCGCTCCGGTTCGCAAACAGCTCGGCCGACCCCCGGTACGCGATGCGACGCAATTGCTGATCAATCGAATTTGCAACTTTGCCGTCGGATTATTTCTTATTTTCTGGGGATTGCTCTACACGCCGCCTGGAGCAGTGTATCTTTACCTGAACATTACAGGGACTATTTTTCTTGCGGGCGCATTTGTCTGCGTGATCGGTGGCCTCTACTGGAAACGCGCCAACATTACCGGCGGCTATTGTGCGATGTTGATGGGCGCTGGCGGCGCGATTATTCCCTTCTTCTTTTTGCACAAAAGCGAGAGCTTTGCCGGGTTTGCAGCGTTCGGGCTGTCTGCTGCGGGGCTTCTGATTGGGTCGTTCCTGGGTAAGAAAAGTGCCAACACACCTGTTGCCGAATTGGCTGTGCAGACTGGAGATGCGCTATGAATGGGTGGATGAATTTCTGGGCCGCATGGCTTGTGATTTCCGGGGTCGCTTTTACTGGCATTACGCTGATTGTGGCGATAAAGGGTTTCCACGATCTACGCGCCATGTTCGCGGGTTTAAGAGAAAAGAAAAAGGTCGAGTAAATGAGCGATCCGGATAAGTTTGTTGCGATGGTTTCGGCGAAGGCGGCGGTAAGTCTTCCGCTCAGCGATTTTCAGCCGAAGCCAACACTCGTCGCGAAAGAACATCACCTAGAGCGTGCCCGGTTTCCGGTAATCGACTATCACAATCACCTGGATTCGCTTGAGCCACGCGAAGTCTTGCGTGTGATGGACGCCTGTGGCATTGAGAAGATCGTGAACATCACGATGAAGACGGGCGATGAAGCCCTTCGGATGATCGATAAGTTTCACGCGGCTGATCCAAAACGTTTTGCCACGATTGGCTGGATGGACTGGTCCGATGTGACGAGGCCGGATTTTATTACGCTGACTTTGCAGCGAATTGAGAGGCTGGTCGAGTGTGGTGCTGTCGGTATTAAGTTTTGGAAAGATCTTGGGTTGAGCGTACGCGAGGCAAACGGTGAATTGCTGTGCGTTGACGATGAGCGGCTGGCTCCGATTTTTGACAAAGCAGCGGCGCTGGGCATTCCTGTTATGTTTCATACGGCAGACCCGGATGCTTTTTTTCTGCCGATCGATGCACAGAACGAGCGATACGAAGAACTGGTGGCGCATCCGGACTGGGGATTTTATGGGGCCCGGTATGCAAAACAGGAGCTGCTCGAACAACGCAACAGAGTTATTGCACGGCATCCAAAGACCACGTTTGTTGCGGCGCATGTAGCGGAGAGTGGAGAGAACCTCGCGCTAGTTAGCCAGCTGCTTGAAACCTATCCAAACGTCTATATCGATATCAGTGCCCGCGCTTCAGAGTTGGGGCGCCAGCCCTATTCAGCGCGTGAGCTGTTTCTAAAATTTCCAGACCGCATTCTCTTTGGAGCCGATCTCCTGCCGGAAGAATTGATGTACCGGCTTTATTTTCGTTTTCTGGAAACGGCGGATGAGTATTTCGAATATCCGTCCCACGCTTCACGGCAGGGGCGCTGGAATATTTATGGATTGCACTTGCCGGATGATGTGCTGCGTAAGGTTTATCGTGAGAATGCGCTGCGACTTTTAGGCGGAAATTAAAATAAATGTCATGTAATCAGTCATTTAAGGGAATCGCCAACGTTCGGTGCGACAACGATTTTCGGTGTCCCTTATAATCAGCATTTTCCCGCACAAGGATGCAGATGCTGGCTGATTCTCTTGCCGAAGATCACACTGTCTTGACCGAAGCCGAAAAGACGGCCGTACATGAGCAGGTGGAACGTCTCCTGGCGAGTTCCTATTTCAGCCATAGCAAGAGGTTCCCGACATTTCTAAGATTTGTTGTCCAGCATGCTTTAGCGGGGCAGAGTGATCTGTTAAAAGAACGTACTCTTGGGATTGAAATTTTCGGACGCAGTCCCGATTACGACACCGCGGCAGACCCGATTGTTCGCGTAACCGCGGCTGAAATTCGGAAGCGGATCGCGCAATATTATCAGGAGCCGGGACGCGAGGAAGAGATTCGCGTTTCCTTGCCCTCCGGGTCCTATGTGCCGCATTTTCAATGGCCGCACGCCAGCTCCGCACAGGTTGATTTGGCAGGTTGCGAAACGCAGCCTTTGCCTGCAGACCCTTCAAACGAAGAGGTGGCGTATACACCTTCGTCTTCGACTCGATGGTCCATTGCTGCCATCGTGGTGCTGGCGGTCGTCGTGGCCTCGGCTGCACTTTTCATGGCATGGAGGTCAACGCAACGTTCCCCTTACGATTTTTTCTGGGGACCTGTACTTAATTCGACCGATCCGGTTCTGTTTAGTATTGCGGACCAGAACGAATATTCAGAGATAGCGTTGCGCGATGCTTCGGACCCGACCCGTCAGAGCATACTCAAAGATAATTTGAGCGCCGTGGTCATGGACGATTTGACCGCTGTCGTAAAGATCGCTGGACTGATGCAGGCGAACGGAAAGAAATACAGCTTAAAGGGTGAAGGCGCGACCGATCTGAAGGATCTTCAAAACGGCCCCACGGTTTTCGTTGGTGCTTTTGACAATATGTGGACGCTTCGGCTGACCCGGCCGCTGCGCTTTCACTTCGGCAATAATCCGGAGATGACGAAACTCTGGATCTCTGACGCAAACAGTTCAGAGCCTCCAGTCTGGGTGGTGGATCGCACGCTGCAGCTGAAGACGAACAATTATCGCGACTATGGCATTGTGGCGCGGTTCGTCGATCCCAATACCGGCAAACTCTCCATCATTGCGGCTGGCGTTGGGCGCGGAGGAACGATCGTGGCTGGTGAATTTCTTACTGATCCCGCGAGCCTTGAGCAGCTTACAAGAATAGCTCCAAAGGGAGCCAACAAAAAGAATATCGAATTAGTCCTGAGCACCGAGATCATCGACGGGCAGCCGGGAACACCTAAGATCGAAGCTACCTATTTCTGGTGATACAGCGGAAATTCCCGAAGCATATTCTCGCTTTCAGGATTCTGTTCCAATGGCCACGACGAAGTATTGTGCAGGCTCCTGACCGATGTTGCGAATGCCATGTTCTTCGCCGGAATGGATGAAAGCGGCTGACCCTGGGCCAATGGTTGTGATCTTGCCCGCGATGGTGACTTCGAGTGTTCCCCGGGAGATGAGAAATAGCTCCTCGTGCGTGTGATGATGTGGAGGGTGCGGCATGGCGCCGGGTGCAAGCACGGTTTCGTGGACTTCAAGATGGGCTCCAGAATGGGTGATGCCGTTCAGGATCGGGCGTGCCGTATTTCCGCCATTCGTGTGTGCCTGGAGCTGATCGAAGGGTGTCGCAAACGATTGGATGGGTTGGTTGTCGTCTGCTAATGCCAGCGAACTCAATAGCAATGGCAAAGCCTGACACAGGCTGCGACGTGATACTTCCATTTGATTCCTCCGCGATAAAACTAGCATTGACAGAGGGGTATGTGGAAGGAAGCAGCTTCCAATGACTCGCAGGCCTGTGACTTCTCCGCCGGGTTTCGATAAACTTTGCTTCGACGATGAATCTTTCCGAAATTCAAATCGCTCTGCGTGACCTGAAACTGGATGCTTGGCTCTTTTACGACCACCATCACCGTGACCCTATTGCAGGCCGCATTTTAGGTCTCGATCCGCATGCGCACATCACACGCCGGTGGTACTACGTCATTCCGGCTCATGGAGAACCGCGCAAACTGGTGCATCGCATTGAGCAGGCGCGATTGGATACGCTTCCGGGCGGCAAGACGCAGTACTCCTCGTGGCAGGAATTGCAGGCTGGGCTGGATGCGATGCTTGCGCCTTACCACCGCATCGCCATGCAATATTCACCGCGCAACGCCATTATGTATGTCTCCATGGTGGACGCCGGGACGGTAGAACTGCTGCGTGAGATGGGGAAAACCATTGTCAGCTCGGCCGATCTAGTCAGCCAGTTTGAAGCGGTGCTTTCTGAGGAGCAAGTTGCCAGCCATTATGAGGCGCAGCGAGCATTGGATGAAATTCTGGCAGAAGGATTTCGCGCGATTGACCGCCGGGTGAAGAGCGGGATCACGGAATACGAGATGATGACGTGGTTCCAGGAGGCGATAGACCGCGCGGACCTAATCACAGAAAACGGCCCGAATGTTTCCGTAAATGCGAACTCGTCGGATTCGCACTATGAGCCGACAGCCGCACATTCTCGCAAAATTCAGAGCGGCGATTTTCTGCTGATCGACATATGGGCGCGCAAGAATCGCCCTGGCACTTGCTGGTATGACATTACCTGGACGGCTGTTGTAGGCCGCGAGCCTTCCGAACGCGAAAACCATGTATTTGAAATTGTAAAGAATGCGCGGGACGCTGCGATTCATGCCGTGCAGGATGCTTTTGCCCACAAACAAGCCATTGCTGGCTGGCAGGCAGACGATGCTGCCCGGGCAGTTGTCCGTGAGGCAGGATTTGAGGCGTACTTTACCCATCGCACCGGGCACAACATCGCCAACGAGCTGCACGGCAACGGAGCGCATCTCGATAATCTGGAAACTCACGATGAGCGCCGTATTCTGCCGTTTACATGCTTTTCAGTGGAGCCAGGTATTTACCTTCCAGAATTTGGCATTCGCAGCGAAGTGAATATGATGACTACGCGCGACAGGGCCGAGGTGACAGGGCGAATGCAACAGGAGCTGGT
>Ga0206946_1003_pt1 | contig 112632 bp, 95 predicted proteins | sample Alteio_BWOrgHeat_2_FD_152965 | JGI IMG/M metagenome (GOLD analysis project Ga0206946, IMG submission 152965) | Enriched cells from forest soil in Barre Woods Harvard Forest LTER site, Petersham, Massachusetts, United States -... | ecosystem: Environmental > Terrestrial > Soil > Temperate forest >... | reverse complement strand
CGCTCGTAATCCTTCGTACGCGATCGGCATTTATCAGGGGGGCCGTCTGCGGCAACAGTTTGCTGGCTTCCACGCGCGTCCCGTCAGCTGACGAGCTGATCTGGAAGTGATCCATCAGACGCTTTGTGCCGATGATGCCTTTTCCAAGACCCGTTTGGGATACATAGCGACCGTCCAGAATTTCAGAAAGGTTAGGGATTCCCGGACCTGAATCCGTGACCGAAATCACAAACAATTGAGGGTTTGCATCTCTGACCAAAAACTCAACCGTCCCATTTGTTGCATACCGGAATGCATTGCGGGCCAGCTCGGATGCTGCTGTCGCCAATCGAATCTGTTCCTGATGCTCGAAACCGAGGAGCGCGGCGATCTCCCGCGCGCGTTGGCGGGCATGGACCACATGCCGCTCATGGCGTAACCGAAGCGTAAAGATTGAAAATGGCCGAAGATTGGTCATGACTAGATGCGCGAAACTAAGATCGTAGCATCGTCGCGTTTCCGGCAGAAGTCCCGGTAAAGTACGCCTGCCAGCAGGGAGGGGTGCCGCGAAGCGAGTCCAGGGTACTGTTCTACATTCCAGCGGGTCCCGAGTCCATCGGAATGCATGATCAGTGCGGAGTTTTTCTCCCAGGGATAAGAGAATTGCTGGAATTTGCCAACCGAATGCCCAAGGGTCCCGTTCATGGAAACCATACTTCTCGTTTTACCATTGAAACAGATTGCGGCCACGATGTTGCCGGCTCCGGCGTAGTTCACGACTGCCTTTTCGTGAAGAATTTCCGCAATCGAGACTGCGGCCCCGCGTGTCTTGCCCAAAGCACTGTGAATTTTGCCTAGAATCTGCTCCGGAGTCTGGTGAGAAACCTGATGAAAGACTCTGACCGCTTCCTGCGCGGCTTCAGCGGCGATCGGTCCGTGCCCCAGGCCATCGGCGACAATATACAGGCTCCGTCCCGGGCGATACTCGACGCTCCATGCATCCCCACAGACCGATTCGCCGGTAATCGGCAGCGAAATAGAGCTCATTCCGTACGATTGCGCTTCAGTTTCAACATGCTGGGCGGTCCGCAGTACACGGGCAAAGACCGCGGTGCCGTTGCCTGGAGAGGAATAAATTTGAAAAGTGCCGGCAAGCCTCGACATGGCCCCAAGGCCGTTCCCTGGCGTTCCCGCCGTAGAGTAGCCGTCTTGTAGCGCGGCCGAAAGATTCTCGATTCCCTTACCCTGGTCCAGTGCCAGAACGTCAATTCCGTCAAGACCGCCATGGTTCCAGGGGGTGAGGATGATTTCCCCATGACCAGCGTGCACAGCAATGTTGCGTGCGGCTTCGGTCACAACAATGCCGAGCTGGCCCTGACGCAGCTCATCGAAATCGATAGCTATGGCCAGTGAAATGGCTTGTCGGCGGGCATTGCCGGTCTGGGTCAAATCGGTCGGGCTAATGGAAATCGTACGGCTTATAGGCCTCATTATTTCCATCGGATGGCAGTTATGGTCGTGCCGCCGCCTGGCTTTGTATCAATTTCAAACTCACTCATCAACCGCTTGCTGCCGCCCAGCCCCAGCCCTAGCCCGGATCCCGAGGTGTAACCGTCCTTCATCGCGAGAGAGATGTCGGCGATTCCGGGTCCTTTGTCAGAAAAGCGCAAGCGCAAACCCTGGCGCGATCCGTTAACGACAATCGCAAGTTCGAGCGATCCCCCGCCACCATGCTCGAGTGTGTTCCGTCCAAGTTCGCTGGCGGCGGTGACAATCTTGGTTTGCTCGACCAAGCTGAATTTCATCTCGGTCGTCCAAACCCGGACGCGTTGCCGCACAAGTACCACATCGGAAGAACTGGCGATGGGGACCGTTTCAGTCTTCTGCACTGTCCCCGATATAGCCATCGCTCTCCTCGTGGTCCGCTACTGTTTCCCGCAGATACTCCATGCCCGATTCCACATTGAGAGCGGTGCGGATGCCCGGTAACGACATCCCCAGTTCAACCAATGTGATAGCCACAGCCGGCTGCATGCCTACCACGACGGTTTCGGCATCCAGCACCCTGGCCATCGACGCGATATTGGCTAAGGTTCGACCGATGAAGGAATCGACGATCTCCAAAGAAGAGATATCGATCAGGACTCCTTTTGCATTTGCTTCGGTAATCCGATTCGTCAGATCGTCCTGGAGAGTGAGCGCGAGTTTGTCATGCATATCTACCTGAATCGTCACCAGTAGATAATTTCCCATCCGCAAAATAGGGATTCGTTCCATTAGATTACCCGCGGGTTTGTCGTGCTCGCGCTGTTAGCCTTGTCTACGCGCACCACCTTGCGGCCGCTACGCTCGAGGGCGAGCCGAAAGGCATCGGCCAGCTTCGACTTGGTAATTACATCTTCCAAATTAATTCCAAGATGAACAATGGTTTGTGCGATTTGCGGCCGAATACCGCTCAGAATACACTCGGCACCCATCAAGCGGGCAGCCGTAATCGTTTTTAGTAGATGCTGGGCCACCAGGGTATCGACAGTAGGTACTCCCGTAATGTCTATAATCGCGAAGCGGGAGTTTGTCTGCACGATGGCCTGCAGCAGTGATTCCATGACTACCTGCGTGCGGGCACTATCCAGAGTTCCGATCAGGGGCAAAGCAACGATGCCCTCCCACAGCGTCACGACGGGCGTCGAGAGTTCAAGCATCTCCTCCTGCTGCCGTGCGATAACCTGGTCCCTTCCGTGGATATAGCTGTCCGTGGTGTGCAGGGCGAGCTTATCTACAAACTCATTGATCGCGGAAATCTCTAGGAATAGCTCGCCTGCATCTTTACCCCATTGTTGGCGAGCAAGAGTGAAGAGCGAAGGCTTGAGGGAAAACACAAAAATTGCAGTTTCAGACGGGCTGAATCCCTTGGCGGCACGCGAAACAGAGAGATTCGTCAGAAGCTCCTTCAGCGGCTGCCACCCGACAGCGCTAAAGTCTTCAAGGGTGGTTCCGGCTGGAACGTCGGCAATCGCCGAGAGAACATTTCCTGCGTCAGTATCCAGTTCGCGATCGTCGAGTAGATCCCGGCGCCGATCAACGGATCTGAGGCGTTGCGTCCAATCTTGCAGAATTGACTTGCGATTCTCCTGAATCGCTTCCAAAAGCTTACTCATCGAGTCTCCAATTGGTGCGCAGAGGGCTAGTTCCACGCCGATACAAACGTCCCGATTGTAACAAAAGCAATCATGCTCTGATTTCCGCGCTGTGAGGTAGGATCACCGACAAACACCTTTGTCATCAACGAATCCAAATTTTCCGTATGCAACTCGGACATTGAGAAACTTAAAGGGCTGCGGCAGATATCAGCTCAGAGTTAGAGGATGCCTTCCCTGGAGTTGAGTGTAAAAGTATCGTCCCACCCGCTACTACAAAATCGGTGAAATTCAGTTGTCTGTATAGTCGGCTCCTCGACAACTTGAGGTCGAACACGGTTATTGTGGTTCTACTATCCGCGAAGCCGGTTTTTCGGACATGTGGATTGAGCACCGCTCGTCCCTTTCGTGTGTTGTTGGGACGGCGTGTTCTCTCAATTTAGGGCTTACACGATAGAGCTATCGGATCTTATCCAAGGATTCGAAGATTACGAATGGAGTGTAGAAGCACATCCGTTCATGGACAGCCAGGACATCTGACATACTTGCTCGGAGCGTCACACTGTGAGAATTTTTCGCGCATTACGCTGCCGGTACTAGATTGCCAATAGGAGGGTGAGCTGCACATGAGCTTGATTCATCCCTACCAGTTGTGTGCCCCCAACTCCTTCGGCTATCTGATCGAGCAACAGCGCCATGCACGGAACCCGGCGGCGCGGCCCACGGAATTGATGCCCTGGAATTACTGCGAGACAATCAAGCGAGCCAAAATATGATCACCATGCCGCGTTCGATAGCTGTCATTATGGGGCTATTCGTTTTGCTAATCGTGATTCCACTGGCACATGTTGTGGTTCCGTGGGCACTCTCCACGCTTCTGCCACGTTACGGATGGGCAGAGGGGTCTCCGGGAATCTGGAATCGGCTTGGCCTGATTGTGATCGCACTCGCGGCCGCCCTTCTCATATGGATTTTTGCTTCAGCTATTCCCCAGACTCCCTCCAGGGTCAATCTAGGGCTGACTCCCTCCTTCTTGATGATGCGCGGTCCGTACCAATTCACACGCAATCCGATGTACGTCGCTGAACTGGGACTATGGCTTGGCTGTGCCATTTTTTTCGGAAGCCCCGGCGTCTTGATCGGACTCCTGGTCTTGTGGTCCATCGTGACGTTTATCATTCTGCCGCGGGAGGAACGCAGCTTGGAAGTGGCCTTCGGTCAGACCTATCTCCAATACAAGAGCAGAGTTCCACGCTGGTTCTGAAGGCGATCCGACAACCCTGAAGTCTCAACCACTGAATTGGTTGCGTCGGTCCCGGAATGATTCGTACCGGGAACGCTCTTCCCTTCAGTTGAGCGATAAGTCGGCGAGGAATATTGATGTTGGCATTGGTGTATTTTTCTCGAACATGGTCATGTTCTTTATCATCTTGACAACCGCCATTACCCTCAACCGTCACGGCATCGCGCACATTGAGACGTCTTGCCAGGCCGCAGAAGCCCTTCGTCCCCTGGCCGGAAAATTTGCGGCGACCCTGTTTACCGTCGGCATTGTCGGGGTCGGATTTCTGGCAATTCCGACGTTGGCGGGATCAGCTGCATATGCATTCGCAGAAACGTTCGGTTGACATCAGGGATTGGACAAGAAGTTGAAGCGGGCACGCGCCTTTTACGCTCTCATTCTCCTTTCAACGGGAGTTGGTGTCGGACTTCGCCGGCATTAATCCTGTGAAAGCACTCTATTGGACAGCTGTTATCAACGAACTGTTGGCCCCATTCCTTCTCGTTGCAATCCTTTTCATTGCTTCGGACAAGAAGCTGATGCAGGGCCAACCGAGTCACGCCTGGGATGGACCGTCGTGGCGCTCACCACAGTGGCAATGTTTGCCGCCGGCATAGCCATGTTCGTTGTATAGATCCGCTTTTCCGTTTCTCTCAGCCCTTTTCGGCAGCTTCGTCGGGCAATGGCTCACCTTCACCCATTTGGTGCGACCTCAGAAGAGGCCGCACCGGGTGCAACGCTACATCGAGATGCTGATCGCAATTCCAGTGGTGGGATATCTGCGATTGAACAGGTAATAGCCATTGTCAACGTAGCTTACGTAGACGTCGTCCGTGTCATACCAGTCATTCGCCCAGTACCCTGGCCACGGATCAACAAGGCTGAACCAATAGCCACCGTACTGGAAGCGCGGATATCCGCCAACGACCAGGAAGGGTAGGCCCTCAATTCGGAACCCATGGCTTGGCCCAAAGTACCCATGAAAGCGGTTCTCGGGGATGCGGTAGCCGCTGTAGCCGCCACGTTGTTGCCAGGTGCGATGGTCTGACTGCCAGTTTCCCGCCCGATGCTGCTGCCATGCAGTCTGCTCGACGCGCTGTTGTTCTTGAGTACGCTGGGGTTGTTCATGGCTGCGCTGTTGCTGAGCAAGCTGTTGCTGCTTGTTCTGATCCCGCCGCTGTTGCTGTTGTGCATGCTCTTGTTGCTGGGCATGCTGCTTATTTTGATTCTGCTGCTGTTGCTGCTGAGCGTGCTCTTGCTTGTTCCGGTCCTGCTGCTGTTGCTGTTGAACATGCTCTTGTTGCTGAGCATCCTGCTTATTTTGATTCTGTTGCTGTTGAGCGTGCTCTTGCTGCTTATTCTGGTCTTGCTGCTGCGTGTGCTGCGGCGGGGCATGATGCTGTTCGGGCTTAACTTGCTCGTGCTGGCCGGTCTGCGGCTTCTCAGGGTGGTCTTGTTTTTCGCTTTGCTGCTGTGCATACACAGGAGCAACAATTCCGAAAAGCAAAGACAGAATAGCCGTACTGGTGATTCCAACTACTTTCATACGATTACCTCTACTTGGCTCTTACGTACGCGTGTTCTAACGCAAGCTTCCTGTTGTTACGGTTACCGGACTGCCGATTGCTTCGCCCGACACGACCAGTTCCACTCTCCGGTTCTGCTGCCGGCCGCCGGAGTTATCATTTGAGGCTACCGGCACAGTATTGCCGAAACCTTTTGCGCTGACTGAGCTTGCTGTTACGCCTTCTTGCACCAGGTAATCCCGCACCGAGTTGGCGCGGTTCTCAGACAGTTCCTGATTCATCTCATCGCCGCCTACATTGTCTGTATAGCCGCCGACTTCAATGTCCAGCCCGGGATAGGCAAGCAGAATTCCAGCCACTCTCGCCAGCTTTTCGCGTGCAGCTGGCTTCAGTGAGTACTTACCCGTATCAAACAAGACATCGGACATGCTTACGATGAGTCCACGTGCGCTGTCGCGAGTCTGAAGAATGGAATTCAACTGCTCAGACAACCGAGTGCGCATGGCTGCTTTATCGTTTTGCGCTTGCTCTGCAGCTAGACGAGATTGGTTGGCATCCGCCTGTGCTGCGCTGACCGCCGCCGCTGAGGCTACTTGCGCTTTTGCCGCATCAGACTGAGCTTGTTCTTTCTGCCGTGTCGCGTCGTCGGCTTGTGCCTGCGAACTCGCCTGCGCATCCGCTGAAGCCTGGCGTTCGTTTGCTAAATTCTCTTCTCCGATTTTCTTGACTGCGATTGCGCGTGCATCTTCGGCCGTCTGCACGGCTTCTCTGGAAGCTGCAATCAGTTGTTTCTTAGGAGAGTGTTTCTCCGTGGCATACCCATCCGCAGTGTTCATAAGCAGGACAGCATGCTGATAACTTGTGCCGGCATACTCCTCGGCTCCTTCAGATTTCGCGATGCGCAGTGCGTTCCGTGCCTCAAGGAATTCCAATGGCACCCTGGCATCGAAAACTACCGGGTCGAACTTGTAACCAGTGGGAATGTAGCCACCTCGTTCCATGAGCTCATACTTTGCATTCACTGCCTCGGTGGTTCCCTTGGTATCAGGCCGCACAACATTTTCAAGCACGACTACATTGCTCGGCTGCCGAACAGCATAATAAGGTTCCGCCGTAACAATCAGGGCGAATGCCTGAAGATCAGTGGTCACGTTTAACTTACTGCGGTGGTTGTCTCCGACCAGCACTTCCCCCAGGTTTACCGCCCGGCCTTCGGGCGAAATCGCCCACAAGATGTAAGTGAGATACTCATTGCCAAAAGTTGTGGGCTTCTGCAGGTTCCCAAACTCAACCTCGATTTCGATGTAGCCCTTCTTGCTCTCCACCTTGGCTTGGCCATTGGCTGAAGGCATCAGATCCGTGCCCGCGAAATCGAGCTTCGTAGCTCCGCCGCGATGCTGATAGTTGACTGCCTGGACCGTGCGGCTGATGACATTCACGCGGAATACGGGTGTCCGGCTTATTGGCGCGGTCACGGTTGTTTGAGAAATCAGAGCGGCTTGAGCAAACCTCATTGTTTGAGGATTGGTTTGAGCAAATGCGCTCAAGCTGAGTGTGGTTCCGATTGCTAGCAGAAGCTTGGTCTTCAAAATGTCCCCTTTAGGCAAATGTCTGCCGTCTTGCGTTGTATTGATCGTGTGATGATACGTTCAGATTTCTTTACCAGTTTCCCCAAGCCATTCCTCGCATCCCAACGTGAATGCCTATGAGGAGGACTTCAGCTGTGACTTAAAGGCATGATCATCAACCTTTCTTCTTTTTCGCGAGTTAACGCGCCGCATTCGCCCCGAAGGGCGGCCCTCACTCCCAGGTTTGAGAGCTTTTCGGATCGATCGCGTCCGCCAGAGGGCCGGAAAAATATATGGACAGAGTGCCAATCGGCTGGATGTGGTTGCTTCGATGTGGGTAGTTGGGATCTCACCCACGGCAACCTAGGAACGCGAGCTACGAATTAGCGTCGTCGCTCTATCGACACACTCAGGAGATTAAAGAATGACAGTTATAGACTCTCGCGTCTGAGCAAGATAGCTCACCTATAAAGAATTATAGTTGCGATGCCCTTACTGCCTGCATGTCGGCCGCCGCAGTCACCATCGCAACGTACCGTTCAGATTTCCGGTTGGGACTACTCCTGTGCATGACTGGCTCGGCGTGCAGCGTTGATCGAGTTATCTCTAAACTGCTCAGCTGGCTGGCATCGATAATCCTGTAGCCCGTGTACTCGATGGTTAAGTCAGCATTCCCTCCAAGCCGAAGAGAGGTCACGCCGTGGTTGTAGCAGGAATAATTCAACAACTTACAGGCTATCCGGACTGCCAAAATCACTGATAATCCTTCATAATCCGTTGCGAAAGCGGAACCGGTGCGGAGCGGAATCTCTCAGGCCGTTGCTCTCAAGATTCACGGGTTTCGAGCGCTTTTAGTACAACTGGGCTTTCGCAGCTGGTCCTAGATTCGAATTAAGCGGAAAAAACTCGATGAAAGCACGAATATTCGGACATCAAGTGAACCCCGCTACGGCAAACTGACGCGGTAGGGACGATCCTCACGGATCGCCCCCCGCACAGATCCGCACAGGCGCGTCTACGCATGCGGCTCTTATGAAGAATGGGTAGCGTAAAAGCGGGCGCCGGGATAGGGATGAAGAACACAGGGTGGTATCCACCTTTCAAGGACCGGGGTAAACTTCTCCCACTTCTTCTTCGCGCGTTGACTACGACGAACCAGTACGTTACGCCATAGTCGATTGACGCGTTGTCTGAAGATGCGCAGCTGATCGATGTTGCCGGGGACAGCATGGTATTGGTAGTAGCCGGTGACTACCTGCCGAAGCCATTCACCGACCTGACTGGTGCGATCGTGCTTGCGGCGTTGAAGCTCAGCCTTGAGGGCTTTCAGCTTCGCAACCATGCGCTTCTTCGCAGTGATCCGCCAGACGGTGAAGGTTTCGGTCTTGTGGCGTTGCCCACAGTAGTGGGTGAACCCCAAGAAGTTGAAAGTCTCCGGTTTCCCTTCCCCACGCTGCTTCCGGTCACGGGCCGCATAGCGCCCGAACTCGATCAATGATTGAGGATCGTCACCACGGCCTGTTGGACGATCTTGTCCTCAACAGCCGCGATGCCCAGAGGACATTGTCGTCCGTCAGCCTTCGGTATATAGACTCGCCTTGAAGGTTGGGCCCGGTACGTTCCACGATGAACCCGACCGTGAAGATCAACCAATCGATCTTCCAGACCGGTTTCATACTCCTGCCATGTCACGCCGTCTACCCTCGGTGAGGCCTTACGCTGAAGCACGTAAAAGCTGTCGCGGAGTAAATCAACGTTCAGGTGGTGGAGCAAGGAAGTAAACCGTTCCTGCTTTCTTTCCTTTGCTGCTTTTCGCACACCGCCCAGTCCCTGGGACATGCGTTTCCCGCTCTGTGTCGGGAGCATGTTTGACTGTGCGATGTTCTCCTTCATCTGCGCCCTTCCCTCCCCAACCTCCGCAGTAGCTCCTTGTTCGGCTGGTTCACAGGTACTAAAGCGCAGTCCGACTTCTCCAACACGTGCATGTCCGCATTGCGGCTTGCGGCCTTCGCGGACCGGCCTTGGTCGTTAGACCAAGGCGTGCTGGAGATCTCCCGGTTCTCGTGCATGTTGTTTTATCAGCGTGCGCGGGTTCTTAGACTACGCAGGACCGGACAGCCACTCGCGTGTAACGCAGCCGCCGTATTGCCTTCTTCCTACTCGGAAGAGAGTCGGCATCCTGATCTTCCGGCTTTTCGAAGCTCAATAGCCCGGCCCACCAATACCCCTATCTACGCTTCAAGTGACACCTCGCGATGTCCCCAGCAAGACTCGAGGTCAGGATGGATTCGCTACTTCCTTTCCTGCAGGGGACTTGCACCCCCTACAACATGCCGGTTTATCCCGGCGCTCCCGAGATGCCGGTTTTGCGGCAACTTGCCAGAGGCATAGCCGATCCGACCGGGTGAATGAGTGACTTGGCTGTAGCCTCAACGGAGAAAGGGCGCAATGCGGCCCCGTTGGCCAATGTTAACCATGACTCGTGATGGATTCCTTGCCGAGTCTTACGCGCTTTGGCCGCTCCATTCCCCAAAGCCGGCACCCCGCGGATTATCGATGTTCGATTTTGGGGCGGCTTTCTCGATTCCGGACAAACGGTCGCGCGGGACAGAGGTTTTGGAAGGCGCTTATCTTCCGTTGCGCAATCCCCAAAACCCAAGAAGTTGAATGGCTAAACAACGAAATGCCGTGAAGAGCCGGACTGGCACCTCGAATTTCGCAAAACGGCCATCGGCGTGCTGCCGATCAGAGCCAAGGAGGCGCGTGTGCTGAAACGAATTCTTGAAATCCTGCCGGCGGTTTGCCTTGTGACGAGCATGGCATCCTCGGCGCAGAGCCCCTTCATCGGCCAGTGGAAGTTCGACTCCTCTAAAAGCAGAACGCCCGATGAGATGAAGGTTCAAAGTAAGGGCGGCAACAGGTACACCTTCGATTTCGGCGGGGGTGTGGAAACGATCATGGCAGATGGGACCGACCAGCCAGGCCTCCAGGGGACCCTCCTGTCAGCGAAGCAGGAAGCGCCGGATACGTGGATCGTTGAGCGCAAGAAAGACGGCCAGTTGATGCTCAGGGCGACATGGAAGCTTTCGGGGGACGGCAATAGGCTTACTGACTATTACCGCGAGTTCGAGTCGGACGGTTCGACGTTGAGCCTGGATTATGTCTACCAGCGAATCGGCGGAGGATCGGGTTTCGCTGCGGACTGGCAAAGCATCAAGGAGACGAGAAATACCCCGTTGTCGATGGAGGTGAAGGCCTATGAAGGCGACGGCCTGTCCTTCCTTACTCCGGCGCAGCATAGGCCAGAGAATATGAAGTTCGACGGCAAGGACTATCCCGAGGACGGATCGAACGCTGGGCAAGGTCCGGCCATCTCGGCTCGGCAGGTAGACGAGCACGATCTGGTGATCACCCACAAATACAACGGAAAGGTGACGGGTACCGAGGATGTTGGATTGTCGGCCGATCTGAAGACATTGACGATTACCTTGCACTTTGCCGGTCGCGACAAGCCTGATGTCATGGTTTACCAACGGCAGTAGGTGTTGGTCCGTGTCGGGCTGAACGGCGATCTTTGCTTTGCCTGCATGTTTGCAGGTCGCCCTTATACCGCGGGTACCCGATCTGTCTCACGTGAAGGCACAAAAAACGGACCGCAAGAACTCAACGAGCTACTCACCGGGTGCTGCAGGCTTGCCTGAATTAGCAGAATAGGACATTACCAGCACGACGTCTATTGCTGTAGCTATTGGCCAGCAAACGAACGCCTTAAATGGCAGCTAGTTGCGAAAATGGCCTCAAAGAAGATATTCAGATCGATTTTCGAAGGCGAACGAGATCATCGGCCATACCGGCGCGAATGTCGTTGCGCGCGCGGCGAGCTTCCTTCTGCTCGCGGACAGCCGTGCGAGCTTCGAGATCTAAGGCGAGAAGCCGCCGCGCAAACGCCTTGAGCGGTGGGGGCGGGCGGTAGTGCAGGCGGGCAAGAACAAGCTGACGTTCAAATTCGTGTCGGCGATTGCGGAAATCGCGCAGGAGAATACGGCTGACGAGATTCTGCCAATACCGCAGTCAAGAACGTAATTGGATATTTGGTGAAGCTAAGCGAGATCGAACCGACGACCTCCTGCCCCTGACCAGCGATGTCAGTCGACCCTGTGCCAGATATGGCTCGGCTGCAAATCAAATTCGCCGGACAAGGCCTCGCTCTGTTGCATCTGTATTGCGTACCAGAAGCAAAACCAGGATCATGCCAACAAACGGGGTCAGTGCCGCAACAAGGATAATCGGATCAAAAGAGTGGGTTGCCTGGGCGTGGCGGGCATCGGAAAAGTGGCCGATGAGTTTGAATGCGATGATCGTTCCCAGGCCGGCACCGGACCCGCCAAGGCCGCTCACAGATGCCACTGACTCACTGGCAAAGAGATCGGATGGCAACACGTTTGCCATGGTCGAGAAGGCTGCGTATGAGAAAGTAGCAAACCCGAAGAGAAGCGCAATCACAGAGAGCCTGTTCGTGAAGATGGTCGGAATGAGAGCCGTTACCCCGATCCCGCCGAAGATAACGATTGCTTTACGCGCAGCGCCAATCGACCATCCACGCTTGATTAGGTAACCCGATACTCCTCCACCGAAAAAGTTCCCGAGGTCGGCTGCGATGAATGGCACCCATACCGCAATCAGTCCGCTCTTGAGCTCAATGCCTTTTGCAACCAGATAAATCGGAAACCAATCAGCGACAAAGAAAAAAACTGGATCGGTAAATAGCCGGGCAACGATCGTTCCCCATGTCTGGGGGAATTTCAGGAGATCACGCCACGAAAGGCGGCTGCTTTGCCGGGTCTGTGCAGACTTTTCCTTATCCGCTGCGATAAGCTGAAGCTCATGAGCACCGATGCCCGGATGCGCTTCTGGCGGATAATAAAACCGCTGCCAAACAACCAGCCAGAGCAATCCCAACACGCCGGGCACGGCGAATGCGGGGCGCCATCCCCATCGAAAGTAGATCCCAAGCACGATGAATGGAGCGACTGCACCGCCTATAGAAGACCCGCTGTCAAAGAAAGCAGTGGCGAGTCCCCGTTCGTGTTTTGGGAACCATTCCGAAACCACTTTGGTGGCCGCCGGCCAGTTCGGAGACTCGGCGCCTCCGAGTAGAAAACGGAACATGGCAAAGGAGCGTAACCCATTCGCTAAGGGCGTCAGCATAGAGATGACGGAATAGCAGGCGACCGTAATACTCAGGCCGCGTCGTGTGCCCACGCGGTCGATCAGACGGCCGAAAACTGCCTGCCCTATGGAATAAGCAATCCGGAAGGCAATCACAATGTTTGCGTAGTCGCTGTTGCTCCAGTGATAGTCCTGTTTGAGAAACGGGGCAAGCAGCGAAAGAGTCTGGCGGTCGATGTAGTTGATTACTGTCGAAGCAAAGAGAATACCCCCAATCCACCAACGCAAATGAGGAATGGAGCGAGGCATTAGTTTTGTGAGGCTGTACTCAGCAGCGATGCAGAATTCTTGTCGAGATAGATTGTCGTATCAGGATGTGTGCGCAGGATCGAAGCAGGAGCCATCGCACTCATCTCACCTTCAAAGCATGCCTTCACCGCCTGCGCCTTGCGTGTGTCCGGCACGACAGCGAGAAGCTCTTTCGCCTTCAGAATCTGACGCACTGACATGGAGATCGCCTGTTTCGGCACCTGCGAAATATCAGAGAACCACGCCTCACCCACTTGTTGCTGGCGGCAAGCCTCATCAAGGTTGACGATTAGATAAGGATCTTCAATGACAAAATCGGCGGGTGGATCGTTGAAGGCGAGATGACCATTCTCGCCAACGCCAAGAAACCCAATATCGATCGGCGCCGATGCGATGGCCTGGCCGACACGCTGGAGGACCTCGGTAAGATTCCCATCGCCATCGAGCAGGTGGTATTTGGTGATACCCGTTTTTTGGATCAGGTTTTCCAGCAGCATCTTGCGAAAGCTGCCTGGGTGGGTCATCGGCAGCCCAACATACTCATCGAGATGAAATACCTCGACTCGTGCCCAATCGATGCCGGATTCCTGTGTCAGGGCGTCCAGAAAAACAAATTGGGAGGCAGCAGTGGCGGCAACGACCCGGGCATGGCCATGGTCAAGAATCGCTTTGCGAATCGCGGTAGCCGCCTGTTTGGCAGCCGCCTGGCTAAGCGATCGTTTATCGTCGTATATCTTTAACTGCATCTGGGGTAGTGGCTCCATCTTTGAAGACGTATTTCGGTGGCGACGAGACCTCCGTCGACCGGCATGACGAGTGTAGCGCACGGTTCTGGCGTGAATCGGCGATGGGTTGAATTTCGTTAGGCAAGCCTCGGTCCAGCTGAAGGAGAGCAGCTGGACCGATTCGTTCGCAGTGCAAGCTTCTAACGGCCCAGACCAATGGCCAGCGTCTTCACCATGGTGCCGTTCGAGTCATCATCTTTGACGGCCCAGACAAATGCACCGCCCAGGCCTCCAGGCACTCGGAAATCGATGTAAAGCGATTTCAGAAAGGCCGTGTCTGGATTGTCGTACGTGTAAAAGGTGTGGGTGGTCGGATTATAGAGCGAAACGGCAATCCTAGTCGGATCAAAGTAACTCGTGTAGCCACTTGATGCCAGGGTTGAAAGTGTCGAATACGTGGCTGTTCCGGGAGTCAACAACGTGTCACATCCAGGGGTGTTGCCGCTCAGATCAGTGCATAGCCCTGTACCATTCGCCAACAGAACGGAAGATGGACCGGACGAGTTCTGGTAAAGACCATGATTAATATTCGGGACGCCTGTCCAACCAGCAGCGTAGAGAGGCACTCCCATCAGATATTTCCCGGGAGGCACGCCGGCTTTCAAATAAGCGCTTACTGTGTCCTCAATATCGAGGCCCTGTCCGAAGGATGGATCCTGGCGAGAATCGAACAATGGCGAGGCGTCGTTCGTCGTATTTTCCCAGGTTCCCGCATAGTTGTAGCCGTCAATGGTAATGAAATCAACCGCCCTGGCGGCGTTCTTGAGATCGATGTTTGTATAGTTCTGCGCGCCTGCCGGCCCATCGAAGCTCAGGTTGTACGTCTTGCCAGTTTGCGCGCTCAATGTATTCAACTGATTGCGGAACTCCTGCAGCAACAACGTGAAGTTCTGTTTGTCTGCTGCCGTGGGAAATTCCCAATCGATATTGATTCCATCGAACAAGCCCGGTGCGGTGATGTTTCCGTTCCAGTCACTGCCCACATTCCCGACGATGAACATGTTGATGCAGGAGGCGGCCAGGGCCTGGCGGCCCGCCTGCGTGCTCGCAGCGGTTGAAAATGCCTGCGCGGCACTGGCGCTGGCGCCGCCGAGAGAGATCACAGACTTCAAGCCGGGATGCAGCTGTTTGAGCTTGAGGATCTCTGCGAAGTTGCCGAACAGCGGCCAAACATCGGGTATCCCGCCAACCGGGGGGAGATTGTTATCTTCGAAATCGGCCCAGGGATCTGCAATCACACAGCTATTCGATGAGGGGTTTGAGGCACTCGCCGATACGTTGCCAAATGCATAAATCAGATGCGATAGCTTTGCAGCGGAACCGTTGCTCTCCAGGTTGGCCAAATTGTAGTTGGCGTAATAAATACTCCATTCTTCGAAGTACCCAGCAAGGATTTTTCCTTGGCTGTTATGGGTTTGGGCGGATGCGGGAATGCCCCACATTGTGAGTAACGATAGGCACAAGAGCAGGGCGAGGGGAATGCGGGAAAAAGACTCTTCTTTCATGGTAGACGCCTTTCAATGCGTGGGAGTAAGGAGCGCGTGCAGTATAGCCCTCTATACCTATTTCTGTATGTAAATGATTTCGGGGTGTTGCTCGAAGCGGGTTGGGTACCTAAGGAGTATGTCGAATCGAACGTTCTAGCCCGCCGTGCCCTGTGGAAGTATTATGAGGATCGATCTGAATTTATATGGCAAAACATTCCGCCGAAGACCAACGCCTTACCCTTCTATCTGAGATTGCCCTGGCCTTCCCAGAGGCCACACGCCAGATCTGCGGATCGCACGCGCAGTTTCTAGTACGGAAAAAGACCTTCGCTTACTTCCTCGACAACCATCATGGCGATGGCATTGTCGCTGTTACTTGTAAGGTATTAGCCGGCGACAATAAGGCACTGGCTGAAGCTCAGCCCGGCAGATTTTATCTCCCCGCCTACCCCGCATCAAAGGGCTGGGTCGCACTGCGGCTGGACGTGGGCAAGTTCGATTGGGATGAAGTGAGAGAACTGTTGTTGGGCAGCTACGCGCTGATCGCACCCAAAGGATTAGCAGTACGGCTGAAAACCGAGGCCTGAATCCGTGTGTCAGGTATCGAGATGGTCCGTACAACTTACTAGTCAGTACGCCAGGTTAGCCTAATGGAAGACTGAACGTGGGAGACCGACCAAAGCTTCGGCTGTTAGCCGAATTGCTCTAGCTATGTTTGGCTGCTTTCTTTGCTTTTGCCCATCGCTTCTTCTGCGCATCAGCAATCTTCTTCCTTGCTTCTGGGCTCAGTGTCCGCCGCTTCGAAGTTACTCTGACTTTATTAGAGCTGCCCGAAAGTAATGCACGCACAGTCTGAAGTAGAGTGATCTCTTTATCCAGTTCTGCAATTATCTTCCTGGTTTCCATCTATCCTCCACAATCAGCGTATACGAACCGCGTGGCAAAATCGAAGATCATGAGGTGCGTAGCAACAATGGCGGCTCGGACTTTTGAGAATCTACAGGTAAAACCATATCAGAGTAGCCATTAATCCAAATGCAACCGCCGTTCCAAGGTTAAAGACACCAAGTACCTTGACACCAGATGTTCTATCTCAGTAGTATGGCCCGCGCTGCAATCAACTCCTTAAACAGTGGACCGCCAGAATTGATTTGGACGGATGCAACAACGTCTTGAGGAGACCACCCATGAAAGTCAGGATCCGAACGCCCCGCTCTCTGTCCACGGCTACCTTTAGCGTCGTCATTTTTCTGCTATGCATCTTTGCATCAGCTCAAGCCTTTGCGGCCGATCCGTCGATTCCTTCAGGGCACATCCGCATCCACTACCACCGCCCAGATGGCGTTTACACCGGCTGGACAGTCTACGCATTCGACAACACGACCGAAAACACCGGCAATTACGGTGGTGGTCCCGTTCAGGCGACCGGGACCGACAGCTATGGCGCGTATTTTGACGTGGGCATAACGACCGGTGCACAGGAGGTTGGGATCATTATTCATAATCCGACCGCACCGGGTGGCGATCAGAAAGACCCCGGGCCCAACGAATTTGTCGACCCTTCAACGCAAGGCATCGAGTATTGGGCGTATTCGGGGATTGGCAAGCTTTACAACACAGCAATAAATCTCAGCAACCCGACCGCGATTCTTCCCGGGTACGTCCGCATTCATTACCACCGCACAGACAATAACTACAGCGGCTGGACCGTGTATGCATTCTTCGATACGACGGAGTACACGGGAGATTACAACAATGGCCTGGTCGGTCCAACCAATTACGACTCCTACGGTGCCTACTTCGATGTAGGGGTGACCTCAGGTGCGCAGAATGTTGGGCTCATCATTCACAACCCAACGGCGCCTGGAGGCGACCAGAAAGATCCGGGACCGAACGAGTTTGTTGATCCCACTACCGAAGGTTTTGAGTATTGGGGATATACGGGAATCGGAAAGCTATATAAGAGCGCAGTGAGCGTCGGCAACCCGACCGCGTTGCTTCCAGGATATGCTCGCATTCACTACTTCCGCCCCGACGGAAACTACGCGAACTGGACCGTTTACGCCTTCAATGACACCGCAGAGTACACGGGCGACTTCAATGACGGTCTCACTGGCGTGACGAGCGTTGATTCCTACGGCGCCTACTTTGACATCAGCCTGATTCCAAACCCGCACGACCTGGGGTTCATCATTCACAACATCTCGACGGGAGTGAAAGATCCCGGCCCCGACATGCACCTGGACGTTGCCATGTTTAACCAGGCTTGGGCGATATCAGGAAACGCAACGGTCTTTACCTCTACACCAACACCTACGGAAATTCTCGACAGTCTCCTGAATGTGCAGCAGGCATACTGGCTTGACCGCCAACGTGTCGCCATCCAATCTCAATTTGCCCAGAGCGGCGCCACATATGCAATTGCTTCAAGCCTGACAGGCGGACTATCTGTAACTCCGACTGGCATCACCGGAGGAACTAGCATTCCGCTTACAATCGGCGGAACTCTGACTGCAAATGAACTGCTGCGCTATCCACAACTCAGCGGTTATACAGTCCTGCAGCTTCCCGCAAACGTACAACTACCTGCAGTGCAAAGCGCGCTCCGAGGACAGCTGGCGTTTTCAGTTGTCCAGAATGGCTCACTTACATACGCAACCGGAATCCAGATCGCTGGCGTGCTTGATGATCTCTATTACTATCCTGGCAAGCTGGGCGTGGTTTTTCGCCATGATGACAATCGCGGCTGGCACGATTGGGACGACGACGAAAACTGTGCTGTGAAGCTAAAAGTCTGGGCGCCCACAGCGCAAAGCGTTTCAGTCCAGATTTTCGACCACGAATCAGACACTACGCCGTCTGCAACCGTTGCTATGCACCAGCACAACGGAGTCTGGGTGACCGACGGCAAGCCTTACTGGAAAGATAAGTATTACCTGTACAGCGTCAAGGTATGGGTGCCAACCGACGGCGCTGTCGACACGAATGTGACCAGCGACCCATATTCCATTGACATCGCTTTGAACGGGACAAAGAGCAGGATCACTGATCTGGAATCAGATGAAACAAAGCCTGAAGGCTGGGATCACGATGCTTCGCCTCCACTGAGAAGCTTCAGCGACCTGAGCATCTACGAACTTCACATCCGCGACTTCAGCGTGAACGATCTCACCGTGCCAATAGCGCATCGGGGCACGTACGAAGCTTTTGCCGACGAGCAATCCGACGGCATGAAGCATCTTCGTTCACTGGCCCAAAGCGGACTCAGGGCCGTGCACATCCTGCCTTCCTTCCATTTCGCCAGTGTGAACGAAGACAAGAGCACCTGGCTCTTCCCAGGAAATCTCTCGCAATATCCGCCCGATGGAGAGCAACAACAGGCCGCCATCGCTGCCACGCAGACGAGTCCGCCTTATAACTGGGGCTATGATCCCGTCCACTACCTCACGCCTGAAGGCAGTTACGCCATCGATCCCGACAACCGTGTGCGCGAATACCGCACCATGGTGAAAGGCCTTCACCATGCAGGGCTGCGCGTGATTCAGGATGTGGTCTTCAACCACACGAATGCCAGCGGCGAAGGGCCGAACTCAAATCTCGATGAGGTCGTACCGGGTTACTACCATCGCCTCGATGCAAACGGAAATCTCGAAACCGGTTCCTGCTGCCCTGATACGGCGAGCGAACACCGGATGATGGAGAAGCTGATCATCGACACGCTTGTGCTCAACGCGCGGGATTACAAGATCGATGGCTTCCGCTTCGACATCATGAGTTTCATGTTCACCTACAACATGACCGACATCCAGAAAGCGCTCGAAGCCCTCACGCCAGAGAAAGACGGCGTCGACGGATCAAAGATCTACCTCTACGGGGAAGGCTTTAACTTCGGAGATACTGCGAACAACCAGATAGGACCGAACGCCTCGCAAATCAATCTCTACGGTTTCGGAATTGGCACATTCAATGACCGCATCCGGGATGGAATTCACGGCGGCAGCCCCTTTACCGATGAGCGCGTTCAGGGCTTCGCCACGGGACTCTTCACAGACTCCAGTGACTACACTAACGGCAGCCTTCCGCAAAGCGCCCAACAAGCCCAGCTGTTGCAATACTCCGATTGGATTCTTGTTGGCCTTACCGGAAACCTGCGTGACTATACCTTCACCGACAGCGCAGGAGTAACGGTAACCGGGGCCCAGGTGAACTATAACGGCCAGCCCACAGGTTACACGAAGAGCCCGATTGAGTCAGTGAACTATGCCTCGGTGCATGATAACCAGGACCTCTTCGACCAAGTCCAGTTGAAGTCGAATTTCAGCGACAGCATTGCCACCCGCGCCCGCAGACAGATCGTGGCCATGAGCCTGGTAACTCTCGGCGAAGGAATTCCATTCTTCCAGGCCGGTGATGACTTACTTCGCTCCAAGGACATGGACCAGAATAGCTATAACTCCGGAGACTGGTTCAACAAGATCGACTGGAGCGGCAAGACTGCAAATTGGGGTATCGGCCTGCCGATCGCCAGCCAGAATGAGAGTCAATGGCCGATCATGACTCCACTGCTCAGCAATCCGGCCTACACGCCACTTCCCGAAAATATCGCATACAGTGCAGCGGCATTTCAGGAGCTCTTGAAGATTCGTTACAGCTCGAGGCTCTTCGAGATGCCCACCCTCGAGGAGGTGCAAAAGAACCTTACCTTCCTGAATACGGGGCAAAGCCAGATTCCAGGACTGATTGTGATGAAGCTCGACGCGAACGGCAGCGACTATGGAATCTACAAGCACATAGTTGTCATCTTCAACGCGACCAATGCACAAATCACATTCACGGACAACCGACTGCAGGGCCTGAAATTGCACCTGCACCCAATCCAACGCAACTCCAGCGATCCAATCACCAGGGAGTCTACGTTTAACTCGAAGCAGGGCAATGCCGTTGTACCCGCGCTCACGACTGCGGTCTTTGTGGCCGAGATCGAGTAAGTAATTCGCAGCATGCGTCTGGGCTGTGAGATACATCCGATAGAGATAGGTGAGCGCCAGCCACTATATCAGTGGTCTGCCCTTTGTCTCGGGTATCCAGACCCAACAAAGCGCAGCGATAACGAACGCGGTTCCAGCTATGGCAAATGCCGCGCCGAATCCGTGCTGTTGAGCCATCCTGCCAACCGCAAATGGAGCGACAGCGCTTGCAATACGACCAAGGTTGTAAGTAAAACCTTGCGCTGTAGCGCGGACTCTAGTTTCGTAGATCTCTGCTGTAACCGTGGCGAAGCCGGTGAAATAGCCGGTTCCGAAGAATGCCACCAGGGGGCCAAGTGCCATGAGCAACCATGAGGTCTGTATACGCGCGTAGAGAAACATAAGTAGTGCTGCCAATACCAGATAAAGGATGTAGCAGCGCTTGCGTCCAAAAAGATCGCTCAGAAAACCGAAGCTGATATAACCCAGCCACATGCCAGCCTGCATGGCTATCACCGTGGCAGACATCGTATGAGCTGAGAGCCCTATTCCGCCTTGATCGCGGGGCAATGAGAAGTAGGCGGGAATCCACAGGTTGAAACCCCACCACGCAAACAGCGTGCAAGCATTCATGAGCGTAATGGCGACGGTGATAGGCCGCAGATCGCTCTGAAAGATGCGGCGAAAACCGTTCATGGAATCTTTGCTGGGAAGGGCTGCGCTGCGTTTCCACACTTCGGGTTCTTCCACGCGACGACGCACCAGCAACGTAAAGAAAGCAGGGACAATTCCCACAAAGAAGACGGCACGCCAGTCCTTCCATGGCAGGATCAGACCGGCGACCAGAGCTGCGAGAGCGTAGCCAATGGCCCACGAGCTCTGCATGATGCCGAGCGCTTTGCCACGGTGTTTGTCGGGCCAGGTCTCTGATACGAGCGCAGCGCCACTTGCCCACTCACCCCCCATACCCAGGCCAAGCAGGATACGGAATACCGCAAGCTGAACGACGTTTTGAGCGAAGCCGCAGGCCGCCGTGAAGATGGAATAGATCAGCACGCTGCCGATTAGTGCCCGGACGCGACCATAGCGGTCTGCAATGACACCGAAGATCAGGCCGCCCGCTGCCGCAGCAAGTAACGTGATGGAACCGAGGACACCGGCGGTCTGCTTGCTGAGCCCAAAATCCAGAATGAGTGAAGCCAGGACGAGCGCATAAAGCATTACGTCAAAGGAGTCCAGCATCCAGCCGAATGAGGCCGCAACCAGAGCGCGCTTTGCCCCGGGCGGAGCCTGGCGCCACCAATCAAAACGGTCAGAGCGTGATGATTCGCTCATCTCTCGTCTTTATCGGCATTCGCGGATCCGAATCCGCCGCCGCCGGGCGTCTCGATGCGAAGACGATCACCGGGCCTGAGTTCGAGCCGTACTTTTGCCGGCAGCGTTTCAATGGAGCCGTCGGCATGCACGACTGTGTTCCGGCCACAACCTCCAGGCTCGCCCCCTTGCGCCCCATAGGGATGGCTGGCGCGGCGTTCACTGAGCAGTGTGATGGACGTTTCGGTCAACATCTCATATTCGCGCAGGATACCTTCTCCGCCGGGATAACGGCCGGCCCCACTGCTGTCCTGTCGCAATGCATAGCGGTGTATGCGAACCGGGAGGTAATGCTCGATGGCTTCGATCGGCGTATTGCGCGTGTTGCTCATGTGGGTATGCACACCGCTGAGACCTGGCAGGCCATTGCGTCCGCCCATACCCCCACCGATGGTCTCGTAATAGGCGAAGGGAGAACCGTCATCCGGCATCGTTCCTCCCAGCGTCACATTATTCATGGTTCCCTGGCTTGCTGCGGGAATGATTTGAGGCAGTGCCTTCGCAAGCGCTCCAAGGACAACATCCGTAATCCGCTGCGAGGTTTCTACGTTGCCACCAGCCACCGCCGCAGGATGCACTGCGTTTACGATCGTCCCACGCGGAGCAATAACACGGATGGGACGCGAGATGCCGGAGTTATACAGGACATCATCCTGGACGACCAGGCATCGAAAACAATAGAGCGTTGCCGCGAGTGTGATGGCAAAATTTGCATTCACCCCACCGCGGGTTTGGAGTTCTGTGCCGGTGAAGTCTACCTCGGCTTGATCACCGGCAATGCGGACTATGGTGCGAATGCCTATGCACTGGCGGCTGAAGCCATCGTCGTCCATCACGTCATCAAAGCTGTATTCGCCATTGGGAATGTTGGAGATGGTATGGCGGAGGATGCGCTCAGCGTAGTCCTGCAGCGCGCGAGCATATTTGCGAACGCGGTCGAGCCCATAACGCGTAACGAGAGATCTCAGGCGGGCTTCCCCGACTCGGTTCGATGCGATCTGTGCACTCAGGTCGCCTTCGCGCTCAACGGGCGTTCGCACATTCGCCAGAATCAGCGCAACCACGTCCTCACAGATCTCGCCGCGGCGCACGAGTTTGATTGGAGGGATGATGAGCCCTTCCTGGAAGATCTCTTGAGCAAGCGGCATTGAGCCGGGGCTGACCCCGCCTACATCGGAATGGTGGGCACGATTGGCAACATAGAACGCCGGGGCCGCTTCGCCCTCCAGAAAGATGGGCTGCACCAAAGTGATGTCGGGGAGATGAGTGCCACCCCGAAATGGATCGTTGAGGACGACGACGTCGCCTGGTTCCATGTTCACGTGCTCGATGGCTGCCTGCACAGAGAGTGGCATGGCACCCAGGTGCACAGGCATATGATCGCCTTGTGCGATGGTCTGGCCGCGCTCATCGTAGATGGCGCAAGAGTAGTCCAACCGCTCCTTGATATTGGGCGAGAAGCCGGTCCGGCAGAGTGTAATTCCCATCTCCTCCGCGATGGAGAGGAAGATGTTTTTGAAGATCTCGAATTCTATGGGATCTAGAGTCGGTTCTGGCATGGCTCACTGCGCTCCCCGGCGGAGATCTCCTCCGCGAGTTGATTCTGCTCAGCCTCTACGATGCGTGTAGCAATCAGGGTGCCTACGCCGTCGATCCGGAAACGATAGTCCGGTGTAATAACTACGGTGGACTGGCCGCTGGTAATAATTGCCGGCCCCTGCCCTTCCATACCGGGAAGCAATGTCTCGCGGTGGTAGATCGCGGTCTCCCACGAGTGTCCGGCAAACCGTGCAGAGCGCGTTATGACCGGCGGCGGCAAGGGTTGACGAATCACCTGTGGTGAAGGAAACGTGTGCTTCCGCGTTATACCGGCGGCGTTGACGCGGACGTTCACTACTTCGGCGATGCGTAAGATATTCGAATACCCATAGAGGCGATTGTGTTGGCGGCTGAACTCCTCGTTGAAGGCGGGGGTGAGGAGCACGTTGATCTCATAGGCCTGTCCTTGATAGCGCATATCGAGCGAGCACTCGATGACAATATTGCGTGGTTCAAAGCCCTCACCGGCGAGGTCTGCCTGAGCCCTCTGAACCAAGGGAGCCAGATACTGCTGCAGATCAGAGAAGGTAATGATGTTGGAGAGCTTCAGGATGGTCTGCGAGTAATCTTTTCTCACGTCTGCGAGCAGCATGCCAAGCGCCGAAAGGACGCCACCATGTTCGGGAACAATCACGGTTCCGATCTCAAGTGTGTCTGCAATCTCACAAGCATGCATACCGCCCGCCCCGCCGAAGGCAAGCAGCGCGAACTCACGCGGATCGTAGCCGCGCTGTACCGAGACGGCCCGAATGGCACGCTCCATGTTGGAGTTGGCAATCTGTACGATCCCTTCCGCCAATCGTGTAGGGGTGATCTGAAGCTTGTTTGCGAAGACCTTGGCGAATTTCGAGGTGCATTCGACGTCAAGTTGCATGCGACCACCGAGAAAGTACTTCGGATCGAGGCGGCCGAGCAGCAGATTTGCATCGGTAACGGTAAGTTCTTTCCCCTTGCCGTAACAGACCGGCCCAGGATAGGCGCCAGCACTACGGGGGCCGACGCGTAACGAGCCACCGCTATCTACGTAAGCGATCGAGCCCCCACCGGCCCCGACCGAGTGGATGTCGAGGACGGGCAGACGGACCGGGAGGTCTCCTATGGTGGACTCGTTGGTCGTGCCCAACTGGCCGTCAATGAGGCTTACATCAGTGGAGGTGCCCCCCATGTCGAAGAGAATCACTCGATCAAAGCCGGAGGCGCGAGCAACTGCTTGCGCTCCTATGGCGCCTGCGGCAGGGCCGGAGAGGATGGTGCGTACGGCAGAACTGCGAGCCTGCGCGGCAGAGATGGAGCCACCGTTCGATTGCATGATGTGCAACCGCGTTCCAGCGAGTCCCTGCTCCAACGTCGTAAGATAGCGCGATACCAAGGGGGTGACGTATGCGTTGACCACTGTCGTGCTCCAGCGCTCGTATTCGCGATACTCTGGCAGAATTCTATGGGATGATGAGACTGCAAAGCCGGCCCGCTCCAGGTGACGGGCAACCTGCTGCTCGTGGAGCGGATTTGCGTAAGAGTGAAGAAGACACACAGCCACACACTCCACTTTGGCCTGATGGAGCTTCTCGGTCAGATCTTCCAGGTCCTGTGGTTGCAGGGCTTCCAGCACATTGCCGTGACAGTCAAGCCGCTCGGCTAGGCCGAAGGTGAGGCCAGCGTCAATCATGGGCCGGATGCCACGTACTTGAAAGTTATAGAGCTCGCTTCGTGTCTGTCGTCCGATAGCGAGAACCTCTTCAAATCCCTTTGTGGTTACCAGTGCGACGCGGGCGCCCTTGCGCTCCAGTACAGCGTTGGTGGCCACGGTCGACCCGTGAATCACTTCGGAAACCGGATCACTCGCCATCAATTCAGCAATGCCGCTGAGAATGGCGCGAGACGGGTCGTCGGGGGTGGAGCGTACCTTATGAACCGTAAGCCCGTGGGGATCAAGCCGCACCAGATCGGTAAACGTCCCGCCCGTGTCTACACCAAGTCGAATCATTCGCCCTGGGTCAACAATGAGGACATCCATGTCGCGAATCGAAGAGGCATTCATCGTCTAAATTCGTTTTCACACCGGGCGCTAGACGTTCTGTGGGTCGGCACCCTGCTAGGGTAGCCTAGTTTCGAGAAGTCGCGAAGGGTGTGTACCGATGGGCCCGCTTGAGATGGTTACATTGCTCGGTTCACGGCAATCCGGAGTTGTGCCTCAGTCCGGTGAGGCCGGGACTCTCCCGAACTGAGCGCTACGGCGAGTACGAAGGCGATGAATGAGATCTGCTTGAAGCTTGTTCCGGAGCACACACTTCCCGATTCGCACATTACGCAACAAGGTCACGACGTTCGGCCGAACAGTGTCCTCCGACGTTAGCGGTCAAAATGCGGTGCTTTCAGCAATCCGTTTTCCTCGAACAGTAAGAAAAGTTCGCTCCCTGTCTGCGCGAAGAATTCTCATCTTATCTCGTCCTCCTGGTGGTCTCTCCGAAACTCCATACCTGACACGAATGTGCCGGTGTGATAGGTCGCCGAACTCCACGGTACGCTCAATGTAAACCGGGCCGAGCGATCGCAACCGGCGAAGTCGATGGTGAATGCTGCGCTGGCTGATCCGCCTGTTGCGATATCGCCAAGCAGGATCGGGTAGCTGCCTGGTGCGGTTACCACCGGGCTGCATCGCCTGCCTTCAATCTGGTGGAGCGTAAAGCTGTTGATCTGAGTTGCGTAAGCCGGACCCACCTCGCCGTTGGTTGCAGTCAGGGTCCAGACGCGCGCATCCTTGTCTCCGGTCTTGCTGGAGATGGAGAAGGTAAGACCATAGCCGGGTAACTTCTTCGGGTCCACAATTCCCCAGTAAGCAGGCTTGGCCTGCAACTGCATGTCGAAGGGCAGCGGATAGTCGGTACGAACGACCGGGAAGCCGTCCAGCCAAGTATCGTCGTCCGCCATGCCCCAGAAGGTGACGGCGCTGATCTTTCCCCTCAGTCGCCGGAACGCATCGAAGTAATGCTTATATAGCCATCCCTGCTCAGCCAGAACGGATGCCGGAATGGTATTGCCATAGTTTGAAGTAGTGTCGCCGGCGTTGTAGACACTCATATCCAGCTCGGTGATTTGCTGTTCGATACCTGGGAAATGCGCGGCTACAGTCTCGATCGCCTGCACCATCGACTCTGGGGTGGGGTAATTGATGGCGTTGTGCATCTCATGCCCGATGGCATCTACAGGAACACCTCGTTCGCGAAGTTCGCGCACTACGCGTACCAGGCATGCCAGGCGGTTGGGATCAGTTGTGCTGTAATCGTTGATAAAGAGCTTCGTGCCCGCGGGAGCATACTGCTTGGCCGCCTTGAATGCGATATCGATATAGCTCGGGCCCAGCACTTGATAGAAGGGACCGTGCTCAAGGCAGTCCGATTGAGTAGGATCGAGCGGCTCATTCACCACGTCCCATGCATACACCTTGCTGCCAAAGTGCTGCACTTCGCTCTGGATATGCTCCTGAATGTTCGCGGTCACCACAGCTTGATTGGCGGCCGAATTGGTTCCATCGCCTGTCGCGTAGGCTGGCGTTTGTTGGCCAGTTGACCACACCAGGTTCTGTCCGCGCACCCGCATGGTATTGCACACGGCCTCACCCACTTCGGCGTCGCCGTTGGCATAGGTGTATGACCCCTTGGTGGCCTCAACCGAGCTCCACTTCAGGTCGTTCCCCGGTGTCATGCTGTTGAAGTGCATCGTCAGCAACTGGGCATGGGCTCCCGAGAGGTCGGTTGTATCAACCTCCGCTCCGACGGGGAAGAAATCGGCAAAGGTCTTGTAAATCGAAGGAATGTCCGTCTGAATGGTGGGCGGCGGAACGTAGGTGAGCTGGAAGTCGTCCATGTAGAACGACACCAGATCGTTGCCCGATGCCGGAACGGTCTGGAAATATAGATAGGCCGATCCAGGGTCGTAGCTACTTGACATGTTGTACCCGGTAACGCTGATCTGGTGCCAGTTCCCGTCCGCGGGCACAGTAGCGCCTGGGTATCCAGTTACGCTCGGATAACTTGTGTTGCCATCGAGCGTAACCTGCAGGCTCATGTTGATGACGTGGGTTGAGCCGTCAGTGGGCACTAACCGCACCCATGCGCTGATGTTGTATTCGGACCCGTTGTACATCTTGTTGCTGACATTGATTTGCGGTCCGTCGTAATTGGCCACTCGCCCTGTGGTCAGAAGGCTGTGTGTGCCACCGTGTGCGGCTGCAGTCGTGTTGGTCACGGTAGAACTGCCCGTGCGCGAACTCCAGCCATCCAGACCGCCATCCTCAAAGGTGCTGGTGATTCCGGTGTTGTCCTGCTGGCTGGGGCTAAGCGGTGCCGGCGAGAGCTCACTGATGACGACGTCGCCGATGTAGAAGGAATCCGTTGCGCTGCTGGACTGGATATACAGAACCAGATTTGTAGGTGGCCCAGGAAGATCGCTGTAGCTGAAGGTGCCCTGTATCTTCGTCCACATCGTACTAGAGAGTGCCCCGGAGGTCGCAATATTGCCGTAGGCACCGGAGGTAGCGGCACAGTCTGTCGTCTTGGTCGAGATCGTCGCAGTCGGGTTCGTGCTGTCAGGCGTAGTTAGCAAGACATAGGCGGTGACCTGATAGGTTGCGCCCGCCACCACGTTCGGTACGGTCAGCAGATTGAGGCTCGGTCCCATGTAACCAGCAGTCCGATTGGCGACGAGAAGGCTATTCGTATCGCCATTTGGATCGGGGATCGGAGGTGCTGTATTGGTCAAGGTTGCAGACCCAAAAGGCGTCCAGCCATCCAGGCCGCCATCCGCGAAAGTATAGGTCGCAATCGGCGTCCCCCCCGGAGGCGGCGCTGTCTCGGTAATCACGACGTCGTCCAGATAAAAGGATTGCGCACTTGTCGCTCCGACCAGCTGAGCGTAAAGGGTAAGACCTGTCTCCGTTGTGCTGACGGTGTAGCTTCCACCGATCTGTACCCAGCCGGAATTCGATACGGGCACCTGGTATGTGCCGATCGTGTCGTAGCAGGTACCGCCGGAGCAGCTGGGATCGCTGCGCTTGACGGTGAAGTTTGCGTTGCTGGCGCTTTCTCCGCCGGTCAGCTCGACGTACCCGGTGATCGTATATTTTGCCCCAGGCAGAAGGATACTGCTCAGCGAAATAGAGGGCCCGCCCGCGCCACCGGAACCCGTTGTGGTCAGAAGACTATAGGACCCGGCATACGCGGCAGCGGTCGTGGCCACAGGTGTGCTTGCACCGTTGAACGAACTCCAGCCGTCGGCCGTTTCGTCTTCGAAGCTGTACGTTGCAACCGTTTGCGCGTGCAGATGGCCGACGCAGAGAAGCGTGAGCACAGCGATAACGCATAAAACAGCGATCCGGTTTCGGGATGAGCCCCGAGTGTAGTTTTCGGCTGAACCAAGCATCGCAATTTCTCCTCTTTTCAGGCGGTCGCTCAACGGGGCAATTGTTTTAATTGCCTTCTACTGCGGCTATGCCAGAGATAAATCGCTTTACTAAAGCGACGGAATCGTAGCCGGGGCTACGATTCCGTGTCAAGCTGTTTTTTGCGTTTCATTTTGCTTGCCTAAGACAGGGTTCGGCTAGCGAACTACTCCGCGCGTGAGTCGCACATGGATGAGTTGGCGCATGCCCTCAGCGTAGATCCCCTGACTGACATTCCTGCTTCATGCCCTAGTACGCTGGCAATGTGTCATAGAGCGGTTGCACAGGCGTAACTGCTGGATCTTCATTCGCCAGCGAAATAGCCAGGATACGAATCTTGCTGTTTGCCGGTAACGTAAGAGTGTTCGTGTGTGGCTGCAATGGTATGCCGTATGCAAAAAGATAACTGTATTCATACGGCTCGTTGAGCCCATCTGGCGTGTGGTGATGTGAGGCGTACCACGCCAGGCTGGCGGGCTTGATGTAGCCCGGGCGGAGTCCCAGATAGTCTTCCGGATATCGCGGAGACCAGTTCGGCGATCCGCGATCGCTCAAGTCCCATGTTGCATGATTGGCCGATACAGCCCAATTTTTGCGCAGCGGAAGGTCTTTTGCAGGGCCATTGGGCCCGGACGGATGCACGGTGACTGTGTCCGGAGCGGGTTTCCAAAGCCGCGTGTCCCATTGACCGATGAAACCGCCCCAATCTTCAATCGTGACCTCAACCGGCTTTTTCCCAATCTCGAAAGTAGCCTTCTGGTCTCCGTCAGACGAAGCAGCGAGGATATAAACCTTGTTGAAGTTGCCGGCAGGTAGCTGAATTGTCTGGCCGTGAGCTACGACGGCGTCGGGCTTCGAATCCCCTGCAGGAGCCAGTTTGAAGTTCACGCCACTGAACGTCAGCTCTGCAGGCAGCATCTCGGCTGGTAGAGCATCGCCTTTTGCGTCGAATCCTCCAGTTGATTTCGTATCATCTTCGCTGGCGGCGGCGAGATCGTACTGTAAGGTGACCGGTTGTGACTTGATGTCGTTGAGGCGTGCAGGTGCTGCTCCGAGCTTCAGAGCAAATGTGCGCGGCTGGTAGGCGCTGAATGACGTCTGGAGCGCGCCATCGACGACGTTTGCCGAGCCGAGCGGTAGTTCCTGGCCATTCACCTCACGCGCTGCAGTAATTGGTGCAGCAAACTTTACCCGAACACTCGGAGCCGCCTTACCATCCAACTCAACCATGCGCAGGATGACTTCATCGCTCGTCTCGGCTTTCTTGAGAGCAAGTACACGAATGCGCGGATTGTCCACTGTGACTAGCGAAAAGCTTTGGCCGAGCGTGCCGGCGTGCTTTTCGGTTTCAAATGCCATGAGCGGCGAGCTTAACCGATAGGCCTGCCAGTCGGTCTGGTCTTGTCTCCAGTCGTCAGCGTGTCCGGCAATGCCGAAGACGATTTCGTGATGTCCCCAGTCCTGGTTGAGTTGATCAGAATAGCCACGCCTTTCATTGCCCGGCGGAAAACCTGGAGAGCGCAGCAACGTGAGACGGATGGTTTGGTTATCGCGCTTGTCGGAACCATTTTTGAAACCGGTAAGAATCGTCGCGCCGTATGAACCGCTGTCGTCGGTAAGATCGATCCAGTGATGCGAGGCCACTTCAAACTGGCGATCATATGCATTGGGGCGCTGGATGGTTCCAACCTCCCAATTATAGGTAGCCATCTTGTTGCTGGCGGAAAGCGGAAACACGGCTTTGAGATTCGCGGAAAGCGATTTCCAATCAATTGAATTGCTGAACTCCACTCGATTGCCGGCATCTCCTGCTGACAGGCGAACGGTCTGAATGAACTTCGACCCTTCTGCCCCGCGTGCAACTTCAATAGCCACACGCACCGGACCGTTTTCTACAATGCGGACTTTCGCCGGGCCGCTGACATAAGCACGCGGCGCTGCCTGCTCCTGATCGAAGTCCATGTTCCATGCGGGCCATTGGCGCGGCGCGTCATTTGAGATAGCCAAACGCATGGGCGCGGAGAGCAATTCTTTGTTGAGCTTCTTGTCGAAGATGCTGGCTACGTCGCCGTCTTTATTGAGTTCAACTTTGTAGCGGAGATTCTCAAGCGAGGATTCTGTCACCTTCAAGTCCGATGAAGGCTTGGGCGATTTCGCGCTTTGCACGTCATATACGGAATATCCAACGGATGGCGTCCTGGCCAGAAACAATACTTTCCCGTTTTGCAGTTGCGCGGGGACTTCTTTGCCATCCGGCCCGATTACGCGAACGGCCTTGGGCTGCGGACCGGAAAAAGAGATCGAAGCTTCCACAATATCTTCCCGCTCGATATTTAAGGGGTTGTAGACGACTACAGGAACTCCGGTAACCTGCGTGTTCAGCCCTGAGGCTATCGACTGGGTTGCGCTGGTCAGCACGCTGGAAAACTGGTTGAGGGCGATTACATCGTCGTTCTGCGCAAACTCATACGAACGAGGGGTTGCGGTGCCCGCTCCGGTATCGTGGAACTGTCCACCCATGACCAGCGTCCATGCGTCGTTCAGCCGCTCCTGCGGGTAGGTTCGTCCACCCATCCACGCGGCGGCTACCGAAGCCTTCTCGGCAGCGTCCGCGAGGAGTTCGTTTTCGCGGTTCCAGCGCTTGTGATAAGCCTGCGATGTCAGCGATCCCGCGGAATGATTGATGAGTTCGAGATCGCCCTTGTATCTCGGCATCTTTGACGCCATCTCTGGCTTGATGTCGAGAAACATCTGGTCGGCCGCAGTGGAGAGAACGTGAACCGGACCATCTCCCATGCGGACAGGAGAACCGGCTGTCGCTTGCGCGGAACTGTCAGCAGAAGGAAGGACGGCCTCGCCTTGCGTCACCATTGCTTCCAGCAGCTTCACTGACTCCTCGTCCACAGCACCGCCAATATCACCTGTGCCGATGTAGTGGTAATCGGCATAGACGCCTGTGGCTTTGCCATCGATGTCGATGCGCTTGACCCAGTCTGTCTCGGGCGCAGGCCGGCGTATGCTGGCTGGATTCGAATCAGCGACTGGAGATGGCGGCGGAGTTTTGCTCAGGTCGGAACGGATTCTGCTGCCATAGCCGCCGGGATTCAGAGCAGCCAGAACGGTTTCGCCGTCCGGTCCTTCCCAAAGGCCAACATTAAAGGGAATACCTTCCGGCGTCTGCTCGGGAGAGTCTGGCCCTCCCACTTGAGGAGCAGGCTGCCAGGCTGAACTCAGTTTCTGAGTCGAGAAGCCTTTGACACCGGCATGTGCCAGGATCGTAGGCAGAGATGCGGGAAACCCGAAGCAGTCCGGCAGCATGTATTCGGCGCTGGCTTTGCCGAACTCTTTCCTGAAATATGTATTGCCATATAAGACCTGGCGAATGATCGACTCTGCGCTTGGGAGGTTGACGTCGCCTTCTTCCATGGAAGACCCAGCCGGATACCAGTTGCCTGCAGCCACGTACTGCTTCATCTTCGCGTAGTCGTCCGGGAAGTACTCCTTCATCAGGCGATAGCGGTTTGCGCCGGTCCAGTTGAAGACGTAATGCGGGTATTTCGATATGTAATCGAAGTTCACCCGCATGGTTTTGAGCAGGTATTCGCTGATTGACTGCTGGAAATCCCAGCGCCACTGCGTATCCAGGTGCGCATACGGGACTACGTAAAGTGTGGGCTGCTTCGTTATATCTGGCGACTTCATGGTTTGTGCCGTGACGCCCGATACGATTGCCGCTCCGGCGATGGCAACCACAAGACCCCTTGAGAAAAATGACATGATTATCCCCAGTTCCGCGAGAAACAGTGTTTGTCTAAAAAGGTATTCATTACTTAGGTTGGAATCGATACCATTTTCTGGACACAACAATTTATCTATCTGAAGCGGGACATTGTCAAGAATTGTCCAGAAAGCCCGTCTTTACCTCCATTAGGCCGTGATATTTCTGACTTATGCGAACTCAGGAAGCAACTGGGAGTTATGCCAGATACGTGGGCGTGGGAATTCACGTCGTAGCGATTGCGTTGATCAGTCTTGGCATGCTGCAGCAGGTCGTGATTGCAGAGGCACAGGGAAGGCCGAAGAAACCGGTGTGGTGCGAGCAGTTGCCGCGGCCAGAGTACTCGAAGCTGAAACGGGTGCCTATCGCGGACACCTGGTTCGAGGTCTACATTGTCGCCCCAAGCGTGTATGCCATCTACGAGCCCCACCAGTCCGAAGAGACGATTGGATACCTGATCTTGGGGAATGCGCGGGCGCTGTTGTTCGATACGGGGATGGGCATCGGTGACCTGAAGGCGTTGACATTGAAGCTAAGCAAGCTGCCCATCATCGTCATGAACAGCCACACGCATGATGACCACGTGGGCAATAACTGGCAGTTCGATACTGTCTACGGCATGGACACCGAGTTAACGCGACACAACGCGAAGGGTTCGAAGGATGATGCGCAGGCGGAGATTGCGCCGGGCGAGATCTGTGGTTCGCTGCCCATCGGATTCGATCGCGGGGCATACGCGACGCGGCCGTGGAAGGTCACCAAGTGGCTAAATGACGGCGATCGCATCGACCTGGGCGGAAGAACCGTCGAGGTGATAGCCACACCGGGCCATACGCCGGACGCAATCTGCCTCTTCGATCGCGCCAATGGACTGCTGTTCACGGGTGATACATATTATCCCGGAACGATTTGGCTCTACCGACCGGAGACGGATCTCACGGCCTATGGCATATCGGTGCAAAGGATAGCTGCCTTGCGGCCCCAGGTGAAGATCGTTCTCGGAGCACACAACGTGCCCGTAGCCCCGCCGAGCGTATTGGAGGATCTTGCGGCCGCGTTCGCCAAGGTTCAGGCCGGACAGGTACAACCAAAACCAGCGGGTGTGGGCAAGGTGATCTATCAGGTGGGTAACATCTCGTTTCTGATGCGGCCGCCGACCGATGCTCGATAGCGGAAATGCTTCTCGTGCGACCGTAAATCACGGTTCCGAAGCATCGCGGGCAATCCGGAAGCTTCGAGCCTTGACTAGCACTTCTCCAGCGAGCAGATCCTGATACCGTCCGGGCCTTGTTGGAACCACGGAGGTGACGCCGAGCATGCATCATAGCTCGAATCAGGTCGAACGCTGGTTTCACTGGCATTCGACCCGATTCGAGCATCTAAATGTCGCTAAGGATGGTTCTCGAGCGCCGTATTCTTGCATGACACCGGGCTGTTGATGGGATTGCATCTGGCTACTGCTCCATCCGGCAGGCTCACGGAATACCCGGTCCACGTCGAAGGTTCGGATGCGGGGTAATCGGTACTGAGGAGTTGCGCTCCGCTGGCTAGAGCCGATTCGCGTTGCGCTGTGCTGTTGCTTCGCGCCTCTTTGGTGTCGGCATCGGTGCGCGTGCGCACAAGATAGCCCTTGCGGACAAGCGCAGCGATCTCCTCCTGCGTGCCATCGTTCTCTTCGATAAAAGCGCAATCAGGTTCACCAGGCTGCGCGTTGGTGAAGATGACCCGATCGCGTAGCGCGGGATGTCCTTCGAGATAGACAGGGCCCACAGGGCGCTGATCCATGAGAAAAACGATCTTGCCCCGCGCTTCATCTAAAGTAGGCCAGCCATTGTTCAGAACGGCCTCTTCAAGCGTTGCGTGGTTCCCGCGAACATCGTCGGGCGTAATCAACTCCCTTGCTGAGAAGACGGAGCGAATCTCGGCGTCGAGGGCATCAAAAGTCGCGGATGTAAATTTCTCGGTTGTTGTCGCGTGGAACTGCGCAGGCAGATCGCTCTGTTTCGTTTCGACCAGAATATAGATGGGCAGATGACCTGGATGCGCCTGGGACCACTTGCGCACGACCTCCAGGCACGCGGTGAAAGGCTGGCATGTGCTGCGGTAATCATAGTCCTGCACGTGCATCACTTTGAAGCCGGGTTTCTTCATGATGCCGTCGGAGTCAAAGGGTGGGTCGGCGGGGAGGCCGGCCTGCGCGACAAGTTTGGGTCCCAGCGGATCAGCGAAGCGTCCACCTCTGCTATCGGCGTAGACATCCAGTTCGATCTGGCGCACACCTGAATCCAATTGTTGATCGAGAGGCCGGTGCCGATATTCGAATGCCTGGTATCGTTTCGGGTTCTTCTCCATCATCAGCTTTGCTTCACTTGGCGCGATCCCCGCGTGATAGCTGTTATGGGAGCCGATCATCTGAATTTGATTCATCTTTACAGAATCATTTGCAGTTGTTTGCCCTGCAGCGAAAGACTGAACAATGGTGGATAGAGCAGCAATGCATAGAGCAATCGACTTGTTTGTAATCACTAAAATGATCTCCAAGAAAAAGACTCGTTTATCGTCGGACAATTAACTTCCGGCAAGCCTGTGCTTGCCGGGTCAGGGTTTCTTCGCTCGAAAGAGTGGATTAAAAGGACAGGCGCAGAGCTAACTGCACTTGCCGGGAGGGATAAGCATTCGCTGCAGTGTAAGTGCCGAAACTTGCACCATCGGTCACTGCAGTGTCCGGATACTGGAAGTTAGTCGAATTCAGGACGTTGAAGGCCTCGATGCGAAACTCCAGGTTCCTATTCTCCGACCATAGTTGCTCGGACTTGTGCAGCGCGAGGGTAAGCTGCGCGAACGCAGGCCCGCTTAGGTCATTGCGTCCCGCATTGCCAAAGTATTGGCTGGGCGACGGAACACTTACCTGGCTCGATAACAATGTACCGCTGAGAGCACCGTTAGTCTTCACATAGTTTGACTTAGGCGCATAGACTGCCTTCGCCGTGCTGACCAGGTTGGGGCGCACCGAGTAAACCTCGCTCGTACTCGACACGACATACTGAGCTGACGGAGTATAGGTCAGGTTGATCGGCAGACCGCTCGTGACCATGTTGATCGCCGTAACTTGCCAGCCTCCCAAGATTGCCTGCTGCCACGCTGGAGCATTCTGCCCGAACATCTTGCCCTTTCCAAAGGGCAGGTCTGCAATGATGGACAACGTATTATTCAATGGCTGGTTGTAGCTCGACGGGCCGCGGTCTCCCGCTGGATTGTAAAAGTTGACTAGCGCGCCGTCGCCGCCATACGTCTCCAGATCGGCCGAGGCGTTGTTGATCGCTCTTGACCAGGTGAACGAGTTGATCAGGAAGATTCCGTTGCTGTATCGGTGCTCCAGCTTGGTCTGCAACGAGTTGTAGAGCAGGTACCCCTGGGGCAGCGCCGTCAGAATATTAGTGAAGGTCGGAATAGGCCGCCGCTGCTGCTGCGTAAGGCATCCAATGCCCGAGTCGCAGCTCACAGGTTCGGTCGCGCCCTGGTTGAAGTCGGTCAGAACAGGGATGTGTACTCCATGGTTGCCGACATAGGAGACCTCAAGCGTTGTGTTCTTCATCAACTCCCGCTGCACGGTTAAGTGAAATGCCTGCACGTACGCCGCCTCGAAGCTCTTCGGGATGTACCGCGTCTGCGCTGCCAGTGTCGAGAAGTTCTGCGCCGAGGCAAAGTTCGTCTCATAGCCGGACTGCGTGGTGCGGAAACACGTGGCGGGGTTTTCGGTCGTAGATGTGCACGGCTGCTGGGTGGCGCCACTTATCTGGTAGGGCGGGGTCTGGTTGATCGTCGCATCCACGATGTATGGGCCGTTGTAACCGAGTGTGCTCTCACCCCCAAAACGGAAGTAATGCATAAATCCGATGCCATAGCCGCCCCGTAGAACGGTCTTGGAATTAACCTGGTAGGCAAAGCCGAAACGCGGTGCCAGGTCCTTCTTGTCGATATTGATGAGCGACCGGTTGTACAACGACCCGCCGGTCGCCTGTACGAGCGTATTGGTCGTCGGGTCAAAGTTCGCCAGATGGTTGTTCTGCTCCCAGTTCGGCGTTACCAACTCATAGCGCAGCCCCATGTTGAGTGTGAGCTTGTCGTTGAATTTGAAGTCATCCTGGAAATAGCCCATGTACCAGCGGCGCTCGTAGTTGATGGTCGCCAGGTTGTTTAGCTGATAGCTGTTACGCGCTCCAACCAGAAAGTCCGCAAGGTTGTATGCCTGGATATGTGCGGCATCGGTCGCGTTGGTTGCTGTAGTGCGGCTAAACTGCCCCCCGTAGAAGTCTTCGCCGAACTGCGGGTGGAAGTCCGAGATGGCCATGTTGAAATAGCCGTATTCGCCTCCCATCTTTAAGCTGTGGCGGCCTTTCACAATGCTGTAGTTGACTTTGGGATTGGCATCGTAGGGATTGGTAAATTGTGGGTTCGTCGTCTGCCGTCCGAACTGTGAAAAGCCAGTGACAGCCTGGCTATTAAGACCACCAGTGACGGTCGGATCAGTCGGAATGTTCGGAATGTTGAAGTCAGCTAGCAGGTTGTCGGCCCCGATATTGACGGGCGCCTTACCGCTTTTCGTCCACGTAAGCCCCAGCCGGAGCTGCAGAATGGAATTGGGCGTAGGGGTGAAGTTATAGCCGCCGGCAATCTGCCGCGTGTATGCGTACAGCGTTCCGTTGCTGTTTCCTCCAGCCAGCCCAGGGATGTTCGGCGCCAGGAAGTAGACCCACGAGCCCTGGCTGTAGCGCGCAAAGGCCGTCGACCGCGGACTGAGGTACGCATCCATGCGGCCATCGCCCTTGTTCACATTCTCGGTGTTGGCAGGAGTCGAGACGAAATTGCTTCCGCCCGCCGCAACGTTTGTGTTCGGCGCCGCGTCCGCCTGCAGGATACTTAACACCCGGGATGCGAATGGACTCTGGTCAGCGATGGGGATCACGCCGTTCGGGTACTGCTTGCCCGTGACCGGATTCTGCAGCGGAATCGGGTTTCCTTGCGCATCTGTAAAAATTCCTTGCGCCTGTGCAGCGGTCGGAACCACAGCCGTCTGAATGGAGTGGTCAACGTGACGCAGACCTTCATAATCGCCAAAGAAAAAGAGCTTGTCCCGCTTGATCGGACCACCCAACGTACCACCGAACTGGTTCTGCACCAGCGTCGGCTTCACGCCGATACCGATGAACGGACCATATGCGTTCAACACCGTATTTCGGAGATAGTTATAGGCAACGCCGTGAAATTGGTTGGTGCCGCTGAGGATCGTCGCGTTGATGATGGCGCCGCCGGCCCTGCCATACTCGGCACTGTAGTTGTCCGTCTCAACCTTGAACTCCTGGACAGCGTCAGGCGAAGGAATGATCGCCTCGTTCGAATAGCCCTGGTTCGCACTCTGGTACGCATTGTTATCGATTCCGTCCAACTGGAAGTTGTTCACCATCGAATTCAGGCCGTTGACGTTGTAGGAGGCGTCGCGGCTGGGCAGTGAGAGCACTTCGAGCAGCGACTCACGCACACCCGGAACGAGCGTCGAAAGATCGGCGTAGGAGCGTCCGTTGAGCGGTAGATTCACCGTCTCTCGGGACCCCACAGTTTCGCCACGGTCGCTGGTATCGGTCTCAAGTTGGCTCGCGGCCCCCGACACCGTAACCGTCTGTGTGTTCCCACCCAGTTTCAGCACGATCGAAACACGCTGCCTGGCCCCCACCGTGACCGTGAACCGATCTGTCTGGGACGTCTCAAAACCGGGTGCGGCTACCGTAATTGAGTAGTCGCCTGGCAATACATTCGTGAATTCGTAATTACCAATCCCGTCTGTCTGTCGGGTGACGCTGACGCCCTTGGTCAAATCCAACAACTGAACTGTGGCCGACGGCACACCAGCTCCTGTCGGATCATTGATGGTTCCAAGCACGCTTGCGGAGTCAAACTGAGCCTGGGCGAACGGATGGCTCAGCAGGAGAATCGCGAACACTGCAACGAATGCACGCGCAGAATTCCAAACAATCTGAGGGAAAAGGGCGGGCGGATTGGGGTGTCCTGAATAATTATGGTTGCGTGACATGACTGCTTGTTCCTCGCTCCGGCATGCGGTGTGAAAATCGCATGCTAGGCGAACTCTAGCGATTGGCGTTTCGGTCCGCGCAGTCAATTCGCAGCAGCAGCCGTGTTAAACGGGCTAAACCATTCCCGATGTCTCATTTACCTCTCTTTAACGATGCAAATCCCGGGAGCTTTTTATCATTGTTAAATGGTCTCCACACGAGAATAGAGTCTCTGAATGCCGTTTATCGGCTGTTCATCTTTAGGGTGTGTACTAAGAATCAGATTTCCCCTGTCTGAAATGAATGAAAGCGCCCCCCATATTGAGCCTCATCCCGCGATCTCGGAAGACCCCCGATGGGAACTGGTGGAGCGAATCGTCGCGTCCCCCTCTTTCGTAAAGTCTCCGCGCCTGTGCAGCATACTTCTCTTTGTCTGCGAGCTTTCACTCTCTGGACGCAACGATGAGATCAATGAGCTGAATATCGGCGCGACAGTCTTTGGAAGAGCTCAGAATTACGACCCCTCAGTAGATGGAATCGTCCGCTCCCATGCCAGCCGGCTGCGTCAACGGTTGGAGCAGTACTTCAACGAGGAAGGCGCATACGAAACAACTCGCCTATCGATTCCAAAGGGTGGCTATGTCCCCGTGTTCCAGCAGAAGACGCCGTCTTGGTCGGCGGAAGAAATGGAACCCGCGGCCTTCTTTGCAACTGCCGATCATGCTGCCTCGATCCTAGAGAGCCCGATTTCAAGCAGCGAACGCCTGAATCGCCGGGCGCTCTGGATCTTGAGCGTAGCGCTCGTATTGGCTTGCGCCTGTATTGTCTACCTGCTGGCCGCTACTCGCTTCCATCCAGGCAATCCGCAGAATCAAGCGGCAAGGCACCCGTTTTGGAAAAACTTCTTTTCCGTGGACCATCCCACGCTCGTGGTTTGCTCTGACACCGGCCTGACGATTCTCGAAAATCTCACAGGGAGTGAGGTTAGTCTGGCTGCTTATCTCGACGGCGATTACCGGACCCATATGGCTACGACTGTGGGAGCCACCCCTCAGACTGCCCAGATCCTGGCCGATCATCGCTACACCTCGATTGTGGATACAGAAATCGTATCCCGCCTCTATCGCATTGCCGGCGTCTCTGCCAACGGAATACAGGTTCGATACTCGCGCGATGTCCGCCCCAATGATCTGAAAAGCGGCTCGGTCATTCTATTGGGAACCCAGGAAGGCACACCATGGATCGAGCTATTCGAAGATAAGATGAACTTCCTTGTGCGGCACAATCATCAATGGGGATCATTCTCCGTACTCAATCGCGCGCCGCGCGACAAGGAGCTGGCCCGCTATGACTCGATCCGGTCGGACCCTGCGCACAAAATATATGGGATAGTTGCCCTCCGGCCTAACTTGAGCGGCTCCGGACAAATCCTGATCCTCGAAGGTACGTCCATGGCAGGCACAGAATCCGCTGCGGACTTTGTCTTTGACGACACCCGCTTCCTGCCTTTTCTCGACAAGATTCGAAGGTCAAACGGTTCCCTGCCGTATTTCGAACTGCTGCTGCAATCCAACAACATGAACGGCAACGCATCCCACTCCGAAGTCGTCGGCTACCGGACATCCTCCGATTGAACGGGCTCTCTGAAACAAGAGGGCGCAGGGGAGTTTTGCGGTTATCAAGCCTCATCGGACTATCATGATCCATGCGTTTCTTATGACCCACGATAATTCGCAGTTCCAAAATACGGTACTTGTGGTTGGGTGTTCAGACTCGTCCGTGACGAGTGTGGTGTCGACAGTTCTGTCCTCATGGAAGCTGGAGTGTGCGCGGGATAACGATGAAGCGCTCGCACTGGTGGAGAAGTCCGCTTTCGACCTTGTTATCGCCGACCAGGCTAGTTCAGGCAGGGAAGATGTAGAACTGCTTCGAAAGGTACGGCTGGTCAGGCCACATACTCGTTTCATCATTGTTGCGGACAGGAGTACGCCTGCGGACGTGATTGCCGCGATCCGTGCGGGAGCTTTCAGTTATTTTACAAAGCCGCTTTCGACACAGGCTATGGAGGAAGTGCTGCAACTGGCGATCGAGAGTCCTGCCTGGGATGAGGGGATTGAAATGCTGTCTGGGACGGATGCGTGGATACGTCTTTCGCTGCGCTGTGACGTATCCACGGCCAATCGCCTGCAGCAGTTCGTACGCGAGTTTCTGAATTTGCCCGAACCTGATCAAGATAAAGTGGCGATAGCGAGCAGAGAAATGATGCTCAACGCGATGGAGCATGGCGGGAAGTTTGATCCGGAGCGGCGTATCGAGATTGCCTATCTCCGCGCGCGTCATGTGGTGCTCATCCGCATTAAAGATCCGGGCGAAGGATTCTCTTTAGCGGACAATCTCGATACAGCTGCGAATAATCCGCAGGATGATCCTTTGCGTCACCAGAGGCACCGCGAGGCGCAGGGGCTTCGTCCGGGTGGATATGGAATTTTGCTGGCCAAGGATCTGGTCGATGAGTTGTTTTATGGAGAAAAAGGGAATGACGTGCTGCTCATCAAATACATCAATGATGAGCGTAGAGGTTCGGCTTCTCCACCGCTTTGAACACAGCCCTGTGGCCTCCATGCAACAAGACCATTATGCTCTCTTCGATTTCGAGTTACTTCTGGGTAGCTAGTGGCTCGCCAAACGCTCCACCTCGTTAACGACGCGGAAGCTAACACAGCTGGCGGTTGCAGGTTTTCATTCGTCAGACAAGCACTGCTTGAACCGGACGGCGGGGGCTCGCGTGCGCTGACAGGGTGGGATAGCCCATATAGAAAACAAAGGTTGGCTGCCACGTAGGATCACCGGTGATTTCGTTAAGCAAGGCGATGCGGGTAGGTGGTTTGCCCAAAGCACGCTCATGGTCCACCATTTCCACTGCCTCGTTACAGGGACGCGCGGCTAGACCACGGGCGGCCGCTAAAAGGTGGGCGCGCTGCCAGATGCGGCCTGCCTGCAAACACTGCTCCTGCTCGTAGCGGTCGCGCACGGCGATAAATCCGATCAGCGGCGCTCTGAGCATCAGATTCAAATAGCCATTCTTCTCGCTATGCGAGCCGGCCCATCGCAACATTCCTGGTGTCATCATTTTGACAACCGCGTTGGCGATGGGAGGCAGGCCGAATGCGTCAGTAGTCAGGCCATCGCGATCTTCCTGCACGGAACTCCATTTCATGCGGACCCAGCGTTCACTGCCACGCCGGACGTCGGGATCGGAATAGATTTCCGTGTTCGCTGCTGAACTTACTTCAGCGATCCTTTTTCGATCGGCTTCGGCGGTGAACAAAAACAGCTTCACGTCCGTGTCGTCGACCGGCAGACGGCCGAGCGCTTCCAGGAAATCCGGCGGGATCGGCTTATGCGGATCGTAAGGACCGCGATTGGTGTGGCGACGCGGAATGGCCATATACAGTTCACTCTCATCACGTTTTCCAGACGCGAGATCTACGCGGGCCACGAGCCGTGGTCTGGGATCGGCAAGAATCCCCTCAAGCTTTCTTGGTTGGAGCGTCGCAATGGCCGCGTACCCGTTGGCAGGCGCGGCGAGCATCAGGTTCTCCAGCGCGCAACCGATGCCAATGTGTTCTTCGCGGAGATAAGGATCGAGTGCGCCGACGTTCCTCTGGGTATCGATGTGCAGCTCGATCGAAGAATCGTTGACCTTGAACAGCCAGGGTTGGGTGTTGTGCGGGCTGGCAGCGAGAATGGCGGCGCGTACCAGGGCGATCGGGCCGTCGTTTGTGTCGCGCCAGTTTTTCCAGGGCTCGTATGCCGGTCCTTCACCGACGCTGAAGACGCCCTGATCGTAGGTGCGCCAGACACCGCTGCCCACTACAACGACTGTGACAACTCCTGCGCCTCTGAGGAACGATCTGCGCTTCACGGACCACCTCGCTGAGCCTTCTCCTGCGAGCCACAGCTTCACTGAAGCTATACGTTCGGCCTTGACATACCGTTCCCCTTTTCAATATCCAATGCTCGCGACTAAGCCTCAAGAAATAAGGACCAGTGGCTCTGAGAAAGAGCCACTGGTCCAACGCTGCCAGAACAGTTTGAAGTCAAAACCTATGGTGTTGGAACCGTCACAGTCACGCTATTCGACGGACCGCTTTGCGCGCCGCTGGAATCGACGCTTTCAATGTAGTAGGAATAAAGCGTTCCACTCTGGACTGAACTGTCCACGTAGGACATCTGCTCGGTAGAGGACAGCATTTGATACGAACTACTGCTACCCGTTGCCCGGTAAATGTTGTAACTGGTCACCTGAACCGGCGAGTTGCTGGGTGCCTGCCAGGCGAGATTTACGACATGCGAACCTGTGCCGCTCAAACTGATTATAGAAGTCGGGTTTGTTGGCAAGGTGCTGCTGATCGTCAGCGCGCCCGTCACCGCGCCGCCGGCTGTGGGCGCAAACTGAACATTGAGCGTCACCGCCTGATTGGGACTCAGCGTTAAAGGAAAGGTCGCCCCAGAGACTGTGAAGCCCGCGCCGTTGATTGTGGCCGAGTTAATTGTTACCGGCGCCGTCCCGCTCGCCGTGAGCGTTACCGGCAGCGTCTCGCTCGAACCTTTAACCACATCGCCGAAAGCCAGACTGGTCGTGCTCACGGTCAACGTCCCCGCGTCGCTGAGTGGTGGTGCGAAGTAGCCGGACAGGTCAAGGATAAGGTTCGTGGAGTTGGAGGAATAGGCATCGACGCTTTCGTCCGTCGTCGGCACGATGGCCATGTTCGACATGATCGCTCCGTCGGCTGCGCTCAACGTCGATACTACGGGCTGCGTTTGTCCATCGGGCCAGAGGGTCAGGTAGTTCAGTCCACCGTCAGGCACAACAGTCGCGTTAAAGACGTATGCCTGCGCCGTCGACGGCGGAGCGCACGTGCTGCCCCCGACATTTACCTTCAGGACTCCGGTGAAAGCTCCCGCGCCACTGCGCGTATCAATCACCCGGCAGGGAGTGACCGTATAGAGTGACAGCCCTCCTGTTCCCGGCGGCGCGAAATAGCCATCAATGTCAAGAACCACATCGGAGGCGTTGGTCACATGCACGGAAATCTCGCCGCTTGTTCCGGCAGGCACAATTGCCGCGTTGGCGACTTCCTCGCCCGTGGGGGAGTTCAGCGTCGAAACCAGAGGTCGCGTCCCTCCAGTAGGCCAGGTGGTCAGATACTGCAAGTCGCCCTGGGGCACCGCAGTCACGTTCAGCGAATAGGCCTGCGCGGTTGAGGGAATGCCACAGCTGCTGGATTGCACCGGGAAGGCTCGACTGGTCCCAGCACTCAACGTCGGCCCGCCCAGAGGCCCGGTTGCATTGCGCGTGTCTGCGACGCGGCACGGGGTGAGTGGATAGAAGGCCAGGGCCGACGTTGTCCCTGAGGGCACGAAATAGCCGTTGATGTCGAGGACCACCTGGGTCGGGTCGGTCACATATACGTCGACTCCGCCGCTGGTGCCGGCGGGGACGATCACGGCATTGCCCTTGACTCGCCCATCGGAGTTCAGTGTGGAGATTGGAGGCTGACTTTCTCCAGTAGGCCACACTGTCAGGTATCCAAGTGGGCCGCTCGGTACCACGGTGACGTTGAGCGAATAGGCCACAGCTGTCGAAGGAATGCTGCAGGCGCTCTGTGGGATGTTGAACTCACGCGTGCTTCCGGCGCTCATTTCCGGTCCGCCAAACGGCCCGGTCGAATTGCGCGTGTCTGCGACGCGGCATGGGGACACGGGAATGAACTGCAGCGCTTTGGATGGCTGGGGGGATGTTTGTGCATGGGAGGTGAAAGGAGTGAACAGCATTGCTGCGAAGAGAAAGAGGCAACCGATCCTCGTCGGGACGTGTCGAGGCATCGACGTTGTCCACAATGGGAGATATTCACTTCGATTGCGCATGATGGGGGAGGTTGTAATCATGAGCTTTATCCTTTTTGTCTTTGGGGCAAAATATGGCTGTGAGTGGCCAGGTTAGAGGAGGACACTTCGGACGTTGGCTGCAGACAGCAACCTTTGCCCGGCAACGGTTAGCGATCAGCCGTTGGGATGTGTCTTAATTGGTGGGGTGATGGGTGATCGCTGGACAGGCGGACTTCGGTATCTTCCAGGTTGGAGGGGGGGAGGTTGGTTTACCATGCTTCCATGTTCGCATGACTGCGGACTCAGTCGTTGCTCGCATTTCGACCATTCACAAGGTAGCAATTCAGGGCCCAAAACGGAGAGTTACGACACAAACAAGGACACAAACGTAGGCAAGAGAGATGAGGGGAATGCCGCAAGTTACTGATTTTATGGTGGAGCTAAGCGGGATCGAACCGCTGACCTCCTCGTTGCGAACGAGGCGCTCTCCCAGCTGAGCTATAGCCCCACTTCGGGCGGGAACCACTTAGAACAGTTTAACAGCGCGGTCTGGATTCGCAAAATTTTCACACATGCTCGTTCGCCCGCTCCATCCCGCTACGAATCGAGCGCCCAAGCGCATCGAGGAGACCCTCTATCTGCTGCCCTGGAACCTGCCCCTGGGCCAGATCTGCAGAGCCACCGCCGCGCAACCCCAGAGCAGCCAGAGCTTCTTTTAAAAGATTGCCTGCGTGAAATTCCAGATCGCCGCTTCGCACAAGCACCACCAGCGCCGGGTCCCGATGTGTCGACACCAGCAAACCAACCGTCTGCGGCACAGATGCGGCCAACCGCGAGGCTAATAGCTTCACATACTCTGCATCTCGATCAGCAAAAACTCTTCGCACCACGCGGAGATGATCGACAATCTGCTCTTCTATCGCCAGCCTGATTGCATGATACGTCGCGAGTTCCTCGCGTAGCTTATGCCCTTCCTTCGCGCCCGCTTTCGCATCCGCGAGAATGCGCTCAATTCCGGCTGGCACCTCGGTCCGAGCCATGGAAAGCAGAGAAGCGCCGCGCGTCAGAGCCGTGAAATCCGCTCGCGCTGCGGCTACAGCGCGCAATCCACAGACAAACTCAATCCGCATGCCCTGACGAACCCGTTCCACCCCGCGAACCAGCAAACCGCCAATCTGCCCCGTCCCACGCACATGCGTTCCACCGCATGCGTTCAGATCATAGTCGGCAATCTCGATCAGGCGTATCGTTCCCTCACGCTCGGGCAGTTTGCGCAACGTGCCTGCGGCAAGCAAGCTATCTGCTTCAGCTCGATCCACTATGCGCATCGTAACGGCTCGATCTTCAGCGATCAGTTCATTCGCGATATGCTCCACTCGCTCCAGGCTGTGATGAGCGAGCGACTCGACTGCGATATCTATGGTTGACGATGCTTCGCCTAAATGAAATGACACGGTAGGCGCATGCAGCTCCCGTGCAAAGACGGCAGACAACAGATGCTGGCCCGAGTGCTGCTGGATGTGATCCAACCTGCGCGTCCAGTCAATCTCACCCCTGACTTCAGTCCCAGCGAGCAGTGGTTTTAACGTGTGATGCCAAACCTCGCCATGCTCGTCTTCCTCTACGCCCACAACAGGAATCTCAAGCACAGCGCCGCTGCGCGCCGTAGCTGTCAACACGCCAAGATCGTGCGGCTGGCCTCCGCTTGTGGGATAGAAGGCTGTGCGATCGAGCGCGACTTGCCAGACAGATTGCCCGTCCGTCCGCGAAAGCTCACGAATGTCCGAAATACGTGAAGAGAAGCTCTTCAAAAACGAATCAGAATAATAAAGCCGTTCAGTCATAGGCAGGCAAGTCACTCGAAAGAGATAGTTTATTGAATTATCCTCCAACCAGTGCGCTTCTTCCCTTTCCTGCCTCGATTCTTCTGGCCAGATTTTCGATTTTCATGAAGACTTTTACCGCCAATCGGCGTTTGATGGAGCAGTCCTTATGTTTTCACGCCGCATCATTACCGGTTTCATGGTTTCCATTCTCGCGCTTCCTTGCGTCACCGCTCGCGCACAACAAGACGACTACTGGATTCCCCGCAACATGGATGCAGTAAGCCAGCACGCATCTTTCCGCACCGACTTCACCTTCGACCGCACCATGCTGGCCCTGGCTAACAACTTTATCGAGGATGAAGATACGCGCCGCGTTGTCGCCAAGCTGAACGGCATTTCCGTGCATTGTTACAAATTCTCTGTGCCCGGACTCTACGATCCCGGCAATCTCGAAGCTGTCCGCCGGCAGTATCATGATCACGGCTGGAAGCATATGGTCACAGCGCAATCCGCTCATGACCCTACGAACATAGGCCGCACCGATGTGTGGATACGCTTCGAGCATGCCAACGTCGAGGGTGCAGTGGTGATGCTCGCCAGCCCCACCAACATCAACCTCATCGCCATCAACGGCACAATCAGCCCGCTTGATTTGCTGCATCTACGCGGACATTTCGGCATCCCAAGATTTTCCGGCGATCATCTGGTCGAACAGAACAATTAAGATATTTTGCTGCAAATCGAATATTTTTAGAGGCGTGCCTGTTCACGATTCGATAGGTCTGTCACCGATGGCGCGAGTCGGCTACTTCAGCGCATCCACCGCCTGCAGTTCCCCATTCACCATTTCACGTGGTAGAGGTGCATAACCGAAAGAAGAGGATTGCTTCTGACCGGTTGTCAGCATCCATCGCAGGAATCGGGCGATGGCCGCTCGTCTTTGTGAATCGCTGCTCGTTTTGGGGACCAGAAACCAAGTAAACGTCGTAATCGGGTAAGCGTCTTTGATCGGCGAATTCAAAATTGAGAAGCGCGGCTCACGGCCAGCAGAATGTGCGTCTGTCGCTGCCGCGGTGATACTGGCAAGATCCGCCTTGATAAACCGCCCTGCCGGATTGCGCACCGCCGCGTAATTCAGTTGATGCTGAATCGCGTAGATCAGCTCCACATAGCCGATCGAGTTCGGCGTCTTTTCAACCTGCTCGACGACGCCTTCGTTGCCCACAGCGCCAACGCCCACGGGCCACTCCACCGTAGCGCCTGTTTTCCCCTTCCAATCGGGGCTGGCTTCCGAGAGAAAGCTGGTCCACACGTAGGTCGTGCCGCTGCCATCCGATCGGTGGACGACTGAGATTTCGCTATTCGGCAAGTGAGCGCTGCTGTTCCACCGTCGAATGCGCTCGTCATTCCATTTGCGGATCTTGCCCGAGTAAATATCCGCCAACAGCTCAGGTGTCAGATTCAATCCGTGCTCAACATTGGGCAAGTTGTAGATAGGAACAACTCCGCCGACCACCGCGGGAAATGACAATACCTCCATCTGCGGCGCGCCCGCATCTTTTTCCCACGGAATATCAGACGCGGCCATATCCACCTTGCCTGCAGCCAGCTGATCGATTCCCGCGACAGAACCAACCGCATCGTAGGCGATCGAAAAACCGCCCGGTTCATGCCCGAAGGAGTCAAACCACTTCTGGTAGAGCGGAGCGGGGAACGTTGCCCCCGCAGCTCGGACCGCAATACCAGCGCCACTTTTTGCCGTGGATGGCGCTGGTGTCTCAAAAATTCCGCTCTTTATGGCTCCAACAAATTTGGAGCCAAACTGATCGGCGAGATCATCCACAATACTGGCCGTCCGGAAATGGCTCGGTGTTGCCAGATAGGACCACAGCGTCCTGTTTGCCAGGTCAGTGAGTTCAACCGATAAATACCCCTGGTAGATCGTTTGTCGTGAGCTGTTTGAACGCGGATTATTTGAGATGGTTCCGGTTGGCCAGATCACGGCACTCCCATGCAGAACAGCATCGGCGGTCTTCGCATCATTGACGACGCGCACACTGCCGCTCTTCTGTATCTGGTCGATGAGCCTTTTGCGCATGGCATCTGCAGCCCCTCCATTGCCCAGCGAGTCGACGAAAATCGTGGGAATATTGCGCACCCCTTTTGCCGCCTGGGCTCCTGCGAAACCAGAGAGTACTGGCAGAAGAAAAGCGAACAACAGCGCAAACTGACATAGTGAGACGATTCCGGCCAGATGGATTGGGGTCTTTGCAGAACCGAAGGGAAATGGCTTTCTCATAGCATCCACTAGCTTCTAACAATTCCTATACAAATTGGATGAAAAGAAGCAATTTGCCTGTCGGGTGGCAATTATGCCGATCTGCAGACGGACACGTTGCCAGGATTGGGCAAAATAGTCGCATCCGTCATAATCGGTTTATGGCTGCATCCAGCTCAAAACGCCCTGATGTTCCTCGCAACCTGAAACCCTACTTTCTCTGCCTGCTCCGGAAAGGCCCGCGCTGGAACATCACCGAGGGCAATGAAGACCTGATGCTGAAATATCTCGCATTTCTGCGCCGCGAAACCGAGGCGCACCGCATTCTCTTCGCCGGCCCCGTCACAGACGGCAGCGACATCATCGGAACCGCCATTCTTGAGGCCGCAAGCGTCGAAGAAGCGACCGCATCCGCGAACGCCAACCCCGGCGTCGAATCGGGTCATTTTCTCGCCGAAGTTCGCCCATGTTTGCTGCCCGCGCTTGATGGAATCAAGGTGGAGTATTAGCAGTGGCTACTCGTACCGCAAAGCCTCCATCGGCTCTACCTTTGCCGCGCGCGTAGCTGGAATATAGGCGGCCAGCAGCGCCACGGCGGTCAGGAATAATGCGGAGCCGACATAAATCAGCGGGTCCGTCGCGCTCACGCCGAGCAGTTTTCCGCCGGTTCCCATGGCCGAACCGGCAAAGGAGAGCGCCGAAAGGCTTCGCGCCACCGCTATCGCCATGGCAAATCCAGCCAGCATGCCAGCCGACGCCAGCAGCAACCCTTGCCGAACCACGAGCCGCAACACGTCTTCCGGCCGAGCACCAAGCGCCATGCGAATGCCTATTTCATGCGTCCGCTGCACCACCGAATACGACATCACGCTGTAAAGACCCACGGCTGCCAGGATCACAGCCAACGCCCCCAGCACGGTCAACATGCTTGCTGCCACCTTCTGCGGAAAGAGCGATGCGCCTATGTACTCCGTCAGCGGCACCGCATCAAAGACGGTAACATTCGGATCGATTTCCTTCACTTTTTGCCGCACCATCGCCAACGCGTTGTTGGGATTGCCGACTGTGCGTACATAGTAGGCCAGTTGCATGTCCGCGCGGTATACCTGCCGGAAAGGCACATAGAAATAAGGCAGCGGGGCTTCGCCCGGATAATGGTATTTGCTGTCCTGCACCACTCCCACAACGGTGAACCACTCGCCCCAGCCCTGAATACGCCGTCCTACCGGATTGCGCCCGGCAAAGAAGCGCTTTACAAAAGTCTGGTTCACAATCATGACCGGATTTGTCTTTTCATCGTCTTGCTCGGTAAAGTCGCGTCCTTCGATCATTGGAATGCGCAAAAGAGAAAGATACCCGGGGGAGATCACATTGCGGAAAATCTTCATGTTTTCGCTGCGACTTGGTGTATATCCTTCGACGTTCAGGTCTTCCCACCAGCTTGGCTCAAATCCCAATGGCACCCCGTCGGAATACGCGACGTTCGTCACACCCGGCGCAGATTCCAGCTTCTCCCGCAGTCGGATGGAGAATTGTTTCCGCTGCTCAAGGTTGTAGCCATTGGTCGATAGATAAAACTGTGACAGCAACACTTGGTTCGGATTGAAGCCCGGCTTAATCTCGCGCAGAGCGGCAAAGCTGCGCGCAAACAAGCCCGCTCCAATCAAAGCCACCAACGCCAGTGAGACTTCTGCAGCTACCAGCAACGAGCGCATGCGGTGAGATCCGGTTCCTGTCATACCGCTCCGGCCAGCTTCGTTCAACCGCTCGGTCAGGTCTGCCCGTCCCAGATGCAGCGCCGGAACCAGTCCTGCTAAAAGCGCGATGAGCAGGCACAGCAAAGTGGCAAACAGCAGCACGGGGCCATTCACGCCCCCGTGAACGGCCATGGCCATCTGTCCCTTGGGCAACAGCAGCAATAAGACTCGCCCCATCCACTGCGAAGCCGCAATCCCCACCACAGCAGCGGCAACCGCGAACACAAGGCTCTCCGTGAGCACCAGCTGCGCCAATCGGGCGCGTCCCGCGCCCAGCGCCATGCGCGTGCTGAATTCTTTATGGCGCGCCGTTGCCCGCGCCAGCAAAAGGTTGGCGACATTCGCGCAGACAATCAAAAGCACAACCACGCACACGCCCATCAGGACACGCAGTGGCGCCAGAAGCAAACTCTGTGCCCCGAAATGTGACTTCGCGATCGGCAGAAAGGTCGCGCTCAATCCCTCGTTGGTGTCTGCATCCGCCTTGGCCATCCGCCCTGCCAGCGCCGCGAGTTCTTCCCGCGCCTGCTCCAGCGTCACGCCTTGTTTCAGCCGCGCGATTCCGATCATGTTGCGGTCCTTGCGGTCGCGCAGCATCCACTCACCCACGCCGTTCAGTATGGGCTGCATCATGTATGGCACCCATACATCGAAGGCAGCCCCGGGACTCGATCCACGAAACTCCGTCGGGGCGACACCCACAATCGTCAGTTCGTGCTGGTTAATCCAAATCGACTTACCCGTAATTTGCGGATCGGCGCCGAAGTGTGAACGCCAGAATCTGTCGCTGATCACGGCCACAGGAAATGCACCTGGCTTATCGCCATATTCTGCAGGAAGAAATGTTCGTCCGCGCTCAGGTGTCACGCCCAGCACCGAGAAGAAGTTGCCTGAAACCAGTTCGCCCCACACCCGCTCGGCATGATCTTCTTTACCCACGCTGAAGGCGACGGGGCGCGTGACAGCGATACCATCCACCAGTTTTAGATGATCGCGAAAATCCCTGTAGTCCGGATAGGAATTCGTAACAAATTCACCGCCAGGAGTCGTCGTTTCCAACGCAACCAATCGGTCCGGCTGCTCTACCCCGGGCAGCGGATGCAGCAGAATCGCATCCACCCAGCCGAAGACGGTCGTGCTCGTCGCGATTCCAAGAGCAAGCGTCAGAACTGTGATCGCAGTGAAACCTGGATTGCGCTTCATCATGCGCAAGGCATGTTGCATATCCTGAAGCAGACTGTTCATTCCCCCAATGGCCTCCGCACGCCTGCAAACATGGTTGCAATTCGCACTCCTATGCGCGAACTTCATAAAATGCTGAAACGAATGGAGAGAGGAAAAGGCAATCGGGCAGAGAGTGTTCGTTTGTGAACATCACCGTTCAGTAGTGGTCAGTTTTTCTACTGCGGTTTGCGAAAAATATATTCGCAAACCGCAGTGGAAGGTTTATAGACCAACAATGCCGTTAAATCCAATCGATTTTGGCGGGCCCGGAATCTCGCCGATGTTGGTGAGTGCGCCATCGGGCTCCTTTGGTGAAACGAATAACTAACGTGCTGCGCACTGCAGCCAACCTTCTACAGATCACACTGGAGATACTTGTTACAGTACGCAACCGTTTGAGCCGGGGTAACTCAGAAAGTTACAGCGAGGTGAGCAATTCATATCTAAATAACATTGCAATCGAGACACAGGCTTTGATCAATTGCGACACATAGATCTTCGGCCGCAGCGATATATCTAGCCAGATAACATAACTAGGCTGGATTATGATTTGCTATTAACATGAGTCATGAAAAATCATGTAATCTCGATCCTCTCAATTGTGTCTTATTAAAGGTCTGGTACACACCCCGGCAGCCGTTTTGGCAGACGGTATACCCAGGATGGGTAACTTATGCGCCGATAGAATATCCGGTAATCGAGTAAAGAATGTCCGGGGGTGCAAAATAAACGCCCGCATATAGCGGGCGTTTATTTTCTAGAACCTTCAAATTATTTCTCTTATAGCGAGTTCATATTCTGCAGGAACTCGGCGTTATTTCGAGTCTTACCCAATTTGTCAACAAGCAACTCCATCGCTTCGACAGGCGACAGCGGATTCAGCACCTTGCGCAAAACCCAGATACGGCTTAGGTCTTCCTTGGGGATCAGCAGCTCCTCTTTACGCGTACCGGAGCGCTGAATATCGATCGCCGGGAAGACGCGCTTGTCGACCAGCTTGCGGTCGAGGATGATTTCCATATTGCCAGTGCCCTTGAATTCTTCAAAGATCACTTCATCCATGCGAGAACCGGTGTCAACAAGAGCGGTCGCGATGATCGTCAGAGAGCCACCCTCTTCAATATTGCGGGCGGCCCCAAAGAAGCGCTTCGGGCGCTGGAGCGCGTTCGAATCGACACCGCCTGAGAGGACTTTTCCTGATGGAGGCACGATCGTGTTGTAAGCGCGCGCCAGTCGCGTAATCGAATCGAGCAGAATGACGACGTCGCGTTTGTGTTCGACCAGGCGTTTCGCCTTCTCGATGACCATCTCGGCTACCTGCACGTGGCGAGCGGCCGGTTCATCAAAGGTCGAGCTGATCACTTCGCCCTTCACCGAACGCTGCATGTCCGTGACTTCTTCCGGACGCTCGTCGATCAGCAGAACGATAAGGACGACTTCAGGATGGTTCGAGGTAACAGAATTCGCAATCGACTGCAGCAGCATGGTCTTGCCGGTACGCGGGGGAGCGACAATCAGTCCACGCTGGCCTTTGCCAACCGGGGTGAGCAGATCCATCACGCGTCCGCTGATATTCTCGCGGACCGTCTCACTCTTGAGCCGCTCCTGCGGATAAAGCGGCGTGAGGTTGTCGAAGAGAATCTTGTTGCGCGTTTCTTCCGGCGACTCAAAGTTGATGGCTTCGATTTTCACGAGGGCAAAATATTTTTCACCCTCATGCGGCGGACGCACATTCCCGCTGATCGTATCGCCTGTCTTTAGATCGAACTTGCGAATCTGCGAAGGCGATACATAAATATCGTCCGGGCCGGGCAGATAGTTGTAGTCCGGCGAGCGCAGAAAGCCATAACCATCCGGCAGGATTTCCAGCACGCCTTCGGCAAATATGTGGCCTTCTTTTTCGCTCTGCGCCTGCAGAATTTTGAAAATAAGGTCTTGTTTGCGAAGTCCGCTCGCGCCCGGAATCTCAAGCGATCGCGCAATACGGCTCAGCTCTGTAATATTTTTTTCTTTCAGTTCGGAGATGGTCATTGTCACCTGCGGTGGGTAGGTTGTTTGGGAAGGTCTTTCTTACTGGAAGGAAGCTCGTCGGTATTGCAGAGTATTCTTTGATGTTATAAGGCCCGGAACAGCAGGGCCGCGTGCTTACGCTGCGCGGCGCTGCTGAACTTTGGTTTTCTCTTCAATAGCTGGGGCGGCCGCCTCGGGATTCGAGTAGCGGAAGCGGACCATAACTTCATTCGTTGTGTCCTGTACGCGAGTGTTCGGCTTGTGCAGCTTGCGAGTCGCCTTCGAAGCAAGCTGACACAGCTGGTAGCGATTGGAAACGTGGGTCAGAGCCCCAAAAATCAAATCAGAACGCATTGTATTCTCCTTCATATGGGAAAGTTCCACGATCCTTTCGCTTGAAAACCTTGGCAGTGGATCGTTCGGGGGATGGAAACACACAGAACACAGGGTTCAACTTTCGGTTTCGCTTCCCTTTTTGGAAAACTTCATCTCCTTAGACGAACGTAGCCTCATCTAAGATCAATTTTTTTTGCTCATTTCTCAACTTTCAGGCGATTTTTTCGCAGTGGTATCGTTGCCAGTCTGCATGGTTTCGACTTTTGTTGAGATTTTGAGCGTGCCATCACTCCAGGCGACAGACTCAAGCCTGGCGCTGGGCCAAAATCAAGCATCTGTTTGTTTGATCTGGGGTGAAATTATTACGGCAGACGCGAGAAACAGAAACGACGGCTTCTCGAGGCCACTTAAATGTAATCGGCACTTTTGAAATTAAATCCGATGCCCATTTAGGTCAACACTTTTTTTCATAGACTATGCAGGCCCTTCCTCCAATAAATGGAACCCGCCCGGGAGCACTGTCTTTGCACGACTTTCGTTGCATTTCTTGGCCGATTGACCTGGAAACCGAATCCTGCGCACAATATCCAATTTTTCATAGTTGCGGACGTAAATTACATTTTCGATTGACAATCAATCAAATTGTACTATTGTATTAGTACAAATGATCATACGCGTCCAACCCGGCCTTGGCATCCCCATCTATCTGCAAATCGAATCGCAGGTAAAGCACGCCATTGCCGCGGGGGCGCTTAAGCAGAACGACACGCTTCCTCCAGTACGCAAGCTGGCCACCGAACTCCGTATCAATCCAAATACAGTGGCGCGGGCCTATCAAAACCTGGAGCGCGATGGCATTCTGCGCACGGTGCCCGGAGGCGGCTGTTACGTCAACGGCCAAAACCCCGGTCTTTTGAAGTCGGAGAAGCTGCGCCGCCTCAAACCGCTGGCTACGCAGCTCGCAGTGGAAGCAAAACATTTAATGCTGGCGCAGGAAGATCTGGTGCAGCTGCTTGAAATTTCGTATGACGAACTCGGAGAGGCGCAATGAGCGATCTCGCTATACAAACGCAGTCCCTGCACAAACACTTCCGAGCACTTCATGCACCGAGCCTTCATGCCTTGGATGGCCTCGATATGCATGTGCCTCGCGGCTCGATCTACGGCTTTCTTGGACGCAACGGCGCGGGCAAAACCACCACGATCCGTCTGCTTGCCGGCCTGGCTCATCCCACCAGCGGTCGTATGCAGGTCCTTGGACTCGATCCCCAAACGGATCGGATTCCGATCCTCGAACGCACTGGGTTTGTCATCGACAAGATGCTTCTCCCTTCAATGAACGGCAACGACCTTGTGCGCTTCAATCGCGGATTCTTCCCGCGCTGGTCGGACGCTCTGGCCGCCAAATATGCGGAAGTGCTGGAAATTCCGATGAAACAGAAGTTTCGCAGGCTTTCGACGGGAAATCAGACCAAGCTCTGCCTGCTGCTGGCGCTTTCACAGGGAGCGGAGCTGCTGGTGCTCGACGAGCCTACCGCCGGACTCGATCCCGTGGTCACCGATCAGCTTTTACGCGTGCTCGTTGATGACTTCGCCAACGAAGGCCGCACGCTGTTTCTTTCGTCGCACCACCTCTCCGAAGTGGAGCGCGTGGCCGACTGGGTGGGCATTGTCGACCGTGGCAGGTTGCTGCTTGAAGAAAGCCTCGACGATGTGCGCGCTCATTTTCGCAGAGTCCGGGTTGTGGGAGAAAATCTGCCGCCTGCCTCGCGCAACCAGATCTTCAAAACAAAAGTCGGTGAAGGCACAACCGAATATATTGTGCGCACCGACACGCATGGTTTTACCGCAGAACTGCGAAGCCAGGGAGCGATTGTGCTGGATGTCTCCCCCATGAACCTGTCTGAAATTTTTCTTGAAGTCGTCGGGAAGGGAGAAGCCAATGTACCTGTGGAAGTATTGGCGTGAGAGCCGCATCCTCTTCGGAGTTAGTCTACTGTCTATTGCCATATTGATGATCGCCATTCTCCGCGAGCATCCGATCATAGGCCCCCACGCAAATGCCGTTCAGCTTTCGAGCGTCTGGACGGTCTTCCTGGGCATCCAAATTCTCCCACTCTGCTTTGTCGCTTGGATATTCGGCAGCTTCGGCGTCGGCCGCGATATAGGCGAGCGCAGCGGCTCATTTATATTCAGCCGCCCTGGAAACCGTGCATGGTTCCTCTGGAGAGACTGGGGCTTTGGCCTGTCGCAGGTACTTGTCATCGCTATCTTTCTCAATCTGGCTGGCCTCGTGCAGATGTATCGGATCCTTGTCGCCATGGGTGATCCATATCGGAACATCGTCTTCTCTCAGAACGGCGCGGTTTCCCTCACAACGTTCGCAGGCATCGCCTGCCTTGCCGCCTTTCTATTGGCCGCGCTCGTCTTCAGCCTCACCTATTTTTCGACCATCCTGATCAAGAACGCCCGGGGCGTGTTTGTCAGCGCAGGCGTCCTCCTGGGCTACCTTGTTCTCGGCATGGTTGTAAGGCACCATTGGCCATCTGTTGAGCTCCCCAGCCTGCTTCTGCAGCCATTTAAGGCTACGCGTCACATGGGTGACGCCATCGCAGATCACCTCGGACTCGCCGTGACCATCCGCGCCGCCATCGTTCTGCTCTTCCCGTTTGCAGCGCAAGCCGTGTTGAAGAAGATCGATATCTAGCAGTCTCATCCGCGCAACTCCGCTGACAGCGCCAAGAGCTGCACAGATGATCGGCGTAAGATTTTGGTGAGGCCGACAGCATGCCCAGCAAAAGCCAGATGCCCGAGTGGATGAAGAAGAAGCAGCAGGAAATGAGACTGTCAGAGGCCACAGAGAAAGATGCGGAGCGGCGCAAACTTGCCGCAGCACTTCTCATACAGTCGGAAAGTCCTGAGTTTTGGAAACGACTGCTGGATAACCTTAAACTTGCGGTAGAAGCATTAGCTACGATCGAACTGACAGGTTCAAATAGCCAAATTGGGCTCAATGCTGTCCGTATCTCAATGAACCACCCAGATTTATTCGCCTCCCGAACACATACTGATCTCTTCCACGAAACAGGTCGCATACGATGCACCACTCTGGGCGTAGGCGCATATAACCTGGACTTCCATGTCATCTCAGAAACTGAGGTAGGTGTTTTGGATAAGCACAAAGGCGGGAGCCCTATGAATGCCGACCAGGCTTCCGAATACGTGATACGCCGCATGGTGGACTTTATTGAACGCCAACGGCGCACAGCCGGATAAAAGATCCCGCAACCCATATGCCAAAGCCCTCGTTACCGTAGCGTAACGATCACCTCAAAGATTCTCGGGCACTTCGCTTCCCCTGTGTATAGGGAGGACCGCCTGTAATTCTCAAACAGCCGAACTCATCGATGCCCTGTTCTGTTCCTTTCCCTTGAATTCACGATAGACTGGCCTGTCGTAAGTTCTGGAACTGTTTGAGATACCCAACAGCGAAACATTCAGAGGCGATATGGATCAGACTCAATCCGATGCACTTGTCTTCTTTGGCGCTACCGGCGATCTTGCCTACAAACAGATTTTCCCGTCGCTGCAGCGGCTGGCCAAACGCGGCAAGCTGCGTGGGCCTGTGATCGGCGTAGCCAAGGCGGGCTGGGGCCTGGAACAATTCAAGGAACGCGCGCGGGACAGTGTTGAGAAGCATGGCGGCGCCGATCCGGAAGGGCTGCCGGTGCTGCTGGAATGTCTGCGCTATGTGGATGGAGACTACAACGATCCGGCTACGTTTCAACAGGTGCGAAACGCGCTGGGTAGCGCACAACATCCGATGCATTACCTGGCAATTCCGCCGAGCCTCTTCGGGCGTGTCATCGATCAACTGAAAGCGTCTGGCTGCGCAGATGGCGCGCGGGTAGTGGTAGAGAAGCCGTTTGGCCATGACCGGCAATCGGCGGTAGCGCTTACAGCGGAGATTCAGCGCGTATTCGACGAAGACCATATCTTCCGCATCGATCACTACCTGGGAAAGAATTCCGTGCAGAACGTGATCTTCTTCCGCTTTGCCAACTCGTTTCTGGAGCCGATCTGGAACCGGCAATACGTGGAAAGCGTACAGATCACGATGTCCGAACAGTTTGGCGTGCAGGGACGCGGCGCGTTTTATGACGGAGTGGGCGCGATTCGCGACGTGGTGCAGAACCACCTGATGCAGGTGGTGAGCAATATTGCAATGGAGCCCCCTCCGTGCACCGACATGGAGGCATTGCGGGATGAGCGCATGAAAGTGCTCAAGAGCGTGCAGACGCTGGAATCAAACGACGTGGTGCTGGGGCAATTTAAAGGCTACCTGAGTGAGCCGGGCGTAAGGTCGGGATCGACGGTAGAGACATTTGCCGCGCTAAAGCTGCACATCAATTCATGGCGTTGGAGAGATGTTCCCTTTTTCATCCGTACGGGCAAATCGCTGCCGGCAACCGCGACAGAGGTAATTGCCAGACTGCGGCAGACGCCCCCCGTCTTCTCCGAAATGCTGACACCGCAGAATTATGTGCGCTTCCGGTTAAGCCCGAAACCCCTGATTGCCATTGGCGGATCGGTGAAGGAGGCTGGCGATCGGCTGCGAGGCTGCATGGTGGAGCTGGAAGCAGAACAGGAATGCGGCACCGATGAGCTGCTTCCCTATGAGGAGTTGCTGGAAGACGCGATGCGCGGCAAGCAGACGTGGTTTGCGCGTGCTGATTACGTTGAGGCAGCGTGGCGCATTCTCGACCCCGTGCTGGCAAACCGGCCGCCGGTTCATACCTATGAGCCGGGATCGTGGGGGCCGGCGGAGTCTGATGCGTTGATAAAAGGCTGTGGCGAATGGACGAATCCGGCCTGAATCCCTGATCAGGCATCTGAAAAACTGCTGTCCACACGCGCGAATCCAGCTCAGGACTCGTAGCTATTGGTCATCCAGCGGCCCATGAGGGTCTGGGCACAGCGGGCACCACAGAGGTGCCGGACTTCCGCCTCGTGAGAAAGTAGTGTGTCCCAGGGCATGAACCTGAGTTGCGGCATCTTGGGCACGTTCGGAATGTGTAAGATGTGCTCGGTCCAGGCCAGCCACCAATCCTCCGATTCTTCACGCTTTGCCTTGCTGCACACGTCACAGTGAAACGTTTCGGTGAACGCCATTCTGAGAGAACTCCGATCGGAAAATTTGCTCAGAGCAAGGTAGCACAGGCGTGCAAGGGCTACAACGAGGCGATTCGCTTACCGCCAGCAGACAGTCAGAATTTTCCGTTTGAATTCTTCCACTCTCGGAACGAGGCGGAATGGCCTTCAGCGGGTTCCCAGCTCCGCTCCGGTTAAGACACCGTCTGGGCTGTTGCGACCGCTTCGGATATGTCTTCCAGAGGGTAGCCAAGACGCTTCCATTCATCGAAGCCTCCGCGCAGCGGGCGAACACGATAGACACCTGCTTTGCGTAGAGTAAGCGCCATCTTCGCCGCCGTTGCCTCGCTGGGACAAGTGCAGAAGAGGACAACATCGCGGTCACGCGGAATCGTGTCCGTATGTTCGACAAGCTTGTCCGGGGTGAAAAGCACGGCGCCGGGAAGCGTGCGCGGGTCTGGCAGATAGTCAAGCGGATGACGTAGATCGACGATATACACCTGCTGGCCGCGATCGAGCATGCTTTTTAGATCATCGGGCTCCAAACGCGCGGTACGCATTTCCTTGATGAAGGCTCGCTGGCGGATGAACCGGTAAATAAGAAATCCGATCAGCAGGAAAACGAAGAGTATGCCCGCGACGTGGCTGACGCTGGGGAAGGCGTTGGGGTGGTGTTTGAGAAAATCGCCAAAGAAGCGCCCGCCTAGGGTGAACGCCAGCGCCCATAGCAACGCTCCTGCCGCATCGAACGAAAGAAAGAGATGATATGGCATGCCCGTCTGGCCTGCAATGGGAGCCGCTACGGTGCCAAGACCAGGAATGAACTTCGCCAGCAGCAAAGCCCGCTCCCCATTGCGAGTGAAGTAACCCTCGGTTTTCTTAACGCATGTATTGCTCTCCATCGACAGGCGGCAAAGCAGACGGACGACGGCTCCCCCGTATTTTTTGCCCATGAGATACCAGGCCGTGTCGCTGACGATACAGCCTAGGACGATGGAAAAGAGGACGAGAGGCAGGCTGAACCGATGCGTAGCGGTGAGAGTGCCTGCGGTAATTAGAAGGGGAGCGCTGGGAATAGGCACGCCTAGCTGCTCAGTCATCACCCAAAAGAAAAGGATGAAGTAACCGTATTTCATAAAGAAGCTAAGGGCGACTGGCATGATTTTCCCGACAGGATATTAAGGATGCCATTTAGATGCGCGAATAGCAATGAAAGGCGCAAATCGACCAATGAAAGTGAGCCCCAATGACTCGGGACCATCGCAGGATTTACCAGGGGAACGTCAAGAGTTCCGCTTGACGGCATATATAGACATCTATATATAGATGTCTATATATGCCGAGGCCTGATTCCCTGCAAGGTTCTCTCGATCTGCTTGTACTGAAGATCCTTTCGGGCAGACCGCGTCTGCACGGATACGCCATTATGTCCGCAATCAGCGAGATGTCCGAGGATGTGCTGCGTGCGGAGGAAGGCTCACTCTATCCGGCGCTGCACCGGATGGAGGAAGCGGGATGGATTCTTGCGGAATGGGTGACGAAGGACACCGGGCGGCGGGCGCGGGTCTATGAGTTGACAGCGGCGGGCAGAAAACAGCTCGCTGCCGTGGAATCGCGCTGGGAGACGGTGACTTCGGCAGTGAACCGCATATTGAGGACGGTGTGATATGTCTCTCTGGTCGCGTGTCGTGAATGTGTTTCGCGGGGATCGCCTGAATCGCGAGATCGAGGAAGAGTTTGAAACGCACATCGCCGAAGCAGTGGAACAAGGGCGCAATCCTGAGGAGGCACTGCGGGCGTTTGGAGCAGCGACACAGCGACGGCAAGAAAGTCACGATGCTCTCGTCGTTGGCTGGCTGGATTCCCTGCGGGCCGATCTTGTTTTTGGGTGGCGGCAGCTTAAACGAAATAAAGTCACTTCCTTTGCTGCCATTCTTTCGCTCGCTTTAGCCATTGGGGCCTGCACTTCGGCCTTCCGGCTGATCGATGCGTTACTGCTGCGGCCTTTGCCGGTCGCTCATCCGGAGCGGCTCTATGCCTTATCGCGCCAGGGAATCGGTTTTGACGACAAACCGGGCTCCTTCGACTCTTGGATGTATCCGTGTTTTCAGCTGATGCGTGCCGCTGCAAAAGGTGATGCAGAGCTGATCGCGGTTTCTTATGCAGACCGTGCCGATGTGACGTACAAGACCGATCAGGAAATGGAGAAGGCCAATCTGCAGCACGTATCCGGATGGATGTTCCCGACGTTCGGAATCGAGCCAGCACTGGGGCGGCTGTTTACCGAGAATGACGATCTGAAGCCGGGCGCGGCTCCGTATGCGGTGCTCTCCTATGACTACTGGAGCCGCCGCTTCGGGCGTGATCCGAATGTCATTGGGCGTACTTTTCATTTTGGCGACGGTGTCTACCAGATCGTTGGCGTCAGCGAAAAGAAGTTCACCGGCACGGAGCCGGGCACAATTGTCGATATCTTCATTCCGACAATGATGCATCGCGGGGTGACACGGTCGGACTGGACGTGGTTCCGCACGATAGTTGTCATGAAGCCGGGGGTTGCGGGTGAGCCTCTCCGCGCAAAGCTGGCGGCGATCACCCATGCGTTCGAAGAGAACCGATTGCGCGGCGAGACTGGATTGTCACCGGAGACGCTGAAGAACGTACTCGCGAATCAGGTGTTAATGGAACCGGCTCCTACCGGTGTCTCCGGAATGCAACAGGATTACAATCGCGCGCTCGGTGCTCTGGGAGTACTGGTTCTGATGGTCCTGCTGGTCGCATGCGCGAATGTGGCCAACCTGATGACTGCGCAAGCTGCGGCACGCGCGCGGGAGATGGCCCTGCGCGTTTCGATTGGGGCAGGGCGGTGGCGGCTGGTGCAGATGGTTCTGGTAGAGAGCGCGCTGCTGGCTCTTCTTGCGGCTGCGAGTGGGGCGCTGTTTGCATGGTGGTCTGCGCCGTTTGTGGTGAGCATGATCAATCCACCCGATAATCCGGCGCGGTTGATTCTGCCTGCGGACTGGCGCGTGCTTGGATTTGGTATTGCACTGACGCTGCTTGTGGTTCTGCTCTTCGGGTTGCTGCCTGCTCTGCGGGCCTCGTCGGTCAAGCCGGTCAGCATTTTGAAGGGCGGTAATGATCCGCATTCGAGGCAACGGCTAATGCATGGGATGATCGCGTTGCAGGTGGCCTTCTGCTTTCTGGTGCTGTTTGTTGCCGGATTGTTTGTGACCACATTCCAGCGGCTTTCGAACAAGCCCACCGGGTTTTCTACGGAGCGGCTTCTACTGCTTGAGACGACAAGTCGTCCTAAGCAATCGTCGCTCTATTGGGATCAGGTGGCGGACCACTTGCGCGCGATGCCGGGCGTGGAGCGCGTATCTCAGGCAGGATGGCCTTTGCTAAAGGGCAATGGGTGGAATGATTCCATTGCGGTCAACGGTGGGCCGCCGAGCGTCGATCTTGCTTACTTTCTGAATGTCTCACCGGGCTTTCTGGAAACGATGAAGATTCCTCTTGTTGGCGGTAGAGATTTTCGTGACGCCGATATGTATCCGAACGCTGCCATTGTGAATGAGACGTTTGCCAGGGGATTTCTGAACAGTGAAAATCCGGTTGGCCGGTCGTTTGAAAAGGCCTCGGATGATGGCAGTCGCGAACGTATGCAGGTTGTCGGCGTGATGCGCGACGCCGACTACCGCGGCGTTCGCGAGCCGATGCTGCCGGTAGTCTTTGTTCCGTTTCACCACATGGGCGCTACAGGAGAAATGCGTACGGTAAGCGAGGAGACATTCATTGTTCGCACGGCTTCAGCGAATCCACTTGCTCTGGCTGCAACGCTGCGGCAGGAAGTGTCGAAGGTACACTCTGAATTTCACGTCTCGAATGTCCGTACCCAGCTTGAGTTGAACCAGGCGCAGACCGTCCGCGAGCGACTGCTGGCGACGCTGGCTTTCTTCTTCGGCGCGGTTGCGTTACTGCTTGCCGGGGTTGGGCTGTATGGCGTGCTGAATTACTCCGTGCAGCAGCGGGAGCGTGAGATTGGCATTCGCATGGCGCTGGGCGCGCAGGTGGACGATGTAGCGCGGCGCGTCATGGCGGGAATTTCCGTTGCCGTGGCAATTGGCGCGGTTGCGGGGCTTGCGCTTGGGCTGGCGTCGGTACGGTATATCGAGTCGCTGCTGTATCAGGTAAAGGCCACGGATGCGGGAGTGCTCGCAATTCCCTGCCTTACGATTTTTCTCGCTGTGGTCATTGCTGCTCTGCCCGCGGTGCTGCGTGCCATGCGGATTGATCCGGTGGCCATGCTGCGGGTTGAATAGTCATCGGCCCGGATAGGGTTTTTGCTTTTCCATCTTCAGCCTGAAGAATGACTCGTTCCATTTTGCAAAGCGAAAGGCCGAACCTGCGGAACAGGTTCGGCCTTTGTTTATCAGGGTATGTATGAAGCTTGTCTGGGTTACTTGTTGGCGAAGACGAGCGGCATTTCGACCAGGTGCTCGCTGATGAACCAGACTTGCATTTCATTGGTGCGTACGACGTCGCTGATCAACAGGTCGTTGGTGCCATCGTCGCCGACATCGCTTGCTCTTCTGGCGAGCTTGCGGGCGTCTTCAAGAATGATGCCGTGCGCTTCGAGCAGGCGAGAGATGATAACGGGCACCTCTTCGCGGCCCTTTGGTGGGCGCTGGAGGCGCGTGGTTTCAGCGATGTCGTGCGCCATGGCGATACTGACGCCACCGAGCATCTGGATGCGCTCGGCCAGGCCGTCGACTAACTCGACCTGCTCGTCAAAATGCTTGTCGAAGAGAAGATGAAGCTGGTAAAAAGTCGGGCCTGAGACATGCCAGTGCGACTTCTTATAAAGGTCGCGCAAGCTGGCTGTGTCTGCCAGAAGAACGTTCAGGCGTCCGGTGATTTCGAGACGGGCGTCTTCGTCGAGACCAATCGGCATGTCCTTGATGACGGTACCGAATTTCTGGATTTCTTTCGCGTTCTGATGCCAGTGGGGTGTGATGTGGTCGTTTTTGCTGGTGACTTCCTTCAGTGCAGTCTTGCTCATGCTACGATCCTCCACTCTCCGGTTTAGATGCAATTGCCGCAGAGGATGGCGCTGGAGATTTCGATTCTCGTATTGGACTGGCGGGAATTTATGCAGATTTAAAGAAGAGATTGTGGATAAGTCCAGGCGTTAACTCGTGTGGGAGTTAGAGTCCCTACTTGTCAAGCTTTTGGTCAAAGACCGGCTATGGCATGCTCTCGGGCCAGAACAATTGAGGTTGTTCTGACCCGAGAATGCTGTGTAGATTGTTTTACCTTACCCTTACCCTTGGCACCACGGACATTCCGGGTCGGAGAAGATGATCGGAGTTCTGCTCGTGGTTTGTCAGGTCAATACGAACCGGGATTCGCTGGACGACTTTGACATAGTTTCCCGTCGCATTTTCCGGTGGAAACAAGCTCAGAACGGAGCCGGTCGCCCCGCCGATCTGGGTGATCCGGCCGTCATACCTGCGGCCGTATGCATCGACGCTGACGACAACCGACTGGCCCTGGCGCATGTGCTGAAGCTGTGTTTCCTTGAAATTAGCTGTGATCCAGACGTCTTCAAGCGAAACGAGCGTGGCCATATTTTGACCGACACTGACGTTCTGGCCAACTTCAACGCTCTTCCTGGTGATGATACCGGCGGTCGGCGCAAGGATCTTGGTGTAGCTCAGGTTCAGCTTGGCCTGATCGAGGGCGGCCTGGGCCTGCTGTACCTGAGCGGCTGCCTGGTCAGCCCTTGCCTTCTGGATGGCAACCTGTTGCGGTCCTGTTTCAGCAAACTTGAAGGATGCCTGGGCCTGGGCTACGCGGTCTTTTGTAACGCGAACATTGGCCTGTGCGGCCTGCAGATTTGCCTGCGCCTGCTCAAGCGCAGCTTTGTTGCCATCAGCCGTAGCCACCGCCGCGTCAAATTGTTGCTTTGAGATGACATCTTTCTCGACGAGCGGCCTGTAGCGCTCAAGATCGAGCTGGGCTTTGGTATTGTTGGCTGCGGCCTGCACGACCTGAGCCTGCGCAGCCTGCAGCTGATGCTGTGCCTGGATCACCTGGGAGTCGGCGCTCGAGACGTCAGCTCCAGCGGACGTCAATGTGGTACCGGTGTTGATATGCGTCACCGGAACGTTCACCCTTGCTGCTTCGTAGCTTGCTTCCGCGCTTTCGAGATTGGCTTGATCCTGCTGAACAGCGGTTTCGAAGTCTTTGGGATCCAGTTCCACGATCACCGTACCGGCTTCAACGAACTGGTTCTCGTCCACGTTTACTTTGAGAACATGGCCGGCAATGCGCGAGCTGATCTGAATGAGATGTCCGTTGACCTGTGCGTCGTCGGTGTCTTCGTAAAACGTGGAATGCCAATACCACAGAAGCCCTACCACGACGAGAACGGCCACGACTCCGATGATGATGAACCGGCGGCGCGGCTTCTGTCTTATTTCTTCTTCCGGCTGGTCGATTCTATTTTTTCCCGGAGTCTGATCCGGAATCTGCTCGGCCACTTTTACTTTCCTCCCACGTAACTCTTGTAGTTCTTATCAGCCATACCCAGCGCGCGCGCTAATGAAAGTTTCGCGACGTTGTGCTGGTAAAGGCTGCTTACATATTGATCGTTTGCCTGGGCAACAGATTGCTGTGCCTGCGATACGGCGAGATTGTCTGAAACCCCGGCAGCGTAGCGTTGCTGCGCTTCGCTCAAGGCCTCAGCCGCTAACTGCACGTTGCTGCGTGAAACCTCAACCTGCTTTTGCGCGGAGCGAATGTCGAGGATGCTGTTGCGCACATCGGCGCTGATTTGCCCGTGTATATCGCTGAACTGCGCGCGCTTCGTCTCCAGCTGCGCCTGCGCCTGCTGCGCATCGCCACGCAGCTTGCCTTCTTCAAGGACCGGAACCGAGAGCGTGCCGGTGGCATCGCCGGTGCCGTGCGAATTCGAGAAGTTGGTGCCGATGACGCCGTAATCGCCCTCGAAGCTGATCGTCGGATAGCGCTCCGCAGTCGCCGCAGAGCGGGCTCTTTCGGCGGATTTCACCAGCTCTGTCTGCGCTTTCAAATCGCTGCGGTTGTCGAGAGCCTGCTGGACAGCGGTGTCCGGATCGACATTGTCGAGAGCCGCGTAGGGCGCCTGGTCAGTGAGTTCAAATTTCTGTTCGAGCGACAGGCCGATGACGCGGGCAAGCGCGATCCTGTCTTTTTCATACTGATTCTGCGCGCTGATGAGAGTCTGCTGCTGTGTCTGGTAATCGACGCGGGCACGCAGCTCATCGAGCAGCGGCGCGGTTCCCGCCTGGTGGTTCTGGACGGCCTGATCGAGCGAAACTCTGGAGGTGTCAACTTGCGCTTGCGCACTGTCAACACGGGACTTGTCGGCAATGACGAGCAGGTATGCATTGCCTACAGTCAAGACCACCATGTCGCGCGCGTCATCGACGGATAGCTTGGCGCCCTGAAAATTATGCTTTGCTGCCAGGTAATTCTGGAGGGAAGCAATATTTACCAAAGACCAGTTGAGGGTGGCACGAAGGTCGGTATAGCCGAAAGGGCCAATAATTGTCGGAAATCCGGGAATGCGAAGACCTTCTGCCGCAAGATTGACCTGCTGGACCGATTCCTTCAGCGATGCGTCCACTGTTGGCAGCAGATTTTGTAGCTCCTGCAGGCGCGAACCATTAACAGACCCAACGCTGATGCCGCTCAGGACGTACCCCAGATTATGCTTCAAGCCGCGCTGTATCGCGTCGTCCAGCGACAGCGGAAGCACGCCATCGGTGGGCTTTTCTTCGACGACGCTGCCCTGGAAGCCACTGCCACTCTGCTGCGGAGTTGAAATCTGATAAGGACTGGGAATGGAGGAAGAGCTGCTGGACTGCACCGTCACCGTCTGCGCCTGCAGACGAACCACGGGCGTGAACACAACACCAAAAGCGAGCAGGCCAGAAGCCGCACGCCATCGCCAGCCATTTCTGGTTACATGCACGTACAATTCACCCTTGTTGACTCAGGAATGCTATCTAAATTAAGAGATTACGGTCTTTTGGATGCTTCAGGTACTGGAAAAAATTCAGAAAAATAAGAGAATCAAGACCTTGCGTCTAAATCGAGCTTATTTTACTGCCAGCGTGCCTGAAGCGTACGTCCGTTGATTTAGCCCCGCGACGGCCCTGGCGGAAGATGCTAAACGGCCTACGCCGAAACTTCAGAATGCACAAGCGAACTGGCCAGAGAACAAAGAGCCTGGCGGAATACCTCGCTCACTTTGTCGGCAGTCCAGCCTGCGGCGCTCTCGCCACCCCCTGCGCGAAGGTTCTGAGCGGTCGAGGCATTGTCTTGCCCAAGAACAGCCCGTTCCACAAAGACGACGCGTTGGGCTAGTGGCAGGTGTTCAAGCCAGCCGCGCAATTGTCCGCGTCCCTCGCCCTCGAGCAAGTGGCCCAGCTGGGACTGCGAGATCCCTGCAGCCGACAGATCATCGCCGTCGATGCAAAGAGGATTACCACCGCCCGTCGCAGCAACTGCGAACGATCCCGGCTCGCGCTGGCTGAGCCTGCGAATGGCGGCTTGAATAAGCTGCGCCTGCACGAGGAGTTGTGCCTTGTCGGCATCGGCGCAAGGATCGACTTCGACGGCGGCTACGGCTTCTTCCACGAGAGTGACGGCTTCGTTTTCATCTCCAAGCAAGAGCGCTGCGGTCTGAAAAAGCTTTACCGCAGTGTCCTGCACAAGCAGATCGCTACAACCTTGGTTCCCCATTTGCACTACCTCCAGCCGTTACTTTTATCCTCGTCGAGTCGTGCTCTCGCGTCAAATCGGACCAAATAGGCCTGTCTTTTAGCAACTCTTTCACATCCGGGAAAGCATGCCGGTGTATAGCAGATTGTGTACACTTTCGATCTGAGTCGGAATATAAGCTATGAGCGAACGTTCGACGCGGCAACAGTACCTTTTGATTGGCCGGGATGAATCCTGGATGCAATTTAACCGGCGGGTGCTCGAAGAGGCACAGGATGCCTCGAATCCGCTGCTGGAGCGCGTGAAGTTTCTCGCCATCACGGCGAGCAATCTGGATGAGTTTGTGGAAATCCGCGTTGCCGGTCTGCTGCAGCGCATTGAAGACGGCTATACCGAGGCTGGCCCGGAAGGGCTGACCCCGCAGCAGACGCTCGATTCCATCACGGAAATTATGCACTCCTTTATGACCGAGCAATATGGCTGCTGGAACAAACAACTGCTTCCAGCGCTGCATCAGGTCGGCGTGCGCGTGCTGCCGTGGGACGATATCGATGAAACGGCTCGGGAATCGGCGACGGCGTTTTATCAGCGCGAAGTGGACCCGCTGCTCACACCGATAACTATTGATCCAGCGCACCCGTTTCCCCGTGTGCTGAATAAAGCGCTTTGTATTGCATTGCTTCTGCGGCGCAAGCGCAAGGGCACTCCCGGACCGGTGCTGGGAGTGGTGACGGTGCCGCGCGCGTTGCCGCGCCTTGTGCCTCTGCCGTCCACGGAGGGCACGCACGACTTTATCTTTCTGCACGATTTGATCGAGCGACACGCCGCAGGCATGTATCGCGGCTACGAAATTCTTTCGAAGGCAGCGTTTCGGGTCACGCGCAACAGCAACCTCTACTTTCAGGAAGAAGAGGCGCGCTCACTGCTGGAAACAGTGCGCTCGGAGCTGCATAACCGTCGTAAGGGCGACGCAGTTCGGCTGGAGATCGAACAGAGGGCCGATCCTGAAATCATTGACCGGCTGCGAATGAATTTCGAGCTGGACGAAGCGCAGATTTACCGCACAGACGGGCCGGTGAATCTCACGCGGGTGATGAACCTCTATAGTGATACGCCACGCGCCGATCTGAAGTTTGCACCATTTGTTCCGCATGAGCTGCGGCTGAATCGCAAATCGGTCGACCTGTTTGATGAACTGCGGCACCGCGACATTCTGCTGCATCATCCCTACGACTCGTATGATGCGGTTGTTGGATTTATTGAAGCGGCGGCGGCGGATCCGTGTGTCATCTCGATCAAGCAGACTCTCTATCGCACCAGCTCCGACTCCCCGGCGTTCCGCGCACTTGTAGACGCGGCGCAAAGCAAGGAAGTGACCGTCGTGGTGGAGTTGATGGCGCGTTTCGATGAAGCGTCGAATATTCGCTGGGCACGCGATCTGGAAGATGCCGGGGTGCAGGTCTTTCACGGCATTGTAGGACTGAAGACACACTGCAAGCTGGCGCTGCTGGTCCGCCGCGATCCGGATGGATCGATCCGTCGCTATGCGCACCTGGGCACGGGCAATTACAACCCGAATACGGCGCGCTTCTATACCGACATCAGCCTGCTGACCTCGGATTCCGCCATTACCGCAGCCGTGCACAGCGTCTTTAATTATTTGACGGCCCACTCGGAGTCCGATGATTATGCTCCGCTGCTGGTGGCGCCCCTGACACTGGCGGAAAGCTTTATCCGCCTCATCGCGCGCGAAACAGATCACGCAAAGGCCGGCCGCCCGGCCCGCATCGTTGCGAAAATGAACTCGCTGCTTGAGCAGAGCGTGATCGAGGCGCTCTACGCCGCGTCGCAGGCCGGTGTGCAGGTAGACCTGATTGTGCGCGGAATTTGCGCGCTGCGGCCTGGGCTGAAAGGCGTGAGCGAAAACATCCGCGTCCGCTCGTTGGTGGGACGCTTCCTCGAACACAGCCGCATCTTCTGTTTCGAGAATGGCGGAGAAGAGGTGTTCTACTGCGGCAGCGCCGACTGGATGCCGCGCAATCTCTTCGAGCGCTGCGAAGTGGTTTTTCCGGTAAAAGATCCGCAGCACTGTTCGCGGCTTCGCAATGAGATTCTCGCGGCCTATCTGGCTGATACCGGTAAGACCCGGCTGCTTGCGGCAGATGGCACATACGTGCGGGCACGGGAGACTTCGCAGGGAAAATTGATGCCTGCCTTCAGTGCGCAGGATTTCTTTATGCAGGTGGCTGAGGGCAAGGCGACAGCGGATGAGATTCCGGAGGTGCCCGAAGCTGCAGCCGCGAAACCGAAAGCTCGGGCGAAAAAGGCTGCGTCTCGGCGGAAGGTTGCGGCGGATTAAATTACGGCTTGAACTGAAATGGTTTCAATGTTTCCACACCAAAGTGGCGGAAATCCTTTGTATTCCGCGCCACGACGGTAAGTCGATGCACGTTGGCGGTTGCGGCGATCATAGCGTCTCAAGAAGGTCATCGCTTTTACCGTGCTTCAATCTGGCGTGTTCACGAAAACAATCGACATCCATCGCAATTCGCTGAACCGGGCCTTTGCTTCTTGTACTTACAATAAGATGTGGTATCCGCGGCTCCGCACCTTTCCGATACAACTCGAAGCCTGAGCATTCCAGCAGCGCTGGCGGTGTACTGGCATCTGCTTAGCCTCGATGCGCCTACTGTAGCCGCCGTCTGGTCGTGGAGCTTTGCCAGAGCTGCGCACATTGATTTACCCCGGTTCGCGCCGCTGCTGCTGGCAGTGGGCACCTGGCTTGTTTACGTTGCCGACCGCATTCTTGACGGCCTGGATAGCGCGAACAGGGCGCACCTGCGGGAACGGCACTACTTTTATTCGCAGCATAGAAAAATGTTTCTCGCGGCGGGCGCGATCGTCAGCCCGGTGTTTGTCTGGATCGTCTTTACCCGGATGTCCCCAGCTGTACGGCTGGAAGATGCCGCCGTATTCGCAGTGGCCGCGCTGTACTTTTTGCTGGTGCACGCGCATGGGCCGAGAGTGGAGCACTGGCTCCCGAAAGAGCTCGCCGTTGGCGTATTGTTTGCTGCTGCAACGGCCGTGCCGACATGGGCCCGCATCGAAGGTCACCGGCATACTTTGATCCCTTCAATAGCGGTGTTCGCCGTGCTGTGCTGGCTGAATTGTGTCGCCATCGAAGTCTGGGAATGGCCTGCTGCGTCTCGTACCGGCCCCAGCGCGCATCGAACGACGGTCTGGGCAGGACAGCACCTGCAGCCGCTTGCTGCGGGTACAGCATTCCTTTCAGCTGCGCTTGCATTCGTACACCTGCACTCCGGTGCGCTGTTTTTCCTCTATCTTGCATCGGCGATGGCGGCGCTGCTGCTCCTCGGGCTGGCACGCAGCAGACATTTCACCGTGATGCAGCTGCGCGTTGCTGTCGACGCCGTGTTGCTGACTCCTCTGTTTTTCGCGGCGTGGATGCGGTGAGCCGCAGTCTGAATTTCGACCTGCTGGCGCGACCCTACCGCTGGCTGGAATATCTGACCTTTGGACGGGCACTGGAGCGTTGCCGCTTCTACTTTCTGCCCACGTTGACAGATGCGCGGCAAGCACTGGTTTTTGGTGATGGAGACGGCCGATTCCTGAAACGTCTTCTCGCTGTCAATCCAGGCTTGCAGGCTGATGTTGTCGATATCAGCCCGGCGATGCTGCGCCTTCTACACGAGCGACTGACGCAGGAGGAACGTGAGCGCGTGACGCTGCACCAGGCGGATGCCCGGATTTTTGCTCCGCCCGAGAAGACATACGACCTGGTGGTGACCCACTTTTTTTTCGATTGCCTCTTTGAGACTGAGCTGGCTGCACTCGTGGATCGTTTCACTCCGCGACTGGCTCCCGGCGCGCGGTGGGTCGTTTCGGAGTTTGCCCTGCCGCCTGGATGCTTGTCGGCCATGGTAGGCAAAGCGTTGATTTCATGGCTTTATTGGGCTTTCAGAGTGACGACGGGGCTGCAAGTACGTACTCTGCCGGACCATGCCAGAGAGCTACAAGAGGTTGGTTTCGAGCGGGCGGAAGAGCGGCAATGGCTGGGAGGGTTACTGGTAAGTCAACTTTGGCACGATAACTCCTCGAAAAGTATGCAACCCTTCGTAACTTGATCGACTCTCATTGACCGATGACGTGTCCCGATCCCCTGTCGCGCTGGCTGCTGTCACAGCTTCATCCGACAGCTTTGGACACTGTGCCGGGCACCGATCCGGGGACGATTCCAGACCCATTTCCCGGACCCGATCCGGAGCCCGAGCCCGGGCCACTCCCGCCCGGAGGGTCGGCAACTCCCGGCGCCGATCCCGGCTTTCCAATCGAGCCACTTCCCTCGCCTGTTCCGGTTACATCGAATCCGGCTCAACTTTGATTGGCCCCACAAAGTCAATTGTTACAATCAAGTTAAAGCATTCACTTCGTCGCGTTTTGACAGACTTCTGTAGGTAAGGGCATCTACTTTTCATGAATCTTTATATTCTTCGCCACGCAAGCGCAGGCACGAGCCGTGAAAACCCGCTTCTGGATGTAAAGCGCCCACTGGACAAAGAAGGCAAGCAACAATGCATTCTTGTCGGCAGCTACTTAAATGCATTGAATGTGCAATTCGACCTGATTGTCTCCAGTCCACTGAAGCGCGCGCTGCAAACGGCGTCGCTGGTAGGAACAGAGGTTGGTTATGATGCGAAGATTCAGGTGACAGAAGCTCTCGCACCGGCAGCCACGATTGCCGCCTTTCAGCAACTGGTCGCCGGCCTCGCACGGTATGAAAATGTACTCGTCGTGGGCCATAATCCCAACCTGCCACAGTTTATTGGCACGTTGATCGTCTCTACGGGACGCGCAAATATCCGCCTGCGCAAGGGAGCGATTGCTCGCGTGGATTGCACGCGGCGTCCCGGCACGCTGAGTTGGCTGGTCGATCCACGAATTCTGCGCGGCGTTTATACCAACGTGACGAAGAGGTCCCTGCGGAAGACCTCGCGGAAGTAGGCCGATTCCTTGCGGAGCGACCACAGCTCCAGCTCTGCGCCTGTGCGTCCGGGAAAAATCTCCAGCAAAACCTGTTTAGGATAAGTGCGTACTCGTACCTTCAATACATCGCTGGCTCGGTCCTGATTGAGCGCAACCGCCAGCCGTAGCAGAACCACCCCGCGCCGGACATGCTCATGTTCTTCCGGAGGCACCTGGCGCATGGTGCGGCCTGTAGGTTCAGGGCGGCTCTTGCCTAGATAGCGGGCAATGGCCGACGTAGTGACGCGCTGCGCCGGCGTAAACCCAAACATTTCCGAATTCGCAATGATGTACTGCGCGTGTCGGTGATAGCCCTGATAGTTCATGAACTTGCCGATATCGCGCAGCATGGCGGCTGCTTCGAGCCACGCCTGATACTCTTGCGGAAGCTTGTGCACAGATTCAAGATCGCGAAACAGTTGCGCGGCGTGCTGGCGAACGGGCTCAGCCTGTCGCGGATCGATGCCATACTTACGGCAGGTTTCACGTACAGATTCCCATCGGTCACGCTCGAACTGCTGGTGGGCTAAGGCGCGCGGATCCTGCTCAGCAAGCATCTGCGCGAGGATGCCATCGCGCAGACCCATGGGCGAATAGCGGAACCCCGGGAGCGAATACGCCTCTAACAATTCAGCAAACACGTGCGCGCCGGCAACAATGATCTCTGAGCGGCGTGGGCCTACGCCCTGTACGCTCATGCGATCTTCGTTTTTCATCTTCGTGAGTTTTTCGGTGAGTTTGCGTACACTTTGCGTTGCCGTGATGGCGTCTTTTTTGTTGGGACTTCCCTTTATAGATCGCTGCTTTTCGACCAGATGGCTGGCTTCCGACAATGCCGCCGCCGTTCCGGAGGTTGCGATGACGGTCTGTACCTGGACAGGCTTTACCCGGCGCTCAGCCTTGCGCAGTTCGCGCGCGATAAACTGCTTCAGCCGGCCGATGTCTTCCCTCGAGGGAGGGTCGGTCTGCAGGAACTCTTCGGTGAGGCGGACGGCACCGAGCGGGACGCTGACCGTCTCCTTGATGCGCTTGTGTTCGGAAAGCGAGATTTCACAGCTGCCGCCACCTACATCGATCAGCAGGCAGCGGCCCGCGGTGCCCGGCTCGTTGCTCATGATGCCGCGATGAATGAGGCGGCCTTCTTCGAGGCCGGAGATGATCTCGACGTCCCAACCCGTCTCGTCACGCACCCAGGCAAGAAAGGCGCGGGCGTTGCGAGCATCGCGCATGGCGGCGGTGGCCACGGCGCGGACTTTGTCGGCTCCATGCAACTGCGCGGCGCGGTAGAAGCGTTTCAGAGCATCCAGTGTGGCGGCCATTGCCTCGGGAGAGACTAATCCCGTTTCAAAGACGCTGCCGCCGAGTCGCGTCACTTCGCGGTCCTCGTGCAGGACCTTGAGTTGATGTTGCACCACGCGGGCAATCTTGAGCCGGCATGAGTTGGAACCTATGTCGATAGCGGCGAACGTCTGCATGCTTTGAGGTGTGCTCAGGAGATGTTTTTGGTCCCCACAGAAAGATACACGAGTGAGATGACGACAAGTGGAAGCTAGCCCCGCTCATGAAGCAGCTGCCTCTGCCCCGCGCTGCGTGCGCCTATCAGGGTGACAAACTTTTATGCACGGAGGATTTTCTCGGGGCTAGTGGAAATATTTCGCCGGCGTGGTTGCGCCGTAGTCGCCATCCATTCGCCCATCAACCTGCCGCGCATGCGGGTGACTGTCTTCATGGATGAGACATAGTGTTGATCGCGCTCCCGGTCAATCATTGCGATCAGGGCTTTGCCTTCGTCTCCGAGAGCGGCACGCGCTTCATCTCCCAGCACGAGCCAGTCATGCCAGTCGCCGATCTCGTCCTGTAATTTCTTCAGCGCTTTGCCGATGGCTAGCGCGTGGGCGTCTTCGGCTGCGGATTCGGCGATGTAGCGTGCCTTCTTCGCTCCTTTGCGGAAGTCGTGCAGGTTGCCCGCATCGAGCTGCTGCATCTCGTGTGCGAGACGGACAAAGGATTCGAGGGCTATGTCAGCTGCGCTCTGGGCGCGACGCCGCGTTCGATGCGTCTCGTGGATTGCGGATTCTAACGCGGCGGCCTCCGCATCGAATTTCGGCAGCCACTTCGCGGCTTTCTTTCGGAGCGTGGCAGCCTGATGCTGTCGTGCGTGTTGAAGCCATGCGTCCAGATGATCGGCCTGCTGCTCGACATCAGAGAGCGGCAACGCAATCTGTGGCTCATTCACAAGGCTTGGAGGGGCATTCGCGTCGGTGATCGCTTCCTGACCTGCCTCTGGATTTGTTTCCGGGCTTGCATTCGCAGAGGCGTCTGCTTTCGACTTCGGAAGCTTCACCAGCTTTTCCAGCAGCTTGCGGTGCACGTCCAGATCGCGGACCGGTGCGGCGGCCCGGCGCAGCTTCTTCAGATAACCGAGCCATTTGGCAGCCGTTTCCTGAAACGGCGTTTCATTGCCTCGTTCACGCATGAGCGCTTCGACCATCGCTTGGACCCGGCGCGTGCCGGTGCGCAGGTCGTGGACCGGATCGACGTGCGGCTCTTTGGCACACTTCTCCAGATTGCCGCGGAGTGTGGTCGTCAACTTCTGCAAATGATCGAAATGTGTCTCCGGAGTCCGTCGCGTCGCGGAAGATTTCGCAGGAAGCTTTCGCCGTCTCTTTGCCGGAATCGGGTTCATACGCTGATATTCTAGTTCTTTGGAATCATATGGCTGAGTCAATATTGCCTGGTAACAATTCACGCAAACCTGCACCTCTTTCATCCCCGGTAAAGACCTGGACCCTGCTCCTGCTTGTCTTTCTCGCCGTGCATTTTGCCGCGCTTTTTACCCCTTCCCTCTTGGATGACGCTGATGGCACCCACGCCAATGCGGCCCAACATATCGCTACAAGTGGCGACTGGGTAACGCTTTACGTCAACGGCATACGGTATCTGGAGAAGCCTCCGCTGCCCTATTGGCTGGTAGCAGTGAACTATCACATCTTCGGCTACAACGCATTCGCGACGCATTTACCCATGTCGCTGGGCGTGCTGGCCTGCGCCGTGCTTGCATGGCTGTGGGCGCGGCGTGCTTATGGAGAACGGGCGGCGTTCTACGCTGCTCTGGGGCTGTTGACGAGCTTTGGCGTCTTTCTCTGGACGCGATTCTTTATCCCGGAATCGATTCTTACGTTTTTTATAGGATTAGCGCTTTATTGCTTCCTTACAGGGCTTGAAGACCGTAAACCTGCGCGCATTTATGTGATGTACGCCGCTCTCGCGATTGCGGTGCTGGCGAAGGGCTTGATTGCGCCGGTCTTTTTTGTGATGGCAGTGACACCGTACCTGATCATCACCGGCGAATGGCGCAAGTGGAGGCAACTTCGTCCAGTGAGCGGGATTCTGCTCTTTCTGGCGATTGCTGCTCCCTGGCATATTCTTGCCGGTCTGCGCAATCCGGACCACGGCAACCCGGTCGGCACGATCCCCACACCAGGGCACGTGCACGGTTTCCTCTATTTCTACTTCATCAACGAACATGTGCTGCGTTTTCTGGGCAAACGCTACCCGCATGATTACAACAAGCAGCCGTTCTGGGTCTTCTGGTTAGGACAGTTGGTATGGCTTTTTCCATGGAGCCTGTACTTCCCGGCCGTCCTGCGCCGCGCATGGCGCAATCGCAGGCTCGCATGGGCTGACGTGCGCTATGACGCGTCCAACACGCTGCATTTCCTCGATGCGCGCAGCACGGCATATGAAGCTGCCAGCGTCGCCGCTCGGGTGCGTTTCCGCGCACGCACCGGCCTGCTGTTGAGCCTCTATGCAGCCTTTATTCTGCTCTTCTTTGCTATCTCGACCAATCAGGAATACTACACATGGCCCGCGTATTTCCCGTTATTGATTCTGACCGCGGGATCTCTGGGCGCGATTGAGGAAGCACCGGAGGCTGGTCGCTGGATCAACGCCAAAAGTAAGTGGATCACGGGTGCGCATGCTGTGTTCGCAGTGATGGGTGTCGCCGTGGCAGCCTTATTGGTAAGCGGACTGTGGACCTCGCGCCATTTGCCTTATGTATCGGATATTGGGACGCTGGTGGCGCATCGCGGGGTGGGCGATTATTCACTGGCGACGTCGTCCTTCTTCGATCTCACAGGACAGTCGTTTGCAGCGCTGCGACTGCCTGCCGCACTGGCTGCCGTGACCTTGCTGGTGGGACCGCTGGTGGCCTGGGCGCTGCGGAAGCGCGGACACTCGTTTGAGTCAACCGTCTCCGTCGCCTTTACCGCCGCAGTGTTTCTGATTGCGGCACACATCGCCTTTGTTCGCTTTGAGCCGATGCTGTCCTCCCGCGCCATAGCGACAACGGTGAACCGTCTGGCATCTCCGGGCGACGAGCTGGTTCTCTATGGCGATCAGTCGTATGGGTCGTCGGTGATCTTTTACACGCACCGGCAAGCGCTGCTGGTGAATGGGCGGGCCTCCTCCATGATCTGGGGATCGTACTATCCCGATGCGCCGCACATCTTTCTTGAGGACAGCGACCTGGTTTCCAGATGGGGTACTGGGCCGCGCAAGTTTCTGTTTGTAGCGGGCGACTACCACGATCATGTGGAGTCGCTGTTGAACGGGCGCCTCTATAAGCTGCAGGTACTTTCAGACAAGACCCTCTACACGGACCGGCCGCTGTAGGGCTTGCCTTTACGCGGTCATGGCAGTTTCGCGTTCCGCCTCGGTGCTGTCCACTTCGGCCAGCATCAGACCGTTTTCGGTCAGGCGGTACACTTGGCCGCGCCAAAGCACATCGCTATTTGCATAACTCGCTGCCCAGTAAAAGAATCCCATCAGATCGCGCAGCGGATAGAGCAGGGCAGTGCGCAGCAGGTGGCGTTCTTCGACAACGAAAGCGCCAACCGCAGCGGCCATGACTGCGCGGGCCAGAATGCCGTAGGCCAGCAGCGCCAATGCCAGTTGCGGCCTACCCATGCACCAGGCCGCGAAACCGGCAATCAATCCGAAGGGCAGAGCGAATGTCAGTGATGTGCCGAAGTGGCCTTTGGGCCGCGAGAAGCGGGTGGACTTCATCCAGCGGACCTGATGCTTCACCGACGCGGTGAAGCTGAGATTTAAAACAACATGGTCGATCACGTGATCGGAGAGCACCACGTCGTAACCGAGCGCGGCTACCTGACTCCCCAGGACAAAATCATCGGCGCAGTAGGGGCCTAGAAGCGAGAAGCCGCCCATTTCGCTTACGCAATTGCGGCGCACCGCCATGGTGGGGCCGAGGGTAAATTGCATACCCTCCATCATGTTGGCAACGAGCACACCTGACGTCATCTCAACCGACATTCCGGCCGCTTCAAGCTTCGACCAGAGACCTTCGTCGGCCACTCCGCGATAGAGGCAGGTCACGGCTCCCACTTTTTCACTGGCGAATGGCGCGACCACTTCGCGGATGTAGTTCGGGGCTACGCGCACATCGCTGTCGCTGATGATGAAGATGTCTGTGTTGGCCGCCGCTGCCATTTTTTCCAGCGACGACACCTTGGCATTGATATATGTGCGTTCACCGGTTACAAGAAATTTGACGGGAATGGATGGATAACGAGAGGCTACGCGGCGCGCGATCTGCAATCCGGGATCATGCGCATTGCGCGCGCAGAAGAGGATCTCGTAGTCCATATAATCCTGTTCAAAGAAACTGGCAATGTGCGCGTCGAGATTGGGCTCGGCTCCATGCAGAGGCTTAAGCAGGCTGACCGGCGGATGAAAGTCCGGCAACGCCATCTTCCGGTTCTTTCGCCGGTCCGCCACGAAGCGGAAGACGCCTGCGAAAACCAAACCGTTAAAGATAGTGGAACTGATGAGACCCAGGACTCCGAGTCCCATCAAAAAACCGAGGATTCGCGCGGAATTCACTATTTATCAGAATATCGTACAGATAGCGAGGTTCGCTGATTATTTCTGCTAAAGTAAATATCTTTTTTCATATCAGCGATATGCAGCGATAGGTTCGCATCCCTGGTTCAGATTATTGACGATTGCTTAATCCTTTCAGCACGATGGGTGCCAGGTGCGATACATTTCCTGCGCCTAGGGTAACGATTACATCGCCATCGCTCGCGCGAGCCACCACACGGTCGATCGCTTCTTCGGGTGAGGCCGCATATTCCACGCCGTTTTGATGGATGGCATCCACGAGTGCCTTGGCGCTGACACCCGGGATCGGATCTTCGCTGGCGGAATAAATGTCGAGCATCTCCACCGTGTTGGCGTCTTCAAATGCGGTCAGGAATTCCTGCTTGAGGTCGCGGGTGCGGGTGTAGCGATGCGGCTGAAAGATGACGTGCACCTGGCGGTAATTGCACTCGCGTGCTGCGCGCAGCGTTGCACGAATCTCGGTTGGATGATGGCCATAATCGTCCACCACGGCAACGCCTCGCTCGCAGCCCTTGATCTGAAAGCGCCGGTCGACACCACGAAACATCTGCAGACCCTGCGCAATCGCTTCGGGTTTGATTTCAAGCTGTATAGCAATGGCGACAGCCGCGCTTGCGTTCAGAACATTGTGGCGTCCAGGCACGTGCAATACAAATGGGCCGAAGACCTGTCCATCGGCAGCAATCTCAAAGCGCGCCCGTGCATCCCCTGTAGGCTGCAGGATGCGGGTGACAAAATCGGCTTTCGAGCTGGTGCCGTAAGTGAAGACGCGACGGCGTACACGCGGCAGGATGCCGGCGAGTTGCTCATTGTCGATACATGCGACACAGCTTCCATAGAAAGGGACGCGGTCCATGAATTCGACAAAGGCATCTTCTACGTCGGCCATGTCGCGATAGCAATCCATATGCTCGCGGTCAAGATTTGTGACCACAGCGAGAATCGGAGAAAGCTTCAGGAAAGAACGATCGCTCTCGTCGGCTTCCGCGACTAAATATTGCGACTTGCCCAGACGTGCATTCGAGCCAAGTGCATCGACACGGCCACCGACGACCACTGTGGGGTCAAGATTTCCCGCAGCCAGCACAGTTGCAATCATCGAAGTCGTGGTCGTCTTGCCGTGCATGCCGGCAATCGCGATGCCATATTTCAGGCGCATCAGTTCGGCAAGCATTTCCGCCCGCTGAATCACGGGGATCTTGCGCGCGCGCGCTTCGACGACTTCCGGATTGCGCTCATTCACAGCAGAGCTGATCACGATGACACCGGAGCCTACCGCATTCGCAGCGGCGTGGCCTTCAAAGACGGTCGCACCCAGTGTCGCCAGCCTATCGGTGATAGAAGTACGGCGCAGGTCAGAACCCGACACCGCATAACCCATGTTGAGCAGGATCTCGGCGATGCCGCTCATGCCGATTCCACCAATGCCAATGAAGTGCACGCGCTGTGCTTTTGCAAACATATCAGGGACTCAGATTACTGTAACAGCGGCTGGCACGATGCACGAAACCCTAATAACGATGCAGCTTTCAGGCAACTAAAGATGTGCCGCGCACGGTGAATTCATCGCAACATTTCTTCTGCAATTCCGTTCACACAGTTGGAAGGAATAAGCGTTCGGAATCGCGCCATAGCAAAGCGAATGAACGCAGGGAGGTAATAGTTAATGAAACGCATACTTAGTGCTCTTATTCTTGTCGCTGCTACTGTTTTACCAGCCGCCGCACACGCTCAGGTTGGATTTGCTGTCCGCGTCGGTCCTGCGGCAGTCTACGCAACTCCATGCCCCGGTCCGGGATACATCTGGACACCCGGATACTATGCCGGCACGATCTGGGTACCGGGACGCTGGGCCTATCGTGCCTATTACCACCCGTACTATGCGCACCCGTACTACCATGCGTATGATTCTCACCACTTTGGTCGCCGCTAAGATTGATGGCGCCGTTCCGCCCGCGCAGGGCAGGCACTTAAAGCCCTGCGCTTTTAAAATCCTTCATGATCTCCGGATGCCCTGACGGCATCCGGAGACAACTGTACCTCAGCAAAAATAAACCCATTGCGTTCGACTGCTTCTCCACTCACCCACTGCAAGCTCATTCTTGAAGAAAGCTTCTTCACACCTGCGCCAGTGCCTGATCGAGATCGGCGAGCAGGTCGTCCACATCTTCAATGCCGACTGAGAGGCGCACCAGGCCATCGGTAATACCAAGCTGCGTGCGTGCCTCGGTGCCAATCGCCGCATGCGTCATCGTTGCCGGGTGCGAGATCAACGTCTCAACACCACCGAGCGATTCGCCCAGCGTGCAAATGCGTACGCTCTTCAGCAATGTGTTGGCATTCTTCAGCGACCCAGTTTCAAACGCGATCATCGAACCAAAACCTGACATCTGCTTCTTTGCGAGTTCATGCTGCGGGTGATCGGGCAGTCCTGGATAGAAGACCTGCTTCACCTTCTTATGCTGTGCAAGATACGCTGCGATCCTGCGGCCGCTCTCATCGTGCTGCCTCATGCGAACTGCCAGCGTTTTTACGCCGCGCAGGATCAGCCAGCTTTCAAACGGCGAAAGAATGCCGCCGGTGCACTTCTGCACGAAGGCAAATTGCTCCTTGTGCTTCGGAGTGGTGCCAACGAGAACCCCGCCGAGGCCGTCGCTGTGACCATTGAGAAACTTCGTCGTCGAGTGCATCACGATGTCGGCCCCCAGTTCAATGGGTCTCTGGAAATACGGCGACATGAAGGTGTTGTCGACGCTCAGCTCAACACCGCTCTCGTGGCAGATATCGGCCACAGCGCGAATATCGGTCAGCGTCATCAGCGGATTCGTCGGCGTTTCGATATGCACGAGCTTTGTCTGCGGCTTTAGGGCGCGACGAACCGACTCCGCGTCCGAGGTATCGACATAGGTGAATTCGATGCCGTAATTGACGACAATCTGATTGAAGAGGCGCGCGGTGCCGCCGTAGACGTTCTCGCCGCAGATGACATGATCGCCCGATTTAAACATGGTGACCATCGCCATGATGGCCGCCATGCCGCTGCCGAAGACATGCGCGCTCGAGCCGCCCTCAAGCGAGGCCAGGTTGGTTTCCAGAGCGTCGCGCGTCGGGTTGGAAACGCGCGCATATTCGTGGCCCTTGTTCTTGCCGATTTCCTCCTGCGCGTAGGTGGACGAGAGATAGATAGGCACATTTACAGCGCCGGTCAGGGGATCGGACTCCTGCCCATCGTGGATGGCGCGGGTCGAGAATCCGTGCGTCGATTTCGTCATGATGTTGTGCACTCCTGAAAATATGCGCAGGGTTTGGAATCGAGTCGTTCAACCTTTTTCAGAAAATTCGCAGCCGATTAGCCCTCAAAGATACTTTTGGACAAATATCGCTCTGCCGAATCGGGAATGATTGTCACGATTCGTTTTCCCGGTCCGAGACGACCGGCCACGCTGAGAGAGGCATGCACCATAGCGCCCGCACTTGATCCGGCGAGCACGCCTTCTTCCGCTGCCAGGCGCTTGACCATGGCGAAGGCCTCGGTATCGGTGACACGCATGATTTCATCGGTTACATCGTAATGGAAGGTCTTCGGGATGAAAGAGACGCCGATGCCTTCCACGCGATGCGGACCAGGTTCTCCGCCCCGGAGTATGGAGCCTTCCGTTTCCACAGCCACGGTGAGAATGCGCGGATTTTTCTCTTTGAACAGTTTCGCGACGCCGGAGAATGTTCCACCCGTACCGACGCCTGAGACAAAAGCGTCGATGCGGCCTTCCATCTGTTCCCAGATTTCCTGTGCCGTGGTTTCGTAATGAAATCTTGGATTAGCATCGTTCTCGAACTGGAGCGCGGCGAATATATTGGAGTCGGTTCCGGCCAGGGCACGTGCGCGGCGGATAGCCCCGCTCATGCCTTCTGCTTCCGGAGTGCGCTCGACAGTGGCTCCAAAGCCACGCATCAGTATGCATTTTTCTTCGGCATATCCTTCGGGCACGAACAACACAACCTTGTAGCCGCGGTTGACGCCGACCAGAGCCAGCCCAACCCCGGTATTGCCCGCCGTGGCTTCCACAATTGTCGATCCGGGCTTCAGGATGCCGCGCACCTCTGCATCGAGAATCATGCCGAGCGCGGCGCGATCTTTTACGCTGCCGCCGGGGTTTAGAAATTCAAGTTTGGCATAGACGTCGGCCGTGGTTTCTGAAGGGGCAAGCCGGCGAAGGTGCAGCATCGGCGTCTGCCCCATCAACTCAGTAATGCTTTCGGCAACGCGAGGGGTGCGGACGGGTTGGAGAGTCATTGTTTCCATCATTCACAAACCTTTTAGTGTAGCAGGCGAGAAAGCGGCTGGGTATGCACGCGGATACTGGGTAGTCGATCAGTTTGAATCCACAGAAGATTGAGACGGTTTCCAAAATTGACGAATTGGCATCAAGCGGACTCGATGCATGGCAAAAATCGATCACCATCTGCAATTTCGTAACAAGTGGGGGACCCCCCCTCCCTCTCATTCCGCGCGCAGAATCTCGGTTGGATTAGTGCGCAGCGCGCGAAGCACGGCAGGGAGTGTGGCAACGAGCGCAGTGAGCAGAAGCGCAAACGCCGGCAGCACGATCATATCCGCGTCGGTTGCCTTGACCTGGTAGAAAAGCGACTCGACATAGCGTGCCGCGCCGAATCCGAGCGCGACGCCCGCGCAGCCTCCGAGCGCGATCATCAGGAAGACATCGACAGTCACAATGCGCACGATGCCGGCACGAGTCGAGCCCATCGCCATGCGGATGCCGATCTCGCGGCGGCGCTGGAGAACAGAGTAGTTGAGGACAGCGTAGAGTCCGATGCCGGCGAGGAGCAGCGCGACGGCGGCAAAGAAGGCGGCGAGCATGGCGATCAGGCGCTCGCGAATGGTCTGGTCGCGAACCAGATCAAGCTGCGTGGTGACGTTCGAGACGCGGAGGCCGTTGTGACGCTGCGCGATGAGTTGGCGGAGGGAGTCGGCGAGGGCGAGCGCGTTCTGGGTGTTGGTGTGAATGACGAAGGTGGCGAAGTTTTCAACCGTGGGAGCGGATTTCCCGTCGATTCCGGCGAACGGGACGTAGAAGACGGCGCGGTTGGGCTCGCGCAGGTCGTGGTCAGGGATGTCAAGGGTGACGCCGACGATCTTGTTGGGGGGACGATTGGCGCCGCGTGCAAAGGTGCGGCCGATGGGGTCCTGGCCGGGGAAGAAGGTCCTGGCAAAGGTTTCGTTCACGATGGCGGCTCCCGGCGAGGCGTCTTCCAGGCGAAAGTCGCGGCCGGAAACCAGGGCGATCTTCATCGTCGAGAGCCAGCCCGGGGAGACGTTCAGGAAAAAGGCGGGAGTCGAGCTGGGGGGCGCGCCGTTGACAGAGATGTCGCTGTTGATTTTTATGCGTCCAAGAAGTGGCCAGCCCGAGATGGCGACCGAGTCGACGCCGGGGACAGCGCGGAGAGCCTCGGCAGTCTGATTCCAGACAACAGGGAGCTGCCCTTTGCCGGCAACGGTTTCAAGCAGGAGCAGACGGTCGGTGGAGAAACCGAGGGGGCGGTTCTGTAGGCGCTGGAAGGATGTGACGAAGAGCGAAGACAGGAAGAGGACGAGGCAACAGAAAGCGATCTGAAGCGCGATGGCTCCGCGCAGGAGACGGCGTGGCGAGTGCGGATCGTCCCCACCCTTAAGGGCGGCAACGGGTCGGACGGCAGAGGCACGAAGGGCAGGAAGCAAACCAAGCGATAGAACGACGAGGAGCATGAGCCCGAAACCGAAGAGAAGCACACGCCAGTCGGCGGGTAGGGCGAGGCGCGCAGGGTTGTCAGGCGGATTGACGAGGCTGAGCACAAAGGGCGCAGACCACGCTGCAAAGAATGCGCCAACGACGGAGGCCAGGAGGGCGAGCAGCGCGCTCTGGCACAGGATGAGCTGCACGAGGCGACGGCGGCCCGCTCCGATCGAAATGCGGAGAGCCATCTCCTGTGCGCGGGCGGCGGCCTGCGCAGTCATCATGTTGGCGACATTGACGCAGGCGATCATCAACACGAGAGCGGCGAGCAGGCCAAGGACGCCGAGGAATCGGCGATAGTCCTTTTGAAGGTCGGAGATGCCGGAGCCGGCCGGTTTGAAGATAAGTTTCTGATCGAGATGCCGATCGATCTCTGCCTGAGCCATGCCGCGAAGGCATTCGGAGCACTGCCCTTCGAAGGTGCGGTTGATCGCAGAGAGATGCTGGCGGAGCGGCTCGAGAACGGTGGCCGGATTAACTCCGGGATTCAACATGAGGAAGGTGCGGTGCCAAGTAATGTTGTCCTGCGTGGCGAAGGAGTTCACGTTGACGGGCAGAAAAACGTCGGTAATGGTTCCATTTTCGGTTCCAGTAAAAGCGCGTGGGCCGACGCCGATGATTTCGAAGGTCTGGTCGCCGATGTGAACTGAGCGGCCGAGGACGTGGGGATCGCGGCCGAAGCGGTGATTCCAATAGTCCCAGGAGAGAACCGCATAGGGATTGAGACCGGGACCGCGATCATCGGCGGGGGTAAGAAGGCGTCCGAGCGCGGGCTCAAGGCCGAAGAGCGGGAACATGTTGCCGGACACATAAGCGACGTGGGCCTTCTCCGTGTCGTCGCCGGAATCGGGGATGGACCAGGTAATGTCCGTGCGGTCGGCGTCGCTGATGGCGATGAGGTCGGCCTGGTCCTTGACGGCATCGCGCATGAGCTTGAAGTCCGGCGTGGCCCAGTGGCCGTCCTCGGCAGGCCTGCCATATAAGCCGGTCATTTGGCGGGAGAGGACGTAGAGGTTGCTGGCGCCGGAGATGGGCAACGGGCGCCAGAGCAGGGCGTCGATTAGACGGAAGGCGGCGACACAGGAGCCGATCCCGAGGGCGAGGGAAAGCACAGCGGCCGCGGACGTGATTTTGTTGCGGCGGAGCTGCCGCCAGCCGAAACGTATATCGGCCCACAATTTCTCGATGAAGGGGAGCCCACGCTCTTCCCGACAAGCGATCCTTGTTTGTTCCACTCCACCAAAGCTGATCCGCGCCTGACGTCGCGCTTCTGCGGGAACCATGCCTTTGCGCAAAAACTCCTCTTCCAGCAAAGCAAGATGAGACGCCATCTCCCGGTTCATCTCTGCTTCCGTCCTGGAGTTCGTGAAAAGACCAAAGAACTTCCGCATACCGCGCCTCAGATGTTTCATGGCTGGAACTCCTCCTGCAATAGCCGCTCAACCAGACCGGTCATCTTTCTCCAGCGCTCTGTTTCCTCACTCAACGCCTTCTGTCCGGCTTTAGTAATCGCGTAATACTTTGCTTCCCGACTGTTTTCCGTGATCCCCCAGGATCCCTTTATCCAGCCGTACTGTTCGAGACGGACGAGGGCCGGATACAAGGTGCCTTGGTTGAGATTGAGAAGCCTGTCAGAGATCTGTTGAAGTCGGGTAGCAATCTGATAGGCATGCTGCGACCCCATGCTGGCAAGAGTTCGCAGGACAATGAGATCGAGTGTGCCCTGCAGCAATTGAATCGTCTCTTTTCTTTACTAGGCATCCCAGTAGAAGCTCCAGAAACCAGAGTGGAGGTTTCTCCACTTGCTTGTCAAGTGAATAGCGCCTTAGCCGAATTTGCCTGGCACATGGACGTGTAACGGGCATGTGCTGTTCCAGGTGCTGGATTTGAACTGACCCACTACCGGATGCGGGGCCTAAATTCGGGTTTTTGTTCTCAACGTTTTATCTAAAATATCCGATAGTTCTGCTATACACTTAACGCACGATTCGCAACAAACTTATTGACAGCACGCCTTCCTTACGTGCCTATAGTGACTTGTGGATACATCCACCCCATCGACGCCGAACCCCAAAGACCGCACGGTACCATTGCTGGTAATGGTTGCGGTTGGTGCAGTCCTCTTTATCTGTGCTTCCGCGTTCCTGGTCTACACCAACACAGAGCGTCTGGTTGCCTCGCGTGACTGGCGAGACCACTCGCTCGACGTGCTGAGCACGCTGCAATCCATTACGCAGCATCTGGACCACATCAATTTGGTGAGTCGCTTATACATTGAGGGCAAAAACGCGGAAGATCTGCAAAGTGCGGAACTAAATGCGGTAGCGTCAGATGCTGGCCTCGTTCATCTTGAAGAGTTGTTACGGGACCAACCGGCACAGCTTGGCCAGGCACGCAGTCTGCACGCCTGCGTTCAGCGATTGATGGATCAGGTAAACGAGCAGCTTCCCAGGGGTATCAGCCCAGCCCGGAAAATTCTTGAATGCCGTGAGAATGTCGAACGGATGCGGGAAGATGAACGGGGTCTACTGACAAAGTTCACAGAAGATTCCCGGCATGACACATACCGCAGCCTGATTGCCGGAGTCGGCTTTGTTCTCATCTCGCTGGCGATGGTTATGACCCTGTTCGGAATTCTTCTACGAGACGCCCGGCGGCGGCAAGTGGTCGAGCGGCAGATTTTTGACACCAATGCTCAGCTGGCAGCCACGGTGCATACCCTTAAAAAGCGAGCGGCAGAGGCATCGGTACTGATGTCTGCCCGTGAAGAGCTCCAACTGTGCACCGCCTCGCCACAGGCGCACATCGCGATGGTGCGCTATTGCAAGCAATTGCTGCCCACGGCAAATGTGGCTTTGCTTATCATCAACAATTCTCGCCAGCTGGTTGAAATTGCATCGACATCCGAAAATGAAACAAAAATCCTCGACGGATTCCCGCTCGATGGGTGTTGCGGTCTTCGTTCCGGCAGTCCTCGCAAACGGCAACTCGGCCACTCTGAAGTGCACTGCAGCCATTTTCTCGGAACTCCACCTGAGAACTATCTATGCATCCCTTTGGCCGCACATGGCGACACTTTAGGCGTTTTATTCGTCGAATGCCCCACACCTGAGTCCTCCGCGAACCTGGAAACCAGTTCAAAAGGCCTGGAGGAGCTGGCGGAGATGGCTGCGATGTCGATTGCCGGCCTTAATCTGAGGGCACGCCTGGAATATCAGTCGATCCGCGACGGACTGACGAGTCTCTTCAACCGCCACTTTATGGAGATCTCACTGAACCGCGAGCTTTGCCGCGCCGCCAGAAACCACAGTGATCTGGCCGTGCTGATGCTCGACATCGATCACTTCAAGCAGTTTAACGATACCTTCGGCCACGAAGCCGGCGACGCTATTCTGCGCGAGGTAGCTGAAATATTCATGCAAACCGTGCGTGTCGAAGACATTGCCTGTCGCTATGGCGGCGAGGAATTCGTCATCATTCTGCCGGAAACTCCGCTGGATGTCGCATTAGAAAGAGCCGAATCCATTCGCGCGCGCGTTCGCGAAATGCGCATTCGCTCCCACCAAACAACTCTGCGCGAAGTGACGGTTTCGATTGGCGTAGCCATGTATCCCGAATCGGGCGGCACGCTCGAAGAGCTTCTGCGTGCCGCTGACCGCGCCCTCTATGCGGCAAAACATCGTGGACGCAACCAGATCGTGCTGGCTGACACGGCCGTTGCCGTCTAAGCGTCGCTGGTTTTATGCATCCGGCCGCGAATCCACCGCTGCGCTGGTTTCTCAATGAATTTCATGGTTAAGAGCGCAGCCGCCACCAGCAGGACGTAGCTGATCCAGGGATCGAACGCGATCAGACCGGTCTTATCCAGAATCCCCGAATTGTGAATCAGCGCCCACAGATTGAAGTGCAGGATATAGAGGCAGTAGCTTGCCTGACCAACAGCCACAAAGGGCGCAAATCCGAAGAAGCGGGCGACGAGATTGTGTCCGGCAAGGCCGAGAATCGCGAGGCCGAAGAGAGGCATCAGCAGACCGTCGTGCATGAGTGCAAACGGTAATTTATCGCCGTAGTAGAGAATGGCGTAAACCGCACTCACCCCCAGGACGCCCAACAACAACCGCCACCGGCTGCCGCGCGAGATGCGGGAATCGATATCGGCAAGCACAATGCCAAAGAGAAAAGACGGCACATGCGGCGGGGGCGAGAACTTAAGCGCGCGCATCCAGAAACTGTCGGTGTAACGGTCGGCATATGGCCCGTCAGGCTGCAGGATGGTGTACAGGGTGGGCAGAATCATGCCCGCGATCCAGATCAGAAACAGGAGCCCAATCAACCCACGCCATCTCTGCGGCCTCTTCCAGAGAACCACCACAGGAAAAATCAGGTAGAAAAAGGCTTCCGTGCACATCGTCCATGCCGGCGTATTCCAAAAAGTTGCCAGCCTCGGAACCCAGCCCTGCAGCAAAAGCGGCGTCAGAACGACACCCAGCGCGAACTCGCCATGGGTGCGCGCATGCCATTCCTCCATCAACATGCCGAGGGAGATCAGCAGGCCAAACAGATAGACTGGATAAAGCCGCGAGAAGCGCGCAATCCAGAACTGACGGGTGTTGAGCTGGCCGCGCTGTGCGCGTTCGCTGTAATTGTAGGCCAGTATGAATCCCGACATCAGCAGGAAGAAGCTGACCGAGGTGTACCCATGATTGACGATGGGAGCAAACGGCCCAAACCACTTCGGATTCGAGAAGTGATAGAAAACGATATTGAGAGCTGCAAAGGCGCGTAGGCCGGAGAGTGCCGGAAGTCTCGACTTTCTAGGCGGCCTGGCAACTTCAGCTGGTGGCTCGACGTCAAGGGTAGGGTTCAGCTTAGCCGGCGGATCAAGCACCGCGGCCGAGGCCGATACGTTTTTCGTCTCTACATTCAGGCCGTCACCAGTGAGCCGACTTTTTCCCCGCAGATTACGCGGCGGATATTCCCCGGCCGATTCATATTGAAGATGATCATGGGCAGATTGTTGTCCTTGCACATGCTGACAGCAGTCGTGTCCATTACCTTTAACCCCAATCGCAGAATTTCCATGTACGTAATTTGCTCAAATTTCACTGCGTCGGTTTTGATGACCGGATCAGCATCGTAGATGCCCTCGACTTTCGTCGCTTTCAACAAAACGTCGGCTTTAATTTCCATGGCGCGCAACGAGGCTGCCGTATCGGTCGAGAAATAAGGATTTCCGGTCCCCGCGGCAAAGATGACCACGCGGCCCTTTTCCAGATGCCGGATGGCTCGCCGCCGGATGTACGGCTCGCAGACCTGATGCATCTCGATCGCGGACATGACGCGGGCATGCACACTCTTCTTTTCAAGCGCATCCTGGATGGCAAGCGCATTGATCACTGTGCCCAGCATCCCCATGTGGTCCGCGGAGACGCGATCCATTTCCTTCGCCTGCTCCGCTACACCGCGAAAGAAATTCCCGCCGCCGACAACGATGGCCACATCGACGCCCAACTCACGGATTTCGGAGATTTCCCCGGCTATCTCGTGCACACGGTCTACGTCCACGCCAAAGCCGCGACCGGCAGCCAGCGCTTCCCCTGAAAGCTTCAAAACGACGCGGTTATACATTCCTTTTGAGTATCGCATGGGCACGGGAATTGGCGAAGCCGTCCGCCCTTGTCGCGCCCGCAACCGGCAAGTTCGTTAGCTGCATCCCGAGGCTCGCGCGACGACGCCTGACATCCGAACCTGTGCAGAAACAGGTTCCGGGCCATAAAGTACGCGCCGTGGCTGGCAAGCACAACCGCGCAAAAGAAACGAGAGACAGCTCTTGAATCAATCGATTAAATCAAAGAAAGCAATGCTTTCCTCGCTCGTTCTGCGACCGAGGCAGCAGAGAATCTTCGCGCCGTCTCTCTTACCAGCCGCGCCTCGGGAAGAAGCTCAGGCCGATCGACAACGCGTTGCATCAACCCCGCCAGCCGCTCCACGTTCGCAACTGGATAAAGCCATCCGTTCTTCCCGTCCTCGATGATGTCGGTGGGACCGCTTTCGCAGTCGCTGCTGATGCAAGGCAGACCGCGGCTGATGGCCTCGAGCAGAATCATGCCAAAGCCTTCGAAGGCTGAGGTCAGCACCAGAGCGGACGCACTGCCTGTAGCCCGCCACGGATCGTCCTGCCAGCCCATCCACTCCAGCTTGTCTCCAAGCCGAAGTTCATCGGCCAGAGCACGCAGCCGTGTTCCATCTTCCGCCCGCGCTTTCGGAGCAGCGCCGATGATCTTCGCCTTGAATTCGCCGCGCACCATCGACAGGGCTTGAAGAAAATCGTTCACCCGCTTCTGATCGTCATAGGTGAGCCGCCCGACATAAAGAAACGTGGGCGTATCCGCCCGTCGCAGCAAAGAAGCGGCGTCGACGTCAAGCCCATTGAAGATCGTAAATACTCTGTCGGCCTGCTCGGGCAGATATGCGCGCAGCTCATCGGCGACCCCGCGACTGATCGCCAGGTGGCAATTCGCCTCATGCAGGTGCTCTTTCATGCGCAGCTTCGCTACAGGATAATGAATCCAGGAAGCAATCGGCATCTTGCGGAGGCCGGAAAAGCGCCGCGCAAAAATTGCCATGCGCAGCGTCGTCATATCGGCAGCGATGACAGCGTCGGGCTTCCAGCGCATCAGCTCGATTGTTGGCTGCGTCCCATATTTCGCCAGTCGCAAAAGCTTCGCGTCTTCCGGCGATCCTATCGCCGTGTAGCGAATGCCATCAAGCCAGCCCTTGTCCACGGAGCCGCCGAGCAGAAACAGCCGGCAATCGTCCCCCAGCGCATCGAACCCAGACATTAGGCTCCTGATGGCTGATTCCACGCCTCCCCTGCCCGAAACCGTTGGACAGAACAGAGCAATCTTCATTCCGGTTCTCCACTAAGCTGGATTCCATTCGCGCTATCCACCGCTATTCTTCGGCTCTTCTCAGGACCGGCTCTTCCTGCGATCACAAAAATGACGGCTCCCTGCCAGATTATCCCGCGGTCCGCTCAAAACAAAATCGCCGCAGCATGGATGCTCCACGCTGCGGCGAAATTTGTAACCGTCTCTGTTCCTTATGCCTGCGACTCGTCGGCTGCGATCTTGGTTTGCGCGACGGTCCAGTTGGGATCGCCGATTTTGAAGCGGGCAAAACGGCGGACAGTGATGTTCTCGCCCAGCTTGCCGACTTTCTGCGCAATCAGGTCCTTGATCGAAATGGTCTGTTCCTTGATGAACGGCTGTTCAAGCAGGCAGACTTCCTCGTAGAACTTGCTCATCTTGCCCTCGACGATCTTCTCGATCACGGGAGCTGGCTTGCCGGTCGCGGCAGCCTGCGCACGAAAGATATCCTTCTCGCGCTCCAGGTCTTCCGCGGTAACGTCTTCAGGGCGGACATAGCGAGGGTCAGTCGCAGCAATGTGCATCGCGATGTCCTTGAGCAGCTCCTGGAAGTCTTCTGTGCGAGCGACGAAGTCGCTTTCGCAGTTCACTTCCACCAGCACGCCGATCTTGCCGCCTGCGTGGATGTATGTGCCCACCGCGCCTTCATTAGTGGTGCGCGAAGCCTTCTTCTGTGCCGAAGCCATGCCGCGCTTACGCAGAATGACAAAGGCCTCTTCCATATCGCCTTTCGATTCCTGCAGGGCCTTCAGACAATCGCCCATCGGCGCGCCGGATTTCTCGCGCAGCTCCTTCACCAACTTTGCATCAATCTTTTCACTCACAGTCGACATTCCTTTTTCCAATTCCCTTCTACTGAATCTTTTCCTTCCGGGTAGCCCTGCGTGAAACGCAATCAACAGCGTTACAGCCCGGTTTTACAGTGTGCTGATCAAAACCCGCCAAACACAACGAAAGCGTGGCTCAACTGAATTGCAGCCACGCTTCCCGAAGAATTACTTTCACGGTCTGCATCGAGTGAATGCAGGCCTTCTTACGTTTTAGAAGCTGCTTTCGGCTGCCTCGGCGTCATCCAGCGCGCTCACGGTCGCAGGCGACTTGCGAATGCCTCCGCCCAGCGCCGCTTCGAGGTCAACTTCTTCTTCCGGTGATTCCAGAGCGCCTGCTTGAATTCCTTCCACCTCGCCAGCTTCCGGCTTTTCATCCACTTGCTCGTCTGTGCTAACGCCGGCCACCTCGACATACTGCTTGTCGGTAGCCATCTGCACGCCTTCAACCGCCGAATCGGCAATCTTTGAAGCAAAGAGACGAATCGCACGCAGCGCATCGTCGTTGCCCGGGATCACATAGTCGACAACCGTTGGATCGCAGTTCGTATCGACAACCGCGACAACCGGGATGCCCAGCTTGCGGGCTTCCTTCACGGCGATCGCTTCGTTATTGGAGTCGATCACGAAGAGCGCATCGGGCAGCCGCTTCATGTTCTTGATGCCGGCAAGATTCGCCTGCAGGTGCTTGCGCTCGCGCTCCAGACGAATCACTTCCTTCTTCGTCAGCAGCTCATAGCGGCCGTCTGTAGCCATCTCATCCAGTTCCTGAAGGCGCTTCACCGACTTCTGCACCGTCACCCAGTTCGTCAGCAATCCACCGAGCCAGCGGTTGTTGATGTAGAACATCCCGGCGCGGTTCGCCTCTTCAGCGATCGCGTCCTGTGCCTGGCGCTTGGTGCCGACAAACAGAATCACTTTACCCTGGGCGGTCAGGTCGGTCACGTACTTCGACGCTTCCTTGAACATCTTCAGGGTCTTCTGCAGGTCGATGATATAAATGCCGTTCCGCTCGCCGAAGATGTATTCCTTCATGCGAGGGTCCCAGCGCTTCGTCTGATGCCCGAAGTGGACTCCCGCTTCGAGCAGCTCCTTCATGGTGATCGTGGCCAAACAGCCTCCTTCGTGGATTGCATCCCGGCAAGGTTTAAGGTCGCCGGAATTGATTCCCCTATTTGGGAAGATTGAACTACCTAAACTCTAGGTGCCCCATGTCTCGATTTTGGAGACATGGGATCAACCTGAAATTAGCGCTTGCTGAACTGGAACCGCTTACGAGCGCCCTTCTGACCGTACTTCTTGCGCTCCTTGGCGCGAGCGTCACGGGTCAGCAGGCCTTCGCTCTTCAGCGTCTTGCGCAGTTCGGCATTGAACTCGAGCAGTGCGCGGGAGATACCCATCTTGACCGCGTCGGCCTGCGCATTCACGCCGCCGCCGGTCACACGCGTCACCACATCAAAGGTCGCCGTGGTTTCGGTCAGCGCCAAAGGCCGCTTCGCCGAAACACGCTGCTGCTCGGTGACGAAATAGGTCTCGAACGGCTTGCCGTTGACCTTGATTTCGCCGCTGCCGGGACGCAGAAAGACACGGGCAATCGCCGACTTGCGGCGTCCCGTTCCGTAATACTGAACCAAATCTGCCATGCTTTTCCTTTTCGCCAGAACTTACATTCTGGCCGTAAATCTTATGCCTTTACTTCCAGAGGCTGCGGCTTCTGCGCCTGGTGCGGATGCTGGTCGCCCTTGTAGACGTTCAGCTTCGAGCCCATCTTGCGGCCCATTTTGGTCTTGGGCAGCATGCCCTTGATCGCCTCTTCCACAATCTTTTCCGGACGACGCTGCAGCAGGCGCGTGAACGACTCTTCGCGCAGACCGCCGGGGAAACCCGTATAGCGGCGATAGACCTTCTGCTGGCTCTTCAAACCGGTCAGCCGAATCTTTTCGGCATTGATCACAATGACGTGATCGCCCATATCGATGTACGGGGTGTATTTTGGATTTCTCTTACCGCTCAGCACGCTGGCCGCTTCGGTCGCCAGTCGGCCCAGGGTCTTGCCGCTCGCGTCCACCACGAACCACTTGCGGTCAATCTCGTGCGCGCTAGGAATGTACGTCGACATCTCTCTTATCTCCAGCAAAAACTCGCGTTCAAAACGCAATCCGCCCACGCAAAACAGCAGCGCGGTCTAAAAACTTACCCACAGCGAAGACTTCATGTACGCGTGAGATTCGGGGCCCCCAGCACGCGCGGTGTTCGCGAGTTGGGGTGAATTTGGCGCAGGCTCAACCGATAGGGGTTTTCCGGGTTCGGCGCCCTGTCAATCTGTGAGTTGATCACAGACATACGGACGGGCAGACGCGGAACTGCGCAAGGATTTTAGAATACGGGATTTTTAGGGCAGAGTCAACGAAATGTGGCGCCTTTTCCCGGTTTTTCAATGCCACTCTACGGATGTCATCCTGAGCGAAGCACGCACAGCGTGCGTAGTCGAAGGACCTGCGGTTACTATCGTTCGCTCTGCCACATCTTCCCGGAACCCGACTCGGGACTGGAATGCAGCCACTTGAGCTAACCTGCAAATCATGCACAAAGTCTTCTACTACACCTACATCGTCGCCAGCCGCACCCATGCGCTCTATATCGGAATGACCAATGACATCGAGCGGCGCGTGACAGAGCATAAAGAAGGGAAAATTACCTGGTTTCTCAGCACAATACCGATGCAATCGACTGGTATGGTTCGAACGATATACCTCACCGGGCACAGCCATCGCTCGCGAAAAGCAATTGAAGGGGTGGAGGCGATCGAAGAAACTCATCCTGATCGAACAAGAAAACCCGACATGGATCGATTGGAGCGAGGACTGGGGTAAGAACTATCTAAAGAAACCGCAGGTTCTTCGACTGCGGCTTCACCTGCGTGAATCCTTCGCTCAGGAAGCACCGGGCTTTAGCCGGGGAAAAGAACCGCAGCGCAAAAGCGGCTTCTGCCCCGGTTACGACTTCGCCTTTGTCCTTAACCCGGCACCAGGCGGCACATAATGGAAATGGATGAGATAGATATTCTCGCCCTTTCCATGCTTCGCCACTTTAAGCAAGTCCAGAACACCCAAAAATCCAGACTGGCGTGCCAGCTCCGGCGTGATATCAGGAAATCCAATGGTTTCCATGGAGTCGATCTCGATCGCGCCCTCTTCCATGCGATATCGTCCGCCAACTCGCACATGAGGGCGCATCCAGATTCGAACGCTGCAGGTGATCTCTCCCCGACGAACTCCTTCTCGAAGCCGTTTGGCAAACATCATGGCAAAAGTCTACAACTACAAACTTTGTCAAGCCCCTCAATCGGAAAAATCTCCGCAACTAGTTGCAATAAAATGATTTAGCAGATCGCAGACTTGGCGTACTATTTCACCGAACTTGTTATACTGGAATAGAGAGAAGTTTTTAGATGAAAGCGCCCGCTTGCAGCAGGCGTTTCGCTTTTTAGGAGGGGATCCCCCCGCTAAGTGATTGAAAACACTAGAGCGATATTAAGTTGAATAAAATCAGTCAGTTAGCGGGGGATGATCCCCTCGCAAGTGATTGAAAATAAACAGATAGGGCAATCACATGGAGAGGAGGGGAACCTATGCCCCCGTCTCCAGTACCACCCGGAAGCGCGCCTTGCCGCTCATCATGCGGTCGTAGGCTTCGGCTGCTTTTTCCAGCGGATATTTCTCAATCAACGGCAGCACGCCGGTGATGTCGCTGAACTTGAGTGTGTCTTCAGATTCAATCGATGTACCGCTGGGCCATCCGTGAAGGGACTGCCGCTGCAGAATCAAAGGAAGTGACGCCACCTGAAGCGGCTTCGGAGAAACACCGAGAATCACGAACTCCCCTGCGTATCCTAGTCCGCCTATGACAGCCGACATCGCATCCGCATCGGTCACGGTGGCAAGGATCACGCGCGCTCCACCCAGTTTTTGGAGGGCTTCGGCTACGTTTTCACTGGAACTGTCAATATAGTGGCGCGCTCCCAACTCATGCGCGAATTTGGCTTTGTCTGCGCCCCGCGCGATGGCAACGGTGTTGAAACCCATCTTCGCAGCAAACTGGATACCCAAATGTCCCAGACCGCCTATTCCAAGAACAGCGACCGTAGCCGGCGGTTTTGCACCGGTGTTGCGCAGGGAGTTGAAGGTCGTGATTCCGGCGCATAGCAGCGGAGCCGCTTCGGCGCTCTTGAGCGAATCGGGGACCGCCGCCACCGCGCTCGCCGGGACAATAATGTAGTCGGCATAACCGCCATCATAGGTAATGCCAGGGATAAGCGCATTCTGGCAGGCGACTAGGTCGCCGCGACGACAAGGCTCGCAACGCCCGCAGTGTCCGCCATACCAGCCGACACCGACGCGCTGCCCCACGCTCCATTGAGGAACATTCTCTCCTACAGCATCCACCAGGCCGATGACTTCATGACCCGGCACCCTGGGATACTTAATAAATGGGAAAATCCCCTCTTTCGTAACGGAATCGCTGTGACAAACGCCGCACGCCTGCACGCGGATGCGCACCTGACCTGCTTTCGGCTCGGCAACTTCCCGGGTTACCACTTCCAGAGGCGCACCGCCCTTGGCTACCTGTACAAATTTCGCTTCCATCGTCTTCTCCTCACGCGCTGCATTATGCCAGAAACAGATTCATTAGAGATAACTGCCGGTCTCTCCTTCAAAAGCCGGGTGGCATTTCAATCGATAAAACAAGAGCGCTATACTCGCCGCATGAGCCAGCATTTCTTCGATCTCATCCGACAGGGAAAAACTGCGGAGATTGCCGAGGCTGTAGAGGCGCAGCCTGCACTTGCTCAATCGCGTGATGCGCAGGGAATTTCGGCGATCATGCTCGCTGTGTACACGCAGCAACCGCTGATTCGCGATTTCCTGATAGCGCACGTAAAAGAGCTGGACATCTTTGAGGCCGCCGCGGTGGGCAATTGCACGCGCTTGCAGCAATTGATTGCAGCCGATGCTATGTGCGCCCGTGCCCACTCACCTGATGGATGGACGCCGCTGCATCTGGCAGCAGCATTTAGCGACACTAAACCTGTGGTCTTATTGTTGGAGCATGGGGCCCATGTACATCAATGCTCCCATAATCCGCTGCGGAACCAGCCGTTGCACGCCTGCATTGCGCTGAACAACTCGCTGGACGTCGTCCGCGCACTGCTCGAAGCCGGAGCAGACGTAAACGCCACGCAGCATGGCGGATACACTCCGCTGCTGCAGGCTGCCGCCGCCGGCAAAAAAGACCTGGTGCTGTTGCTGCTGGAATATGGAGCGCGGCACGATTGCGTCTGCGATCGCGGCAAGTCTGCCGCCGACTATGCTCACGAACGTGGCCATACAGAGCTGGTCGAGTTGCTCAAATCTTATGCGTCGAAACCGACGATGCAGGCTTGATGTAGAACACCTCAGTGAGGACCGAGGTTGATATTGAGCTGGACGCCGCGTTGCCCCCTAGTATTGACGGTGGACAGTGAAAAGAGCGAGGCTTGCCTCGACCGATGACGGAACACATAGTCACCGATGAGGTACCCAAAGGTGCTGCCCACAATCACGTCCGACGGGAAATGCTCGCGTGACAACACACGCGACGCTGAAACTGCAGTCGCCAGCGAATAGACGACTACCTTGGTTCCGACTCCGCTATACTGGCCGGCGATCACACGCGCAAATGACCAGGCGATCATAGAGTGATTGGAGGGCATCGATTGTCCATCGGGCCAGGTGCTGGTGCCATGTGGCCAGAAGCGTCCGGTGCCATCACCCTGATTCGGGCGTTGACGGTTGATGGCATATTTCAAACCCTCATTCAGGATGACTGCGTTCAGCGTGGCCTCACCTGCGAGAACGGACGACTCCTGCAGGTAATCGTTATGCGTACCAACTGCAACGAGATAGCCGATGACAGGAGCTGCGGTCGGCCCGTATAAGCCGGCGTAGTTAGAGAATGTATTGAATTTATCTTCCCGGCTTGGATTCACCCCAAGTTTACGCATGATATGAGCGTCGTAATCAATGGCAAACCCTGTGCCCACCCCGAAGGGGATGATCCAGAACATGTCTCTTGCACTGATGCGAAAAGGACTGGTGATAATTCCAACCTGATCCTGCGCAATGTGCACGACGCAAGGCTTGGGGTTCCGCAGCTCACAGTCATCTCTTGCAGTATTCTGTGCCAGGATTGGACAGACATACCAGAGGCTCAGGAGAAAAACGATCAGGCGAGAATACATATGTAAAATTTGAGCGTATCACGCAGGATTCTGATGATCGATTTTACGTCGCTTGTCAGCGATTTTCTCAGGCCGCAGATGTAATGACCAATGCATCGATTGGTGGGATTGGCTTTAGCTTCGGTGTCTTTACCTCAAGGAAATTGCCAGTAGCCAGCTCGGTCAAAACCTTGTTTGCCGTATCTTCCGTGCGGGTGGAGACGACATGCAGACGCTTCACCGCTCGCATCGTTACAGTTGCGAGTAAAAAACGATTTTCGATCTTAGTGCTTGCGGAGTAAACCAGCTCAGAACGCATATTGCCTCATTTCGTGAGTTACTTTGCCTCGGGTCAAGAGGCCGGCTCAGAAACGAGAGCAGCCAGATGAGGGAAAAGGAAGAAATACCCCTTTGGAGAATGAGCATACGCGTTCGTTCCGTTTTTACCTAATGATTTCTTTTTTCTTTCATTTACAAGACGCTAGGGGATGGCTGGCTGCCAAATCTCTACGCGATTCCCTTCCGGATCGTTAAACCAGCCAAAGCGTCCGTACTCTGTGCTCTCTCGTTTTGCGTCCACCTCTACGCCCGCAGCAATCAGCGAATCCAGCACAGCGTCCACGTCGTCGACCTGAAAATTGAGCATCGCCGGCTGCTTTACTGGCCAGTACGCATCCTCCTGCTGGAAGAAGGAGACCACCGTATAGGCCTTCTGCTCCGCCGCCTGAAAGATGAAGCACCCCGCATTCGATTGCAGGCCAAGATGCTTTTCGTACCACGCATATAATGCCTTGGGCTCACGCGCCCGCACAAACGCTCCACCGAAACCGATTACCTTCGCCATGGCTTACTCCTCGCTGTTCAGAATCTCACCGAGCGTTGATTTATGCTTTGCCTTGCGACGCTCTTCGCGTGGTTTATCTTCTATGATCCGTTCGGCCTTGGGTTGCCCCACGCGCTCCCGCGCATTGGCCTTGACGGCCTTTACCGCAGAAAACTTTTTTGCCTTCTTTTTAACCATTCCCGATCTTCTCGTCTCTGCCCGCAGTTTCCTGCTACAGCACCAGTATGAAATACTTTCGAGGTCTATCCCGGGGGTTTTTGCTATGGAAGAACGCGACTTTTTCACTGAGCAGAACGAGCAGCGTACCCATACGCTCACCTGCCCACATTGCGGAAAAGCAGAAGAGTACCAGCTTGCATGGCTGGTACGCCGCAAACGAAACGCCCTACCGCGCCACGCCGACGAGCGCGACCGCGCCCGCTTCGCGAAAGCCCAATCTTATATGGTCCGCAAAGACGACATGGTTGCGTGCAAGAATATCCGCTGCCGCAAGCGCTTTGACGTGGCTGGCGTGCAATCGGTGGCGTTTCTGGAGTCGGCTTGACATTGATTCAGAGCTGAAACAGGAAACGCCGTTCCGTCAGGTTTATGGCACGAAGACTTGAACGATCTAGAAGCTCTTTGCGTCGAACCACCTAGGCAAGCGATTGAGGGATCGCCTCTTCCCATCGTCCTTGCGCTTTGAGGATCAACTCAATCACCTCCCGCGCAGCACCTTTGCCGCCACGGGCGTTGGTTATGAAATGGCAGGCGGCTTTCAGTTCGAGGGCCGCATCGGAAACGGCGACGGCCAGCCCCGCGCGAAGAGCGAGCGGCAGGTCGGGCAGGTCATCGCCCATATAGGCAGTCTCATCGGCGGTCACTCCGGCTTTCTGCAGGCATTCTTCAAATGCGGCCGTCTTTTTTGCCTGGCCGAGGTAGACGTAATCTACGTGAACCTCGTGGGCGCGTTGCTGCACGGCGGGAGATTTGCGTCCGGTAATGAAGCCGGTTTTGAGACCCATGATGTGTGCGAGAGTCAGACCCGCGCCGTCTTTCGCATTGAAGACCTTCATTTCGAGAATTTCGCCGCCTCCTGGGGGCGAGATGAGGCAGACGCCGCCGTCGGTGAGTGTTCCGTCTACATCCATGAGGAAGAGTTTGATTTTCTTGGCGCGGTCGAGGACGGTTTGGGGGAACTGCGGATTGTCTGGCATGGTGACGATTCTATATCGCGTTTATTTCGCGGTTGTTGCTGGATACAGCGATTTCAAGTCTGCTTTCGCGTTCACTTGGCTCAGGCGGTACATGAGCAGAGCAGCGCGCTCGGTATTGATGGGCTGCGCGGAGAGGTCGACTGTCTCGCCGGGAGCGTGTGCGCCTTCTCCGGTAGCTCCAATGCCAGCGAGGCCGGGCAGATATTCTGCAACAAAAGAGATATCGCCTGCGCCGCGCTTCATTGGGTCGAGTTCCGGCATTTCGGCGAATCCTAAACTTTTGTTGGCTCCATTCAGCATGCGCAGGAGGGCGCGGCTGTCCTCGGTAGGAGCCATCGCTGGGTAGCCTTCGCCGAACTCGATGGTTGCGTTTGTTTTGGGCAGATGCTCGGCGACAATGGCCTTCATCTTCGATTCAATGCGGTTGGTTTGTTCATTCGAGATGGTCCGGATGTCCCCGCTTGCGTATGCGGTTGGTGAGATAACGTTGTCCTTGCCGGTGGCGCTGCCTGAGATGCCTTCAGAGTCGACGGAAACGGTTGTGCCTCCAAGCAGAAGACCGACGTTGTATGTGAGGTACTTTTCAGGAAGCTGCGTACGGAAAGTGTCGAGGATGCGCGCGACCTCGTAAATGGCTCCGTAGCCTTTACTCTCCGAGAAAATTCCTGACGAGTGGCCGGTTTCGCCCGTGGCTTTGATTTTCCAGGTGATGGAACTGCGGCGACTGACACTGCCGTAGAAGACGCCGTCGACACGTGGTGTACCTTCGAATTCGAGTGCCACGTCGCTGTGTTTGGCGGCGGCGATCATATCGCGGCGGGAGATGCTGGCGGGCTCGCCGTGCGCTTCTTCATCGCCGCTGAGGACGATGGTGATATCGGTCTGCTTGAGCACTCTGGCGGCCTGCATGGCTTTGAGCGCGTAGAGCATGATGACGAGGCCGCCCTTCATGTCGTTTGTCCCGGGGCCGGTGGCGATGTTGCCGTTCACGGTGTAGGTCTGGAAGGAGCTGTCTTTTTCGAAGACTGTATCCATGTGGCCGATGAGGAGCATGCGCTTGCCGCATTTGCCGGATTCGGGGCAAGGATGCTCGGCTACGAGGGTGCCGGCGCGCTTGACCTCGTCCATGGGGACCCATTTGGTTTGGAAGCCGAGTTCGTCGAGCTGCGCGGTGATGATTTTGCCTACGGCGCGGACGCCTTCGAGGTTGCGTGTGCCGCTGTTGATCTCGACCAGCTTTTTGAGGAGGTCATTCGAGGCCTGCTCATTGGCCTGGATGTAGCTGACCATTGCCTGCTCGGGCGTGGATAGTTGCTGCGCTGAGACCGAAATTGACGCATACGCGAGCCCTGCTGCTGCGATGCACAACAAAATTCTCTTCTGCATGATGACAAGGAGAATAGCATTCGGAATTTCTTGAGAGAGTCATGCATGTTGATTTTTCTAACCACCGCACCTTAGCTGCGCGAAGGTGGAGCGCCCATGTCTGCGGCTCTGCGTCTGGGAGCAGTCTCTGGGACTGATTCGCGGTAAATCCGATATACTGGCCCGTTCACTATGAAGATTCTTGTCTGCATCAAACAAGTTCCGCAAAAAGACGCTCCTCTGAAGCTGAACGAGGCTGGCACCTGGATTCGCGAAGACATCTCCTACGAAGTGAATGAGCCGGATGCCTATGCGCTGGAAGAAGCGCTGCGGCAAAAGGAAAAGCATGGCGGCGAGGTTGTCGTCATCACTGCCGGACCGGCGCGTGCCCAGCAAGTATTGCGCGAGGCGCTGGCCAAGGGCGCGGACCGGGCGATTCATCTTGAAGACGACAAGTTCGTCCAACTGGACTCGACCAATACGGCGCGGGCGATTGCGGCGGCCGTCGCCGAGGAGAATTTCGACCTGATTGTGACCGGGTTGCAGTCGGATGACTTTGGCGCGGCGCAGACGGGCGTGCTGCTGGCGGAGATTCTGGGGCTGCCGCATGCGACGATCATCATCGGGATTGAGAAGACGGACTCGGGTCTGCATTTGAAGCGGGAGCTGGAGGCCGGGCATTACCAGTTCATTGACCTGCCGACCCCGGCGGTGCTGACGATCCAGAGCGGCATTAATAAGCTGAGGTATGCCAGCCTGATCGGCATCAAGCAGGCCAAAAATAAGCCTCTGCGCAGGGTCGCCTGGGCGGAAGTGGAGCCGAAGCTGAGCAAAAACCTGCAACAGATTGAGCGGCTTTATATTCCGGTGAAGCAGAAGAAGACCGAGATGATCGAGGGTCCACCGGCAGAAGTGGCGCGCAAGGTGACGGAATATCTCAAAAACACCGCGCGCGTGATTTAATTGTTGTCAGAAAGAGCGAGCGTCCCTCGCCATATTTCTTTAGGAGACTTGAGCACGATGGCCAACCTGAACATTCCCGTAGAGGAACGCAACCTGACGCCTGATCAAGTGGAGGCCCTCGACAAACGCCGCCAGTGGGGAGTCACTTATCAGGTCATCGCGGGCCAGTTCGCTTTCTTTGCCATACTGCTTACCGTATGGTCCGGTCAGGACGCGACGTATTCGCCCAACTGGATGCACCCCATGCTTTACTACAACATTCTCGCCGGCGTGCTGGCAGTCGTATTCGGCGGTTATGGGACGTATCTGAAGCGCGGGCGTCCGGAGTTTTCCAGCCTCTAATTTGAGAAGCAGATCCTTCGCTACGCTCAGGATGACAACCTTTAAATGAATGTTAGGGGGAGCTTCGGCTTCCCTGAGGCGTGTATGGCAGATACCATTCTTGTCGTTGCAGAACAGCGGGAAGGCAAACTCAACCGCGTCTCTTTTGAAACTGTTGCTGGTGCGCAAGCCATCTCTAAAGAAACGGGCTGGCCGGTGGATGTCGTCCTCGCCGGCAACAACATCGGAGCTTTAGCGCAGGATCTGGCTAGCAAGGCTGTGGTCCGCGTCTATGCTTTAGAAGGCGAGCCGCTTGCTGTCTACACCTCGGACGCCTACGTTTTCGCGCTCAAGCAATTCATTCAGGACAAGCTACCGAAGCTGGTGCTCTTTCCGCATACCTACCAAGTGCGCGACTTCGCGCCGCGTCTGGCGCTGGCGCTGGATCGTACTCTAATTTCGGACGCGATTGGCTACAAGCACGAAAATGACAAGCTGCTATTTACCCGACAAATGTTTCAGGGAAAGTTTGCGGCGGATGTTTCATTCGGCTCAGATGGACCATGGCTCGCGACCTTCCAGATTGGGGCATTTCGTGGAGATCAGGCCGAGGCTGGATCGGCGGCGGTGGAAAATGTAACTGCTGCGGCTGCAGATGGCGCGCTGCGCGTGACTCCGCATGAGGTGTTTCAGGAGGCGAAACAGGCGGTTGATCTTTCGCAGTCTGAGGTCATCGTCGCTGTCGGGCGCGGGATTAAGGAACAGAAGAACCTTGCTCTGGCTGAAGACCTGGCTAAGGCACTGGGCGGCGAGGTAGCAGCTTCGCGTCCCATCTGCGATAACGGCTGGCTTCCGCTGGAGCGGCAGATTGGCTCGTCGGGGCAGACGGTGGCTCCCAAGCTCTATGTCGCACTGGGGATCAGCGGAGCGATTCAGCACATTGTCGGAATGAAGAGCTCACGCACGATTGTTGCGGTGAATAAAGACCCCGAGGCTCCGATCTTTGAGATTGCGGATGTGGGTGTCGTTGGGAATCTGTTTGATGTGGTGCCTGCGCTGACTGAGGAGATTAAGAAGGCTAAGGCTTGAGTACATTTCCTGTTTATGAACGAGCGTGAACGACTGACAAGTTTTTATGCAGGCCTTGGAGATGAAGAACTCATCAAGATTGGCTCGCAATTTGATCCCTTATCTGATGAAGCGCAGGTCTCGCTTCGCGAAGAATTTGAGCGAAGATCGCTCGATGCACCAGAACTCGAAGAGCCGCCTAATTCGTTTGAACTTCAGGAACTTGTCACAATACGAACGTTCCGTGATCCTTCAGATGCGATGATGGCGAAGAGTGTTCTCGACTCTGCAGAGGTTCCCTGTTTTCTCAAGGCTGAAAACACCGTTCGTATCCAATGGGTATGGTCAAATCTGATCGGAGGAATTCGGCTGCAGGTACGTCCAGCAGATGTTGAAATTGCCGAACAGTTGTTATCTCAAGAAGTTTCGCCGACCATTGAGTTAGAAGATGGCAAGATTTACGAACAACCCTGTTGCCCATTCTGCACGTCGCTCGACATTAGATTTGAAGCACAAAACGAGAACGTTCGTCTGGCGCCGGTTCTGGCTTTGGCATCGATTCTAGTTGGTGTTCCAATTGCTTTCCCGAAGAATCGCTGGACGTGTCATACGTGTCGGAAAGAGTGGAATGATTCCGCCCCTAAAGACATCTCCTCAGATTCAGAATAGCCGAGACCATACCATTCCTTTTCCTAGTAAGATGGTCGGTCGACCATGATCACTTTTCGTAAACCCATTGAAGGTATTGAGCGTCCGCAGATGGAGGCCGATGTTGTCATCATCGGCGGTGGGCCGGCGGGGATGGCTTGTGCGCTGCGCCTCTCTCAACTCATTGACGAACACAATGCAAGCCATCCGGATTCGCAGCTCTCGAAGGACAACATCTACGTTCTCGAGAAGGCGCGAGAGATTGGGCAGCATTGTCTTTCCGGGGCGCTCCTCGATCCTCGTTCTATGCGCGAGTTGCTTCCCGGCTTCGAGGCGGACGCGCCTATCGATGCGGAGGTGACGAAAGAGTCGGTCTACTTTCTCACCAAAGACAAGGCGCGTAAATTCCCCATCGTTCCTCCGCCGTTGCGCGACCATGGCAACTATGTCATTTCAATCAACAAGTTTGTGAAGTGGCTCGGGCAGAAGGTCGAAGAGGCGGGCATTACTGTCTTCACCGGATTTGCCGGATCGGAGTTGTTGTTTGAGGATGAGAGTCGCGACGCCGAGATTGCGCGTGTGGCTGGGGTTCGTACGGACGACAAGGGTATTGATAAGCAGGGTCAGCAGAAGGCAAATTTTGAGCCCGGATATGATCTGCGGGCGAAGATTACGATTCTGGCGGAGGGCACACGCGGGAACTGCGCCAAGCAGTTGATTGAGCGGCTGGAGCTTGAAGACTTTTACCATGCGCAGACGTATGGCGTCGGCATCAAGGAGCTTTGGGAGATCCCTGCTGGGCGTGTTGATAAGGGCGAGGTGATTTATACCCTGGGCTATCCGCTCACCACGCGCGAGTATGGCGGCGCATGGATTTACGGTATTTCTGACACGCAGGTTTCCGTTGGCTATGTGACGGGTCTTGATTACGAAGACCCGCGCACCGATCCTCATCATGTCTTTCAGGATTTCAAAGAGCACCCGCTGGCACGTCGGATTCTTGAGGGCGGCAAGATGATTCGCTACGGGGCGAAGACGCTGCCCTATGGCGGATGGCTCACCATGCCGCGTATTTACGGTAATGGCTGGATGATTCTTGGCGATTCGGCGAGCTTTTTGAATTCTCAGCGTCTCAAGGGGATTCATCTGGCTATCAAAAGCGGGATGCTGGCGGCGGGAACGGCTTTCGATGCGCTGCTTTCGGGCGATAGCTCTGCCGATACGCTGAGCGAATATAAGGCTGCTGTCGATGCTAGCTGGATCAAAGATGAACTGTATCCCGTCCGCAATTTTCATCAGGCTTTCGAGCATGGGCTTTACGACGGCCTTGTCAAGGCTGGCATTCAGCAACTGATGCGGGGCAGCAATCTCGGGCCGGATTACAAGAATGAAGCAGGCTATCTGCGTATGAAGCATGCCGACGCGCTAAGCCCGTATGGCGATGGCCGCGAGCATTTTCTCGGCAACGCGAAGGGCGACGGCAAGCTTACGTTTGACCGCCTGACCGACGTCTACCACTCAGGCACGCGCCATGAAGACGATCAGCCGACCCATCTTGTCATTAAAGACCTCGATATTTGTAACAGTCGCTGTGGCAAAGAATTTGGCAATCCCTGCCAGTATTTTTGTCCGGCTGCGGTCTATGAAATGGTTGAGTCGCAGGAATCGCCTTCCGGCAAGCAGCTGCACATCAACTTCGCCAACTGCGTACACTGCAAGACTTGCGATATCATGGACCCCTACCAGATCATCAACTGGGTGCCACCGGAGGGCGGCGGTGGCCCGAACTACGATGGTTGCTAGGCACTGGCCCCGCCGTCGTCGCTACTCTGGGGTAGAGTGAGCCTCCATGACTTCCATCTTCATTCGCGCTGCTAAAAGAGAAGACGTCCTAGCATTACAGGGCCTGATCGAGCGTTCTGTTCGCGACTTGCAAGCAGGCTGGTATACCTCTGAGCAGATTGAGGCTGCCGTTCATTCCGTCTTTGGCGTGGACACTCAGCTCATTGATGACGGCACTTACTATGTCGCCGAGATTGGCGGACAGATTGCCGGATGCGGTGGATGGAGCAAACGCGGCACGCTTTACGGAGCTAGCCACTATGGCCATTCCCGAAACGATGTTCTGCTCGATCCGGCCCACGATCCAGCGCGCATTCGTGCTTTCTTTACCCATCCGTCGTTTGCCCGGAAAGGCGTGGGTCGGGCTCTCCTTACATCTTGTGAAGACGCGGCGCGCAAGGCTGGCTTTCAGAGCATGGAAATGGCAGCGACGCTGCCTGGGGTTCCACTGTATGCCGCACACGGTTACGAGGCATTTGAAACTTTCGAGGTTCCTCTGCCGGGTGGGCATTCCATACCCGTTCGGCGCATGGCAAGGAAAATCAGCTAGTTACGTAAGGAATGTTGCTTCGCTGGCCGTTTCATGGGACAGTACCAACAGTTTCGCTGTCGCGTGAAACCATTAAAAAGTTAAAAAAATACAGGAGCATTCTCTCTATGGCTCAAATCTCCTGCCCTTGGTGTTCTGAAACTACATCGATCCGGCGCTCCCATAAGCGCTGGCAGGATCTACCCAGATATCTTCTAGGCCAGCGACCTTACCGCTGCCGAATTTGCGGGAAACGCTTTTATCAACGCACGGTGACTTTGCCGCTGCATTCAAAGGAAGTGCCGGTCTCCAAACATTGATTGTGCGGGATTAGCTAGCCACCGATGTGCACCATGCTGCGCGATGGCTTCAGGAATCCTGGTTCGCCGATGTGATGACGGGCCTCTTTCTGTTCTACGATCGCTCGGATGAAAGCAGCCATCTCTTCATCGGTTGCACCATGGTGCATGCGGCCATATAGATCATGATCGAATTGGGAAAAAAGGCATGTGCGGATTTTGCCGTCTGAGGTGAGGCGAATCCGGCTGCAATGTCCGCAGAATGCCTGCGAAACAGGAGCGATGATGCCGATTTCGCCGACGCCGTCGTCAAAGGTATAGCGCTGTGCGGTTTCGCTTCGCGCGTTTGCCTTGAGTGGCACGACAGGTCGAAATGCGCTCAACCTCTCCAACAATTCCCGCACAGGAATGACGGAAGCAGGCGTCCACAAACGATCTTCTTCCAGCGGCATGAACTCAATAAAGCGGACGATGACGCCTTCATCGCGTGCGAATTTCGCAAAGGGAACGATCTGATCTTCGTTGAAACCGCGCAGAAGAACACAGTTGACTTTTACGTGGCCCAGCTCGACACGCTGTGCGGCGCGGATGCCGGCGACGACCTTGTGGAAGCTTTGCGGAACGTGGGTAATGCGCGTAAAGATATCCGGGTCAACCGCATCCATGCTTACTGTGACACGGCTTAGTCCAGCATCTTTCAACGGTTGCGCCATCTCGGCCAAAAGATGGCCGTTGGTCGTCAGCGCAAGATCGAGCGGCGCACCATTGGCGACGGTTCTTGATTTGCTCAATTCGCGCACTAACTCCAGCAGGCCCTTACGCATAAGGGGTTCGCCGCCGGTCAGCCTGACCTTCTCGATGCCGAGCTCAACAAATATGCGCACGATACGCAAATAGTCGGCAATTGGAAGCTCTGCATATTGAGCACCATCGTTTCCCGTTCGACAATAAACACACTTGTAGTTGCAGCGATCTGTTACCGATACGCGCAGGTCTGTGATGGCGCGACCATGCTTGTCCATCAAACGTGAGAAAGTTGCCCGGGGAGACTCTTTCCAATCGAGATCGGGCAGGGATGCTGACATCAGTGACTCCACTGTATTCGATGCGCCAGCCGAAGGCGAGATACAGACTATCGCGTAGGCAGGATAGGGGTAAGCGTGTGTTTGTTTTCAGGAGCTCTGGGATCGATGCCAAAATCCCATACATCCAGGTTCACGTCCTGCGGTGAAAGAACTTCCATCAGAGCATACTCACCAAAACTCAGGGGCTCTTTCGGCACAACCTTCATCCAGTGGCCGCCTGGCAAAATCTGCGCGGTAGTTTCAACGATATCCTCCGAATGTGAGACCTTTCCGAGCATGCTGATATTCATAGCGCCAATCACACGCAGATTGCGCCGCGTCTGCACTCGCACAATCACATAGTGGCTGTTGGGCGAACTGTAGTTGTTCTTATCTTTCGCCGCGCTTGCACCATGGGTGTCCACTTTCAAGGCGTCGTCGGGCGGCTCGTCATCGCCCGTATCCAGACTGACGTAAAGCTCAGGCTGGCTCACGTGGAGCTGGATCTTGGCGCGGTCGCCATCAATCTGGATTAATTCCTTCGCTCCGCCCGTTGGATGAATGGCGGCCTTCAGCACATTGTGGCCAAGAGCCTTATTCAGGTCTCCGTTGCTCTGGTCCATGCGAATTAGCTCGGGAGTGGCATGAAATGTATCCAGAACCCAGACACCGCTCTCATCGGGGAGCCTCAGGCCAGATGATACAAACGGCATTCGCGCAAGCTCGGCTGCACGTTCTTGCTGCTCCTCTTTGTCGATAGCGGCCGCTTCGCTCTGCGCCGATTTCTCGCGGGCCGCCTCCGCTTCAGCCAGGGCGCCGGGAGCGTGGTCTTTGTTCCACTGTTCGGTCGCCGGCCAGTCGATCAGGTTTTTTGGTATTTCTTCCCATTCGCCCCCACGCTCCGCGCTTTTATAACGAACGCGATCTCCGACGACTTCATATTGAGTGACTACCTGATAGGAGCCATCTTTTAGAATCAGGCGCTTGTTCCCACCCTGGGCAAAAGCAGGCAGAATCGAGAAAACCAGCAAAACCATCAAGATGGGAGCAAAGCGTTTCATGGGCCGTCTTTTAGACGAAGGCGCGTCCTTTTGCGTCACGTACGTTTCTCTTTATATCCCAGAAGGGCGTTTGCGCTGCAGGGTAGCATGGCCGGTCCCGCCGGCATTTCGGCTCTTTCTTTCTCCTCAAAATCCGGGTAGAATCAGTTGTGCCTACCTGGTACGCCAACCATTACAACAGGAAAAAGGTGAAGCAGCGATGTCTGCAAAGTATATCTTTGTGACCGGCGGAGTTGTGTCCAGCCTGGGAAAGGGTTTAGCCGCTGCGTCGATCGGCTGCCTGCTGGAAGCGCGAGGATTAAAGGTCAACCTGATGAAGTTTGACCCTTACCTCAATGTCGACCCGGGGACGATGTCGCCCTTTCAGCATGGCGAAGTCTTCGTCACCGACGATGGAGCCGAAACCGACCTTGACCTAGGTCACTACGAACGCTTCACCCACGCCCGCCTGACCCGTGATAACAACCTCACTACCGGTCGCATCTACGAACAAATCATTACCAAAGAGCGCCGCGGCGACTACTTGGGGAAGACCGTCCAGGTTATTCCACACGTCACGAACGAAATCAAGAACGCGATGCGCAAAGTCGCGGCCGATTGCGATGTGGCAATTGTGGAAATTGGCGGAACGGTAGGCGATATCGAATCGCTGCCATTCCTCGAAGCGATCCGCCAGATGCGGCAGGAGTTAGGTCGCGAAAACACGGTGTTTGTTCATGTGACGCTGGTTCCCTGGATCAGTGCGGCGCAGGAGTTGAAGACCAAGCCGACGCAGCACTCTGTGAAAGAGATGCTCTCGATCGGAATCCAGCCCGATATTCTGCTTTGCCGCAGCGACCGCTCGCTTTCGCGGGAGATTAAAGGAAAGATCGCGCTCTTCTGCAATCTCGAAGAGAGGGCGGTGATCACGGCGAAGGATGTCGAGTCGATTTACGAAGTACCTCTATGCTTTGCTCAGGAGGGCGTGGATGCGCTGGCGCTCAAGTATCTGCACCTTGAAACGCGCGAGCCAGATCTGAGCCGCTGGAGCGATCTTGTTCAGCGCTGCTACAACCCCAAGGACGAAGTCTCGATTGCGATTGTAGGCAAGTATGTCGAGTACGAAGACAGCTACAAATCACTGAAAGAAGCGCTTGTTCACGGCTCGCTCGCGTACAACCTGAAATTGCGCGCTACATGGATTGAAGCCGAAGGACTCGAAGCTCAAAACTACGAAGAACAGCTTAAAGATTTCGATGGAATTCTCGTTCCTGGCGGCTTCGGCAAACGCGGCATTGAGGGTATGCTTAACGCGATTCGTTATGCGCGTGAGAACAAGGTGCCATACTTCGGCATCTGTCTTGGCATGCAGACGGCCTGCATTGAATTTGCGCGTAACGTTTGCGGCTTGAACGGCGCCAACTCAAGCGAGTTCGATCCGGCCACGCCGCACCGGGTGATTTACAAACTGCGTGAACTGACCGGTGTGGAAGAGATGGGTGGAACCATGCGTCTCGGCGCGTGGACCTGCGTTCTGCAGGAAGATTCGATCGCGTCCAGGGCTTACGGATCAACCGAGATCAGCGAGCGGCATCGCCACCGGTATGAGTTCAACCGCGAATACGAGGCGTTGCTGACGGGAGCGGGCCTGCGCATTACCGGCACTACGCCTGACGCGACCTACGTAGAAATCGTGGAAATTCCCGGTCATCCATATTTTCTTGGCTGCCAGTTTCATCCGGAGTTCAAATCGAAGCCGCTTGAGCCGCATCCACTATTCCGCGAATTTATCAAGGCAAGCTATCAGAACCGGACTGGCGAAGTGGAAGAGGCCCGCATTTCTTTGTCGCAGCCCACGTCCGCGACCCGATAATTCAAAAACAGCAGGCGAGATACCTTCGTATTTGCCCTGCGCTCATCCAAACTTCATGAGCACTCCGACACTCATCCCGACGACCAAGCCCAAAAGGTCCGGTATCGGCAGAATTCTGCTCGCCGTGCTTCTGGGTCTGGTCGTAGGCGCAGGCGCGCTTGTGCTCTTTGTCCGCCATGCCACGAAAGGCGTATGGGATGAAGTTGCATCCAAGGTCACGGGACGCAGTCTTTCCATCGATACGTCGCTGCCAACTGTCGTCAACAAGATTCAGAGGCTGCAACGTCTGGAAACCGTCGTCTACAACATGGACAAGGTGGTTGGAGGCACGCGCGAGAATGCCTACCTTCCGGATTTCCTGGCGGGAGACAAACTGCTGCTCGTGGTTCATGGGCAGACGATTGCTGGAATCGACCTGAGCCATCTGCAATCGAGCGATATTCAGATTCATGGACGGACGATTCATGTTCGTCTGCCGCAGCCGGAGATTTTTGCGACTACGCTCGATAACGCGAAGACTCGCGTGTACTCTCGCGAAACGGGGCTTTTCGTTGCCGCCGATCCAAATCTTGAAAGCGAGGTTCGAGCCAGGGCGCAGCAGGATTTGCAGCAATCAGCCCTAGCTGACGGAATTCTGGATACTGCCCGCAAAAATGCCAGCGCCACCTTGACGACGATGCTGCTTGGGCTTGGGTTTGAGCAGGTGCAGGTCAGCTAGTTCACACCTGCTCACAACTGACTTTAGGCGATCGATTTCACAACACCGCCATCGACGCGGACTGCAGAGCCCGTGACTGCCGAAGCTGATTCGCTACACAGGAAAGTTACCATTGACGCGATTTCGTCGGTGGTTTCGAAACGCTTGATCAGGCTGGAAGGACGCGTGTGCTCAAAGAAGTCGCGGGCTATGTCTTCTTTGCTTTTGCGTTGCTGCATGGCCAAGCCCTCTACAAAAGTCGAGACACCTTCGCTTTCCGTGGGGCCGGCGAGAACTGAGTTCACGGTAATTCCGCTTGCCGGAAATGATTCGGCGATGCCACGGGCAACGGCAATCTGAGCGGTCTTTGTCATGCCGTAGTGGACCATCTCGG